>Ga0183101_1000038_pt1 | contig 332690 bp, 256 predicted proteins | sample Biomet3_FD_127790 | JGI IMG/M metagenome (GOLD analysis project Ga0183101, IMG submission 127790) | Microbial communities from bioreactor (seeded with sewage sludge) at LBNL, California, USA - Biofuel metagenome 3 | ecosystem: Engineered > Bioreactor > Anaerobic > Unclassified ... | reverse complement strand
AGACTTTTAAGTGATACGCTCCAAATTTTAAAGCAACTTTTTTAAAAGTTTTTTTCTTCAAACATCCCGAAGAACCAGCATTTCAATCAACACTCTGTCTCTCTTGCAAAGCGGGTGCAAAAGTAGACTATTATTCCTACCAATCCAAATATATCTAGCTCTTTTTTCTCACTTTTTTTGCAGATAACACTTAAGTCACTGAACTACAACTGTGTTGTAGAACATATTTTTTGAATTTCGCAAAGGGCCATGGAAAAGCTTATCCCTACTTAATACATTATATATTTACGTGCGCGCGTAAAGAGCAGCCGAATAATTTTATGATTTACATTACGCTGGAAAAGCTTTAAAGTTACTTTTAGTTAGATTCTCACGAAAAAAAAGAAAATGCATGCTTTGATCTGCCCCATCTGCTACCAAGTAGGTATTATTCATTATATATCAGCTATTTAGATTGGTGGCAGATAAAAACTATCTACAAATTATCTGCTACCAAATGGTTGTATCTGCTACCAGGGTAGTTACTCCATTTGTTTGAAAAAGCAGGCCGGGTATTTATCCGAATCCCACGGGAGATTTTATTTCTTCCGAATAGAAATTATTTATTATTGTACAAAACATTATTTTCTTCTGTACAAAAGAATGATTTGTTCTGTACAAAAGATTACATTCTTTTGTACAAGAATGCACAAATATGTCTAGGAGGATTAAAAAAAAGACGGTGAGTGTTTGCAAAAAGATCGGACAGGTTGGAAAGAAACAAAACCGGCAATGAAAGATTAACCTATAAAAAAGAATAAGAGTCTACATTTAGAAGAGAATAAACTAAAAATTATGAAGGGTATGCTTCTAAAACCACACAATTGTATCCATATAAAGAAATTAAATCAAAGCTATAAAATGAAAAATATATCAATTCAGCAATTCTATCGTACATAATATGATGAAGTTAAACCGGCAGTAGCAGATAAACGCTTTTAGTGGGAGATAAAATGTATCACATTTTTATCTCCCACTAAAATAAACTATTAATAATCAAGACAATGAATACATTTTTGTAGCAAGTAGCAGATGATGCTGCACTTTTTTATTATTTTTCATGAGAAAAGTAAACTTTAACTGGTATAAGCCGATTTATGCCTATAGAGATAGAAAGGGGAAAGAGTATAAAATATATAAACTACTTTATCCTTGTATACTTTTCAATGGTATAATTACTTTTATCTATTTGACCATTTTTATCAACAGGCCAAGTTTGAATAAGAGTATCCCCTCTTATACCTAATAACATTTTTATAGTTTTACCTACATATTGTTTATTGACATGATATAGAATAGTTTCCTCATATTGATCGCCATTCAATTTATAAGTGCCAGCCGCATAGTTATCTTTGTAAACACTATCTTCTTTGAATCTGCCTACAGAAATAAAGTTTTTACCTGACCAAACTTTCACATCAGTTCCTGTAACATAACCTACAATTTCAAATGCTACTGTATCTGAAGCAATTCTTTTAAAATATTGCAGTTGCCATGCTCCTACTTCAGGATGCTTAACTTCTTTACTGCCACAACTACTAATGATTAATAAAATCATTAAGTAAAAAATATGATTTATTTTCATAGCTATATGTTTAAGAAGTAAATAGATAACAATTCATTATTTTATCCTTACATATTTTTCAATATAATAATTAGCTCTGATAATTTTGCCATTTTGATCAACGGGCCATGTTTGGGTAAGAGTATCATGTTTGATTTCTAATATCATATTAAAGATTTGATGTTCAGCCAGTTTATTAAAATGATATAATACAGTTTCCTGATATTTATTATCTACTAATTTATAAGTACCTCCTCCATAAGTATCTTCAGTGACCGTATCAGGGAGAACTTTTCTACTACCTGCAAAAAAGAAGTTCTTTTCTGACCAAATTTTAATCTGGGCACCCTGAATATTGCCTGGGAATTCTGTTATAACAGAATCGGCTGCCATATGTTTAGCATAAACCAATTGCCAGGCTCCTATAGGCAAATTTCTTTTAAATGGTTTACAACTACCTATCATCAATAAAATCATTAAATAAAAAATAACTTTTATTGCTTTCATAATTTAATATTTTGTAGGTTAATAGATTATTATACATAAGAACGATCGTAGAATTACATTTAAAAACAAACTAATTCTATCTTTTAGATTTTCTTATTTAATGCTAGTATAATCAGCTATTTATTTTTTAAACAAATGCTTCTTATCCATTGTTTATAACAATAAATAAGCTAATATAGTTCATAAGAAATAACTCTTGAAATAACAAAAGCCGATTTAGTAATTGAGTAGTAACAAAGACGATTATTTAATTTACGCAAAAAAATGAATAATTTAGAGTATTGTGTAACTATTCAAAAAGAAATAACGCCACGATAAACATTTTTTCAGTCCGCATAAGCATCCAATTCATTAAATATACGGATTTTACAAAAAACAGTTTTTTATTCCCGAAATATATAAATATATTTGCCTTAAATAAAGTTAATTACCAATTAGCTAAAAACTAAACACCATGAAAGATATAGATGAATACAGACCTGGTAACCTTGTTATATTTGAAAACGAATCTACAAAAGCTAAAATTGTAAGAGTAACACAAATTGAATATGTTAATAATACAATTTATTCTTTGCAAATTAACAACTGTAATTGGATTTCCAGAAAGGAAATAAAACCTGTTCAATTATTTATTGATTCATTAGTTGATTTAAAATTCTATATAAATAGTGATTACCAAAAGGACAACTTAGGTAATATTGTTAAAGTGGATTACATAGAAGATATATATCATTACTCTAAAGGTAGTTTAGAGCTCAAAATACATAAATCAGATGATACTATCTGGTATAAAAAAAAGCAAATTCATTATATACATCAACTGCAAAATTTATGTGCTGATATAACAGGAGAACCTTTTACTATATCAGAACTTTACGAAAGTCACTTTACAAAATCCTTTTTTGAATACTCCAGTTTTTAATTTCCCCAAATTAATGATGCTGTATACTCTAGTAAACTCACTTAATTTACATTTAAAGGACTGTTGAAGTAGTCAGTAAAGCTTATATTATAAGCAAAATATAAAAATATTAGATATTTAAAAAGGCAACAGTTGTATCTGCAATATTAATGGGATTTTTACAAATATTATAAGTTAAAATACCTCTGTCAGTTAACAACTAGTTCCTAATGAAACATTTTTAAGAAACCGGAAAAAATAAATGAACGTTAATCTATTAGAATCAACTATTTTTATTAACTTTATTTTTCGCAGCTAAATGAGACACACTATGAAAACAGCGATCGTTATTGGTGGAACTGGACTGGTGGGAGCTCAACTGGTTGATTTACTATTAAACGACCAGGATTTTGAAAAGATCAAGGTGTTTGGACGTAGATCTTTAAACATCTCTAATTCAAAACTCGAAGAGCATTTAATAAACTTCTCGAAACCGGAAGACTGGAGTGATCTGGTTAAAGGGGATGTGCTGTTTTCATGCATTGGAACTACAGCCTCAAAAGCAGAAAGCAAAGAAAAACAATTTGAGGTAGATTTTACGTATCAATATAATTTCGCAGAGATTGCTTCAATGAACAGAGTTGGAGAATATGTTCTCATTTCATCTATCGGAGCCAATAGTAAATCTATCTTTTTCTATCTAAGAATGAAAGGTGAATTGGAAGATGCAATAAAAAAACTTTCTTTCAAGAAAATCATCATTGTAAGGCCAGCTCAACTTTATGGAAACAGGCATGAAAAACGTGTGGGTGAAATAATGGGACTTGCAATAAGCAAAGCATTATGCAAAATAGGGTTATTCCATGAACATCGGCCTATTCATGCCAGAAGAGTTGCAGAAGCTATGATCGAATCTACTAGATATTATAATTCTACAGTAACCATATCTTCATCGGAATTATTTGGTTTGTCTAAATTTTACAACAGAAATAAAGATATTTATTATACAAAAAACAGTTCCAGTAAATTGTTTTCTTATTAGCATATAAGTTTCAAACATTTACGAGAAGGAACAATCTTAAAGAAGCTACAGCATCACAACAATTAAATACAGAAAAATATTAAGATATAATATAACAAACAATTAGGGCTGTTCCAAAAAATACTAATACTTTATAATATGAATATTTTTTCTGAACAGCCTTTCATTTCTTATCGATTTCAACTAATCATTTTGATGTTGAGGACGAAGTAAATCATTCACAGTTTTCACTGGGTTAAAAGTAGAAAGAGGCACTTCTACAAAAACAGTACTCCAATCGCTCATTGCCCCATTCCATAGTCCTGGTAATTCTAAAGCTTTCAGATCTTTTCCATTTTTAGATTTGTTAGAAATAAAACCTGTTGCAGGATCTACAAATTTTGTAAGATCGAATTTATGTCCTTTATAATCACGAACTGAACAAACTAAATCTACAGGATTGAAATGAGTACCTTTCTCAAACATATCTTTTGATTTAGAATCACTCATATCAATCTGAGAACTTTCTAGTATTTGCAAAGAAACAGTTCCATCAGAGTTATATGCAAGGAAAGGACCGCCTCCTGGTTCTCCCACGTTTTTAACCATACCACAAACTCTCATCGGACGGTTTAGCTTATTTTTAAGATAAAGAACTAGATCCGCATCTTCCAAAACTTTTGTCTCCGGATTTTTGCAGAACAATTTTTTCTGTACAAACTGTATTATTTCTCTAATTTGTTCAGCTGTGTATTTACCACTATCCAAAAGTTCAAGATACTTAAACGCTTGAGATTGCAACGCAACCAAAACGCCTGCAATAAGTTTTTTGTAAAGTATAGTATCTTCTTTCAGTTTATCCGGAACAACATTATCAATGTTCTTAATAAACACAATGTCAGCATCTAAATCATTCAAATTTTCAATTAGTGCACCATGACCTCCCGGACGAAACAACAGACTTCCATCTTCATTACGGAAAGGTTTATTATCCTTGTCTGCAGCTACAGTATCTGTACTTGGTTTCTGTTCAGAAAACGAAACACAATATTCCACATTGAAATTCTTCGAATATTTCTCTTTTTTCTCCTCAACTAATGCTTCAAAAAGCTTACGATGTTCTGTTGAAACAGTAAAGTGTACATTTACCTTGCCCGATTTGCCAGAAGCATACATTGCACCTTCTGCCAAATGCTCTTCCATAGGTGTTCTTGCACCATCTATGTATTTATGAAATTTCAATAAGCCTTTTGGAAGAGAACCGTAGTTTAATCCGTTTTCGTTAAGGAGATTTGCTACTACAGCTTTATAATTTCCAGAATTAATTAATGATGTAATATCTTGCTTTTCATTTTTCAAGCAGACTGCATTTAAATCTTCATAAAAAGCAAAATTAGCAACATGAGCAAAAAAATCTTTCTCAAATGTTGTAACTGGCTCATTATAATCAGCTTCCAAAAACTCAAAAAGATTCTTAAACATCCTGCTTGCTGCTCCTGATGCCGGAACAAATTTCACAATAGTTTTATCCCCTTTTATATACTCTTCCCATGCTGAAAGATATTCTTTTTGAGTTTCAGCATCTAATTCCAGAATTCCTTTCCCTATAGATGCTGCTGAATCTAGCTTTAAATAAGGAAATCCTTTTGCGAAGCATAAAAGTTGACTTTCTATCTGAATTTCAAAAATACCTTTTTTAGCGAGTAGCTCTTTGTCTTGATTTGTAATCATAAGTATCAAAGTATTAATTTCACTTCCAAAAGTACAAAAAGTTATTTATCATAACCCATAAAAGAAAGAAAAAAACTACTTTTACGACAGAAATTGAAAAGTTATGGAAGATACCTCATTTTTCACAGATAAAGAGTTAGCAAATCTACGCTCTTTATATAGAAAATTACTGTATACGGCAGGAGATACCATAAGCCGGGAAGATATACAGACGTTAAAGAAGCACCTTTTCGAAGCTATTCAAGCCAATTGTATGCAACGAAACAGTTTTGACATGAACCCTATAATAAGGGATATGCAGACTGCAATAATTGTTTCGGAAGAAATTGGGATGAAAGGATCATGCCTTATAGGGATTATGCTCCATGAAATGGTAAAAAGTAATTTTTGCACTATTGAATCTATACGTGAAATGTATGGAGAAGATGTGGCAGTTATTATAAAAGGCTTAGTTAAAACCAGTGAGCTTTATGCTAAAAGCCCAGCTATTGAATCGGAAAATTTTCGTAATCTTCTGATTTCATTTGCAGAAGACATGCGGGTTATACTAATTATGATAGCCGACAGGGTGAATATTATGCGTCAGATAAAAAACTCGCCTAATGCTGAAGACCGCCTTAAAGTAGCTAATGAAGCTGCATATCTATATGCTCCACTTGCTCATAAATTAGGACTTTACAAATTAAAATCAGAATTAGAAGATCTTTCACTGAAATATACCCGTAAAGAGACTTATTATCAAATTAAAGACAAGCTTAATGAAACCAAAGCTTCTCGTGATAAATATATCCAGACTTTTATTGAGCCTATAAAAAAGAAACTAGAAGATGCCGGACTAACCTTTGATATTAAGGGACGAACAAAGTCTATTCATTCCATCTGGAATAAGATGATGAAACAAAAAACTCCTTTTGAAGGAATTTATGATTTGTTTGCTATCCGTATTATTCTTGAATCGGATTTTGATCGTGAAAAAGTAGATTGCTGGCAAGCGTATTCCATCATTACGGATATGTATCAACCTAATCCAAAACGTTTGCGCGACTGGTTATCTATACCTAAAAGTAACGGATATGAATCACTTCATATAACAGTTATGGGGCCTGAAGGCAAATGGGTTGAAGTGCAGATAAGAACTCGCCGTATGGACGATATAGCAGAACGAGGACTAGCTGCACACTGGAAATATAAAGGCGTTAAAGGTGAAAGTGGACTAGACGAATGGCTTTCTTCTGTACGCGAGGCTTTAGAAAATGCCGATGACGATTCTATGAAAGTAATGGATCGGTTTAAACTTGACCTTTACGAAGACGAAGTCTTTGTCTTTACCCCAAAAGGAGATTTGTTTAAACTTCCTAAAGGAGCAACTGTGCTTGATTTTGCATTTCACATCCATAGTAAACTAGGCTGCAAATGTATTGGCGCAAGAGTTAATGGGAAAAATGTTCAATTGAGACAAACTCTTAGCAGTGGAGATCAAGTTGAAATAACAACATCTAATACACAATTTCCAAAGCAAGACTGGCTGAATATTGTAACAACTTCGAAGGCACGTAACAAAATTCGTCAGGAATTGAAGGAGATAGCAGGCAAACAAACTGAATTTGCAAAAGAGACTCTTCAAAGAAAGTTCAAGAATCGTAAGCTTGAATATGATGAAGCTGTAATGATGCGATTAATAAAAAAGTCTGGATTCAAAACCGTTACAGACTTTTATCTTAAGATAGCCGACGAAACTCTAGACATCAACGACGTTCTCGAAAGATATAACGAGATGTTGAAGAAGGAAACAGAAAGTCATGAAGATGTTCCTTACAGAAGCGCAGAAACATATAATCTTCAAACTGTTGTTGATGAGAAAGCTGCAAAAGATGATGTATTAGTTATTGATCAAAATCTGAAAGGACTGGATTTTAAACTTGCTAAATGTTGTAATCCAATCTATGGTGATGATGTATTTGGATTTGTAACTGTATCCGGAGGTATTAAAATACACCGTGCAGATTGTCCGAATGCTCCTCAGATGATGGAACGTTTCGGTTATCGTATAGTTAAAGCTCGCTGGGCCGGAAAAGCAGTAGGTAAACAATATCCTATTACTCTTAGAGTTATTGGACACGATGATATTGGAATCGTAACTAATATTTCTTCTATAATTTCAAAAGAGAAGGATATTAATCTGAGATCCATAAATGTTAGTTCACACGATGGACTTTTCTCGGGAACACTTTCCGTTACTATTGACGATACTTCCCGTCTGGATGCCCTAATTAAAAAACTTCAGGGTATTAAGGGTGTTAAGCAAATAAGTCGTAATTAGTGTTATGGAGAATTTCAGCATAAAGAAAAGATTAAAAAGTTTCACCTATGCCTGGAAAGGCATAGGTAGCTTTCTTTTTAAAGAACATAATGCATGGATACATTCTTCTATAACCTTTGCTGTAATAATTTGCGGCATTATTTTTCAAATCAACACTTTTGAATGGATAAGTATTGTACTTTGTATAGGTATTGTCTTTGCAGCAGAGGCATTTAATACTTCCATTGAGCGATTGGTAAATTTAGTCTCTCCACAAAAAAACAAGATAGCAGGCGACGTAAAAGATATCGCCGCGGGTGCAGTTTTAATATGTGCTATTGCTGCTGCCATAGTTGGACTTATTATTTTTATGCCCCATTTTATTACTTGTTTTTAGTAATATTTAGAGTTCCAGATATTCTTGCTGGTATTCTAAAAAACTCTGATCGTTTAGCAGTGCTAAATACTAACAAATACAACAATCAACCTAAACTAACAACTTATTATGAAAAAAGGATTCTCGAAATTTTTGATTTTCTTTTTAGCCTTATTTTCTACCACAAGCATTCCTGTTAATGCAAAGAAAGGTGGAGAGATTGCTGATCCTAACCTTCGACTTCATTATAATAGTCCAGCTAAATTATGGGAAGAAACACTGCCACTTGGCAACGGACGATTAGGCATGATGCCGGACGGAGGTATAGAAAAGGAACTTATTGTTCTCAATGATATTACGATGTGGTCGGGTTCTGAGGCTAATTATAACAATCCGGAAGCCGCAACCTATTTACCTCAAATCAGAGCCCTATTGTTGCAAGGGAAAAATGACGAAGCTCAAGACGTTATGTATAAGCACTTTGTTCCTGTAAAACCTGAAAAAGGAGGCACCTATGGTAGTTATCAAATCCTGGGAAACCTTGTAATTGATTATACTTATAAAAAAGAAGCAAAAAAGAACTCGCCAGATTACAATAGGCCAGATTCTTACGAACGGGAACTAGATTTGAATAACGCTGTTTCCAAAACACATTTTTATAAAGATGGAATTGAATATATTCGTGAATATTTTGTGTCCAGAACTAAAGATGTAATGGTTATCAGAATCAGTGCCCCCAATGTAATTGGTGCCGTTTCGTTCAAAGCTATGCTGAACCGCCCGGAAAGAGCAAAAATAAGTGCAGAAAAGAATCAATTAGCAATGGAAGGAGTATTAGATAGTGGTGTAGATGGAAAAGATGGAGTATCTTTTACTGCTAAACTCCGGGCAAAAACACACGGAGGTTCTGTTTCTGTAAAAGATGACGGACTGGAAATTAAGAATGCTAACAGTGTTGAATTATACATCTCTGCAGGTACTGATTTTAAAATTGGAGGACAACAATATAAAACATCAGTAGATTCATTAATGAATAAAGCTTTTGCTATTTCATACAATAAAATTAAAAACGATCATATAGCTGATTATGCATCATATTTCAATCGTGTAAAAGTAAACATTGGTAATGTTAACTCTATGACGGCAAATTACCAACATAAATTACAATTAACAACCGACGAACGTATTCGTTTATTCCAATTAGATGATGATCCTGCACTGGCAGCACTCTACATGCAATACGGACGTTACCTGTTTATCAGTAGTACGCGTCCCGGTACTCTCCCACCCAACTTGCAGGGATTATGGGCTAATACTATCAGTACTCCGTGGAATGGTGATTATCATCTGAACATCAATATACAGATGAATTATTGGTTAATGGAACCGGGAAATTTATCTGATTTATACCAACCTCTTCTGAACCTGACAAACAATCTGACAGATTCTGGAGAGAAATCAGCAAAAGCTTTTTATGGAGATAAAGCAGAAGGATGGGTTGCACACATGATGACTAACGTATGGAACTATACTGCTCCTGGCGAACATCCATCATGGGGAGCAACCAACACTGGCGGTGCATGGCTTTGCGCTCATTTGTGGGAGCATTATGAGTTTTTGGGAGATAACAAAACGGAAGATGGCCAATCTTATTTGAAACAGATATATCCAATATTAAAAGGTGCATCAGAATTTTTTCTCTCTACCATGATTGAAGAACCAACTCATGGCTGGCTAGTTACCGCTCCCAGCTCATCACCGGAAAATAGTTTTTATACAAAGGAAGGCTCAGAACCGGTAAGCATTTGTATGGGACCTACAATGGACAACGAACTAGTTAGGGAACTTTTCTCAAATGTAATAAAAGCATCTCAAATTTTAGGATGCGATGAAGAATATCGCAAGCAGCTTAGTGCTGCTTCACTTAAACTACCTCCTTTCCAGATCAGTAAAGATGGTTATCTGATGGAATGGCTTGAAGATTATAAAGAAACAGATGTTCACCACCGTCATGTGTCACACCTTTATGGTTTACATCCTGGGAATCAAATAACACTTAGCAAAACTCCGGAATTGGCAGAGGCATGTAAAGTTACACTTAACCGAAGAGGTGACGAAGCAACAGGATGGTCGCGTGCATGGAAAATGAATTTCTGGTCGAGACTAGGTGACGGTAATCGTGCTTACAAATTATTTAAAAGCCTGCTTACTCCAAGTTATCAGCCTGAAACACCCAGCAAAAGAGGCGGAGGGACATTCCCTAACTTATTCTGCGCACATCCTCCTTTCCAGATTGACGGGAACTTTGGCGGTGCAGCTGGAATAATGGAAATGTTACTTCAAAGTCACGAAGGGTTTATCAACCTTTTACCAGCTATTCCAACTAGTTGGGATGAAGGAACTTTCAATGGTTTAAAAGCGCGTGGAGGAGCTATTGTTGATGTTTCCTGGAAAAATGGAAAACCCACATTTGCTACTATTAAATCGGCCTACGGAGGAACTTATAAGCTAAAAGTTCCGGAAAATGTAACAACTATACAAGTTAAAGGAAAAGGGATTAATAAAAAATTCAGCAAAGAAAAATTTATAGAAATTCCGATCTATAAGGGAGCTAGTGTAGAAGTTAGTTTTAAGTAATAAAATCAATTTTAATTATATAAAGGGAATGTTCTGATTATGAACATTCCCTTTTATTATTCTTATTTTTGAGATGTAATCACCAAAAGTAAAAAATAGTCTATTTTGTAAAATAGTATTAATTTTTTCTACAATGGATAGTTATTTAGAATTTAAATTGTTTAAATACGCTTTTAGTATTGAATGCTTAAGAATTTATTCCTATTTTTGTACCAGAATCACTTAAAATTATATTAATGGAATATTTTCAGTTTATTTTAGACTTTGTTCTTCATATAGATGACCAATTACCAATACTAATAGAGCAATACGGCACTTGGATTTATGCAATTCTTTTTTTCCTTATTTTTCTCGAAACGGGATTTGTTGTAACTCCTTTTTTACCTGGAGACTCTTTATTATTTGTTGCAGGAACATTAGCTACAGTTTCGACCAACCACTTGAACATACATTTACTGGTTCTTATGCTAATTATTGCAGCCGTATTGGGAGATGCATCCAACTACGTTATAGGCCGATATTTTGGGACCAGGCTTTTCAGTAATCCAAATTCCAAGATTTTTAAACAAAAATATTTAGAACAGACTCATGCTTTTTATGAAAAACATGGTGGTAAAACAATTATTTTAGCTAGATTTGTTCCAATAGTACGCACATTTGCTCCATTTGTTGCAGGCATGGGACACATGAGTTATCGTCATTTTGCTCATTATAACATTATTGGAGGGGTTGTTTGGGTAACATTAATAACCTATATTGGCTATTTTCTAGGAAGCCTGGAAATCGTTCAAAAGAACTTAGAGATTATGATTATTTCGATTGTAATAATCTCTATACTTCCTGCTATTATTGAGATTTGGAAAAACAAACGCAAAAATAAAACGGCTTAACAGACACAATAAACCGTGCAGATGTAATACGCATCCTTAATAGCATAATATGAAGTCCGGGAAGGATAATTCTTTTTCTTTTTTGAATCTGTTTTAATAATTAAGATAAATCTACTGTTATTAAATACTATGAATAGAAGAGAACCTTCATTTATTAACAATCTCTTATTTAGAGATTATCGTTTCATATTTCTAGTATGGATTATTACATCTATAGTATGCGGAGTTTTAAAATATGCCAGAGGATCTTATAATAACTTCAGTATATTTAAGAATCTGTTCTGGCATGCTATTCATCAATTGCCTCTTTATGAACATTACCCCAAAGAATACTCTGATGTTACTCATTATGGAGTGTTTTTCAGCTCTGTAATTTTCCCTTTTGCTCTCGTACCAGATATAATAGGTGTTATTTTATGGGTAACACTTAGTACTTGGTTTTTATTTTATGCAATAAAAAGGTTACCACTTAGCAGAAATGAGCACTTATTCGTATACCTTTTCTGTGTTATGGAGTTATTTAACTCTTTGGCTTCGCAGCAGTTCAATGTTGGAATAGCTGCTATTCTTATTTTCTCTTTTTTTCTGATAGAGCACAAAACAGATTTTTGGGCAGCATTTTTTATTATGCTGGGGACTTTTACCAAATTATATGGAATTATGGGACTAGCTTTTATTCCTTTCTCAAGAAATAAAAAAAGGTTTCTGTCTTCTTGCCTGTTTTGGAGTGTAATTATGTTCTTTTTCCCAATGCTTTACACTTCACCGGATTATGTACTGACGCAATATCATTCATGGATAATTGATCTTATTGAAAAGAATAGCCTGAACCAGTTCGCTTATTATCAAAATATATCATTGCTGGGTATGGTCAGAAAAATAAGCGGTTGTAGTACTTACTCAGACCTTTTGTTGATTATTCCCGGTATTATACTATTCTGCCTGCCATTCTTACGGGTAAAGCAATACCGTTCTCAGAGTTTTAAACTAATGATATTAGCTTCAACATTATTATTTGTTGTATTATTTAGCACTGCAAGTGAATCTGGCACGTACATTATTGCTATGATAGGAATAGCTCTTTGGTACGTAAAAACACCTTCGCAAACAACCTCATTTAATCTAACTCTTTTAATCTTTGCTTTTTTCCTGACAGGACTTTCAAGCAGCGACCTGTTTCCTGTTGAAGTAAGAAAAACATTCATTTTTCCATTTGCTCTGAAAGCTTTACCATGTTTCATTATCTGGATTAAGATTACCTACGAGCTGTGTTTTCTTAATTTCTGTTTGAAAGAAGGAATTCCAAGAGCCGAAGAAGATCGTATGTTGGTTCCAAATGATAATAATGAGATAGATATTGTATTGCCTTGTTATAACCCACCAACAAATTGGCAAGAAACAATGCATGAAAACATTAAGCAAGTATTTAAATATTTCCCGGATAAGGTTTTTCATATCATTGTAGTTAATGACGGCTCATCTATAAATATGGACGAAGCAGAAATAGAAAAGTTCAAAACTATCATGCCTAAAGCCCAGTTAATCAGTTATACGGAACATAGAGGAAAAGGTTATGCCGTTAGAAAGGGAGCTGAATACGCCTGCTCTTCCCTGATGATATATATAGACTGGGATTTTCCGTATGACAAAGAAAGCATGAGGGCAGTTTTCGAAAAACTTGAAGAGGGTTATGATATTGTTGTAGCAACAAGAACCAACAGTTATTATCCAAACATTGATCTTAATACGATACGCACCTATATTTCCGTCTTAACAAGAATATTAAACTGGATAGTTTTGGGAATCAGATATAGTGATGTACGTAGAGGATTCAAAGGAATGAATCGTAAAGGCAAAGATCTTCTGCTAAAAACTCAGATTAATCATTTTCTCTTTGATACAGAGTTTGTCTATTTAGCATCAAGGAAAAGATATATGCACATCTGCAGTACAAGAGCAAAGTTAAGAGAGAGTGTAGATTTTACCTTTATGGATATAACAGCTTTTGGTAGAGAAATAATTAATTTTATTCGAATTGCTGTGAAATAACTTAAGCATTCTCCTCCACACTCATATATTCAAAATTCCAACTTATCGGCAATAAAATGCCGATTATATCTATTATCTTTGTTCATAGAATGACTATAGAAGAGCGAAAAATAATCCATATTGACATGGATGCCTTTTATGCCTCAGTTGAGCAAAGGGACCATCCTGAGTGGAGAGGCAAACCTCTTGCTGTGGGCCATGAAGAAGAACGTGGTGTTGTAGCTACAGCTAGTTATGAAGCCCGTCGTTATGGTATTCATTCTGCCTTGTCATCCGTAAAGGCTAAAAAGCTTTGCTCCGAACTAATATTCGCTCCATTGCGCATGGCTGTTTACAAGTCTGTTTCTGCACAAATACATCAGATTTTTCACGAATACACAGATATCATAGAACCTATTTCGCTCGATGAAGCATTTCTGGACGTGACTGAAAACAAAAAAGGTATTGATTTGGCCGTCGATATTGCCAAAGAAATTAAGCAACGCATAAAAGAAGAAACCGGGCTCACAGCATCAGCGGGAGTTTCTTACAATAAATTTCTGGCGAAAGTAGCATCAGAACATCGTAAACCAGATGGCCTGTGCACCATTCATCCTCAAAAAGCACAAGAGTTTATAGACAAACTACCCATCGAATCTTTCTGGGGAGTTGGTAAAGTGACAGCAAAGAAAATGCATGCACTAGGCATACATAATGGTGCATTGCTTCGAATGAGTACTCCGGATTTTCTGACCCTACAATTTGGGAAAGCTGGAATGCTCTATTATAACTTTGCTCATGGCATAGACCTTCGCCCTGTAGAGCCGGAAAGGGAACGCAAATCGGTAGGATGTGAAACAACTTTCGAACACGATTTAGAAATAAAAAGTTCTATTATAATAGAGTTATATCATGTTGCTCAAGAGCTTATACAAAGATTAGAAAAATCTGGTTTTAAAGGCTACACTCTTACACTAAAAATAAAGTTCAATGACTTCACTCAGAAAACGCGTAGTATTAGCGAAGATCATCCGCTCACAACTTTAAAAGAAATTCTGCCTTTAGCCAAAGAACTACTTAAAGGAGTTGATCTAACTAATCACCCTATCCGCTTGTTGGGACTGAGTGTTTCCAATCCTTGGGAGGAAATAGCCTCTCGTGAATACAAGCAATTATCGTTTAAATTCAAATAGAATATTTTGATTTAAATAAACAAACAAAAGATTATTCTATTTTCAATTTAATATCTATATTTATAGCCATATATCAACGAAAAGTCTAAATAATAATATTTTAGATCATGGCTATCCCAACATCGAGAACTAAAGAATGTGGCCAAATAATAATAAACAAAGACCTTTGCAATGGCTGCGGACTATGTGTTTCTGTTTGCAAAGATTTTAGTCTGGCTATTGAAAACGGAAAAGTAAAGCAGTCAGATAAACCATTGTTCGGTTGCTTAGCTTGTGGACATTGCATGATGATCTGTCCACAAAAAGCAATCACCATTGAAGGTAGATGTACTTCAACCGATGATTTAATAGATATTCCTTCCAAAGAAGAAGCTGCATCATATAAATCAATGCTGAATTTATTGTACCGTCGCCGGAGTATTCGTGAATTTAAAGATGTTCCCGTTGAAAGTGAACTAATAGATAAAATATTAGAAGCTGCTCAAACAGCGCCAATGGGATTACCACCCTCGGACGTACATGTATTAGTTTTCGACAGTAAAGAAAAAGTTTCAGCATTTGCAGAAGACTTCTGCCATTATCTGGAAAACATGAAATGGTTTGTTTCCAAATGGTTTCTCACTCTAATGAGGCTAATCTGGGGAAAAGCTAATACAGAACTATTTAAGGGATTTGTCCGCCCCTGTGTTTACGCCTATACCGATTACATGAAGAACGGTGAAAATATTGTAAATTATGATGCGCCAGTTGCACTATATTTTTACGCAACTCCCTATAGCGATCCGGCTGATCCGCTCATAGCTGCAACATACGCCATGCTTGCTGCCGAGTCATTAGGTTTGGGTACCTGCTTTAACGGTGCGGTACACCCATTTATCCAAAACGGGAAAGCAGCCAAATTATTTAGAGAGAAATATGGCATTAAGCACAAAAGTCGTGAAGGCATATTCCTTCTTATTGGTTACCCAAAAGTAAAATACACAGCAAGCATAAAACGAACATTCGCTTCAATCGATAGAATTTAACTTGTGGTCGTCAGGATATTTATTGGCCAATGATTTAAATTCTTTGGTCAATAAATTAAAATGATTGGCCAATAAAATTGCGGTCTTTCACCAATAATTTTGAATTATATTCTGAATGCCATATTAAGCATTAAAAATAAAATCCCCTGCAATGCTATAAAGAAATAAACATTGCAGGGGCAGTTTTTTTCAACGATTTAGATAACTTCTTTACAAGCAAAGGCTTGTATACAATATTTTGTATTAGAACTTATAGCCAGCAGTTATTCCAAAGTTAATATTCTTTGGAGCATTATCACCATCTCCTAATTTTGTTAATCCAAGCTGACTTTCGAGTCCAATGATAACTTTATTAAATTCCAATGAAACGCCAAAACCTAATCCGGCATCAAATCTTTTGAGTCCATCACTACCGAATGTATCTGTATCACCCGATTCAGTTTGACCATTGGCACTAACCTTACCTGTTGATTTTCCACCTACACCGTATGCAAAATATGGACCGGCTGCAATAACAAAATTAGTATTGTTAGAAATCGGCATTCTTGCCTGCAGATTAACCGGTAATTCAAGATAAATTTGGTTAACAGTTACTTTAGCACTGTATCCATTAACATCTCCTGATGCTTTCGTTCCTTTTGATGATAACAATAAAGATGGCTGTAAAGACCATGTATTATCTAACGCATATTCCATGCCAACGCCAAGTTTAAAACCAATTTTGGCATCAAGTCCATCTGTACCTTCACCTGTCCAGTTACTAATATTCAGACCTGCCTTTGCGTTCCATGAAACTGGAGTTGCATTTGTTTGAGAACTTTGCGCATTTACCAGGGAATTACATCCTAGTAAAATAGCCGCTAATAAAAACAGTTTTTTCATATAAAATAGTTTATGCCTTTAGTCCCCAATCAGGCGTTTTTTATTTTAAGCGTGGGGATAAAATTATTTATCACAATCAATTGCTATAAAAACAATTATAATAAGTAATATGAATTAAATAACCTTTAACGCTATATAAAAAAAGACGTTACAAATATATTTATCTTTTTCACACAAAACAACAATTTTTACAACTTATTTTTTGTCTTTATTATATTGCAACTTCTAAAACATTTGTGTCTAGATATTTATACTTATATTCAAAGACTAAATTATCTTATAATAGTCCATATATTTCCTTCACAACAAGTCAATATTATGTATTATAATTCAAACCATTTCTATTATGACTTGTTTTTAATTAGAGAGAAAGAATAGATAGTCTTTATTTAAGTAGTCATGAAAGCAAGTGTTATTTCTAAAATCATATTAGTTGTAATATTTCTGTCATCATGCTTTAAAGGAGAAGCGCAGAATATTGTATCTGATACTATAAAAGTTTCTGCCGGAAATTTAAATTCACTTCTTGGAGATAAAAAAGGTCTCATTACAAACTTAACTCTCAAAGGAAAAATAAACGGAACTGATATTACAACGATTCGAAGTATGGCAAAATTAACTGTACTCGATATGTCAAAAGCAAGTATAGTAAAAGGAGGAGTTTTTATAAGTTCCTTATATGATGATAAAATCGAGGTTTCAAATGACGAAGTTCCTGAAGAAGCCTTCTATTCCAAAGATAATCTAAAAACAATAATCCTTCCTGAAAACATAACAGCAATTGGTCTAAAGGCTTTTTCAGATTGCACAGGCCTCACTGCTATAATAATTCCAGAAGGGGTTACTTCTATTGGTACTAATGCATTTTATGGTTGTTCAAAACTAACAATCCTTTCTCTTCCGGCCAGTATTACTCTTATTGATTATGGTGCCTTTCAGGAATGTTCGGGATTAAAAGAAATACATTGTAAAGCTACAGTTCCACCCAAGATCACCCCTTTTACATTCTACGGGGTACCTAAAAGTACCTGCAAATTATATGTTCCAACTGGAATTTCAGCACAAGCCAAAACTGTTGCAGGTTGGAATGAATTTAAAACCATCCTTGAAGAATAATTGAAATAGAGAAATCTATTCAATTAACAACCACTGATTATCTATCTCATATTGTAGGTATGAATACTTGCTCCTTGTGCTGATGGCAAATAATTAATTCCATACCAACACATTTGCAAGAGAACAAAAGACACTAGAAGTATAACAAGCGCTTTTCGGTATTCATTCCTTTTATGAAGACGGAAATGAATGTAGCATAAATAACTTAACCATGTTGCAGCTGCCCATGTTTCTTTCGGATCCCAACTCCAATAGTGTCCCCAGGCTTCTTTTGCCCACAAGGCTCCGGATAGTAAACCAAGAGTTAAGAATGATAATCCAACATTAGCCAAATTATCACACAGATCCATCTCCATAGGCGATATTTTTTGTTTCTTCTTCCAAAGGAGGTAGATAGCCATTACTGCTGCAGCACCCAGCATTGCATAAGCAAACATATATACGATAACATGTGGTGCAAACCAAGGGCTTTGTAATGCAGGCATCAATGTTTTATTATGTATCTCGGGTTTTAGTATATTGATGCAAATAAATATTAATGAAAGAATAGTACTAAAACTAAGAATCCACTTATATTTCCATCGGCTATATGTGATAATCCCAACCAGTGGAAGGAAGAATGAATACCACAAACGAGTTTCCCCCATCGTCCGCATTGGAGGACGTTCAAGTGAAATCCACATTCCTACGATAAATATAAAGAAGACTACTAATCCCACTATTGTAAATCCGTGAACGAATACAGTTTTTTTCTCTCTCCATGCAGCATACGCACCAAAACTCCAGAAGCAAAGAGACACTATGGCAAACAACGAAAAATATTCCCAACTCATACTTTATCCTCCTTAGTCTTTTTAGCCATAGTAAACATACATATTGCTCCAATTACCATCATTAATATTCCTGTATACACTATTGGTAACCATGGATCTTTTACTAACTGAAATACACTAACCTCACTCCATCTGCCTTTTGATTCATCATAACTTAATTGATAGATTTTCCATCCATCAATTTCAAAAGGCTTATTCACCTCAATTATAGCATCATTAACTTTCATAGATTCTAAATACACCGTTACACTTGAATAAAAACGTTGTGGTTCCAGTTCCGGCATTATCAGACTCACTTTATCATCCAACTTTATTGCGTTATAGGGAAACATAAAGTTTCCACAACTCACCCACCCTTCACGAGATATGCCTTTTTTACGATTTATTGCTTTAACATAAAGAGCATTTGTTGCTCCAAATGAATGAAATTCAACATACCGAAGTGTATCTTCTGATGCTACACTTGCAGCATATTGAAGATACTTTTTTACTGAAATAGTCCAGTCAAGCAGTTGGCCGGTTCCAAGGCCAGGCTCTACTAAAAAAGTGGCAGGCTTTCCTTGAGGAAGAGATGCACCTGTTTCATTGTCAATCAACATTAATTTAGGTGGATACTCCTTAATTGAAAATTTATGTAATTCAATAGCTAAAGGCAATTCAACAACTTCTTTTCGTTCATTTAAAGCACGCCATTCCGGCCTTCCAGCCATTGTAGTCATTTCGAGTTTTTGAATATCTGCACTTCCTAAAATAGAACCAACCAGCGCCAATAACAAACCAATATGATTCAACATAAAAGATGTATCTCTCCATTTAAAATGATTCAATCTTCTAATTATCGTCATTGATAAAATAGTAATCATCCAAAGAAATAATAGTGCGAAAGACCATGCAGAAAGCATCTGAGAGAATCCAATGAAGTTTCCTTCCATTGAAATATAACCGGGAGTCTGCCTGATAAGCCCCATCAAAACAATCATAAATACCATAGACGACATGGAAGATATGGCTGCCTGATAACTACTAAGCCAGCTAACTATATAAGATGATTTCTTGTATTTAAGATATAATACCGTAAGCAATAAAAAATATCCAATTCCTGAAATCAGATTAGCAGGATAGGCAAGAGCATCAAGGTTTATTTTTCCAATTGACATCTGGAGCAATGTGCCTGTAATAAATAATCCGATACAGATTGAATATCCTTCTTTAAATCCCCAAGGTTGTTTCCACATATACTAATATTTGTTCAATTCTTACACAAAGATAACCACTATCAACATTTAATGATGATAGTGGTTACTTTAATTTCATTCAACTTTAATCTTTATATTAAATCTTTGAAAAACGTCCGTTAGCTTTTGCTTTCTCAATCCAGCGTGGAACAATCGTTTTAAGAAATTCTTTTTTTGCTTTTTGTTCTTTTGGTATATCCAAACCAATATATTTCTGAGCTTTTGCTTTTGTAGAAATATCAGGCATTGGTACATCTGCAGCGTAACCATTCTTTGCCAAAACTTTAGCAATAGCCAAACGAGCTTGCAATGCTCTGTCTATTCCATGACTCAACATGCGCTGAACTTCCTGAGGAGCATGAAATGCAGCTCCATGCGATGCAACTGAAAAATCCCATCTCCATTGAGCCTGACGAATTAAGTTCAAAGCCTCTTTCATCTGCACTTCTGTGGCTCCTTTATCCCATGCAAATTTAGCTTCAATGTGCGCTTTGGCTAGTTCTTTTTCCAAACAAGTACGTATTTCATTGCATTTTCTTTGTCTTTCATACACATTATTGCGAAGAGTTTCTTCTGTTTCGCGGTGACAAACCTGACAGGTTCTGTCTATGGATGCTAAAGGACTTTGAATATGATGGTCACTATATTTAATACCTCCTTCATTTTCATACGGCATATGACAGTCGGCACAAGAAACACCTCTCTGTCCATGAATACCCAATTGGAATATTTCAAAATCAGGATGCTGAGCTTTTAGTATTGGAGCTCTGCTTAAAGCATTCTTATAATCAAAGTAGTTAGCTTTATCGTAATATTCTTCAATTTTTTCTACAGTCATTCCTTTATCCCAAGGAAATGTAAGATAATTGCCATCTTTCTTGAAATAATACTCAACGTGACATTGAGCACAAACCAATGATCTCATTTCTTGAGGAGTTGCTTTATCAATATCCCTCCCCTGACGAGCAAAAGCCTCACGCAAAGCAGGGCGACTTATATGCAGATTCATGGTTTTTGATTCATGGCAATCGGAACAGCCTATTGGATTAACTATTTCACTGCCAAAAGCAGACCATTTGTTATTATAGAACGCATTTACTCCTATTGATTCCATCATACGAGGAACATCCGGACTTTTACATGTCCAGCAAGTTGAAGGCTGAGGACCATCTTTATCCGTTTTAGGTGCTCCGGTTCTGAGAGTTTCTCTGATATCTTCAATCGCATGCATATGTCCTCTCGGACTTTTATATTCTTTTGAAAAAGCATATCCAGCCCAAAGAATCACCATTTCGGGGCGTTGCTCTAAAACATCCACAGCTTGGTTACCATTAAACTCACTCTTAAAACTCGTATCTGTGGTCTCTGACCACGTTTGATACTCCCGCGGATAATTATCTCTAAAGATTTCATTCCTGGCCTCGATGCCTTTTATATCTACTTTCCTGTTATTATAGATACTAACCACCTCTGCTCTGTGTTCCATTAAGGATGCAACTATCAATCCTAACACAAAAACAATGACCATTGTCCCTCCAAACAACAACCATTCTTGCCATGCTTTCAGTTTCTTTTCCATATCCTATATCTTTATATTTTTCTGACTATTTCATTATTTTCTTCAACCATTCGGGTACAGGCGATTTCGGATAAGGAACCAGCGCATAAGGTGTTGAAGAGAGACTGTTTGTTCCTCCATGAGTAACTTGCCGATGACAATCCCAACAAGCTTTACCTTCTCCAACCTGGGTCATCATGTAATCGACTCTACCGGTTTTTACAAATTCAGTATTTAATTGAGTGTGGCAACGGATACAGTTATTCATAATAACTTCTGCACTTGACGGAATTGCCTGAATAGTCTGCCTCTCACTGTTGGTTAAAAACTTATATGTGTGTCTGAGGCCATCATTTGCCTTGAAGAAATATTTTTTTGCTATATTTTCGTGAGGAACGTGACAATCATTGCAGGTAGTCCCCCTATTGTGAGAACTATGTTGCCAGGTAGCATAATATGGCCCCATTACATGACAATTGACACAAGCTGCCGGACTATCTCCCAGGTAATCTTGCACTCTTAGCAAGTAAAGAAACAGACATCCACTACCTGCAATCACTCCTAGCAGAATGATTAATATTAGCTTGTGAGAGTATCTGATTCTTATATCCATAATGATTAATACTAAAAAAAAGATTCAATATATATTAAATCAGAAAATAATCAAAGAATAAAGGAACAGTTGAGTTCGTGATAAACTCCGTACATAAAATTAACAGCTAAATATACATATTATACATGAAAAATAAAAATATTTAAGAGAAAAAGAAAATAACTTCAAATATATATAAACAAGCTAATAATATACTATTATATACAATGCTTAAACACAATATATCTGATAATAAGCATTTTATATTAAAAGTATATAACTAATCAACAAATCAACATGTTTGAAAACATATAATAAATAGAAAAGTTTGGTATATTCAATTCAATCAAAGTACAATAAATCAGCATATTAACAAAATCAATGCAATACGTGTGTTCGAACACACGTATTGCATATTCAAATCTTTAATCATAAATTTGCATCGACAACATCAATAAAAAGCATGCCCATTAACAACAATGACAAAAGATACAGAAAATATAAGAATTAAAGATATAGCCCAAATGGCTGGTGTCTCTGCCGGAACTGTCGACAGGGTACTTCATAACCGTGGACGCGTTTCTGAAGAGAATCTTAAGAAAGTGAACGCTGTACTTAAGATGGTTAATTATCAGCCAAATTTGATAGCAAGATCTTTAGCTTCAAAAAAACAATATAAAATAGTAGCCATAATCCCCTCTTTCAAAAAAGGGGAATATTGGGAAAGTATTTCTAAAGGGATCGACAAGGCTGGCAATGAGTTTGAAGATTATGGGGTACATATTCAGAAACTATATTTTGACCAATACGACAACAATTCTTTGAATAAAACTGTAGATGAACTTTTTCAAATAAGTTTTGATGCAGTTCTAATTGCTTCACTGTTTGCAAATTCTGTAATTAGTATTTCCGAGAAACTAGATGAATTGAATATTCCCTATAATTATATTGACTCAAATATTTCAGGGCAAAACCAGCTTGCATATTTTGGTACCAATTCCTTTGACAGTGGTGTTATAGGTGCAAAAATATTACTAAATTCAATTGGTAAAGACGCAAATATACTGGTATCAAGGATGATTCACAGCGGAGATCAGAATTCCAATCAAAGTATTAACAGAGAAGCTGGATTTAATAGCTATCTAAATACTGTAGGCTACACAGGAAAAGTTCATTATGTGGATTTAAAGATAGGCAGTTCTGTATTCAACTTCAGTGTACTTGATGCATTCTTTGAGAGTCAAAACAATATAAAAGGAATAATAGTTTTCAACTCTACATGTCACAAACTTGCTAATTACATAAAAGTCAGAGACATCCACAACCTAATAGTTGTAGGATATGATGTAATTGAAGAAAATGCAAATGTATTAAGAGAAGGCTATATAACTGCACTGATAGCTCAAAGGCCGCAACTTCAGGGTTATAATGGAATAAAATCTCTATGCGAATATTTAATACTCAAAAAAAGACCGCAAAAAGAAAATTTTATGCCGATTGATATCCTGATGAAGGAAAATGTGGATTATTATAACGAACAATAGCAATTTATATACAACTTTTAAAAACAAAAAGATGGAAAATTTATTTAACATTTCTGGTAAAGTAATCATCATCACAGGTGGATATGGTGTTTTAGGTAGAGGTATATCTATGTACTTAGCTCAGCAAGGAGCTAAAATCGTGATTATTGGCAGAAGCCAGGAAGAAGGCGATGCACTGGTTAGCGAAATAAAGAAGCAAGGCGGACAGGCAATGTTTGCGCAGGCTGATGTTACAGATAAAGCAATGTTAGAAGATTGCAAGAAACAGGTTCTAAAAAATTACGGTAAAATTGATATTTTAATAAATGCAGCCGGAGGTAATATGCCAGGCGCCACAATTGCTCCTAGCCAAACAATCTTTGATCTGAATATAGATGCAATGAAAACAGTGGTAGACCTTAATCTGTTTGGAACAGTATTGCCTACTATGGTATTTGCAGACGAGATGGCAAAGCAAAAAGAAGGAGTAATCCTGAACTTCTCTTCAGAATCATCACTTCGTCCACTTACCAGAGTTGCCGGATATGGTGTAGCAAAAGCTGCAGTAAACAACTTCACTCAGTATATGGCCGGAGAACTTGCTATCAAATTTGGAAATGGTATCCGCATGAATGCTGTAGCTCCAGGATTTTTCCTAACCAATCAAAACAGAGCATTGATGCTTAATCCTGATGGATCTCTTTCTGATCGTGCTAAAAGCGTAATGGCACATACTCCTTTTAACCGTTTTGGTGAACCGGAAGATTTATTCGGAACCGTGCACTACCTTATCAGCGATGCTTCTAAATTCGTAACCGGAACTGTAGCTGTTGTTGATGGTGGATTTAATGCTTTTACCATCTAATATAATTTAAACTTTAAAATACTGAAATTATGTATTTATGCGAACAAACATGGCGTTGGTACGGTCCTAACGATCCAGTTTCCCTCTGGGATATCAAACAGGCCGGAGCTACCGGAATAGTGAATGCTTTACACCATATTCCTAACGGAGAAGTATGGACTGTAGAAGAAATTATGAAGCGCAAGGAACTTATTGAATCTGTAGGCCTTACTTGGTCTGTTGTTGAGAGTGTTCCTGTGCACGAACACATAAAGACGCAGACTGGAGATTTTCAGAAATACATTGATAATTATAAAGAGTCTCTTCGCAATTTAGGCAAGTGTGGCATCAACATTGTTACTTACAATTTCATGCCGGTACTCGACTGGACTCGTACTGATTTGGCTTACACTATGCCAGATGGATCAAAAGCACTTCGCTTCGAAAGAGCTGCTTTTGTTGCTTTCGACTTGTTCCTTTTGAAACGTCCTGGTGCTGAAAATGAATATTCAGCAGAAGAAAAAGCAAAAGCTAAAGCACGTTTCGAAGAGATGACCGACGAAGACAAACATACATTGGAACGTAATATTATAGCTGGTTTACCGGGTTCTGAAGAGAGCTTTACACTTGCACAATTCCAGGAAGCACTCGACCGCTATAAAGACATTGATGCAGAGAAACTTCGTGAAAACTTAATCTATTTCTTAAGAGAAATTACTCCTGTTGCCGATGAAGCCGGTGTTTATCTGGTTATTCACCCAGACGATCCTCCTCAATCTATTCTTGGTTTACCTCGTATTCTTAGCACAGGAGATGATTTCCAGAAGCTGATTGATGCTGTTCCAAACAAATCAAACGGTCTATGTTTATGTACTGGTTCTTTTGGTGTAGCTGCTCATAATGATTTAGTAGGAATTATGAAACGTTTCGGAGATCGTATAAACTTTGTGCACTTCCGTAGCACTCAACGTGATGAAGAAGGAAACTTCTATGAAGCAAATCACCTGGAGGGTAATGTAGACATGTATCACGTTATGAAAGCATTACTTGAACTAGAACAAGAACGTAAGGTTTCTATCGCAATGAGACCGGATCATGGACATCAGATGATTGATGACCTGAAGAAGAAAACTAATCCGGGATATTCTTGTATCGGTCGCCTTAGAGGATTGGCTGAATTACGCGGACTTGAAATGGGTATTGCCAAATCTATGTTCGAATAGATAAGAATCAAACTCAATTTAAGCATTGCAAACACATATCGCATTTTATAAATATAAAACCTAACCAGTTAAATTTTCAATTTGTAATGTGATGGCCGACCGGAATGTTTCTGCATTACCGGTCGGTTTTTTATGTATAATCGCCACTACAATATATTAAAATACAAAATTGATCTAGCAATCTAGCACCACCCATATAACTACCTATAAATAAACAAAATAAAGCCGCTAGATCAAATTTAATTTGATCTAGCAGTGATCTAGCGATCTAGCACCTTTTCTCGTCTTGGTTTTGGTCATATCCCCAGTATCTCTCACTTTTTATTGATCAATAAATAAAAATCATTGGCCAATAAATTCAGATGAATGGCCAATAAAATAAATCCATTGGTGAATAATCTGAGAGATTATTTAAGTCACTATTAGAATTGTATAAAATAAACTAAATGGCTAATTACTATCCATAAATAATTTACATTATGTATCTGTAGTAGATCTTTTTTAACTAGTTTTGCAACATGAAATTGTATCTGAGAAGACAAGCAATCATTGCATGGCTGTTACTTTTCACAATTGCTCCGATGGGAATTGTGAAGAGTTTCCATACTCATGAAAAGGGAGAAAGCAGTGCTGCCCATCATTGCAGTGACTCCTCCTGTGATTGTGCTATCTGCCAGTTTCATATTCTACCCTTTATTGAAACGTCTGTTTTTCATCTTAAGGTTCATCAGATTGTTCGTCCGTGCGAAACTGTAGCCAGAATCTTTAAGGTTAGAAAAGTAGCCCTCTACTCCTACTCTTTACGGGCACCGCCATACTTATTTTAAAATAGGAACAAATTATGCGCACCCATTCAAGGTGTGCTACTCTCATTTTGTACATTTTAAAATAAGAAATTATAATGAAAAGATATCTATTATTAATTTCCTGTTTTATCTGTACCCTACTGCCATGTATGGGTATGGAGCCAACAGGAACGCCTACTGATGCAAGCATCTTTGGGCATATCACTGATGCGAAAAGCAAAGAACATATACCATATATAAATATATCAATAAAAGGTACTACAATAGGAACAACATCCGATGTTTCAGGTCATTTCCTACTAGAGAATTTACCCGAAGGCAATTGGACTCTTGAATTTAAGTCGGTTGGTTACAAGACTCTAACAAAAGAAGTGTCCGTTATAAAGAAAAAAACTATTGAGATGGACGTTGCATTGACTCCGGATTTAATTTCGCTTGATGAAGTAGTGATAAGCAGTAACAGAAACGAAACTACAAAACGCCTTGCTCCTTCTCTGGTGAATATCCTGAATACAAAGTTGTTTGAAGATACACATTCCGCCTGCCTGGCTCAGGGATTAAGTTTTCAATCGGGTGTACGCGTAGAGAACAATTGTCATACCTGTGGTTCCGAGCAGGTTAGAATCAATGGTATGGAGGGTTCTTATACACAAATATTGATCGACTCGCGACCTATTTACAGTTCATTGGCCGGGGTATACGGACTGGAACAGATTCCTCAGAATATGATAGAACGTGTTGAAGTATCTAAAGGAGGCGGTTCTGCACTTTTTGGTTCATCAGCTATAGCCGGAACAATAAACATTATCACAAAAGAGCCTACCCGAAATTCAGCAGAGTTCTCTCATGACTTTACATCTATTGGTGGAACAAATGCATTCGATAATAACACAAGTCTGAATGCATCATTGGTTACCGATGATCATAAAGCAGGTTTATATATCTTTGGACAAAGCAGGTACCGCGACGGATATGATCACGATGGCGATGGTTTTACAGATCTTACCGAGATGAGTAATAAAACGATCGGCATGCGTACGTATCTTAAAACAAGTAATTATTCAAAATTGTCATTGGAATATCATAACATTACTGATCATAGACGAGGGGGAGACAATCTTGATCTTCAGCCTCACGAAGCCGAGGTTGCAGAAATGGCCGACCATTCAATAAATGGTGGCGGCATTAATTATGATTTATTTTCACCCAATTACAAACATAAGCTGAACATTTACACTTCCATGCAAAGCATTATCAGAACAAGTTATTCGGGTACCGGTAAAGATTTGCGGGGATATGGCAATACGAACGATTTTACTTACATGGCTGGTGGACAATATACTTATAATTGGGAAAAATGTCTGTTCATGCCTGCACAATTCACCGGAGGAACAGAATACACATACGACAAACTACATGACGAGATTCTTGGATATAATCGTAATATAAAACAAACAGTACATACTGAAAGCCTCTTTATGCAGAATGAATGGAAGAATGATATGTGGAGTTTCTTAATTGGCGGACGATTAGACAAGCACAACATGATAGCTAATGCCATTTTCAGCCCCCGCGTTACTTTGAGATACAATCCGGTAAAAGACATAAATTTCCGCCTAAGTTATTCAACCGGATTCCGAGCCCCACAAGTTTACGATGAAGATTTACATGTTTCAGCTGTTGGCGGTGAGATATCTGTTATAAGCTCAGATCCTGATTTAAAGCCGGAAAAGTCACAAAGCTTAAGCGCTTCAATGGATTTGTATCACACATTAGGAGAAACTCCCGTAAACTTCAGAATTGAAGGATTCTATACAAATCTAAAAAACGTTTTCGTTCTCAATGACATAGGAACAAACAAGGAAGGAACAATCTTGAAAGAAAGAACTAACGGAGAGGGAGCTAAAGTGATGGGATTTACCGCAGAAGGTGAACTTGCTTTTTCGTCCTTACTTCAAGTAGAAGCAGGTGCTACTTTTCAGAGAAGCAGATACAAAGAAGTGGAGAATTGGAGTGCAACAGAGGATTTAGGCTCAAAGAAAATGCTCCGCACACCCGATACTTATGGTTACTTCACGGCAAAATTAACTCCTATAAAAAGATTTGAAATGGCACTTTCTGGCACTTATACAGGAAGTATGCTAGTGCCTCATGCAGCCGGATATATAGAAAAAGACATAAATGTTTCTACGCCCGATTTCTTTGATATGAACATCAAGCTTAGTTATACATTCCCGGTTTATCAGCAAATAGCGCTTCAGGTAAATGCAGGTGTACAAAATATTTTCGATGCATACCAGTCCGACCAAGATAAAGGAAAAAATCGTGATTCTGATTTTGTGTACGGCCCAATCTTGCCAAGGAGCTATTTTGTTGGCGCAAAATTAAGCTTCTGACTTTTTTTTTTGTAAAGAATCAAACTTAACGAACAGATAAGCTCAGATAAATTACTAAGGGATTACTCTAAAGATTAAGTCAAATAAAGAACTTATATCTAACAAACTAGAGTAATCCCTAAAGCAAAAAACATAAAATTTGAAAAAATAATAGTGAAAATAGTTATTCATAAGTACGATCTGCTTATCTTAGTTCCCAAATTAAAATTGACCTATGAAATTTTTTCCAAATTTAAAAAAATCGAAAGAAGAACAAACAGAACTTGTTCAGTCTAGAATTGAATACTATTTTACACTTATTCGTGTGTATTATCAGTCAACAATGGCTATCAATCTGGGAATTACCAATATCAATGCATTACCAGATATGGCTATGTTTAAACGAACATTAAAAATCCAGACACAAAACGGACGTCTGGGAGTTGCAGAAAGATCGCAATCCCGTAAAATGTTAATGCAGGGATATGGCTTAAGTGAGCAATTCTTTAAGGAAGTCGATGCATCTTTGAAAGCTAACTGTAAAAAACAAAATGATGCACAATCATTTCTTTTCACTTTTCAAGGCTTTTCAAATGACTTGTTAGTGGTGATCAGTGATCAGATGAAATTTAAGATTGCTATGCCTAATTTCCTTAGAAAAGCACTTTATACTGTAACACAACAAACCATTCACAAGATTCTTACTAAGGATGACTGGAAAAAGGATGAAGTTTACAATGCATGTAGAAGCGTTAGAAAATACAGAGAGAAACTTGGATATTCAGAATCATGGATGGCAGAGTATGTATTCCCTGTTCTTCTGATATCAAAAAGCGGAAAGAAAAAGAATCCTGATTTTTCAAAAAGATAAAGCTGATTAAGCGGTAATACTAATAAAAACAAGGCTGTCTTAAAAATAATTTGCCATCAGTCTGATTGCATTTTATTTTTAAGGCAGCCTTGTTTGTTTTATAATTTGGTTTAGTCAAATCTACTTAATAAATCCCAATAAAGCCAACCGTAATTTCTGCTTGCTTCTAAAGCTTCTTCAGTAAGAGACCATTTAAAATTTATCGGATCCATTATAGTATCAAAGCCAGCCTCTTTTAATTTACTATCTATAATTTTTATAGAAGATCCTTTCAAACCATAGCAACCAAAGGCAGCTGCCTTTTTATTCTTAAATTTTAAACCTTTCATTTCATCAAGGAATCCTGATACAGATGGAAGAATACCATTGTTAAGACAAGGCGAACCTATCAATATCCCCTTAGAACGGAATACTTCCGTAACCAAATCACATCTGTTATTTACTGAAGCATTGAATAGTTTAACATTCACATGCGTATCAGCAGAATAGATTCCTTCTGCAATCTTTTCTGCCACAGATCTGGTGGCATTATACATAGTATCATAAATAATCGTTATCTGGTTTTCATTATAACTATTTGCCCACATTAAATATTTTGTAACTATCTGCAAAGGGTTATCTCTCCAGATAATACCATGACTAGGACAAATCATTTCAAGAGGTATATTTTTTCTTATATAGTCATTAATCTTAGATGTAATCACTTTACTAAATGGTGTAAGTGTATTGGCAAAGAATTTAATGGTCTCGAAGTTCAATTCACATTGATCTACCAAATCATTAAACAAAACTTCCGAACTAAAATGTTGTCCAAACAAGCCGCTGCTAAAAAGTATATGATCTTTAGTCAGATAGCAAAACATGGTATCAGGATAAGAAGAAATAGGAAAATCAACAAATAGCAATTCTTTTCCATTACCAATAGGTAAACTATCTCCTGTTTTGACAGTTACAAAATTCCAATCCTTAAAATAATGACCTACTAGTGCATCTTTTCCATTCTGAGTGCAATAAATAGGAGTATTAGGAATTAGCTTCATTAATTCAGGTAGTGCACCACTATGATCTCCTTCCGCTTGAGTACAAACAATATAATCTATAGACGTCAAATCTATTTCTTTTGCCAAATTATTAATAAATTCACTGCTATAAGACATTATTACCGTATCTATTAAAACAGTTTTTTCTTCCTTTATTAAAAAAGAATTATATCTGGTTCCTCTGTACGTAGAGTACTCGTAGCCCGGATACTTACGCATTTCCCAATCATTTTTGCCAACCCAATAGACATTGTTTTTGACTGTTTTCTTCATAATAATAATTTAAAAGTTATAAGATTGAATTAGATGTTTCGATGAAAGTTTACCAATAAATTCAGGTTAAGTATTTATTCTCCAGGCGATGTAATAAGTCATGATAATATTTGTGAGCATCCTTACCAAATAATTTTCCTTCCATAAAAACAAAGTCTTTGTATAGAAAGGGTTGTTTAACAGAAGGTATCAACTTATCACCCATTGGAAAAAGAATATTATTTTCCTTTTGAATATGATTTTCCATTAATGTTACGTAATTCTCTACAGATTCTATAAACTTGTTCACAGCTGACTCAACACCGCTTTTCATCAATTCAATTGCTGAAGCAATATCTTTAATATATCCTCTGCCAACTTCATGTTCAAATCGCATTACTGCGACCGGACTATTTTCATTAGACATTCCCTCTTCTACAAGAGCTGGGAAGTAAATAGTCTCTTCTTTTCCATGATGAAATTTATCGGCAAATAATCGAAGGAAGTCTATGATTTTATCTAAATCATCTAATTCAGGTTTATGAGCATTCTTTGCATTATCAGATATTTTTGTTAAAATTCTGAGAACAGTTTCAATAGCCTGATGATCATGTTTTAAATCCTCTGTAGGTTTCATTTCTTTGCTTTTTATTTAAAACTGTTAAAAAACAAAAGATTTAAGCTTATCAAAAATTCAAGTTTAGTTAATACAAAAAAAGAAACTTATAACTTATTGATAATTAAAAATATACCAATTTTAGTTATAATTTAAAAGCATTTATTAAAATAATAATTTTAGTTATTACTATTTATAACAATCACCGAGAACAAATGTATGTTAAATATTTTAATACTTATAAGTAAAACGTCTTAATTTAATATTTATTAACCAATAAGTAAATAAACATTCAATTTTAATCATTTTTTACCTACTCAGCAATAAAGCGATAAATACAATGGCTTCGATATTTCTGGCCAGGACGAAGCACTGTAGTTGGGAATTGAGGTTTATTGGGACTATCTGCAAAATGAAGCGTTTCCAGACAGATTGAATTTCTAGTTTGATAAGCTATACCACCTTTACCAACAAGTTTTCCTTTTAATCCATTGGCAGTATATACATGTAATCCCGGTTCGTCTGTATAAACTTCAAGCACTCTCCCACTTTGAGGATCTTTTAATTTAGCAGCAAGGCAAGTATCTTTCCCATGAGTATTAAGTACAAAGGTATGATCGTATCCACCTGTTACTTGAAGTTGAGAGTTGTTTGCATTAATGCGCTCGCCTATAGAATGTGGAGAAGTAAAGTCGAATGGAGTACCGGCAACAGGAGCTATTTCTCCTGTAACACATTTCAGTGAATCATATGGAGTATAACCATTTGCATTAACATAAAGCAATTGCTTTTCGATATTAGTATTCAAGTTACCGGAAATATTAAAAAAAGAATGATGGGTAAGGTTCACAACTGTAGGACTATCAGTAATTGATGCTGTATAATCAATATCAAGTTCGTTATTATTAGTCAAGGTATAAATAACTGTAACATTAAGATTTCCGGCGAAACCATTTTCACCGTTTACTGACAGATATTTAAGACGAAGCACATTTCCGGCAACTTGTTCTGCTTGCCAGATTTTTGCAGCAAAGCCAGGATCGCCACCATGAGCAGAATGAATGCCGGTATTTGGTTTTAATTTGTATTGAACCGAATCAATTTTGAAAGTAGAATTAAGAATGCGGCCTGCATAACGACCAATAGTTGCTCCAAAATTTTGTTTCTGAGAAATATAGTCTTTTATGTTTGAGAAACCACATACCACGTCTTCCATTTTCCCGTTCCTATCAGGAGCCATAATTGAAACAACTCTTGCACCATAATTAGTGATACATACTTCCATGCCATGAGTGTTTTTTAAAACATACAGTTTCGTAATCTGCCCATTTACGTTTGCATCGAAATCTTTGCACCGAAGTCCCGAAAGTGACAACTCCTGATGACATTTACAAGCTGTAAGAAGTGTAAAGACTGCAAGCAACGAAAGTATTATTTTTTTGTATACCACTGCTATATAGTTTTTAAGTTTGTTAATTCATGTACAAACATAGTAATTATTGATGAATAACTATTAAATTTGCATGTCATAAAAATGAAATTCAAGGATGAAAAAGACATTATTTTTACTGATGCTCCTATTTGTAGGGGTTACGTATGCTTCTGCTCAAAAGCAAGCAGAGATTACGTTCGACAAAACAACTCATGATTTCGGTACATTCTCTGAAGACAGTCCGAAAGTAAGATGTGAATTCTCCTTCACAAACACAGGAGATGCACCATTAGTTATCAACCAGGCTGTAGCTTCATGCGGATGTACAATCCCTGATTACACCAAGGAACCAATTATGCCGGGCAAAAAAGGTACTATTCTGGTAACTTACAACGGCGCAGGTAAATATCCTGGCGAATTCAGGAAAAGTATTACAGTTAGAAGTAACGCCAAAGTTGAGTTAGTAAGACTATACATCAAAGGCGAAATGACTCCTAAAACAACAAAAACCGCGAAGAATTAACTCCGCGGTTTTTTATTTTTCTTTTTTATTGTTTTATTCCGAACTTAGATTTCTTATACGTATTCTTTATAATTACCTCTTCTTATTTTTCACAAAGTGTTTTGTTGTAAATAGCAAGAAGTATAATAAAGCAATTACAGCAAAGATTATTCCTACCTGAAATACAATCATACAAGAGTCTGATTCTACCAGATTGCATCCCAAAGCAACACCTATGCCTACGCCAACTTCCCAAGCCAGTAGATAATTTGTATTCGCAGTTCCACGCTGACAATGCTCGGACAAATTTACGAACAATACCAAAAAGTCCGAAGCAGCCAAACCAAATCCCAGTCCTATCAGCACGCCTGAAGTTATCAGAGATATCTCATCATAATGAGTAATAAGCAATAATAATGATAGAATTATCAAAATCAGCCCACTTACTATCCTTGCACGGAAATCGGCCGCAACGAAGACAATCCGGTTTGCTATCATTGCCAAAATAAAGCCAAAACCTATTGCACCGAAGAAACGAATAGTAACGTACTGCAGATTAATAGAAGCTGCATACACATTAATTGTAGATATCAGCATCCCGAAGATTATAGAAATAAAAACGAGATTGCCAGATGTTACCCACCCTCGGGAAAGAAGAAAACGATCTGTAGAAAAAGCTTTGGCGCCTATCGGGGCACGGAAGGGAACTTTGATTATTGCCATACAGAGAAAACCTGCAAAGCCAGAAGCTATAGATGCATAAAGAACTGTTTGCAAATCAGAAAAACTAAAAAGTAACAATCCAATCATCGGGCCAAAAGCCATTCCCAGGCGTCCGGCCCAATTGAAATGAATGTTTCCCTCACTTCTACGGGTTGTTGAAGTGATATCAATAGCAACAGTACTGCTTGTTGCAGTTGTAATACCAAATAAAGCTCCCTGTATAATTCTAAGTACAGCCATCCAGAAAAGACAGCCTATCAATGAATAGCCTCCAACAATGGCAATTACAGTCAGAAAAGAGAACATACAAACATCTTTGCGCTTATATGTATCTATTATATAACTATAAAAGGGGCCGACAAGAAACATTGCCCCGGCAAAAAGAGCCAGCACAATTCCGGCCTCGCCCAAGGTTGTAGAAGGAAACTTTGCCACCATATACATGGGGAGTATAGGCAGAAACATGTAGAGGGATACGAAAAGCAGGAAATTGCTGATGTAAGCCCACACAAAATTTGATGTCCACAACTTTGCAGTAAAAACTTTATACATACGAAAAGAAATATTAGTATTGTTCTTTTTCGTTAGGGAAATCAGTGTTCTTTACGTCTGCCACGTATTGTCCGATAGCATCGGTCATTATTGAATGAAGATCGGCATAACGACGAAGGAACTTAGGACTGAAACCTTTACTCATTCCCAACATATCCTGAATTACAAGCACCTGACCATCAACTTTACCACCAGCACCAATACCTATAACAGGAATAGTCAATTCTTTAGCTACTCGTTCTGCCAATGTAGCAGGAATTTTTTCAAGAACCAAAGCGAAACATCCGGCTTCTTCAAGCAAGTGAGCATCACGAACCAGTTTTTCGGCTTCAAAATCATCCTTAGCACGAACTGTATATGTACCGTATTTATTAATTGATTGAGGCATCAATCCCAGGTGTCCCATAATAGGAATACCGGCAGAAAGGATTTTATGTACAGAGTCAAGAATCTCTTCACCACCTTCAAGCTTTAAAGCATCGGCATGAGATTCCTTCATTATACGAATTGCCGAAGCAAGTCCTTCAAAAGAATTACCTTGATAAGAGCCAAAAGGCATATCGACAACAACCATAGCACGTTTTACGCCACGAACAACTGATTTACCATGGTATATCATCTGATCTAATGTAATAGGTAAAGTGGTTACATTACCGGCCATAGTATTTGAAGCGGAGTCTCCAACCAATATTACATCCATTCCTGCACCGTCAACAATCTGAGCCATAGTGTAGTCATAGGCAGTAAGCATTGAAATTTTCTCTCCTTTTTGTTTCATTTCAATCAGACGGTGAGTTGTCACCTTTCTGGTATCTTCATTAATATATCCAGCCATAATTATAAATTTTTAAAAATTGCTGCAAATGTACAGCTAAAAGTTAAGAGAGAAAAGAAATCTATTAAAATAAACCATTTATCACATTAAAAGTTCATTTTATAAAAAAGGAAGTAAGAATCAAAGTAGTTACAAGTTGATTTTTTATTTAATCGGGTATTTAACAATGTTACGAGCTAAAACATTAAATATAAAGGGAGAGATTTTTATTTACCGGTGAAGTCTTTTTCTTTAGATGTACATCTAAAGATACATTTGATGTACATCTAAAGGTGTGTTTGATATACATCAAACGCATGCTTAGATATACATCAAACGCACCTTTATATGGGGGTCTAAAAAAGAATATGATTCTTTTGAATAAATTATCCTCTTACAGACATTAATTTATCGAAGGTGAAACCTTTAAAATCATCAATTACATAATCGGCTTTATCCTGAATTGCCTCACGAGGATTTGTAGTTGCAAGTCCTATAACTGTTGATCCGGCGGCATTTCCTGCCTGAAGGCCATGGAAAGAATCCTCGAAAACAAAACTATTTTCGGGAGTAGATCCAAGAATTTCGGCACCTAAAAGGAAGCATTCCGGATTTGGTTTTGATTGTTTAAAGAGATCTGCAGTAACAATAGAATCGAATATATCCAAAACTTCAGGATGAGCACGATACACATTCTCCATCTTCTTGATATCCGAACTGGTTACAACTGCCATCTTAACATCATTCTTCTTCAGATCTTCAATAAAATCGAGTACTCCGGGAATATAATCGTATACCATATTTTCTTCAAAAAGCAACAAGTCTTTGCTGATTTGTTCCTTTTCTTTCTCCATACCTTCGAAATACTTATCATAAATCTGAACCAATGTTTGTCCTTTAATGATTCGATCGAAGTTAGGAAGATCCGGACGATATTTACGTCCCTGCTCACCCCAGAATATACTATACTGAGTTTCTGTGTCCATTACTACACCATCAAAATCAAAAAGAGCTGCAATCGTTTTACTTTCTTTCATTATCTATATATAATTTTTGCGTTGCAAAGGTCCGAATAATAGTTGAATGCGACAAATAATTCGTACCTTTGCGGCACTTAAAAAAATGTAAAGTCGTTTATGTCTGTTAAGAACAACCCTCACATTCTCGGAACCGAGAGCATTGGTAAATTATTGCTTCAGTATTCAATCCCGGCTATTATAGGGATGACGGTAACTTCATTGTATAACATTATAGACAGTATATTCATTGGCCACGGTGTGGGTGCAATTGCTATCTCAGGGCTTGCCATATCCTTCCCTCTGATGAACCTTGTTATTGCGTTCTGTACGTTGGTGGGAACCGGAGGAGCAACCATCTCTTCCATCCGCCTTGGTCAGAAAGATCTTGCCGGTGCCACAGAGGTGCTGGGAACTGTACTTATGCTTTGCATTATTAACTCCGTTCTTTTCGGCGGACTATTCCTTTTGTTTCTTGACCCAATCCTTATCTTCTTCGGAGCAAGTGCAACAACTCTGCCTTATGCGCGCGACTTTATGCAGGTAATCCTTTGGGGTACGCCAATATCATACACAATGATAAGTCTGAATAACGTAATGCGCGCCACCGGCTATCCAAAGAAAGCCATGCTTTCGTCCATGATTACCGTTGTTGCTAATATAATCATAGCTCCCATCTTTATTTTCCATTTCCGTTGGGGAATCCGTGGTGCCGCTCTGGCCACCATCATCTCACAATTCATCGGGATGGTATGGGTGCTTCACCACTTCATGAACAAAGAAAACTATGTTCACTTCCAGAAAGGCTTTCACATAGTAAGAATCCGGATTGTGAAGAATATCTTTTCCATTGGTATGGCTCCGTTCCTGATGAATGTCTGTGCATGCGGAATAGTTATCGTGATAAATAATATCCTGCAAAAAAGCGGCGGCGACATGGCAATTGGAGCTTATGGCATCATAAATCGCGTGCTTATGCTTTTCGTGATGATTATTATGGGACTCACCATGGGTATGCAACCAATCGTTGGATATAATTATGGAGCCAATCTACAAAATAGAGTAACACGTACATTAAAATTGGGCATTATTTCGGGAGTATCCATCAATATGATAGGTTTCATTTCCTGTGTATTCTTCCCCAACACCATATCTTCCATGTTTACAAGCGAACAGACACTGATACATATTGCTGCTACCGGTTTGCGTATCTCTGTTCTGGCATTCCCTTTCGTGGGAAGTCAGATTGTAATCTCCAACTTTTTCCAGAGTATTGGGCAGGCAAAAATTAGCATATTTATGTCGCTTTCAAGACAACTCCTTTACTTGCTTCCCTGCCTGCTGTTTTTCCCTCAGCTTTTTGGAACCACCGGAGTGTGGTGGAGTATGGTAACATCAGATTTTCTGGCATTCGTTACAGCCATATTTATATTGGTTTATCATTTCAGGAGAGTCGCAAAAAATCAGCAGCTCGTAGTTTAGTATATTAGAAGAAAAGAGAAAAATAGTTGGGTTAAAGTACAACCAAGCGTAATATTTGTATATTTGTAGTAAAGTTTTTCATTCAGAGAACTATTATTATAAAGAAACAAATGATCAGCATACTACTAAAAAATCCACTATTCAAAGGAACTACTCCTGAGGAACTCACAAATAATTTCGAGGGAATAAATTATCATATAAAGAATTTTAAAAAGGGAGATATTCTTGCCTTTCAGGGCGACCCATGTAATAGGCTGATTATTCTTTTAAAGGGAAGTGTCAGGGGTGAAATGATTGATTACTCCGGTAAACTGATAAAGATTGAAGATATTGGCGCACCACGAGCTTTGGCTCCTTTATTTCTTTTCGGAACAGAAAATAAATATCCAGTAGAAGTAACTGCCAACGAAGAAGTCGATGCCTTGTTTATTCCCAAGGAAAGTGTGTTGTTGCTTTTTCAACGCAACAAACTGTTCCTGGAAAACTATCTAAATACATCGGCAAATTATGCCAAAACTCTCTCGGATAAGTTATTCTTTCTCTCGTTTAAAAGTATCAAGCAAAAACTTGCTTCTTACATTCTTCGGCTGTCTGCTTCGGCCAGCAATAAAATTATAATGGACCGTTCGCAACAGGAAATGGCCGATTACTTTGGCGTATCTCGCCCGTCGCTGGCAAGGGAACTTGCACACATGCAGGACGAAGGACTTATATCTGTTGACAGGAAACATATTACAATTCTTAATCCGGAAAAACTTAAAAAACTTATTCAATAAAATATCTGTTATACAAGAAACCATTCATCTTAATCTCTATAATGTATGAAAACAGATTTTATTAAAGTTACTAAGGGGATAACTCAAATCATAGAGATTTGGGAACCTAAATTAACTTCTCTGGAAAAAGAAGTTATCACTGAGAGACGAAACAAGCAAAACCGAAACATTATGCAAATACTGGGGCACTTGGTAGATTCTGCTTCAAATAATCATCAGCGCATGGTACGTCTTCAATATAATAAAGAACTTGTGTTTCCTGATTACAGGCAAGATAATGATCTCTGGATTACTATTCAGAATTATCAGGAATCCAATTGGCACAACCTTATTCAGCTTTGGAAATTCTACAACCTGCACATTATTCAAATTATTAATCAGGTTGATTTCTTAGCTTTAAAAAACTCCTGGACAGACTTCGAGGGAAATAAAGTTTCATTGCAAGAGATGATTACCGGTTATCTCGACCATCTTAATTTACATATCAACGAAATTAAAGAATTAATAGAATCCGATAAGCACAATTAATCGTTTATCTATGAAATAAAAAAATAAATTTTCACTGTTGTAACATTGGTTACAGAATTTCCTCTACACTACCTCATATCTTTGTCACATCAAAAATTAGTAATTAACTTCTAAAAGTAATAAGATTATGAGTATGTTCTGTTTTCAATGTCAGGAAGCTTCAAAAGGTACCGGGTGTACTTTGAGTGGTGTTTGTGGTAAAACTCCCGAAGTAGCTAATATGCAAGACCTTCTTTTGTTTGTAGTACGTGGTGTTGCGGTTTACAATCAGGAATTGCGCAAGGCTGGCACTCCTTCTTCTGAAGCTGATAAGTTTGTATTCGACGGATTGTTTATGACCATTACCAATGCAAACTTCGACAAGCAGGCTATTATAGAAAAAATAAAGAGCGGACTTGCTTTAAAGAAAGAGCTGGCTAAGCAGGTTTCTCTTCCAAATCCTCCGGATGAATGTACATGGGATGGTAACGAAAGTGAATTCGAAGAAAAATCTAAGACTGTAGGTGTACTTCGTAATCAGGATGAAGACATCCGTTCATTGAAAGAACTTGTACATTATGGTATTAAAGGTATGGCTGCTTACGTGGAACATGCATGGAATCTGGACAATGAAAATGCAGACCTCTTTGCGTTCATGCAACACGCCCTTGCAGAAATCACAAGAAACGATATCAGTGCAAACGAGTTAATCGCTTTAACTCTGGAAACAGGAAAATATGGTGTTACTGCTATGGCACAGCTCGATGCAGCCAATACCGGTCACTACGGAAATCCGGAATTATCTGAAGTAAACATCGGCGTAGGCAAGAATCCTGGTATCCTTATCAGCGGACACGACCTCAAAGATCTTGAAGAACTTCTTCAACAAACTGAAGGTACAGGTGTTGATGTGTATACTCATAGCGAAATGCTTCCTGCACACTACTATCCTGAATTGAAGAAATACAAGCACCTTGTAGGTAACTACGGTAATGCATGGTGGAAACAAAAAGAAGAATTCGAAACATTCAACGGTCCGGTTCTCTTTACAACTAACTGTATTGTTCCTCCTACTAAGAATGCTACATACAAAGACCGTATTTACACAACAGGAGCCAGCGGTCTTGAAGGAGCTACTCATATTCCAGCACGTGTAAATGGTCAGCCAAAAGATTTCTCTGCTATTATTGCTCACGCTAAAACCTGTCAGCCACCTACAGAAATTGAGAGTGGAAAGATTGTGGGCGGATTTGCACACGCTCAGGTTCTTGCTTTGGCAGATAAAGTTGTGGATGCCGTTAAGAGTGGAGCTATCAGCAAATTCTTTGTAATGGCAGGTTGCGACGGAAGAATGAAGAGCCGCAGCTACTATACTGAGTTTGCAGAAAAATTGCCTAAAGACACAGTGATCCTTACTGCCGGTTGTGCTAAGTATCGTTATAACAAACTTCCATTGGGAGACATCAACGGAATTCCTCGCGTGCTTGATGCCGGACAATGTAACGACAGTTACTCACTAGCAGTAATCGCAATGAAGTTGAAAGAAGTATTTGAACTTGAAGATATAAACGATCTTCCTATCATCTACAACATCGCATGGTACGAACAGAAGGCAGTTATCGTATTGCTTGCACTGCTTCATTTGGGAGTGAAAAAGATTCACCTTGGTCCTACTCTTCCTGCATTCCTTTCTCCAAACGTAACAAAAGTCTTGGTAGAAAACTTTGGAATAGGTGGAATTAGTAGTGTTGATGAAGATATTGCAGCATTCCTTGCATAAAATACTCTAATTAATCAATATAACAATTTTTATCCCCTAACCAGTTTTTATGTATCCCGGTGCTATTTTAAGCATCGGGATATTTGTTCTAATACTTTATATATTTACTTTTGCCTAACTAAAAAGAAAAAAGATGTTTGCTGAAATAAGAAGAAAAGAGAGAGAAATGGATTCGCAACAAGCTAAAGAAGTTCTTGAAAGTGGATCATACGGTATTTTATCTATGTGCGGGCAAAACAATTACGGATATGGCGTACCACTCAACTATGTTGTTGAAGAAAACCACATCTACTTCCATTGTGCCACTGAAGGTGAAAAGCTTCGTAGCCTAAAAGAAAATAATAAAGTGAGCTTTTGCGTAGTTCAGAATGCCGAAGTTATTGCTGAGAAATTCACTACAAATTACAAAAGCAGCATGGCATTTGGTAAAGCAAGCTTTGTAAGCTCAGAAGAAGAAATTCGTTACGCAATGATGTTATTATTGAAAAAATACTCTCCAGAGTACATGGAAACCGGAGAAAAATATGTCAATCAGGCAATTACACGAATTCAGGTGATAAAGATAGATATAGAACACATATCCGGTAAGTTTCATTGAGTTTCTTAATCTCGTTAATTTACCCTAAAACTTATTAGTTTTTTTCCTTATAAAGGCTCTGCTGCTTACATTTGCACAAAAACAAATCATTTGTGCAACTAGATTTATGAAACAACAAGACTGCTTTATAAAATATATAGAACAAAGCATCATCAACAATTGGGATTTAAACGCCCTGACAGACTACAACGGAGAGACATTTCAATATAAAGACGTAGCAAGAAAAATAGCAAAAATCCATCTTCTATTTGAAGAAGCCGGTATAAAAAAGGGAGATAAAGTTGCCGTATGCGGTAGAAACAGTTCCTTTTGGGCAGTAGCCGTACTGGCAACAATTACTTATGGGGGCGTTGCCGTTCCTGTTCTTCACGAATTCAAGGCAGATAATATACACAATATAGTTAACCATTCCGAAGCTCGCTTTATGTTTGTGGGCGATCAGGTATGGGAAAATCTGAATGAAGAGCTTATGCCTAATCTGGAAGGTATTATTGTGCTCAATACATTTGAACTTGTTGTTTCACGATCTGAGAAGTTAAGCTATGCACACGAGCATCTTAATGCCCTTTACGGCAAAAAATATCCGCGCAATTTCCGTCCACACGATATATCTTACCGAAAAGACAGCCCCGAAGAACTTGCTGTAATCAATTATACATCAGGCACGACAGGTTTCTCAAAGGGAGTTATGCTACCATACCGCAGTCTTACATCAAACGTGGAGTATTGCTGGGAAAAGCACCCGATTGGTCCGGGAGATAATTTGGTAGGAATTCTGCCAATGGGACATATCTTTGGAATGGTATACGATTTTCTTTATGGTATTTGTGCCGGAGCGCACGTATACTACCTCACCCGCATGCCTTCACCTAAGATTATTGCACAATCATTCTCGGAAATTAAACCAAAACTGATTTCTTGTGTGCCACTTATCGTAGAAAAGATCATAAAGAAAAACATTCTTCCAAGATTTGACAACAGAGTAAACAAAATCCTGCTTCAGGTTCCTATCGTAAACGAGAAGCTTAAAGCATCCATCAGACAGGAAGCTATGGATGCCTTTGGCGGCAACTTTGACGAAATAATCATTGGCGGTGCACCTCTGAACGGAGGAATTGAATCTTTACTGAGAACAATCAATTTCCCATATACCATTGCATACGGTATGACGGAATGCGCTCCGATCATTGCATCCAGTCATTGGTCGGACTTAAAGCAAAAGTGTTGCGGAAAAGCTGCTTCGCGTATGGAAGTTGCCGTTGTATCTGAAAATCCGGAAAGCACTCCTGGCGAACTTATCTGCAAAGGTGAGAATATGATGCTGGGATATTATAAAAATGAAGAGGCTACAAAAGGTGTTATCGACGAGAACGGTTGGCTGCACACTGGCGATATGGCTGTAATGGACAAAGAAGGTAACATTAGCATTAAGGGACGCTGCAAGAATCTACTAATGAATGCTTCCGGACAAAATATCTATCCTGAAGAAATTGAATCTGTACTTAACAACATGCCTTATGTTTCAGAATCAATTATTGTTATGCAAAATGAAAAGCTTGTGGCATTAATATATCCTGATTACGATGATGCTTTTGCCAACGGACTAAGCAACGAAGATATTGAAAAAGCAATGGAAACAAATCGTGCTTCATTGAATCAGCAGTTACCGGGCTATTCTCAGATAAGCAAAGTAAAACTGCATCCTGAAGAGTTTGAAAAAACAGCAAAGAAGAGCATCAAACGATTTATGTATCAGGATATTCAGGGATAAGCAACATTAAAATCTATAAAAATAGTTTTAGAGTTTAAAAGATTTTTTCTTAATATCTCGAAGGATTTTAACCAGATAAATCGAAGATCTGGTTAAAATCTTTTTTTCTTTTTCAGAGAGTTCATCATCATTGATAGGATTTTATTATTCAAAAAACACGAATACTACCATAACATCTTACAATTACTCCCATAATTAACATGTTCTAATGTTACACTAAATTAGAACACTTAGACTTTTCATAGCACTAAATGTCAATCATTTATATTTTTAGTATTATTATTTGGTCGTATTTGTTCTAATTTATTCGTATTTATTTCAATTTAGTCGTATTTTTGTTGTTAAATGCAGTACTAATATTTAATATTTGCATAAACAAAAACATTTACAATGAGTGTTTCACCAGAACTACTAGTATATAAAGCTTCTGCCGGATCGGGGAAAACGTTTACCCTGGCGGTGGAATATATTAAATTGCTGATACAAAATCCAAGAGCTTATCAGCAGATTCTTGCAGTTACATTTACCAATAAGGCTACTTCTGAAATGAAAGAACGTATCCTGAGCCAGCTTTACGGTATATGGACTGCCGATAAAGATTCTGCCGCTTACCTTGATAAGGTTTGCACAGAGCTGAATATGCCCGAGGCTGAAGTGAGAAAAGCAGCAGGTACGGCACTTAACTATATGATTCACGACTATAGCCGGTTCAGGGTTGAGACTATCGACTCGTTCTTCCAGTCGGTTATGCGCAATCTGGCGAGGGAACTGGAACTTAGTCCGAATCTGAATATTGAGCTAAACAATACAGAAGTGCTTAGCGACGCCGTCGATTCCATGATTGAGAAGCTTAAACCCACTTCGGAAGTACTTGCGTGGCTGCTCGATTATATTGATGAACGTATAAAAGACGATAAGCGTTGGAATGTTTCTGGCGAAGTAAAGAACTTCGGTCGAAATATTTTCGATGAAGGATATATTGAAAAAGGAAGTGGTTTGCGAGCCAAACTAAAAAATCCTAATTATATAGGAAATTACAAAAAAGAGCTTCAGGCTATACAAGAAGAGGCTTTGGATCAGATGAAAGGATTTGCCGATCAGTTTAACGGATTACTCGAAGAGCATGGGCTTACCCCTCTCGACTTAAAGAACGGTGCGCGAGGAATTGGCAGCTATTTCAATAAGATTAATAACGGTGTTTTGAGCAATGATGTGCGTAACATTACTGTAGAGAAGTGTTTGGAGAGCGAGGATAACTGGGCTACCAAAACTTCACCCCAAAAAAATCTTATTATTGAACTGGCTCACGAAGAGCTTATTCCTTTATTACAGGCAGCAGAAGAGTATCGCGTAAAGAATAGTACCATTGTGAACTCTTGCCGCCTCTCCTTGCAACACGTAAATAAAGTGCGACTTCTGGCAAACATTGACGAGGAAGTGCGTTCTCTTAATAAGGAAAACAACCGTTTCCTGCTGTCGGATACCAATGCATTGCTTCATAGGTTGGTACAAGACGGCGATTCATCTTTCGTTTTCGAGAAGATTGGGACAAGCATTCGCAATGTAATGATTGACGAATTCCAGGATACTTCGCGTATGCAATGGGATAATTTTAAGTTATTGTTGCTCGAAGGTCTTTCTCAAGGAGCTGACAGCCTCATCGTGGGAGATGTTAAGCAGTCTATTTACCGCTGGCGTAACGGCGACTGGGGTATCCTGAACGGATTGCGTGATAAGATGGAAAGTTTTCCGGTTCGCGTGAAAACACTGACAACCAATCGCCGAAGTGAAGCGAACATAATCCGGTTCAACAATAGTCTGTTTACCGCAGCATGTAACTATCTGTGCGATGTTTATTTTGAACAGCAGAACGAAGAATGCTTCAGTCTGAAGGATGCATATTGCGACGTTAAACAGGAATCTCCCAAGAAAGAAGATAAGGGCTACGTAAAAATCTCGTTCCTTGCCGGTGATGATAAAGATACTCCGCCGGAGGATAGGAAAGATTACGTGCAATACACCATGGAATCTCTTGCCGAAGAGGTGAACGACCTCATAGAACAAGGTGTAAAACTGAATGATATTACCATTCTTGTGCGCAAGAACAAGACTATCCCTCAGATAGCAAGCTTCTTTGAGGAGAATCTCCCCTATCGCATTGTGTCCGATGAGGCTTTCCGACTGGATGCTTCGCTGGCTATATGCATGATTCTCGATGCGCTGCGCTATCTTTCCAATCCGGAAAATACCATTGCGAAAGCACAATTGGCGGCTTCTTATCAGAATGAAGTTTTAAAACAAGAAGTCGACCTGAATACTTTACTGCTTAGCGAGATAGACAATTACCTGCCTGCGGAATTCATTTCCGGGAGAGAAGTGTTGCCTTTGATGCCTCTTTACGAACTGATAGAAGAGCTGTTCCGCATTTTCGAGATGGAAAAGATAGAGAATCAGGATGCTTACCTGTTCTCGTTCTACGATGCGGTAGTGGAATACCTGCAAAACAACTCGTCCGACCCCGACTCTTTCATTACTTTCTGGGAAGAACGTCTGTGCGGCAAGACTATTCCGTCGGGCGAAATTGAGGGCATTCGAATCATGTCTATCCACAAATCCAAAGGACTGGAGTTTCACACCGTACTGCTTCCATTCTGCGACTGGAAACTAGAGAACGAAACGAATAATCAGCTGGTGTGGTGCTCACCCACCGTGCCGCCATTCAATGAGCTCGATCTGGTTCCGGTGAACTATTCTGCGGCTATGGCAGAATCTATTTATAAAGAAGATTATCTGAACGAACGCTTACAGCTTTGGGTAGATAACCTGAACCTGCTTTATGTAGCCTTTACCCGTGCGGAGACGAATCTGATTGTATGGGGAAAGAAAGATCTGAAGAATACTGTGTCCGAATTGCTTGGCAGAGCCTTACGATCGGTTGCTGTAGCAGAATCCATCGAGTGGGACGAGGACTCGCCTTACGAATTCGGCACACTTTGTCCGTCGGAAGTCAAGGAGCAGAAAGCTACCACCAACAAGCTTACTACTCCCCCCAGCAGTGTTCCGGTACAGATTGAGTCGCACTTGCACAATATAGAGTTCCGGCAGTCGAACCGATCGGCAGACTTCATCAAAGGAGACGATACGGGCGAGGGCGACAGCAAATACATTAACCAGGGGCAACTGCTCCACACGCTGTTCTCGGCCATTGAAACCAAAGAAGATGTGCAGCCTGCCATTGAGCGATTGCTCTTTGAAGGAGTAATACCCGACAGCAAGACGGAGAAAGAGATTCGTAAAACAGCAGAGAAGGCTCTCTCTCACCCCATGGTTCAGGAATGGTACTCGGGAGCTTACCGGTTATTCAACGAATGTGCCATAATCTACAAGGAAAAAGGCACGATAGAAGTGCGCCGTCCCGACCGTGTTATGATGAATGACGACGAGGTTGTGGTGGTAGATTTCAAATTTGGTAAAAAGAACAAGAAATACAACGAGCAAGTTAAGGGATATATCTCCTTACTCGCTGAAATGGGTTATAAGAACATCATCGGATACCTATGGTATGTGTATGATGGGGAATTGGAAAAGGTTGGGTAAATCTTAATGAAATTGTGATAAAAGCGGACTAAAAACCCGCACTGTTCACGAACATTTTTCGGGGGTTCGAATCCCCCAGCTTCCGCACAAGAGCATTATAAACATTATTGAAGCGGGAGTTAAGGTAAAGTCCGGTGAAAGCTAAACAAAAATTTCACCGGAGATTCTAAATTAATAGTAGAGCAAAACAAAATAAGGTGTACACCTTATGACTAAATAGTCTACACTTTATATAGAAAAAGTGTAGAGCAAACAAAGAAGCAAACAATGGAAACATTCTTAAGTATCGTCGCAAAAGACTTATATAAAAGGCATGGAGCAGATCTCTCCCGCGTGGCAGTTATTTTCCCAAACAAGCGCGCCGGATTATTTTTCAATGAACACCTCGCCGAAGAGGCAAACCGCCCCATTTGGTCGCCGGCTTATCTCAGCATCAGCGAACTGTTTCAGCAGTTATCGGCACAAAGAAGTGAGAATCCTTTGAAGCTTGGCGACTCCATTAAGCTTGTTTGCGAACTTTATAAAATATTCCGCGAGGAGACTAAGAGCGAGGAAACGCTGGACGATTTCTATTTCTGGGGAGAACTGCTTATTAGCGACTTTGACGATGCCGATAAGAATCTGGTGGATGCAGATAAGTTATTCAGCAACCTACAGGACCTAAAGAATATAATGGACGATTTCGATTTTCTTAATGAGGATCAGGAAGCAGCCATCCGTCAGTTTTTTCAGAACTTCTCCATCGAGAAGCGTACTGCCTTGAAAGAGAAATTTATCTCTATGTGGGACGTGCTCGGAAATATCTATCACCGATATAAAGAAGAACTGGCTAATCAGAATATAGCCTACGAAGGAATGCTTTATCGTTCGGTAATTGAGCAGCTTGATGCGTCGCAAATGAAATATGATACTTATGTGTTTGTTGGATTCAACGTACTGAATAAGGTAGAGACAAAGTTCTTCCAATTACTTCGCGACGCCGGCAAAGCTCTTTTTTATTGGGATTACGATGAATTCTACACCAATGAGAAGAATCATGAAGCGGGAGAATTCATCCGCCGTAACCTGAAAGAGTTCCCTTCTGCCCTTAGCGGAGTGACTTTCAACAAAATGATTCAGCCAAAGAAGGTGCGCTTTGTTGCATCCTCTACAGAAAATGCTCAGGCACGCTTCCTTCCGGAATGGATACGCGGTAATGTTACCGAAAAAGAATCGGAAAGCGCTGTGGTTCTTTGCAACGAAGCATTGCTACTACCCGTGCTACATTCCATACCCGACAGCGTTCAGCATGTGAACATAACCATGGGATTTCCTTTGGCTCAGACTCCCGTGCACAGTTTCATCACAGCTCTGCTGGAGTTGCAGACTGAAGGTTTCCGAACAGACACGGGAAGATATGCCTACGCTGCCGTTCAGGCCGTACTAAAACACCCATATACTCGTCAGCTATCGTCCAAAGCCAATGAGCTGGAAAAGGATCTTACTGAAAAGAATCGTTTTTATCCTCTTCCTTCCGAGCTAAAGCAGGACGATTTTCTGGGAATGCTTTTCACTCCACAACTAAGTAATATGGATTTGTGCCGTTATCTTTCCGATGCGCTCAAAGAAGTTGCTACCATATACAACAAGGAAAAAGAGAGCGATGATGTATTTAATCAGCTTTATCGTGAATCACTCTTTAAAGCATATACGCTAATCAACCGCCTTGGCAGTATGATTGATAAAGGCGATTTGATTGTTCAGACAGGAACCTTCAAGCGTTTACTGAACAAGGTTTTATCTGCCTCAAACATCCCCTTCCACGGAGAACCGGCCATCGGTATGCAGGTAATGGGGGTGCTTGAAACCCGTAACCTCGACTTTAAAAATCTGGTGATGATGTCGCTAAATGAAGGTCAGCTGCCTAAAGGTAGCGGCGATTCTTCGTTCATCCCATATAATCTGCGCAAGGCATTCGGAATGACCACCATTGAGCACAAAAATGCGGTATATGCATACTATTTCTATCGACTAATGCAACGTGCCGAAAACATAACATTGATGTACAACACCGCATCAGACGGACTAAACCGTGGCGAGTGGTCGCGCTTCATGCTGCAATTCCTTATTGAATGGCCGCACGAAATTGCCCGCGAATATCTGGAAGCGGGACAATCTCCGCAAACAGCGAAAGAAATTATCATTGAAAAAACGCCGGAAGTAATGAAGCGTTTGCAGAACTTTTATGATGTGCGATGCAACAAGAGGGCACAATTCTCCCCTTCTGCGCTAAACACATATATGGACTGCCAGCTAAAATTCTACTACACTTACGTTGCCAAACTGAAACCGAAGCCAGAAGTAAGTTCGGAAATAGATTCAGCCATGTTCGGAACCATCTTCCATCGTTCGGCAGAACTTATATATGGTGATTTCAAAGCGCATGGTAATGTGGTAAACAGGGAACAGATAGAGCAATTACTTCACAACGATGTGAAGCTTCAGGGATATGTAGACAGAGCGTTCAAAGAGGAATTTTTCCAGGTGCCTCTTGACGAGAAGCCCGAATACAACGGCGTGCAGTTGGTAAACTCTAAAGTTATAGCTTCATATATTCGTCAGCTGCTTCGCAATGACAAAGAGTACACTCCATTTACCTTGGTAGATATGGAGAAAAAGGTGAGTGAAGACATCACAATTCCAACAGCCAAAGGAGAAATCCTTTCAAGAATAGGAGGAACCATTGACCGTATGGACAGCAAAGACGGCACTCTAAGAATTGTAGATTACAAAACCGGTGGTTTTCCGAAAGCCGCTGCAGATATTGCTGCATTATTCACTCCGGCAGAGAATCGTCCCAACTATATTTTCCAGACATTTCTCTACGCTGCCATAATGACTCGCCAGCAGAAACAGAAAGTAGCTCCTTCTCTGCTCTATATTCATCAGGCAGCATCGGCAGATTACAAACCATACATAGAAATTGGTCTGCGAACCAATAAAACTTTTGTGGAAGATTTTACTCCATACGAAGAAGAGTTCAGGGAATTGCTAACCCAATTGCTATCGGATATATTCAATTCCGAACAGCCATTCAACCAGACTAAGTTCGTAAATAAATGCGAGTTTTGCGACTTTAAAGCACTGTGTAAGAAGTAAATAAAGTTTTAGTAAATATTTTGTTTTTTAAGAATTAATCCTATTTTTGCAATAATTAAAAAGCTGCAAACTAATGTTAAGTTAATTAAATATAACTTTAATAGACATCAGGCTTAAATGTGTAATTCTTAACTAAATAAATTTATTTTTATGAGAACCTTAAAAATTTTCGTGCTAATGCTGGCAGCTGCAGGACTCTAGCTTTCCTCATGCCAAAAAAATGATTCAGAGATTATGACTGAAAGTGTAAGCAAATCACTTGGAGTTCAGCTTCAGGCAGTAAACAACACTTATTCATTCGGCATTGGTACCAAAGCTTTGAAAACAGCTACCTTAAAATGGGAACTTGCCAGATGTATGTTTCCAGAGTTCATCTTACAGCAACAAAAGAACAAGGTGATACATTGGCTACAGAATTCAACCTGGATCTGAAATTTAAAAACTCAAAATTAGCTGATTTGTTCAGTGCAAATTCATTGCTTGGTGATGTAACTCTTCCGGCTGGATTATACGACAAGATATCTATTCAGATTCAATCGGACAAAAAAGATGCCGGCACTGCTCCAGTATTCTATCTTGCGGGTAATTATACTAACGCCTCAGGTGTTGTAACTCCTATCGCTATAGTTGTAAACACTAACTTAAAATTTAAAGCTTCTGCAAAAGATAGTGTTCAGTTAAACACTGCAGCAGATTACACTGCATTATTCCAGTTAGACTTGTCTAATGCAATAAGCAATGGCAGAATCACAGAAGCCGACCTTGATAAAGCTTCGCTTACTAATGGCAAGATAATTATTAGCGAGAATTCAAATAAAGAAGTTTATGAGAAATTCTTTAAAAGAGTTCTGAATCTTGATGCATTCCAACACAAAGCATTTAAGAAAGCAAATAAAAACGGTAAGGATGAAAATGGTAAGGATAAAAACAATAAGGACTAATAGCTAACAAGCAAAAAATAATATAAGCAGGTTATTCCTAAAATTATAATTGGAATAACCTGCTTTTATTTTTATATGCCTCCAGAATAAACGACCAAATTAAAAGAAATCTAAAGATTTGGCGATATGAAGATATATAAAGAACTCAAAAAATGACTTTTTTTCTTAAGCATAAAACAGAGAAACAATAAGCAGCTAACTAATTTATTGACAGCTATTTTAGGCTTCATTTAGCCTTAATTATTGCTGGAATATCGATCAAACCTAAAAAAAATAATGCATCTTAAACGAAAAAAAGTTCCCCAAACCTTTTGATATTTCACAAAAAGCCTTACCTTTGCAGCGCAATTAAGGATGGTTCCGTAGCTCAGCTGGATAGAGCAACGCCCTTCTAAGGCGTGGGTCAAGCGTTCGAATCGCTTCGGAATCACAAAGCAAAATCGCAAATAGCTTATTATTAGCTATTTGCGATTTTTATTTTTACCCAATCTTCCTCATTCTTAGACTAGACAAAGCGCTAGATTGCTAGATCAAGTGCTAGATATACCCGTCTATATCTAGCACCTATATAGAACTAACAGTCAACATGTTAAGCACTCCCTGCTAGATTGCTAGATCATTTTGAGATTTTTATTTTTTATGGGAGATATGTTATTCTCCATAAATAAGTATACCGTTATTCTTTAAAAGAATGTGCATGGAATAACAAGATTACTTTTTCCAAAAATTAAGAAAGTATAAAACTTGTATCTATAATAAAGAAAGATTCTATACAGAAATACTTTATAGAGAGAATTGCTATATTTGCAATTAAACTTTAATATCAACTAGTATGGAAAGAGTATGTCAAAGCTGCGGGATGCCTATGCCATCCGATGAGCTACTTGGAACAAATGCAGACGGAAGTCACAACAATGATTATTGCACTTATTGTTTCCAGCAAGGAAAATTTACAGAGGATTGCACAATGGATGAAATGATTCTTCATTGCGTAGAGTTTTTGGACGAGTTTAATAAAGGGCTTGAGAAACCTATTACCAGGGAAGAAGCTATTGTTCTGATGAAAGAAGCATTCCCTAAATTTAAGAGGTGGAATAAATAAAATACACTTATCAGTTCCAGTCAGTACTAAACTAAGTTAGGAATAAGAGTAGAAATACATTATCAGTACAATTAATCTGATGATGTGGATTTTTATTGGAAAATCTAATAAAACATTATAAAAACAAAACGAACCAGATTAGCATCTGATTCGTTTTGTTTTTATAATTACTATAATCTATTTACTTGTCTTACTCGCCAAACGGGCATGTCTCTAACAAATAAATGGCATCCAAACTCCATGTGGCCACATCATTGGTACTCACAAATGGAATCTCATCAATTGGAGCAGGCACTTCCGGTGGCAAAATGCGGGAAGTCTTGAGGGGTGGTAATGTTTTGTTCTTTCCCCAACGTAATAAATCATTCCAGGCCTCTTTACCCATATCCGGCTTCTGCATATAATAAGCAGCATAGCCTAACAATCGGGAAATTCGGAAATGATTATTACTGATCTCTGCAGCTTTTTTCTTATAATTTGCAGCATGATCCAGCCAGACCTTGTTCCATTCGGGCATATTTACCATTCTTTGCAATTCATTCATAATCTCAAAGCCACCCATTATAGTCATCAGGTGATTTGTATTTTGCATTGCCGAGTCACCTTCAAAGGTTATCATTCCTGTAGCAGGATCAAATCCTAAAGCTTTCGGTCCGGAAAACAGTCCATGCTTTAAAGATGCAATACTTTTCATTCCGGTAAGAATCCTATCCCGGTAAGTAGTATTTCGCGTACGTTCCCACTCCGTCATCCAATTGCCTGCATACGCCAACCAATCCGGACCAATTCGTAAACGAGCCGGAGCAGTACAAGGATAAAGACTACGAGGTTCTGCCAAACGCATTGGATCTAATGTATAAAGTTTCTGCTCAGCATCTTTAACTTCTTTCATCAAATCGCCGCAACGTTCGTCGGTTGTCAGATAGTAATAAAAGCGATTCCAGGCAGCCTGACTTATACGTGCTTCTTTCGCTCCGCATCCCCAGTGACTTACATTATGACGACTTCCTAGTCCTGCGTTTTCTCCTATATGATAAACATCAACCTCGTCTGTATGACGTGTCATTGCTTTAGCCATCTTCCATATATCAGCACGTCCGGTACGCAGGAAATTATACCATAACCACATATTTGAGCCTAATTCAGTATTGTCCCAGGCAAATCCTCCTACATCATACCTCCATTCATGCCGAACAGGATCGTAAGCATGCATTACATCTCCGTAATTCCAAAAGCCGTACCATTTATTCTGTTCTATAGCTTTTTGGTAAAAGTCAATATATCCATTCAATCTATCTTCAATATTAGCACGAAAAGGAGTACTATTATCGGGTAAACTCCATACTCCAAAAGCTTCTTGTCGTTGCAAGTACTCAGGAGAACACATTAAAGGCGAATCAGCCGACAGAACTTTTGCTATTTTTGCAATACCTGCTTTACCGGGATATGCCGGTTGAGGAACAATTGTCAGTGTATGCGTACGTGCAATACCATAAGGTGTACTTAATCCCTCCTGCACATCTTCATAACTCGCATTCAGATCATGGGCCACTTTATCGTAATGACGCAAATCCATTGCTTCTGCTTCAGGACTCCATAACCACATTGTGATTGCTGCTGTGTCTTTGCGTGCATTGTCTACCTCGAGAGAAGATGGATAAGACTGCCAAAAATCGTGCAGACAAACTCCTAACCCGCCGCTGACATCTCCTGCAAATACATATCCATTGGAACGAGTTCCAGAGAAAGTTCCTATCCAGGGATTATCATCTGTTGCACGTTTACGGATACTAAAAGCATCAGCATTTAATTGAGACAAGCGAAAGCCGTCCCATGACGCCCACTTATCAAGCAAATCGCGGTTTTCTGAATCAAACTTTTCATATTCAGGAATACGTTTGCCTTCCATCTGTTGTTGCTGAAGAGTATTATCTCCATTTAAAATCAGGGCACGTCTTCCAACCAACGGCTGTACAGGTTCACTCCATACCCCATCTTCAGCTCCCGAAAATGCAATATGACGGTTATACACGGCTTCACGCATTGGTACTTCAAAGCGTACGCCAAGAGAGTGAATATAATCTTTACACTGATCGCCATCATAAACAAAGGAATGTACCATTTTTATCTGACCACTGCCTTTATATAGATAAAAACGGATAGTAAAAGGCAATAACTCACGACCATTAGTTTTATGCACTCCTTCTATCTTCACAACTGTTCGTACAGCACCATTCTGTTCAATATCAACCTTCTTTATTTCACTCTGATAGTTAGTAAAATGAATTTGATCTGTATTTTCGGCCAAGGGTTTATCCTGTGTCTGGCAAATCAAATAAGCTCTACCTCCTACCTTAACATCACCACACCAAAGACCGTCCAATAAATATTCACCAGTCTTAGGAAATACAGCTTTAATTACACCTGTATTTATCTCAAAAGCATTGTTTTTACTAACAACAGGCATTAACTTAGTTCTTTTCTTTGATGCTTCATTAATCTGCAGTTTTAACTGATTAGTTGAAGCAGGTATAACAGCTGATACCCCACCCCACTTTATTGAACCATCAGGCCAATAAGCCAATGGCCACATATCTGCCGAGAGCTGTTTTCCATCAGCTGAAAAAAGAGTGACAGTTTTATTCTGAGTTAGACTACCTTGAGTAAATGGAACCCCAAAGCTTACCGGAGTATTAACTGATGGTACATCGCCTATCCACTTCAGACTTACAGGTTCCTTTTCGACATTATTACAAGTATACTGGAAATTTGTAATACGAGTACGGGATAAAGTTGTACGGAAACCAAACCAGCCGGAGGTAAGAGGATTAGCATCACGGATGTCAACCAAACGTTTGCCATTCACGTAATAACTCACCTTATTACCTTTGCTCATAATTTTAATATGATACCATTTATTAGGTTTAAGCAAATGTTCTGCATCAGTATATTCACGCAAAATAGCCGGTTGAAAAGCTTTATCCTTTATACCTCGTTCATCTCCATTATATCTGCGGAAACGTGTCGTAGAATTACAATTTCCTCCGTATCCCAAATAGTAGAGCTGCAAAGAATAGCAATTCATAAAGATACCATTACGCCAGCTCTTTCTTTTCAGGATATCATTCGGGTATTTAGGATCGGACGCCATCCAGAAACAATTCAAGTCACTTAATCGATCTCCTTTTTTACCTTCATCCATGACACATGCATCATATTCTATGGTAGTTTCACCATTCATCTTTTCCTTGCGCCACAGAGTAAGTCCTTTCGGTGAAAGAATTTCCACAGTATCGCCCAGGAAAGTTATCTTGTAATCAGGTGACTCAGATTCCACACTCCAGATTTTATTAAATTGTCGGGCATTTAAAGCCGATAACTGTTTAGTTTGAGCCGATGAGATAAAAGGGACCAAACAAAAGCTGAGAATCCAAAATAATCTATTTTTCATTGAAAAGTAACTGTTTAACAAAGTAAGTTATCTTTCAACAAAAGTAAATCACTACCATTCAGTAAACAATAGAATATAGTACACAGAGATGAAATATTATACTAAAAAAGGAGTTGAACTTATATAAGTTCAACTCCTTCATATCTTATAACAGACCTAATAAAGTTTATTTGCAATCTTAATTAGTAGGTATTACACGCTTTATTGTTCCGTCTTCATTAAACATAAGCCTATCAATACAAACTTCACGATGGTATCCAGGTCCACTCTCTTTATTCAGATAGTTCTTGTTGATTCGATGATAAACAATATACCATTCGTCACTCCCTGGGATATTTAAAATTGAATTATGTGCCGGACCATAAATCTCGTTCTTTGCATCTTGTATTAAAACGATAGGATCTTTAGCCACCTCTATCGGACCAGTAGGTGAAGTACTGGTTCCATACGCTACGTGATAATTAGGTGAACCGGTATCATCAACCGACCAAAGGAAATAATAGAGTCCATTTCTATAAAATACGTAAGAAGCTTCACGAAAAGCATAATTCTCCAATGTTCCACCTTGAGGAGTTAATACTTTTGTTGTACCTTCTTTAAGTGATGTCATATCATCGTTGAGCTCAGCTACTGCCATATAACCATTACCCCAATATAGATAACTCTTACCCGATTTTGGATCTGTGAATACATCCACATCAATTTGCTGACCTTTTCCTACAGGTGATGTTGTAACGATAGGATGTCCCAAATCAGTGAAAGGTCCAGTAGGAGAATCAGACGTAGCAACACCTATTTGTTTTCTATTTGCTTCTTTGCTATTAGCACTAAAGTAAAAGAAGTATTTATATTTTCCACCAATGAGTTTCTCTTCAATACAAGGCGCCCAAGCATTACCATCAGCCCACTTTACCTGATCTGTTTTTACATCAATAATTGTTCCTTCATCTTTCCAATCTTTCAAATTTGTTGATGAGAAAACATTAAATGAATGTCCACCCCATCCTGGCACTCCATCAGTTGTTGGATAAATATAATATTTACCTGTCTTGTGTGAATAAAGAACTTCAGGATCGGCATGGAATCCCGGAATTATAGGATTAGATTGTTTACTTTCCGTTATACCCCATTTTGCAATCAAAGCATCTTTTTCCTTTTTAGTTATAGAAATAATGGTTCCGTGACGAGGATGAAAATTCATGGAGATATTATTATCAATAACTTTAAAGTGATCTAAATCGGTACTTTCGGTAAACTGATACTTGCCTTTCATATACACATCGTACATGAGAATATATTTATCAGAATTTATCATCTTGAATATTCCAGATCCTTCTACAGATTCTTTAGTCTGTTGTTTATAATCACTTGATTCTGTCCATTTTCCCGAGGTAAGAGAAGAAGTTGTTGCTTTCTTTATACCATTTCCGTGTCCTTCTGTTTTATAAAATAAATGATATAATCCATCTTTATAGATAATATCACCATCGATGCACGACAGTTTGTTTTGGGGAATAAACAAAGGTTTTGGAGTTCCTTCAATATCTGTAAAATCTTTATTGGCATATGCATAATAAATAACATCCGGATTTTCGCCATACTTCATTGACCAGTACACCATATACTTACCAGCCTTTTTATCATAGATAGTTTGGGGAGCCCAAACTCGAAGCAGATCTTCCTGTCCTTTATACTTTTTCTGAATATTAACTACATTGGATTTCCAATTAATGAGATCGGTAGATTTAAGCAATATCATTGCTCTGTTAGAGCTCCAGCCATTAGCTGCCACCATATCTGTAAGTACCATATAAAAAGTCATTCCATCTTCCCCACGCAAGATATGCGGATCCCGCACCCCTCCGGTAGAACTGATAGTTTTTGAACTGATTACTGGCTTATTGTTGTTCAAAGCTTTGTAATTATATCCATCGTCACTAATGGCATAACGAACAGATTCTTCATCTCCATTATTGCCAGTGAAATAGACAAAAAGGTAAGCACTGCAATTATTAGCTTTTTTGCTGGTAGTAATTGCAGCTTTTCCAGAGAAAGTTAAAAAGAAGAATAATAAAAGTAGAGTTGCATTTTTCATTTCATATTTCATTTTTAAATAAATACAGTTTAAGCATTTCAGGATACAAAAATATCTTTGAAAATCTTGTTGTTAACAGGAACCGAGTTTACTTCGGGATTGTTTCATCTATTACTATTTTATGCCGTAGATATACAGCAAGTAAGAATGAATAAACCATTAACATATTTCTCAATAATAATTTTCTTACAGGATACAAATATAATAAAAATCAAGCTAGCTCAGATTAACTAAGCTAGCTTGATTAAATATTAATGCTCTTTTTTATTTATTTAAAAGTATAAACGCTTATTTTATTCCAGATGTTATTAATTGGTACAGATTGTTTATTGCCACTGAAGTTTATTATTATAAAACGATTTGCAGGAATATTATATTTTTCACTCAACACTTTAATAACAGCTGCAGCACGTTTTTTACTTACCTGCAAATTAATATCAGCTGTACTTGCTTTTACATCTGTATAACTTGCTATTGTAACCTGCTTTTCACGATATTTCATCATATATTGTGCTACTGTATAAAGATTAAACTCCTGATCTGTTTCAATTGTAGATTTTCCAGTCCGAAATACAATCACAGAAATCAGCACTGTATCTTTCAGTGCAGATTCATTATCAACAAAGGTATTCTTTTCAGTTTCTGTAATTTGCTTATTTTCATAGCGCACCTTATAGCCTTCCAATTGTTCTCTAAGCTCTTTATTCTGATTATTCAATATTTGAATCTCTCCTCGCAGCTCATTATTCCGTTCATTCAAAGACTGAATTAAAATGGGATCAGCAGGATCAATCAGGGCAAAACCTCTATTTTTAAAACGATAAGTAAAGCCTGCCAAGAAATTCAAAGTTGCATCATTGTAAGTTTTCCATTTCTCCTGACCATTAAAATCATCGCGTAGTAGGTTACCATTTGCTTCTATATTAAAACTCCAGGCATCACTAAGACGAATGTCGGCTTGTAATCCTAACCGTATAGAGCCACTATTCGATGATTTCAAAGTATGTTGCTGAGGTTCGAACTGCGTTGATACAAATACATTCTGATTTTTAAAAGTATGCACAAAGCCAACTCCGAGGATACCTATAAGATTGAATCCTCTATTTTCTCTGTATGATCTGAATATATTACTCATATTAAACAATACATCTAAGTTAGCATTAATATAAGTAATATTATAAAGAGCTCCGACAATATTATTCTTCGAAGTCCATCCTCCAATCTGAAAACGAGTACCGACTTCGGGAGAAAAGAATTTTCCTACATTTAAAGCTGCCGTTGGGCTCAACTTACCGGAGAAAGAAGAGTAAGCCTGGCATTCACTAAATGTATATTGCCCTCCTATCTGCAGCTGTAAAAACCAGTTATCCCAATATCTATACTGCTTTAAAGCCTTTTCCCGTTCCTGAGCAAAACTCATTGCAGTAAAAATGGCTACTGCCAACAGAAAAAATACTTTTTTCATAGTTCTTTATTTAATCATTAATAAAACTATATATAAAACACACAAGTATTGATTATTGTTAAACGCTAACTACTTTTTTTTGAAGTTCTAACGAATAAAGAGATAAAAAGAATAAAACAAGAAAGAATTATATTTTGATATACATCAAAGGGGTATTTAGATGTATATTAAAAGAATGCTTAGATGTACATCAAAACAATGGTTAGATGTATATCAAAAACAAATTCAGATACATCTAAAATTCAGAACTTCTCTTGCAAAACAACAAATCATCTTCAAATAAATTACCGAACAAACAAGTCTAATAATATATTTAAGAATGAGTAATTTATAAAACTCATATCTAAAACAAAATAACTAGAAAAATACTTATATATAATTGCTCATTATTTGAGAAATTATTACTTATTTTGTCATGCATTTTTAGCGTTTAAATTTTGACAACAATAACTAAGCCTTAAAATGCAGAATTCTAGAAGATTACAAAAACTACACATAGATTAAAAACAAACTATTATGAAAAAAATTATTTTATTCTTTTGTTTGACAATTATTTTATCATCATGCAAAGTTCTGAACTTCGGGCATAATATAATGCTTATAGAACAAGGAATGACAAAGAATGAGGTTTTAAAGATTTTAGGAGAGCCGAGCGACAGACAATTCCAGGGAGCAGAAGAATCATGGAGATATATTAATTCGCTTGGGGGTACAACAACTTCAACTCAATATTATATTGTTTGGTTTGATAATAACATTGTTACCAGCTTAACTACATACAACGAACCTCTGCCAAATACTCAGAATAATAATTCACATCATCCAAGGAGGTGATAACGATGAATGATTACTTTAACAAGTTAATCTCATGATAACAGAGAGAAAACTTTTTAGTGTAACACATTGTTATTCAATATGTACAACTTCATACTATCATGAAAACTAATTGTATATACAAAATATCAATTGTTATAATAACACTTCTGTTATGTGGCTGTACAAATCATATAACAGAGGTGAAAGGTCGAATGGCCAGCAACTATCATTTGTTCATGGATCAACATGTTGCTGCAATAAATTCATCATTGCAAAAAATTAGTCCAGCAAAAATTACTAAAAAGAAACTTTTCAAGGCAATTCCTTCTGCCATCTTTCAATTTGAGCTATCTTCTATTGGGAATCAGAAGATTTCTATTAAGCAATATAATGAAGTTAGAAATAACACTTTGAAAATAATTAAAGATAGCTTAAGCCTATACATTATTTACAAAGATAAAGAGGCTGTAAAATCATTAGTAGACAGCATTCTGAAATCTTATTCAGAACAATTCCCCCTTAAAAACGCATATTCTTATTATAAAGAACAAAGAGAATATGCAGGAATATTCGTACAATTTGTGGAAGCTAAAAATGAAGGTTATTGTAATGAGGAGAATATGCTCCCTGGCGATTGCAACTGGGGATATATTTTTCTTTCAGCAAATGGCAAAAGTCTGCTTCAATTTCAATGTGTGGGCTCAGACAGTGTACGGTATGATATTGGTGATTATAGAATGAAATCTGATACACTTGTATGCACATTCAAGAACAGTTATTCTTATCCGGAAAAATACGACAGTAATTCAGGTGTTAGCATTTCAGATCCCAATGATGGAAAAATAAATCCAGAGAAAGACTTCATTATAAAATTACTGCCATGCGAATGTTTGCAATACCCTTTCATTATTAAATATATAAATGAAGAAGATAAAGAAAGCGTTCAGCAACAAACTTATGTAGTAAAAATAGCAACTTTAAAAGAACAAGATGATTTTATTAAATCAATAAGAAATATAAAGCCTATTGCAAACATGGTAATATAAAAACAGAAGAGACAGTCAACTTTGGCTGCCTCTTCTGTTTTTATATTGGATAATTTTACTACTAAAACATTTGTAATTGATAAATAAATCCTAAAGAGAGCCGGTTTGTATTATCATCAAATCCTGTAGTCATTAGCGACCTCGCTCTATTTGTATATTCGTACGCACGTCCCACATAGGTTAAGAAGAAATGCAAATTAGATTCCATGGGGTAATATTCTAATCCAGCAAAATAACCGTAAGAAGTTCGATATTTGCCTTTTGCAAATTCTACAGGTCCCATCTGATATCTCAGATCTTTCTTTAGTGAAGCAGTTTCGTACATTCCTTCAAGGAAAACATTCCATTTTGGAGCAAACCGATAATTCAGTTTTGTAACTAATGATAAATATTGCGCATTAACGGCATTTCCATATCTACTTGAATTTGTAATTTTACTCATAATTCCATTACGATCAAGCTCTTCATTGGAATACATAAAATCGAAAAACATGTTGAATTTGCCTTGAGTTAGTTCATTTCCTAACGCGTAGTAATACATATTCTTTCCTTTTGCTTCATTCATCAAAGATGCCGACCATCTGGTTTTGAATGCATTATCAAAGAAACTACCGTTCCAGTTCAACGTGTATACAAGCGGTGCCTGACTTTGTACTGTTCCGGTTGTACCTACATCGTAAGTATTTGCAAAGCTATTATTCAAGCTGTTTAATACCTGAAACTGCAACTGATGATTATCATTGAAATTATATGCAAAGTTTACTCCAGTAAGGAAATTACTCATATTTTCAATCATATCACTATACTCGTATATTTCAATCGGATTAAGGTCAAATTCAACACCTCCGTAAGCTGCACATTGTTTTCCGATAAACATCGAAAACTTATCTGTTAACTTCACTCCAATACCTGCAACATCAATAGAAGTTGGCAAATTATCAATATTACCACTACCGGTATTTGGTCGATTCAAACGCTGTCGCCATCTATATGAAAGCCAATCGTTAATTTTACCTTTTGCCTCAATACGCAGTTGTCTCATATTGAATTTACTCATTTGATGTGTATCCTCAATAAATTGATTATCAAAGCTTCCATTCATATTTAGAAAGAAGTTAAACCTGTCTGTTTTCTTCTTGATATTAGTTACCTCTTCAAATAAACTTTTAGAGGAACGCATCTCACCATCTTGTTGTGCACGGACTCCAGCCATACATAACAGGACTCCCAAGAATAGTATATACTTTTTCATATCAATATTCATTAAAATAAGTTTGGATCTGCTTCCAGTCATTAGTCCTTGTTAATGCCAGCATCAGCAGGACTCTTGCTTTTTGAGGATTTAATTCCTGAGAGGCTACAAACCCATATTCAGCATCATTTACTTCTGCATCCAATGTGCTTGGTCCTGTAGGAACTCTTGAAGAACGAACAACCTGAATACCTGCTTTTCTGGCTCTGATTAGTTCAGGGAAAACATTCTTATGAATATTACCGTTTCCCACACCTGCATGGACAATACCTTTATATCCGGATGCAATTAATGCATTTACAGCTTCAGGTTCAACATTTGAATAACTGTAGATAATACCTACTTTTGGCAACTTATTAAGTTTATCAACAGAAAATTCAGAATTTGTAGTATGCTTTTTTACAGAAACACGATTAAAGAATACTTTACTATTAAATACATAACCTAATGGACCACAATTAGGAGATTGGAAAGTCTCAACGCTTATTGTGTTTGTTTTTAAAACATCTCCAGCTCCAAGAATCAGTCCATTCATAACTACCATTACCCCTTTACCTTTTGATTCTTTAGCCGAAGCGGTAATTACAGCATTATATAAATTCAACGGTCCATCTGCACTAATAGCAGTAGAAGGACGCATTGCCCCAACCAACACAACCGGTTTATCAGAATGTACAACAAGATTTAAGAAATAAGCGGTTTCTTCCATGGTATCAGTTCCGTGAGTAATTACAATACCATCAACTTTGCTATCGGCAAGTAATATATTAATCCGCTTCGCAAGAGTAAGCCACACATCATCAGACATATCTTGTGAGCCAATTCTTACAATTTGCTCACCTGTTACATTAGCTACATTATTAATATCAGGAACGGCATCAAGTAGTGCGCCAATAGCTACCTGCCCCGCCGTATAATTTGTTTTGGTACCCGAAGTACCGGTTCCCGCAATTGTACCTCCAGTTGCTAAAATGTGAATGTTAGGCTTTTGAGCCATTACACTTATTGCTGATAGCAACACACAAAGAACAAGAAATTGAAATCTTTTAACTGCTTTCATAACAATAAAACATTTAGTTATTAAATAATTAAATCTTAGGAAAAGAATTGAATCATCAACAATCCCATTCCTACTGCTACTGCCGTAGAAATAAGACCTGGCATCATAAATGAATGATTCAGTACATATTTACCGATACGGGTAGTTCCTGTTCGGTCAAAATTAATAGCTGCAACAACTGTTGGATAATTTGGAATAAAAAAGTAACCATTTACTGCCGGAAACAATGCAATAAGCATGTACGGTGAAATAGCCAATGCAATACCAAGTGGCATAAGTGCTCTGACTGTTGCAGCCTGACTATATAAAAGAATGGACATTACAAAAAGTGCAAATCCAAAAAGCCATGGAGTTGCAGTTACAATATCCTTTATAGAGGCAGTCAATTCAGGAAGGTTACCCTCCAAAAAAGTATCTCCCATCCAAGCAATACCAAATATAGCAATTACAGCCTGCATCCCAGCAGGGAATACTGATCCCTGTGTGGCTTTTATACCATCCGTTTTGGTAAATAGGAGAATCAAAGCTGCAGCTGACAACATTAGTATTTCAATAATAGAAGACATACTTAGCTTCACCATTTCACCATCAACATTAAACGAAGGTCTTAAGCCATCAAACGAACCAAACAGCACAATAAAAAGTGTTGCAAGAATAAAAATCAAAACAGAGATTATTGCATTTCGGTTATTCTCAACCTCTTTTGTATGTATCTTTTTTGTTTCAAATTCACCTTCTGCTATTCTTTTCTGAAATTCAGGATCATCTTCAAGCTCTTTGCCTACATACAACGAATAAAATGCACCAACAAGCACCCCTACTAAAGTAGCAGGAATAGTTATTTTCAGGATATCAAATAAAGAGATGTTATATCCCGACAATAATCCGAGAAGTGCAACTGTAGCCGCTGAAATAGGACTTGCTGTAATAGCTTGTTGAGATGCTATAACTGCAATACTCAAAGGACGTTCCGGCCTTATTTTGGTTTCAGTGGCAACTTCAGCAATAACAGGTAAAACAGAATATGCTACGTGTCCTGTTCCTGCTACAATTGTAAAAAGATAAGTTACTATTGGGCTCAGCCAAACAACCTTGGATGGATTTTTACGCAACACATGTTCAGCAGCTTTCACCATGTAATCAAGTCCACCGGCTGCCTGCATACAAGAAGCCGCTGAGATTACTGCAGCAATCATTAACATCACATCAATTGGAGGTGCTGTTGGTTGTAATCCAAAAACAAAAGTTAGGATAGCTAACCCCACTCCTCCCATAACTCCAAGTCCAATACCTCCTAGTCGTGCGCCAACAAGAATAGCAACTAACACAAAAATCAATTGTAGAACCATATTTACATTTTATAATAAAGTAGAATATTTAAGTAAAATCAGACTGATATAAGTTTATCATATTACAATATGAATATAACAAATAAATTTATAAATAGGTTTGATTTTAGGAATTATAAATCACACTCTTTGCAAAAACTATTGCATTCATATTTATGTTATTAATTAACAATAGGATAACAAATTAACAACATCACATCATGAAAACTTACTTAATAATGTTTTTGTTAGTATTCTCAATGGGAATATTCTCCCAAGATATATATAACAAGGAGAATGAGATAAGCACTTTTAATAAGTATTCTAACATAGGAATTGGTAATTCACTAAATATTTCTTTACCTGAAATAACTGAAAACCATTTGTATAAATGTGGAGTTTACTTAGAAAAATCTGCTAATTATAGATATTTTGCTCTTGGGTCGTTAGCTGCAAGTATTATTCTATCTTCTGCAGGTTCAAATTCTAATGAAACTCCAGACTCTAACAATAATAAAGATTTGTATTATGTAATTAGTGGTATATTCCTCACATCATCTATAGTATGTACTATTATATCTATTAATTACAAGTTAAAAGCCGGAAAACAACTAAAGATCTCTGCAAATGGAACTTCAGCCTGTATTTCCTATACATATTAATTAAAGCTATAAAGATTATGAAACACACTTTAATAGCAATATTACTCTTGTTTTCTACTAATATATTCTCTCAACAGATAATTAATCCCAATAATGAGGAAAAGAATAATTCAATAGTAGAAGTCAAGGACAGTATACAGACAACAATGGATGTAAATACGAAAAGTATTTTAATCAAATCCTGTGATTATATGCGAAAATCAGCATATTATGAATACGGAGCTTTAGGTTCGTTTGCTGCCAGCATGGGATTTATGTTAATTGCTTTCAGTAATTTCGACTTTTGGAATGAAAAAGACAGCAATATTAATACAAGTGCCATTAGTGCGGTTGCAGCAACTTTATTTTTCACATCTGCTATTGTTTGTACTATAGCATCAATCAGATTCGATAAAAAGGCAGGTAAAGAACTCAAATTACTTATGCGTGGTGGAACAGGAACTATTTCTTTAACTTTTTAATTGCTAAACAAATAAAGATTTCAACAGAAATTATTATATTCGCAATATAAAAAAGAATCTGTATGAAGAATTATTTTTTAATATTAGTTCTTTTATCACTTCCACTAAAAGCACTTGCACAAACAAGTCCGGATTCTGTTGTGATCAATTTCTACAAATGGTACTTTGATGTTATCGAGAGTGGACAAATTGAAGAATACCAGCCCATATTTGCAGCAGATTCACTAGGAATGACAACTCTTAATATGGATAAATATATTAAGAACCTACGGCAGTACAACTTTTCAGATAGTCTTATAATCCATGAAGTAGCTTCGTATCAAACTTGTATTAAGGAAATCAATAAAATAAAATTTGATGAATTAAACGATAAATTCCCCAATTTGGAAGATTACAGAAATATTGGTTGTGACTTTTTCAATATATATCGATGGATTATGGATGTTGAGCCAATGAATGGTATAGATATTATTGAAACCTTTAAAATCAATGATGAGAAAGTTATAATTAAAGGAAAATTCTTTAGAGGCAATGTGGAATCAAAAGATAAAGCTTACTGGAATAAGTTTCTATATGTTTCATTAAAAAAAGAAAATAATATCTGGAAAATTGATCAGATAGAGATCAAGAAAACAAATGAAAAATAGAGTACGAATATTTATAACACTATTTTTATTCCTATAAAATAATTCAGAGGGCATTTCTTATACCTACTGAACATTTACCTGAACATTCTCTTCAGGCTCGGCATGAATGTATACCTCACTTCTTTTAATAAGGTTTCCAATTTCAATTTCTATATTATCACAAATTTCATGTACTTGCTTTAAAGATAAATCTGGTTGAAGATGAACATTGACTTTAATAAAGGTGTTTGCTCCAGCAGAACGAATTTTAAGATCATGATAAGATATTACTTCAGGTGTAGCAGATAATAAAACTTCCACCATGTGAACTTTTTCTTGAGGAGCCGTATCTAGTAAAACATCAATAGACTTTTTACCTAATTTTAAAGAAACAGAGACAACCAGTATTGCAACAAATAGTGCAGCTATTGAATCAGCAAAGAAAAAGCCAAAGTTTGCGCATATTAGTCCAAGTAGCACTACGGAAGAACTCCATACATCAGTAGAAAAATGCAAGGCATCTGCCTCCAAAGCCTGACTGTTATGTTTCTTAGCAACCTTTGATAGAGCTCTTGAACGAGTTACATCTATTATAATCGCTGTAATAACTACTATATAACTCCAGATATTTACTTTTATTTCTGTTTCTCCGGTAACCAATCGATTAACAGCTTCATAGATAATCCAGATACAAGTGATCAGAAGCAATAAAGTTTCAATCAAGGCTGAGAAATTCTCTACCTTACCATGCCCATAGTTATGCTCTTTATCAGCAGGTTTATCTGAAATACTGACCGAAAAAAAGGTAATAACAGCTGCTATAAGATCTAGAGTTGAATGCAAGGCTTCCGAAAGTATACCTAAACTACCTGTAAGAATACCGATAATCATCTTAAATCCAGTCAAAAATATCGCTGCTAATACGGAAAGCAAAGCAACTCTCTTTTTCTCATTTTTAATCATTACAAGCTACATATTAATTTATTAGGGATACTTTTCAATAGAACAAAGCTATAAAAATAAGTTGAAAACGACAGATTATTTCAAAAAAAAGAACTGCAGATTAAGTTATATAGATTTAGTCTAATTATTTCTAATTTAGATGGTATAAAAACAAGCATGAGAACTCTAATTATCAACACTTTAAAATATAACATGTTAACGTTTTTAATAAGATTCCTTAATTTGATGTGATTTTTATCGTTACAATTCATTTTATACAAAACAAATTTAGTACTTTTGCCGCATCTTTTTTAGAGAATAAAAGACAAAAGTAAGACTTTTACTTTTGCCTATAAACAGTTACAATTGAATCATACTTAGATGGCAAACTTTGATTTCAGAAATTTGGCTTCTCGCGGTAAATCCGCCTTTGTTTTCTTCAAATCCAAATGTAAATTTTTAGGAACTAAATACAAATCTTTCTATCAGAACTCTCCCTGGTATAAGAAAATTGTAATCGTTTTCTGTTCCTTAATTCTTTTGTTTTCTCTTTATTTATTCATGGTAGATATAAACTTCCTTTGGTTGTTTGGAAAATCTCCTAGTATGTCGAGCATAAATAATCCGAACCAAAGTGTCGCCTCGGAAATTTATAGCGCAGATGGCAAGCTTATCAGTAAATATTTTAGGGAAAATAGAACTCCTGTTGAATATGAAGAAATCTCACCAATTTTAATTAAGACACTTATCAGTACTGAAGATGAACGTTTTTACGAACATTTTGGAGTCGACTTAAAAGGAGTTTTTGCAGCTGTTAAGGATATGGCTCATGGCAATGCACGAGGTGCCAGCACTATTACTCAGCAACTCGTGAAAAATTTATTTAAAGTGCGCTCCCAATATTCAAGAGGACTTATAGGGAATATTCCTGGTTTTAAACTGCTTATTATGAAATCGAAAGAATGGATTACAGCAGTTAAAATTGAAATCTTTTATTCCAAAAAAGAGATTCTTACCATGTATCTCAACACTGTTGATTTTGGTAGCAATGCTTATGGAATAAAGACAGCCTGCAAAACCTATTTTAATACTACTCCTAGAAATCTGACAATAGAACAAGCTGCAACATTGGTAGGTTTACTTAAGGCTACAACCACCTATAATCCTCGTTTAAATCCAAAAAACAGTCTTAAAAGACGTAACGTAGTATTAGAAAACTTATTAACTCATCGCTTAATCAGTAAAGCTGAGTTCGATTCTTTGAAACGAATTCCAATCAAACTGAATTATAGCATTGAGCAGAATTATGGTGGACAAGCTCTTTATTTTAGAGACGCTGTCGCTGAATCTCTTAAAAACTGGTGCAAAGAAAATGATATTGACTTATATTCTGACGGACTGAAGATATACACAACTTTAGATACCAGAATGCAAAAGTACGCTGAAGAAGCTGTAGACAAACAAATGCGTATAGTACAGCGTAACTTTGACAGCCATTGGGGAACTGAGAACCCATGGCAAGATCAGAATCATAAAGAAATCATTGGATTTATTGAAGATTTGGCAAAGAAAACCGATACATATAAAATCCTGGAACAAAAATATCCTAACAGACCAGATTCTATTAATTATTATCTTAACAAACCTCATAAAGTTAAGGTCTTCGATTATAAGACTGGAACTAAAGAAATGAATATTAGTACAATGGATTCTATCCGTTATATGGAAAGGTTTATGCACACAGGCTTTGTGGCTATGGAGCCTCAAAATGGATTCGTAAGAGCTTGGGTAGGCGACATTGATTTCAATTCCTGGAAATATGACAAAGTACTTTCAAAGCGCCAACCGGGATCTACTTTCAAACTATTTGATTATGCTACTGCTTTCAATAAAGGAATGTCACCTTGCGACGAAAGGGTTGATCAATATCTTGAATGGGAAGTAATGGAAAAAGGAGAACTTAAAAAATGGACTCCACGTAATGCTAACGGAAACTATTCAGGTCAGACATTGACACTAAAAGCTGCATTTGCAAGATCTATTAATAGTATTGCAGTACAAATTGCAAAAGAAGTAGGTATTGACGAAATTATCAAGACAGCACATGCAATGGGTATTAAAACTCCACTGCACAATATACCGGCAACAAGTCTGGGAGCTTCAGACGTTTCTTTATTAGAACTAGTTAATTCTTACTGTACTGTTGTGAATGATGGTATGACCCACGATCCTGTATTGGTAACACGTATTGAAGATCGTAGTGGTAAAGTTCTATATAGCTATACACCAGAACAGAAGCAAGCCATTCCTTATGAGACAGCATTCCTGATGCAGCAAATGCTTCAAGGAGGACTTACTGAACCAATGGGAACAACTCAGAATTTATGGTCTTTTGATGTTTTCAAATACAACACTGATTTTGGAGGTAAAACCGGTACATCATCTAACCACTCTGATGCATGGTTCGTTGGTGTAACTCCGAACTTAGTAGGTGGTGCATGGGTTGGAGGCGAACATCGAAGCATTCACTTTAGAACAGGTAAATTAGGAGAAGGAAGCAAGACTGCCTTACCAATATTTGGTTATTTCATGGAGAAAGTGCTCGCTGATACTCGATTATCTAAATATAGAGCTAAGTTCCCTAAACCAAAACAACCGATCACCAAAAACTATCAATGTCAATCTTCATATCCTTCTGCAAAGAATGATTCTATTGACGGATTAGCGTCTGATAGTACTGCTATCAATTCTGATCAAGAAGGGCTGGAAGAAGATAATGTAGAAGAACAACTTTAAAAAATAAAGCTTCGAAAAGTATAAAGGCTCAGATAAACTTATTTATCTGAGCCTTTTTATTATGCTTCTATAATGTTATCGGCTGAAGGTACTGATCTGCTTACTTTTTTATGATGCATCATCAGGATAATAAGATTTGCGTGAAAGAATTTCCGGTCTACATTATCCATTGAAATAATGTAAACCGAATTTTCGAAATAATATATTTATTGCCAAGCCGGCTTAGGAATAAGAAATATATTGTAAATCAATTCAAGTAATAACCACAGAAACTACAAACTCAATCCTGAAAAGGTCATTTTATTCGTCAATAAATAAAATCCATTGGCGAATGGATACTCAAACTCCCGCCTGCAATTTTCAAAAGCCGGCGGGAGTTTGTTCAACATCCGGTTACGTTTTTAAAAAAGCAGGCGGGATGTTTTTTACTTCGTACATTTGCATTTATTCATCGTACTTTTGCGTGATTTTACAGAAAAAAGAAAATCATCCCTCACTCCCTCACTTTTTCTTGTAACATACTTAAAAGCAGCATACTACATATTAATGGTAGCTATTTGAACCCTCACTAATCCCTCACTTTTTGGTTCATCCCTCACCTTTTCGAGCTATTTTATCCAAATAGAATCAAGCTCAACATTATTGTTGCTCAAGACTAATTAAGCCTGAAATGTGCTGTTTGTGCTCAAAGGTGAGGGTTAATGCATTTTGGTGATGGTTTAATGAGGGTTCAAATAGCTACCATCACCTTATAATTAATTGTTATTTAGCATATTAATAAAAATAGTGAGGGAGTGAGGGATGAAATTATTTTTTAATTGAACAGTACAGAATAATGATGCCTCATATTAATGATGTTTGTCAATGGCCTGTTTTTCCGTCAATACATATTTGTTTAAGAAACGGTTCTCACCAGAGTTATATATAGCAATAACTATATCCTATCATTCATTCCAGTCTATTTTATAATATATTTTTCATCTTTTCAATAAAATTGTATATCTCCTTAATTCCCGAAAAAGGATTATAGAAAATAATAAAGAACATATTTCTTTATATTAATGCAGTATAATATTTTATACTTCGTTTATCTAATAAATAATTTTACTATTTTCATGATATGAAAAAGAAAAACACAACATTGCTGAATTTAGCCAATAAAGTTCTATCAGGAATGATGGTATTACTAGGATTTAACGGTTGTTCCGGAGAAGCCCCGTGCATGTATGGTTCGCCTTACGCTTTGCATACTATTAAAGGAAAAGTAGAAAACAATTCCGGAAGTGCAATAAAAGGAATTCAAGTTATTTGCAACGCAAAGAATAGCTGGATTAAACCGGATACTTTGCTATCCAATCAAAATGGAGAATTCATTTTCAAGAGCGAGCATACTTTTACCGAAGCTACTTATAAGCTTATCTGCAAAGACATTGATGGAGATACAAATGGTTCATATAAAAATGACTCTATTGAAGTAGAATTTAAAAAAAGCGACTTAAGCAATGGAAAAGATTGGTTTGAAGGAGAAGCTACAAAAAATGTGACGATAAAATTATCCGAAAATGATAAGTGAGATAACTTTAAAAAAGCTCTTAGCATTAGAAATCGCTCGAAAAATAAGGCATAACAAAATCAAATTACATCCCCTTCGCCAACTATTTTGGGAATGTACTTTACGATGCAATCTTTACTGCCGGCACTGTGGAAGTGATTGCAAAAAAACAACATATCAGAAAGATATGCCATTAGCAGATTTCCTTACGGTTATTGATTCTATATCTCCGCATGTTACTCCATCAGAGGTATGTATTATCATAACCGGAGGTGAGCCATTAATGAGAGCAGATATTGAAGAATGTGGTCTTGCACTCTATCATAAAGGTTTTCCTTGGGGAATAGTAACAAACGGGCTTTATCTTAGTCGCAAACGTCTTGACTCATTATTAGCTTCGGGAATGCATTCTATTACAATAAGTCTGGATGGACTTGAAAAAGAACATAATTGGATGCGAGGACATCGGGAAAGTTTTATCAGGGCAACAGAAGCTATTAAAATGATTGCTTCTGAAAAAGACTTAAATTGGGATGTTGTTACGTGCATAAACCGTAAAAACTATAAAGATTTAGAGGAATTAAAAAACTATCTGATATCCATAGGAGTAAGAAACTGGCGAATATTCACAGTCTTTCCTGTAGGACGAGCCGCAGAAGACCCAGAGCTTCAGCTCACTAATCAAGAATATACAGGCTTGATGGAATTTATAAAGCTGAGTCGCAAAGAGGGAAGAATAAAGATAAACTATGCATGCGAAGGTTTTCTCGGAAAATACGAAGGAGAAGTAAGAGATAATTTTTATTCTTGCGGAGCAGGTGTTAGTGTAGCTTCAATTCTGATTGATGGCTCAATATCTGCCTGCCCAAGTATTCGAAGCAAGTTTTATCAGGGGAATATATATCGTGATAATTTTATGGAAATATGGAATAACCGATTTGAAAATTTCCGTAACCGTGAATGGATGAAAAAAGATAAATGTGCCAAGTGCAATTACTTCCGCTATTGTGAAGGAAACGGAATGCATCTTCGCAATAATGAAGGGAAACTCCTTATATGTCATTATAACAAACTTCGAGATTAACAATATTACAGACTTAATCTAAACTAGAAATCCCGCTCTCGCATTTTTATAATGTCAGAGCGGGATTCTTACATTATAATTTCAGCACAGTTAAGTATAGTATTCTTTTGAATATAATACCACCTAAGTACAAATATAACAGACAAATATATACAGTTTAAAACAACAAACAAACGTTTTAAAAATATCTTTTTTCACTATTTTTCAATTATAATTTCAGTTATATAGATGGTATACTTCGAGCAAAATTTAACCTACAATCAATGATTATAATACAATTAAGACTGATATCCCAAGGCTATTTAAGTTCTTTTTATTGGTTATTTTCTTTCATATAACAAACAAACACATTATATTTGCAAAATTAAAAACATTATTTACATAAAATAGGTATTACGATACAACTTTACTAATAACAACAGACATGAAAAAAGCCTTAATTTCAGGTATAACCGGTCAGGACGGTTCATTCTTAGCTGAATTTCTATTAAAAAAAGGATATGAAGTTCACGGCATACTTCGCCGTTCTTCTTCTTTCAATACAGGACGCATCGAACATCTATATTTTGATGAATGGGTACGCGATATGAAACAACAACGAACCATAAATCTTCATTATGGAGATATGACCGATTCAAGTTCTCTTATACGTATTATCCAACAAGTGCAACCAGACGAGATATATAATCTGGCAGCTCAAAGTCATGTAAAGGTAAGTTTTGATGTTCCTGAATATACAGCCGAAGCTGATGCTGTAGGTACCCTCCGCATGCTGGAAGCAGTTCGTATTCTAGGCTTGGAAAAGAAAACCAAGATATATCAGGCTTCTACTTCCGAACTTTTTGGTTTGGTGCAGGAAGTTCCACAAAAGGAAACTACACCATTTTATCCACGCAGTCCATACGGTGTTGCTAAACAATATGGTTTTTGGATTACAAAGAATTATCGCGAATCTTATGGCATGTTTGCTGTAAACGGAATCTTGTTTAACCATGAGAGTGAACGCCGTGGAGAAACTTTCGTTACCAGAAAGATTTCACTGGCTGTTGCCCGTATTAAACAAGGTGTTCAGGATAAGCTTTACATGGGTAACCTTGATTCACAACGTGACTGGGGATATGCAAAAGATTATGTAGAGTGTATGTGGTTAATTCTACAACATGACACTCCAGAAGATTTTGTTATTGCTACAGGAGAAATGCATACCGTTCGGGAATTCTGTACACTTGCTTTCAAAGAAGCAGATATAGAACTTCGTTGGGAAGGTGAAGGAGTTGATGAAAAAGGTATTGACGTAGCCACTGGTCGTGTATTAGTAGAAGTAGATCCTAAATATTTCCGTCCGGCTGAGGTTGAGCAGTTATTAGGAGATCCTACAAAAGCAAGAACATTACTTGGCTGGAATCCTACACAAACATCATTCCCTGAGTTGGTAAAGATCATGGTACAACATGATATGGAAAAAGTCAGAAAGTTGATCGCAAATAAATAATGATGGAAAAAGATGCAAAGATTTTTGTAGCAGGACACCGTGGACTTGTAGGTTCGGCTATTCTAAATAATCTAAAGAAAAAAGGATATACTAATTTCGTTCTTCATACTCATGAGGAATTAGATTTATGTAATCAGGCTGCCGTTACTGAATTCTTTGATCAGGAGAAGCCTGAATATGTATTTCTGGCTGCCGCACATGTAGGCGGGATTGTAGCGAATAGCCTTTACAGAGCTGATTTTATTTATCGCAATCTGGAAATCCAGAATAATGTAATATACAATTCATTCCGTACCGGAGTAAAGAAATTGCTGTTTCTTGGCAGTACTTGTATTTATCCGGGAAATGCTCCTCAACCAATGAAAGAAGATTGCCTTCTTACTTCTGAATTGGAATACACCAACGAGCCTTATGCATTGGCTAAAATTGCCGGACTGAAAATGTGCGAAAGCTTTAACTTGCAATATAACACAAACTATATAGCAGTAATGCCAACCAATCTTTATGGTCCGAATGATAATTTTAACCTGGAACGTAGTCATGTATTACCAGCTTTAATTAGAAAAGCACACTTAGGTAAACAGCTAATGGCCGGTAACTGGGATGAAATCCGCAAGGATTTTAATACTGCCCCAGTGGAGGGTATAGATGGAAATGCCAGTCAGGAAGCAATTTTTGAAAAACTAAATAAATATGGTATTACCCAATCTACCAATGGAAAAGTAAATGTAGAGATATGGGGCACAGGTGCTCCTCTACGCGAATTTCTTTGGAGCGAAGATATGGCCGATGCTTGTGTCTTTATTATGGAAAATGTAGATTTTGCAGATCTGAAAGGAAATAGCAAGGAAGTACGTAATTGCCACATTAACATCGGTACAGGAAAAGAGCTTTCTATCAAAGAACTTGCTTATCTGGTTGCAGAAAAAGTTGGCTTCGAAGGAAACATTGTTTTTAATGCCGATAAACCAGACGGAACAATGCGTAAGCTTACTGATCCTTCTAAACTTCACAGCCTGGGCTGGAAGCATAAAGTTGAATTGGAAGATGGCATTGCAATGATATACGATTGGTATAGAAATAAATAAAAATTAAACATATGATAGAGTTCAGAGCGATCTGAACAAAAAATTAAGTTGATTAATAGAGTAGATTAAGATAATAGGGCATGTGATATGTCCTATTATTATTTTAAACCACAGAGTCAACAACTGCTAAGCAATTTATTTTTAATAATAGCTTCCAGCACTTTTTCTTTATAAGTCCTTGATATTGGGATTTTATATTTATCTATGCCAAGCATATTCCCTTCAATATTCAATACCTTTTCTACGTTTATAATGAAAGATTTATGCGTTTGAATAAAAAGCTGTTCAGGAAGATTCTCCAAAATAAGCTTAAGAGTTGAATGAGTTATAACCTTTCCAGAAATAGTTTGAATAGCCACATAGTTCTCTATTCCTTCAACATATAATATATCCTTGAAGAAAATTTTTTCCAATTTCTGATTTGCTTTTACAAAGAAATAATCGGGAGATTTTAGCGCTGTTTGATTTACAATTACGTCATAAGCCTTATTCACAGCTTTCAGAAATCGTTCAAAAGGAATTGGTTTAAGTAAATAATCTACAACTTCCAGGTCATATCCTTTTATTGCGTACTGTTCGTAAGCACTGGTAATAATAACCTTTGGAGGATTAACCAAAGTGTTTAGCAAATCAAGGCCCGACATATATGGCATTTCAATATCCAGAAACAACAAATCTACTTGTTGTGTTTTCAAGGCGTTGCTTAACTGTATAGCATCTTCACAAACGTCCACTAATTCAAGAAAATCAAGTCTTTCAACATAGCCTTGAATTCCATTTCTTGCTATTGGTTCATCATCGGTTATAATACATTTAATTTTCATTCTGGCTATTATTTCAAATTAAAACTCAATCATCAAATTTGCCTTATAAGAGTCTGTTGTCTTAGAAATCATAAGTCTATGCTTGCCGGGATATAACAACTCAAGCCTTCTCCTTAGATTTTCAAGTCCAATTCCACCTATTTTAGAAGAGGGAAAAGGAGTTTGGGGTATTGCATTCACAACTTCAAATAACAGTCTATTCCCATCAAGTTTACCATCTATCTTTATCCAGTACTCCCCTCCTACATATTTCAATGCATTCTCAACCAATGGAAACAAAAGCAAAGAATGGATCTTTTGATTTTTTAGCTGTGGATCAAAAGAAATATCCAGTTTAAGACTTTCCTTCATCCGTACCTTTTGCAAATTTATATAAGTAAGCAAAAAATTAATTTCTTGCTCAATAGTTACTGTCTGATTAACATCATAGAGCTGATAGCGGAGCAAATCCGACAATTGTTCAATCGTTTTTCTTGGAGTTTCATTCTTCTCGTCAATTTGGAAATAAATAGTATTTAATGCATTGAATAAAAAATGAGGATGGAACTGAGCTTTTAAAAATTTCAGTTCTGTTTCAATCTGCATATTTTTTATTTTCTGAGTCTGCAGTTTCTGGTCAATATATGCATTAAGAATCTGATTTCCTCTAAAAAAAGAATAGATGATAATAAGCACCAAAAGAAAAATAGTATTAGCAATAGTAATATCATCTATTCCCAAAGGATCATTTATCAGATAATGTATTAGCACCAGACAAGGATTGAAAAGAATAATTCCTGCAGCCAGAACCAGAAGATATTCCGAAAGAAACATCTTAAATGTCAGTTTCCCAGTGTGTTTACTATTTTTTTCTAACAAATAACTAATAATAAACTGACACAGATAAGCGATTATTATTGCGAAACCAAACTCGATGAGGTTCCATTCCAAAGGTCGTTCCCAAAATTTGTAACCGGTTGGAGTATCACTTACCAAACGGATACCTGCCATTACAACAGCTGCAAAAATCAATGGAACAATCCAGAACCATACATTATATTTCTTCGTTTTCATTGTTTAAGGTGCTTATACTACAAATTTATTCTTTTTGTATCAAAAGATTCTCCTTTTTTCTTATATTCTTTTGAAATATACCCTTTTTTGAATCGATAAGTTAAAGAGATTCCAATTACACATCGGTCATTTCTTTCATTGGTACTAGCCCATGTTCCATTAAAAATGCCACTTCCTTTTTCTCTATATGAATTAAATATATCATTTGAATATATTCCTAAAGTAGCATTTCCCTTCAGGAACTTCTTCTGAATTCCGGCAGAAAGTCTCCATATAGGAGAAACGGATATTTGTCCATAAGCCATTTTACCATTATAAAATCCGGTAACTTCCGCCGCCCAATCTTTAGGTAAGCTTATTCTATTATTCAGACTAAAAATTATGGTTGTTTTTCTGTTCTTATTGCTATAAGCATCTAAATCCCAGTTATAATTATTACGCACTAAACCTGCATTAATGCTTGAATGCAGAAAATTCACAAATGAAAGATCTCCTATACCCACCCTTAAACCGTACGAGTTATACGATGACATATTAGTTGGCATAACATATACCCTATTTTCGCTATCATCAATGATATACGATTTCACAATGGCCTTTTTAGTTGTAGCGTAAAACAAACCGATACGATAATTATTCTTTAGAATATATGAAATATCAAAATTATCAGAGAATTGTGGTTGTAATGCAGTATTTCCCTGCTCGTATGTATAAGCATCGAATATATAAGTGAATGGATTCAAATCTTTGTAATTAGGTCTGTTTATCCTTCTTCCATAAGTGAAACTAAAAGTACTCATATCGTTAAGAGAATAGCTCAACATAACTGTAGGGAATATATTTGTGTACGACTTGGTAAATAAAGAATCATTATGTTGCTGATTTCCTAACTGATGCCCTTTCACATTTGTATTTTCCAATCTAATACCGCCTTCAAGATGAAACTTATTTAATGAATACTTTGTGCTGATATAAGCTGCATTTATGTTTTCACGATAAAGGAACTGATAACTTAATCCATAATCCGGAAGCCAGTTCACTCCTACCTTGTTTTGATATGCAGATGCATTATCGATGTGCACAAATTCAGATTTCACTCCTGTTTCGAAGGACAATTTTTCAGACACCGGATAAGTAAGATCAGCTCTACCAGAATACATATTAATTGTTCCATTCTTCAAACCCTTTGAATATTCGTCTGTTGTTACACCATTCAATCCCATAAAACTATCATTATGTATCTGATCCTCATCAAGAGAATAGTGCAGATAATCAAAAGAAACACTCACCTCTTTTCCTTTATTATCTAACTTATGAAGCATATTCAGGCTTGAACTGAAATTATTTCTATGTTCATTATTATTGGTAAACGAATTAAGAGTTGAATCATTCTTCGCTGCAGAGGTATAGAAAGCTGAATTTATTGTCCCATTCTCTGAACGTTTGGCAGAATATCCATTGGCTGAGAACTCAAAAGTAGTCATGTCCGACAGATAATACTGAATTCCTGCGTTAAAATATTGATTATCATCTGCTCTTTTGCGAAACGAATTCTGATCGAATGTAGTATATGATGGAGAAAAAGAGCTATTCATTTTTCTGATAACTTTTAAATCAATAAAATCATATCCTGTGTAATAACCATACATTCCTAAAACATTTATTTTCCCATTCCGATGATTGAACGATACATTATTGTTAAACCGTCCGTAATCACCTTGTTCGAAGCTTGAATTAAGGGTCATATTAAAGCCCATCATCTTTGATTTTTTAGTCCTGATATTAATAACACCCGAATTTCCGCTAGCATCATATTTTGCTGATGGATTTGTGATTAATTCTACTTTATCAAGAGCTGAAGCCGGAGTAGATTTGAGGTAATTAACCAACTCTGTTCCTCCCAGGTAATAGGTCTTTCCATCAACTAGAACCTTTGTTCCGGCTTTACCATTCAAAGAGAAAGAGCCATCATTCCCAACTATTACACCCGGAAGACTTTGCATTACAGATAATGCACTATTTCCGGAACTTAATGAATACGATTCAATATTAACGACTGTTTTATCTGCCATAATCTCTATAGGTGGTCGTTTGCCTATTACTACAATTGCATTTAGGTTCTGAGCTTCCACTTCCATATATACAGGCGAAAGTACAACCGATTTTCCGTCTTCGACAACAGTATTTATGAACTCTTTTTTATACCCAAGCATAGAAACCTTAACAAAATAACCTCCCGGAGCTATTTGTCTGAAAACAAAATTTCCATTATTATCGCTTGCAGTTCCCTTCACAAAAGAGGAATCTTTCTGAGCTAACAAAATAACCTGAGCACCTTCCAGCGGTGATTTGTTTTCTATAAGGACTTTACCACTTAACACCGCGTTTGTCTCTGAAGAAAAAGCATTGAGACATAGACAGGAATTCAATAAAACAAAAAGGCAACATAAAGTATACATAATTATATCATTTTTAGTTCTATGCAAAGCTAGGCTCTATAAATGGAGGGATCAAATTCTTTTGACCACCTGCATATTATCGTTGACCAAATGCATATTGCACTTTTATCAGCCATTCACAAAATAACTTTCGGGAGTATTTCGGGATTTTCGTATGTAATTCCAGCTTGTTTTTATGTATCTGCGAGGTTTTTAGAATCATTCACCAGACATTTTATTTCCCTTGTACAGAAGATTTAATTCTTTTGTACAAAACATTTAATTCTTCTGTACAAACGAATGCATTGTTTTGTACAAGAATTAATTAATGTATAACCAAAGGTTTACAAATACAAAGTGAAAGAATTTATTTTGCACGCCCTACTATCAAAAAAGTAAAATGTCACCATTCCACAAAAACGAAAATACATTCATAAATAAAATATTATGGTTATAAAACAAAATAGATTATTAACTTTGCGTTGATATTTAATTTATTTAAAAATACAATAAGTTTACTGATATCAATATAATATGAAAAAGCATTTTATAACATGGGGGCTTCTAATGGCCTTGTTTGCTACAAGTTCTTTTGCACAGAAATCAAAAGAGTTATCTTCTAAAACATTTCTTCCGCCATTAATGGGCTGGAGCTCGTGGAATACTTATCGTGTAAATATCAACGAGGATTTAATTAAAAAGCAGGCTGATGCTTTGGTACAACAAGGTTTAAAAGATGTTGGTTATCTGTATATTAATGTAGACGACGGCTTTTTTGGCTGGCGCGACGAAACGGGCAAGATGCATGCCCATTCGCAACGTTTTCCTAACGGGATGAAACCTATTTCCGATTATATTCATTCGCTAGGATTAAAAGCTGGAATTTATTCGGATGCCGGACATAATACTTGCGGTTCAATTTATGATAAAGATGTGAATGGTGTAGGTTCCGGACTTTATGGGCATGAACAAAAAGACATGGAGTTATATTTAAAAGAATGGAACTTCGACTTTATAAAAATTGATTATTGCGGTGCGTTAGAATTAGGCTTGGACGAAGAAAAACGGTATTCAACAATATGTGAGGCCATCAAAAACACAGGTCGATCAGATGTTTCCATAAATATTTGCCGTTGGGCGTATCCAGGAACCTGGACAAAACGTCTGGCTCGTTCCTGGAGAATAAGTCATGATATTAATCCAGATTGGGGTTCTGTGAAATATATTATTCAAAAGAATCTATACTTATCAGCATACGCCGGCAGTGGTCATTATAACGATATGGACATGCTGGAAATTGGTCGCGGAATGAAACCCGAGGAAGAGGAAGTTCACTTTGGTATGTGGTGTATTATGAGCTCTCCTTTACTGATAGGTTGTGATATGAGTACTATTCCTGCCGCTTCATTGAGTTTGCTTAAGAATAAAGAGCTGATTGCACTCAATCAAGACACCCTAGGTTTGCAGGCTTACGTTGTACAACACACTGATGATAGTTATGTGCTGGTAAAAGATATAGAGCAAAAACGTGGAACAGTGCGTGCCGTTGCCTTGTATAATCCTTCAGACAGTGTGCGTAACTTTATTGTTCCATTCGAGGCTCTTGAATTAGGAGGTAAAGTAAAGGTTCGAGATGTAATTAAATATAAGAATCTAGGTAAAATGCAAAACGAAATACGGCAAACAGTTCAGCCTCATAGTGTAAAGATATGGAGACTGGAAGCTGAAAAACGCCTTGAACCAACCTCTTATGAAGCTGAATGGGCCTACCTGCCATGCTATGATGATCTGGCAAAAAACCCAAAACAAATATTCTATGCCATATCTCCTGCTTGTTCCGGTAAGATGAAAATTTCCAGACTTGGCGGACGCGAGGAGAACTATGCTGAATGGGGAAATGTTTATAGCGAAAAGGGAGGAGAATATGATATGACTATCTTCTACAGTTGCGGAGATAACAGAAAGCTGGAACTTTCAATCAATGAGAAGATAACTGAAATAGGAAATTTGAATGCCGGCGGTGCTGATAAAATAAACACCGTAACTGTTCCGGTTAATCTTGTTCCTGGCAATAATATTGTTCGTATGGGAAATAATTTTGGCTGGGCGCCTGACATTGACCGCTTTACCTTGCAAAAAAAATAAGGACTTACTGATAAAACAAAAACAATTTTAGCAATTACTTGCTGCTTTTTTGCAAAAACAATAAAGCACAGATTCATTATTCCCGGAATCTCTGTAAGATACAAATAAAAAATGGGGTGAACTTTAAAAAGTTATCACCCCATTTTTATGTTTTTATTTTAAAATCTTTTCTGAATGAATTTTTAAATATTCAGTTTTCTGAGACTTAATTTTGTTTTTCCGTTAATTTCTTCTTCGTTAATATGAGTAATTAAAATTAAGAGCGGCTAACCTGCAACCCTTTATTTGAAAGAGTCATTTCCACAAATCTGGCATTCGGATTCGGCTGATGCTCATTGAGAATATCTCGGATCTTCAATGCTGCTTTCGGATCCTTGGCAATGATATAAAGATAGCCACCACCTCCAGCTCCCGGAAGTTTGTATCCTAAAGTATAATCCTTTATTAAATTGATAATAGCTTCTACAGCCGGAGGATTAGTTCCAGAATCCAATGCTTTATTCTGACACCATGTCTTGCCAACTAATGCAGCCATTTCTTCGAAATTGCCACGCTGAATAGCTTCGTAAGTATCTAGCGCATGCGCTTTCATTTCACTAAGCAACGTTAGATGCTCAGTAGAATTAAGGAACATACCACAAACAATCTCAGCAAGAATGCCCTTTGCCGTACGGGTAATACCTGTATAATAAAGTAAATGGCAAGGTTTATATTCAGGATTATTAAATATATAATCGGGCAACCATCGAACTAAAGGAGACTGATCGAATCCTTTATTAGTCTGCAACAGTTTCACACCGTGAAGCACTCCTCCGTATTGATCTTGCCAGCCACCACCGGTAGTAAGTAATTGTTCCAAAACCAATGTACGCTTACAAATTTCATTCTTATCCCAGGCCAATCCACAGAAATCAGATACAGCGCCAAGCACTGTAGAAGCAAGAATGGAACTTGTTCCTAAACCAGATCCGGCAGGAATGGCGGCAAGCAAAGTTACTTCAATACCTGATCCAAATTCCTTTAACTGATCTTCTAATGTTTTATAAGTTTTAGAAGCAAATACCGGACTAAATCCTGCTAAAGTAAGGGCTGCTTTAGGAATAGAGAAAGGTGAACCTACCTTAGCAAAATCATTTAGTTCTTCGTATGTGGTAACAACTTCCATTGCTCCTAAATCAATTGAACGAAGTATTATTTTATATTCTTTGCTTGGTTTTACATAAACCTGTAAAGGAGGTTGTCCATTGAGTTCTATTGCAATATTTACTACATTTCCTCCTGAATAAAGGCAGTAAGGAGGCGTATCAGTCCAACCGCCAGCCAAATCAATACGAACCGGACTGCGGCTCCATACAATCTGATCGGGATATACATTCATCATTGGTTGCTGTTTTTTTTCTGACAGTGAACCAATCAATCCTTCACGAAGCAGAGCAAATGCTCTTTGTTCTTCAGCTTTATATTCTTTATTCTGCAATTGTAATGCACGGGCACGAAACATTTGGTTATGAATACGTGTCATCAATGGAGCATCTTCCTCTAGAAGTTCGGGTAATGCAATCTGTTGTTTTGCAAATTCGGATGCTGCATCTGCCAGGTTTAGCTGGTAAAATACACTTTTATCGTAATTAGCAGCTAATGCCGACCAGTTTTTCTTTCTAAAAGTCTCGCGTTGTGCATAAAGTCTCTTTAAATTAGCCTTTGCAGAAAGTTCGTCGGCAGAAAGTCTAAGAGCTTGTTTCCATATTTGCTTTCCTTCTGCAAATTCAGGTTCAAATATCATCCAGCGGAATACCTTTCCAAGTTCTTCTTTGTTATGGCAAACAGGAAATAACTTAGCAGCCTGAAGATCGTCTGTCCGTCCAAAAGTTGCTTCGTCAATTTGCATACCTCTAGCAGATAACCATTCAATAAATGGAATTCCCATAAATAAGGTTTCCTTATTAGCAAGCGCACCTTTGAATGCATCATTCAATCCGTAAGCACGGGCAGCATAATCTTTTTCTCCCATCGGAACAACATCGACACAAACACCTGCAGGAAGCTTCATTTCCCAATCATTTTCCGGAACTCCAGTAATTATATGCTGATGAGTTAAAGTCCATTGTTTACCAATATGACTATTTTCCACCCACAATTCTGAATTATCAGCAGTGAGTTGAATTCCTATCCCGGCATTCTGAACAAACATAGCAGGATGAGGTTTTACCTTTCGCTGCATAATCTCCCGCTGATCTCGAACCAGATTCTGAACAGCCAAAGTAGAAGATATAAGTTCCTTACTGGTTCCGTAGTGGTAAAACTCTCCACCAGGAAGAGGAAGAATAGCCACTGAAAGAGTATTGAGGTCTTCATCTTTTATACGTGGATTATCGCCCAAAGCCAGGCCAAAATCTGTGTAGAGGTCGTAATATTTTAGTTCGTTACCATCTGTTGTATGAGAACGTTTCATAAGAAGTTCAACAGCACGGTCACTTAATATCCAGATACCAATATCCATGAGGAACATGTGCGTTTTAGCCAACGAGCCAAGTTCTTCCAACGATGGTTTCTGAAGCATAAAATCAAGCTGATCTGGTTTCTTTCTGTCAGAAACAAACACACCATGATGAGTTGCAAGGGATGGATCAACCCATAAACCATAACAAACTACATCTGCTTCGGGAATCGGTTGCAATGTTTTTTCAGACCGGATATATACGTCTCCACTAGCAATTAGTGTATGCAAAGAATCTGGTGCCTTCTTCATTATTTGTTCATAAAGAGGCAATTGAAGAGAAAGCAAATTTTGTTTAAGCTTTTGTCCCCTTTCCCATCTGAAAACAGGAATTGGAGTTAATATTTTTCCTGAAGGTGCATAACCTGGTAATCGTCGACTTTGCCCTCCAGCATGGAGTAATATACGTTTTTCCTGAGATATCCACTGAGTGAAATTAGCTTCCGGAGCATTCTTCTTTTGGCATTCTGCCAATAGCCAGGTAGTTCCTCCGCCAGAACCTAATTTAGCTCCAATTGGATCTGATGTACAGAACCAATCTTTATAATCCGCTCCTTCTATTTCGTGAAAACAATCTACTAAATTAGGAGGGAGTGAAAGAAGTTTTTGCATTATATACTAAATTTAATCTTTATCTAAAAAGTCAACAGACTTTATTCCCAATACCAGCTAACTTGATTCCAACCTGCAGCATTATACCAAGAAAGTGTTTTAAAGAAACTATTATACGTAGTTTGGGTTGCCTTAGGAATATATGCTCCTAAACCACTAAAATGATTGGAATCAATTGGTAAATTAATAAAATAATCGGTTGTTGCTTTATATACCACCGTAGCATTCAACTGTTTCTGAAAAGTCGTCCACTCGGTAGGCGTTGCTATGCTTTGAATAATATGTCCAAAGTCGTATGCAAAATGATTATTAGCATTTTCACGATCATATAACTGAATGCCACTAGACACGAAAGTACTTACTTCAGAAGCATGAGCTCCAATAATTTTCTTTGTTGCTGCAGCCAAATTATCCATTTCACTACATTTAGTTATTGCAATTGTTGCTGATTTATATTCTCCGCTCATTGCATTGTAATAATCAAAAAAGCTAGATGCAATCTTTTGATAATTTTTCTCCGTACTAAACATCGGTTCTATAATCTGATCATAAGGAAAGCCGTCGGTAATAACTTCTGTAGGAGAAGCTATCAGGTAATCTGTATGATCCTTCAATTCATAAGCAACTTCTACACCACTCATCAAACAGGCATCAAACATGATAAAATCAAGATGAGGAGCTCCAGAAAGAGCTGTAGCCAAATCAGGAATATCCATATAATGAGTTACATCTCCCTGAGTTGATGTTGACTGATCTTGTCCAAACCAACGAGTAGAAATTGTCTTAGTAGTAGGCGAAGGAACCCAACTATACCCATGCGACCAAAGAACCAATCCATAACTATCGGCAGGATAAGATGTGTAAACATCAGATAAAATGCCTTTCATTACAGAAACGTCTACTGAATTCTGCTCTGAATAATTTTTAACCGTTTCTTTGGTTACAGTACCGTTACTATTCTTTTTCAATTTATATAAAACGGGAGATTTACTAGTATCATCTAGATAAATTAACAGATTTCCTGTTACTTTTGCTGTTTTATATCCAGACATCATACTGTCAATATTAGCTTCAACATTTGATGTAAGGCTATTATCTGCAATCATATAGACCAAAACGGTACGATTAGTTGCCGCACTAGGAGTTGGGTCATCATGATGACAAGCACTAAATACAATTATGCCTAATAATAGTAGAAACAGCTTTTTCATGATAATACATATAATGAGGAATTAATTATTCCTCTGGTTTTTTAAATTGAAAGTCTTTTTTTTCTATTTTCTTGAAAGAAACTGTTTTATTTTTCTTGTATTTGCCTGAAATTTTATCAAATTCACTGGCTATTTTTTTCTGACTATCCGAAAAATAGATCATACATGTGCGATTTGCTTCTCCTTTATTTTCAAGATAGTTTTTAAGTTGATAGCTATATGCTTCCCTTTTAGGAAGAAAGCCTTCTGAAGTAAGACTTACACTATCCAAGACCTGAATTTCAGTATAGTAAACTATTGAATCTGTGAAAGAAGCAGAAATACCAAATGCATAAACTGGCTGAGTTTTCTTTAATAAAGAGAACGATGAGAGCACACATAGCATCACAATCGCAGGTAATACGTTTTTTATAAATTTCATGAATATGTTTTTTTATAATAGTTCGACACAAAGATAACGAAAAGCACAAAACACCAAAGTAAAAATATGATAAAAATAAAGCCGGGCAACCTTTTGGTTAACCGGCTCTATATACTTTTTCTCAGAAATTGATTTTTTTACTTATCCTAAATAGGATTTGAGCAATTTACTACGCGAATTCTGTCTTAATCGTCTAATAGCTTTTTCTTTAATCTGACGAACGCGCTCACGTGTGAGGCCAAATTTATCGCCGATTTCTTCTAACGTCATTTCCTGCGTTTCAATACCGAAGAACATTTGGATAATCTCCTTTTCTCTGTCGGTTAACGTAGAAAGTGCTCTATCAATTTCTTTGGCAAGAGATTCATTAACCAGAGAGCGATCCGCCATAGGTGAATCGTCATTGACCAACACATCCAAAAGACTGTTATCTTCTCCTTCAACAAAAGGTGCATCTACAGAAATATGTCTTCCTGACACTTTCAATGTATCTGAGATTTTGTCTACCGGAATATCAAGTTCATCTGCCAGTTCTTCAGGTGAAGGCTTACGCTCATTTTCTTGCTCAAACTTAGAGAAGGCTTTACTAATTTTATTTAGAGAGCCAACCTGGTTAAGAGGAAGACGAACAATACGAGATTGTTCAGCTAAAGCCTGAAGAATAGATTGACGAATCCACCACACAGCATAACTGATAAACTTAAAACCTCGCGTTTCATCAAACTTTTCAGCTGCTTTAATCAGTCCTAAATTGCCTTCATTAATTAAGTCGGGCAAACTCAAACCTTGGTTTTGGTACTGTTTAGCTACTGATACGACGAAACGGAGATTTGCTCGTGTCAGTTTTTCTAATGCTACACGGTCTCCCTTACGAATACGTTGGGCTAGTTCTACTTCTTCTTCTACAGTAATCAAGTCCTCACGACCGATTTCCTGAAGATACTTATCAAGAGAAGCGCTCTCCCTGTTAGTGATACTTTTGGTAATCTTTAATTGTCTCATGCTTATAAAACAAATTTGGAGGGACAAAGTTACAACAAAATATTCATATTTAACGAAATATATAAAGCTATTTTATTTTTTTATAGTATAAAAACGAAGATTACACAGATTTGTTCATAATTTAATAAAATCATTTCAAATCTGTGTAAATAGCCTATATTTTTAAGTTTATACTATTTCGTTGATAGATCAACAGCGTAATTAGCACGCTTTCCTGAAGGAAACATTCCAGTCATAAAGAGCACTTGCTCTGGCGACTGTGTAGCTGCTTTAAACAAATCTTCAAATTCTGCTGTAGTTTTAACTGGCTGACCATTTACCTTTAAAATAATGAATCCTTTAGTTATCCCTGCATCTTTCATTTTACCACCTTGTACACCTGTAACTTCTAATCCGTAAGTAAGTTTTAGCTGCTCTTTTAAATCATTAGGTAATTCTCTGAAAGCTGCACCCAAAATATCCATATCTGCATTTTTCACAACTTTGGTATTTCCTTGTGAGTTCTTCAAAGTTACATCAAATGTTTTTTCCTTTTTATCTCTAACAACTTTTACCTTGATATTAGTTCCCGGAGTGAAACGCGTAATTGTTTCCTGCAATTCAGCCATCGATTTTATATCTTTTCCATTGATAGCCACTATAACATCTTTTGCTTTCAAACCAGCATCAGCAGCAGAGCCTCCATCTGTAACTTCATCAACATACACTCCATTAATTACACCCAAATCTTTTTCCTTTGCGAGTTCTGCACTATTATCACCACCTCTGACACCTAACAAAGCACGTTGAACCGTACCATATTCTTTAAGGTCGGCAACCACTTTTTTCATTATTGTAGTTGGAATAGCAAATCCATAACCTGCATAAGATCCTGTTGGAGAATAAATAGCCGAATTAATTCCCACTAATTCTCCACGTGTATTTACCAAAGCGCCACCACTATTACCTTGATTAATCGCAGCATCAGTCTGTATGAAGGATTCAATGCCTCCACCTCCCATGCCAAGGTTACGCGCTTTTGCACTAACAATACCAGCTGTTACTGTAGAAGATAAATTCAAAGGATTACCTACAGCAAGCACCCATTCACCAACCTTTAAGTCATCAGAATTACCAACTGGAAGAGTTGGGAAATCTTTTCCTTCAATTTTAATCAAAGCTAAATCTGTTGCAGCATCAGCGCCAATCAATCGAGCCTTAAATTCTCGTTTATCATTAAGAGTCACTGTAATTATATCACTATTATCTATTACGTGATTATTAGTAACGATATATCCATCGTTTGAGATGATTACACCAGACCCAATGCCAACTTTAGGAGGTTGTTGCACTTGTCTTTGTTGACGTCCTCCATTACCATTTCCGAAGAAATCGCCAAAGAAGTCACTAAAAGGATCTTGTACATCTACAGTTGTCGTTTTCGCATTGATTGTTGATTTTATGTGAACAACAGCATGAACCGAATTCTCTGCAGCAAAAGTAAAATCTACTGGTGCAGCATCAGAAGCATTGAAGCTGGCACGATGAACATTAGGGTTCTGCGGAAACATTTCCTCAAATGCCATGTTTGCTTTTTTAGGAGCAACAAGAGAATAAGTTGTTACTGCTGCAACTCCAGAACTGAGAGCGATCACAAGTCCTAAACCTAAGATGTTTTTCGTTTTCTGTTTCATATTATTCTAACTATTAAATTTGTTAATATCTCGTTTGTGTTTAACTTTATCGACGTTAAATTAACAACAAAAATCAGTCAATTATTCAACATGTCATGCATTTTTGCTATCTTTTAACAGAGAAATAACGCACTTAACAGCACTTAACGACAGGGACTGACAAATTTACATTCGTTAGATGAGAAAGGTGACAAAAAGAGGATGACAAAAGTTATTCCATATATTCAATTTCTAAATTCCATTTCCATTTATCAAAATAAAGGTTACCTTTCCTCCACTCAACCTCTCCACGTTGAAAATCAACAGTTTCGCTTCGAGGGTATTTTTTTGCAGGAAAAAGTGAATTGGAATAGTCATCATTTACAATCATACGATATGAATCTATACCGGTCATAAAGAAATATTTTTCATCCTGATTCTTTGAAGGAAATAATCCAAAGGATTGATCAACAGGTACCCACCCTACTCCTTCAAAATAAACCTGAGCCCAATCGTGCATATTCTTACCCCCAGGATGCATCATAAATCCACTTTGAAACTTTGCAGGAATACCACAGTAACGGGCCAGGGTAATAAAGAGTAAGCTCACTTGGCCACAATCACCGTGTTTATTATCGAGCACATATTCCGGAATATTATCAAGAGTAGAATATTCCCGTGCCGATGCCCATGGAATCTGATTAATCCACTCATATATCTTCTTGACTTTCAAAAGTGGATTCTGTTCATTACCCACTATTTGTGTGGCAAGTTCTTTTATACGTGGAGTAAAAAGAATATGTTTCTCTCTTTCACTGGTATATTTCTTATATATGGAAGTATTCTTTTTATAGGGCAATATATCTTCCGGCTTCAAGTGATGCCATTCCGCAGATGAAGTATACTCATATTCCACAGAAAAAGTTGTAGGCTTATCTTTTTCTTGTTTTTTCTCCATGTATATTGTAGAATGCTTGTACTTAACAGGAGCTATAAGATATTTACTTTCACTAGTATTGAATAGTTTCAGATTGGTTTGGCGAGGCTGATCTGTACGAGGATAAGGTAACCAGCATCGAATTATTTCTCCTTCGGGAACAGCATTAGACTGAACTGTCAATGAATATTTTACATGCATTTTTACCGGAAGAACAATATTTTCTTTTTTCGCCTTAACCGCACTCACAACTAAAGGCACATGAGATGAATTCACTCTATCTTTACCATCTTCCGTTATACCATCTTTTGCAATTTTTATAGCAATAGCTTCTTTATTGATACGAAAAAGATTTGGTGCTGCATTATAGAAATACATCTTTTTCCCATCAATAGTCATACACTCAAGTGATTTCTCATTTTCCCATTGAAGAATTTGTTCATCACTGACATTGGGGATATATTTACGAATATAATCAATGACCTGATCTCTGTTTTTAGAAAAATCAATTCGGGTACGATTCATCTTTTCTTGTTCAAAACCAGCCATTGATTCAGAATAAGAGACACAACCTGTAAACATAAAGATTCCACACAAGCCCAGCCAACATGCTTTCTTCATACATCTATAGTTTTTTTATTCCAATCCCCGGAAGATCATTTAAGGTTATCTTACCTTTTACAACTTCCATCCCTTTAAAGAGATCATTAGAAATAAGAAGATTACCATCTAAATCTGCAAAATCAACTGCCGGTGAGAATTGCGCAGCTGCCGAAACAGCACAAGATGTTTCAGTCATACATCCTACCATAATTCTCATACCTAAAGCTTTTCCTAACGTAACCATCTTCCAGGCTTCGCGCATTCCGGTACATTTCATTAATTTTATATTGATACCGGTAAAAACACCTTTTAATTTTGCAACATCACTCAATCGCTGAAGAGATTCATCTGCAAAGATAGGAAGTGGACTTTGTTGAGTAACCCAGGCAATATCATCAAGCTGAGCTTTTGGCATAGGTTGCTCAATCATTACAATACCTTGCTCTTTCAACCATTGAATCATATCTAAAGCATGATATTTATCTTTCCAACCCTGATTTGCATCGACAGCAATAGGCAACTGACTTACAGCACGAATGGCATTAATTATCTCTTTATCATTTTCGCGTCCAAGCTTTACTTTAAGGATATTAAATTTGTCTGCAACTTCCAGCGTCTTTTCTTTAACAACTTCTGCGGTGTCAATACCTATAGTATAGGTTGTAGAAGGCGCTTTCTCTTTATCAAGTCCCCATATCTTATACCATGGTGCATTTAGTAATTTTCCTACCAAGTCGTGAAGCGCAATATCAACAGATGCCTTCGCTGCCGTATTTCCCGGCATAACACCATCTACATAAGCCAATATATCTTCCAATTGGAAAGGATCATTAAACTGTTCGAGATTTACTTTTTTAAGGAAAGTCATAACAGACTCTACAGATTCTCCTAAATAAGGAGGCATAGATGCTTCACCGTAACCTATAACTCCATCATATTCAATCTCTACTTGTACATCCGGCGTTGTAGTCCGGGAATAAGTTGCAACAGTGAAAACATGTTTCAGCTTTAAATCATATGGGCGAAAAGTTAGTTTCATTTTACCAGAATGAGAATGTTTATTAATTGAAAAAATAGAGTTAATTGATTCACCGGCTAGTGCACCTTGCATAGCTACCCCGGAGCCGATAACAGCTAATGCGGCTGTCTTTATAAATTGTCTTCTGTCCTGACTCATAAGTCTTGGTTATTATTGAGGTTGATAAAATGGATTAGATTTAAGAGTACTGATATCCGCTGTTCCAATATGACCAAGAATTCGACCTGCACTTAATAGTCTGTTAAGATTATATTGATCAAAGTCTTTATCATCCGGATTGAAGCTGCTTATATGTACATATCCTTGCGAGTGAATGAATTTCTGATTACCTATATATATAGCCACATGTATTACTCGTTCTTTTTGTTCCGCGGTTGCTTTTCGTCCAAAAAACAATAAATCTCCAGGCTTCAGGTTTTCAAATCCATTACTAATGTCTATTCTTTCTCCTACATAAGCCATTTGAGATGCGTCACGAGGCAGAATAATCCCATTAAGAAACATAACCATTTTTACAAAACCACTGCAATCCATTGCTTTGGCAGACATTCCACCCCACATATAAGGAATTCCCATAAATGTCATCCCTGTTTTTATTATGCTATCAGCATTTATCTTATCTCTATTCACCCATTGACTTTCTGGCATTCCTGCAGATTTAGGTAAATAGGCTATTCTTCCATCAGGATATGAGACTTTATAAAAGCCTCTCTCCTCACCTTCACATTTTAACATGTTTCCACTAACAACATCAGATACAGTTTGAGAGTTTAAATCAGGTTTTTCAAAAGTAAATCCATAGTGAGACATTACAACAATCTTATTAGCTGCATTCCAGGAATTATACTCAGCTTTATTCATTGGAATAATACTAGATGAGTTCACCCAGGAAATATAATTATCAGGAGTCTGTACTCTGTACCATTCATCTTCTTGCAGAATCTTTACGGGCATACCCAATAATGCTTGAGTCATCATTTCACTAGCAAAACTTACCTTCTTACGGAGGTTAGCAACAGATACATTTACTACCCCATATATCTTATCACCTAAAATACTATCGGGCAACAATCTAAAGTTATCTACAATCTTATACTTCTTTTCGAGTAATAGAGAAATAAGCTCTGCTTTCGCTTCTGGTATCGAAGTTGAACCATATAAAGTAAGTGTCTTTCTTTTCTTTTTTACTTCAAGATCAAAAACAACATTCCGCCTATCAGGAGCATACTTTTGTTCAACGGTTTCTATCACCTTTTTTATACGTTTGGGAAGGTCTTTAGCAAAAGTGTAATTGCACATTACAACTCCAGCAAATAAAATGAGAAACAGAACTATACGTTTTTTCATTTTAAGAAGCATTAAAAGATTATCTTAATACACAAAGGTATTATTATTTTTATTAACAGATACATTTTATTAGATTTATTAAGATTTAAATTATTCCTATTTATATTTTCATTTAGACCCGGGTCTTAATAGATTTTAGATGGGGGTCTAAAAGATTTTAGATCCGGGTCTAATTCCTACTGAGACCCGGGTCTAAATAGAAATATTAAATGATTAATTATAATATTCAATTTGCAATTATCAATCTAAAGCAAATTACACAAATTATTCCTCAATAAATAAAATCCATTAGTGAATGGCTGAAATTTATTCTTGAATGGTTTTAAAAACTCACGCTAAACTTTTTGAAAAAGTCCATCACTCCCTCACCTATTTGAATATATCTACCTGATTAATTGACATATAAAAAGTAATTCTTATAATTTCATCTCTCACTTTACCCTCACTTAACCATCACTTTTTAGAGCATCCCTCATTTCTAATCATTTTTTGCTTTTTCGTACTTTTCGAAAACTAAGAAAATAAAAGTAAGGTATGCAATTCCAGCAAAATTTCTCATTAAAAAATGACTTATATAGATCGAAAAGGTGAGGGTAACACCATTTAGTGATGGTTCATGTGATAGTTAAGAATGCTACCCTCACCCGCTATAATACTAATTTACAATAAATTAATTAATATCAGTGAGGGAGTGAGGGATGAATTAAAAAGAAACGAATAAGATGCAAAATATAAAATGAATAAAGCTGACTTCTCAAATATTTTCGTTATTTTTGCAAAATAAAAGCAGCCGACCGGTTTGTCGCACGTACATTATTTGTACGGGAGGAAAGTCCGGGCAACATAGAGCATCCTACTTCCTAACAGAAAGCTGTCCGCGAGGGTAGAGTAACGTAGAAGAAAATAACCGCCTCTTTTCGGAGAGGTAAGGGTGAGAAGGCAGGGTAAGAGCCTACCGGTCCTTGTGGCAACACGGGAGCCGTACGTCTTAGGAGTTGTAAGGTCATGTAAACCGACGCTATTGAGGGCTGCTCGCCCCAGCCGGAGGGTAGACCGCTAGAACTTAATGGTGACATTAAGTCCAGATAAATGACAGACGCTTTATTTGTTTACATTTAAAGAACAGAACTCGGCTTATAGGTCGACTGCTTTTTTCTTTTTTATGAACTTTGATAACTACAGATTAAAGCTATGAATAAGAAAATAAAAGCATTCTTCAATTTTATTACTTATGACATCTGGCGGGTTTCAGAAGCAGAAGTAACTCATACAAAATTTTCTCTCTATAATATTGTAAAAACGATAATTCTCGCAGTACGGCGTTTTACTACAGATCGTTTAACCGACAAAGCTTCTGCACTAACATACAGCACACTTCTTTCAATAGTTCCTCTTTTAGCTATTTTATTTGCCATAGCCCGTGGATTTGGATTTGACAATATGATGGAGGAACAGATAAGAAGCAGTTTAAGCAGTCAGGAAACAGCAACTGGAACTATACTGGGTTTTGTTGATTCTTACTTAAAACAAACAAAAAGTGGAATATTTGTAGGGGTAGGTTTAGTCCTCTTACTTTGGACTGTTGTTAATTTAACTGCAAATATAGAACTTACATTTAATAATATCTGGCAAGTAAAAAAACAACGAACATTATATAGAAAAATCACGGATTACTTTTCAATGTTTTTGCTTTTACCTATATTAATCGTTGTATCGGGAGGTCTCTCCATTTTTACGAGTACAATGCTAAAAAGCATGGAAAGCTTTGTTATGCTTGCTCCTATTTTAAAGTTTTTAGTGAGAACCATTCCATTCGCACTAACCTGGCTTATGTTTACCGCGCTTTTTATATTTATACCGAACACCAACGTTAAATTCAAACACGCTCTATTTTCTGGAATTATTGCTGGAACAGCTTATCAAGCTTTTCAGTTTCTATATATTAGCGGACAGATATCTGTAACAAAATACAATGCAATTTATGGTAGCTTTGCAGCAATACCGCTCTTTATATTATGGCTTCAGATTTCATGGACAATTATACTTTTCGGAGCAGAACTTACATACGCAGGTCAAAATATCAAAAACTTTAACTTCGAAAAAGACACTAAAAATATAAGCAGAAGATATAGAGATTTTATTTCAATACTTATTATGTCATTAATCTGTAAGCGGTTTGAAAAAGGAGAAAAACCATACAGCGCAGAAGAAATATCTTTGGAATATAAAATACCAATTAAACTGACTCATCAAATTCTGAGTCTTCTACAAGAAATAAATCTAATCCATGAGGTTGCTGAAGATACAAAAAGCGAAAACATCTTATTTCAGCCATCAATTGATATAAATAAAATTAATATAGAATTACTTCTCAATCGAATAGACACTAATGGTTCGGAAGATTTTAAGATTGATAAAGATCATGAGTTTGAAAATCATTGGCAAACATTAATAGAAACGCGCAATTTTGCCAAAATGCAAAACTGCGCGATTCTATTAAAAGACCTTTAAAGTCTATGTTTTAATATATTTTTGAACGAGGAGTTCGCTCTGCAAATGTCAAGTTTAAGAAGAATGAAAACATTTGATTCTTTTGAACATTCGTACCTGCTCCAGCCTGACTCTCATATTTAACTCCAAAAGAAACCAAATTACCAGTCATTACAGGAATACCTAAACCAGCACTTACGTGATAGTTCATAGGTTTCTTATTTTTAAGAACAACGTAGGAATTTGAAACTCCAGCCCCGATCATATAATGCCATGGGTTAGTAAAAGACTCACCAGAAAGCAAATCTGCACCTATATTAAGGGCGTGCTGATCACAATACGAAACAGATGAATTATCAGATACCATCACAGACCACTGAGTAAATTTATAATCAGCTGATAATGTCAACCTTTTATTATTTAAAGCAATACCACCTCCAAAGTATTGTGGCAAGAATTGAGATTTTGGATGTAATTTCTCTGTCAAGGTCTCACTACTCGATGAATTAATTACAGTTCGATCGTTATTAAGACTTAATTGTTGTTTATAACCATACACACCACCAAAGTTCATATTCCATTTTTTATTCAAAGCAATATTATATTGCAAACCGAAATCTGCATAAAATGCTTTTTTGTAAGAAATATCTTTAATTGATGTATTTCCTTGCACTTCAGACTGAGTTGTGCTACCCATTATATAAGAAAGATTAAACCCTAAAGAAAAATTCTTTGAAAATTTAAATGCATTAGATAAGTACACTTTTGACAATCCACCATTTCCTTCAAACAAAGAAGAAATAGTTCCTTCTGTTCCTTCAACTGGTTGATCTACAGTAATAGCATATCCCATACTACTAAGTGGAGCTAAACCAGCAGCAGCATACCATGAAGGTATAACTCTAAAACCAATACCCAAATTACGAATGTTACCAGTAACAGAAGATGAGCTTCTTCCTCTAGTTGTATATTTTTCAAATGAGACATTAGCTCCAGCTTCGTAAACGAACTTTGCACTATCCATCGCAGTTAAAGCAGACGGATTTAAACCATTTAGAAAATTATCAGAACGAAGAGCTATCCCAACTCCACCCATACCAACATACTTTCCAGCTTCTCCAACAGTAATATCGCCTATACCAAACATCGAAGAAGGAGAATTCGTACTATTTTGCGCAGAGACATTGAGAAAAAGAGATATAAATAAAGAAAATAAAAGTATTCTAGAAGTATTCATTTTTATTAATTCAATATTAATTCGTTTTATAAACCTTATAAAGAACAGACAACTTCACATTACTTTGAGGATGCTTCATATCGCCAAAAATAACACTTTGGTAAGATGTATTTATCTTACTTTCAGGTAAAACAAGTTGCAGATTCTTTATATTATAACCAACCTTTCCTAAATTACTCTGCAAAAAACTTGTAACATCAAAAGAATAATATGTATTTTCATGAAGTGCATCGTCAGTTATAAGACTACCTGTTTGAACTGAAGATCCCAATAAATCTTTTATCTGATCTTCTGTTACATTGTTTTCATTAGATTGATAAAGAGCTAAAGAAGACGGCAAAGGATTATTAAGCCCATAAGATCCTTTTACAGGGTATAAAAAAAGCTTTGCTGATTCAATGCTAACCATTTTTCCAGCCTCTAACAAATTATTTAAGTAAGGAAACTCAATTTTAGTATATAATCCTGTTAAACCTTGAACATAAGATATATTAGACATTTTATCAGAAACTATTTCAGTTAATTTATGATTAAAATCCTGAAGTGGAGTACCTGTACGATCATGCTTTACTTTATTAAAATTAGGAGTAGTAGGAACAAATTTAACAGTACCTTTAACTGATTCTTGACCAATTTCATGATAATATAAAGTAATATACATACTGGAATCACTTATTCCAAATCCCATAATAGACTTATCACTAGCCTCGTCTGGAACAAAAGCAATACCTTTAAAATAATGTCTAAAGTCATCTGAATTTTTAAAATCATCAGATTTTGATAATATTTTATTAAACCACGTTTTCCCTAAATCATCAGAAAGTCTATACTCTAAAGTCTTCTTTGCTTTAGGAGTTGGTTGTATTTTTATAGTAGAAAATGGCTCTGGATTATAAGAGAAAGAAGAATTACTATATAAATACTTTGTATATGTATCTAAAACCAAGTTCTCTGTCAACTCATGCAAATGAACTTTTACTTGTGAAAGTGTATCACCTAAATAATCTCCATTACATTTCATAGAAATAGTAAGAGAGTCGAATCTATATGTGTATTTTTCATTAGGAGTAAAAGTTGCCGGAGAATATTCAATATAAGCAGAGGCTGATATTTTCCCCCATGTGTCATCACTGTAATAACCTAGTTGAGCAACATTCTTATTCGATGTATTAATGGAATCCAGGAAAACTGTACTTAATCTCACTGTACAAGTATCTGTCATAACATTTTTCAAATCACTGTCAACCCACTCTTCTCCTAAAGTTGATGACTCATTTCGACAAGATATACAAAACAGTAACGAAAGTAACGAAATCAAAAAAAGTATCTTTTTCATATTCACTTCTAAAAGTATTTTAGTGCAAAAAAAATAGCAAAACCTATATAAATAAAATACAATCGACCAAACAGGTTATTTCACCTATAATAGTATAAATTACACCTATTTATGAAAACGTCCGCAATTTACGTCTTTTATCGATAATATTATTCGATTTGACGATAAAATTTCCCATTTCGTCGATTAATTTTGTTTAAGAGTATCGATGAAACTACTTTTGGCCGCAGAAATAAATATAGAATTAACAACATTATGAATGTATTATTGTATTTAAAAAAGATGAAAAAACTATTATTGATAAGTTGTTTCGCCGCTTTGACTTTCTCTTCTTGCACTAGCGAGAGCACATATACTCAAGGTGTATGGGAACAACGTTCTGATTTTGATGGCGTGGCAAGAAATGATGCCGCTTCATTTATGATTGATGGAGACGGATATGTTTGTTGCGGATACGATGGTGACGAACGTTTAAACGACCTTTGGAGATACAATGTATCATCAAACAGCTGGACTCAGAGAGCTAGTTTACCTGAAAGTGCTGCAAGAAACGCTGCTGTAGGTTTTTCTGTAAATGGTAAAGGTTATATTACCACTGGATACAATGGGAATACATATCTAAAAGATACATGGGAATATGATCCAACATCAAATAAATGGACACAGAAAGCTGATTTCGCAGGTTCGGGCAGATATTATGCATTATCATTCTCAATTGGAAATTATGGTTATGTAGGTACTGGATATGATAAAAACTATTTGAAAGATTTTTATCGTTACGATCCTGTAAATGACAAATGGGAAATTATGGATGGCACAAACGGAATGAATAGCTTTAGTGGACAAAAACGCCGTGGAGGTAGTGCATTCGTAATTAACAATATTGCTTATGTTGTAGGTGGTCAATCTAACGGTTCTTACTGTGATGACTTCTGGAAATTTGATCCATCAAAAGGAACTTGGACTGCATTAAGAGACATTGCTGATAACAATGATAAAGAAGATTATGATGATAATTATGCAGGTATTGCTCGTGAAAGAGCTGTGACATTTGTCATCGACGGCAAAGCCTTTTTGACTACAGGTACATCTGGTTCACTTAAAACAGATTATTGGATCTATGATCCTGCTACAGATCTTTGGTCAGGAGATAGCGACGATGACTACACTCCATTTAAAGGATCGGCTCGTGCTGGTGCTGTTGGATTCTCAACTGGAACAAAAGGATTTGTTGTAACAGGAGGTAGTAGCAGTCTGTATTTTGACGATATGTGGGAATTATTACCATATGAAAAAGAAGAAGACTAAGAATATAATTCTTTATACAATTATAAGTATACTCGCCATTCTTACTATTTTTTCTATACTTAAATCAAAAGATTCGTCTAAAAATCGAAAAGAAATATTATTAGAAGTTGTAAGTGTAAAAGGCGGATATGGTTATCAAATAAAAGAGGGAAATCGAATATTGATCGATCAACCATTTATTCCGGCTATTTCTGAAGAGAAAGCTTTTAAAAGCCGGGAAGACGCACAAAAAGTTGGAGAATTAGTTCTAAAACGCGTCAAAAATCACACGGATTTTTCCGTTTCAGTTAAGGAGTTGCGAGAACTCAATATAGAATAGTTTAGTTTAGTTAAGTCTAGTTTAGTTTTTGTATATTCCCCGTCTGACAGAGGTCAGGTACGGGGAATATTCTTTTTTATACGGTTATAGAATATCAGTGAACAATTCTGAATCAGTTATCCTAGATACAATATAACCTGCAGGGTAGTTATCATGACCTTTAATTACCTCTTTTAAAATATCTGATTTATTCTTGCCTAACGCATAAAAGAAAACCTTCTTTGCATGAAGAATTGGCAAACCAGTTAAAGCAATGCGTTTTTGTCTTGTTTGAGGATGAATACTTACAGCATAAATTTCAGGCGAATTTAATAAATTATTCTGGCCAGGAAATAAAGAAGAGATATGTCCATCAGTACCTATTCCCAGGAGAATACAATCAAAAACTGGACACAAATTCTCCTTTATTAATAAATTTTCTACTAAAAAAGAATACCGCTTTGCTTCTATTTCAGGAGTACCTTCTCCATGAATACGGTGAATTTGCATAATAGGAATTGTGACTTTATCAAGTAATACGCGTTTAGTCATTCCATAATTGCTATCAGGACTCTCGGGAGGAACACATCGTTCATCTACCCAATAAAGATGTATTCTACTCCAAGGTATAGTGTTTTTATAATCTTCAGCCCAAAGTCGAAACAACCCAACAGGAGTAGTTCCACCTGATATTGCCAAATGAAAGTTTTTTGTACCAGAAATATTTATCTGATACAAAATAGCTCTTGTTAAGGCATGAGCCGCTTCCAGAGAAGAAGAGAAACTATTTACTTTTATCATTTCAAATTATTAAAGTTCACAATACAAATCAGTATTTGTTAAGTTTTTACAAGGATTAATCCACTGTACTCCATGTTCCTGCATCATAGCTTCAGATTCTTTAGGCCCCCAAGTTCCAGCTGGATAACCATAGACTGGAATTTCCGGATGTGTTTCCCAAAAATTCAGTACAGGAGTAAAAAACCTCCAACTTGCTTCTACAGCATCACTTCGAGTAAATAATGTTGGGTCTCCTATCATACAATCTTCAATAAGACGAACATAAGCATCTTCTGAAGGTAGAGGACCTAGACTACTATAACTAAAATCCATTGCAACCTGCTTAACTTCAAATCCAGCTCCAGGCATTTTCATTGTAAACTTCAATACTATCCCTTCATCTGGCAAAATACGAATAATTAATTGGTTTGCTGTAGGACATTGTTTATCCGAGCAATTAAATAACAAAAAAGGAGTAGGCTTGAAGTGGACAATAATTTCACTAACCTTAGTTGGCATCTGCTTTCCTGTACGAATATAAAAAGGTACACCATTCCATCGCCAATTGCTAATACCCAGTTTCATGGCAACATAAGTTTCTGTTCTGGATAATGGATCTACATCTTTTTCTTCACGATATCCTTTTTTCTTTTCTGAAGCTACGTATTGTCCACGAATAATATGTTCATGCATATCTTTTTCAGTTAATGGCGTTAGAGATTGATATACTTTTGCCACCTCATCACGAAAACTATCTGCATTAAAAGCCATAGGAGGTTCCATAGCATTAATTGCGACCAATTGAATAAGATGATTTTGAACCATATCACGCAAAGTACCAATCTCATCAAAATACCCTCCTCTTTGTTCAACTCCCATATTTTCTACAGCGGTAATTTCAATATGATCAATATAATTTCTATTCCATACAGGTTCGAAAACACTATTGGCAAAGCGAAGAGCCATAATATTTTGTACAGTCTCTTTTCCTAAATAATGATCTATTCGAAAAATCTGATCTTCCCGAAATGCATCCTTATAATAAACATTATTAAGTTCTAGAGCAGAATCAAGATTATATCCAAAAGGCTTTTCAACAACAATACGCTTCTTTCCCCTCACACCTTTATCCAAATTCAATCCTACATTCTTTAAATACTGAGGAATAACTCCATATAATGAAGGTGGAGTTGCAAGATAATATAGATATTGCTCTCCACTTTCAATCTTAGTATCAAGTTCCAAAAGTTTGGGTTGTAAATGCAAATAGTCGTTAGGATTAGACGGATCCATTGAAAAATAATGCAACATATTAACAAAAGAATCGATCAGAGATTCATTTAAATCTTCAGCTTTTAAAAAACGATGCAATTGCAAATTAATACGTTCACGATATTCTTCATCCGTATATTGAGTACGCGCAACACCTAAAACAGCAAAATTTTCGGGTAACTTTTTGAGTTTATACAACAAATAAAGAGCAGGCATCAGTTTACGACGAGTCAAGTCACCTGATGCTCCAAAAATAACCATTATCATACTCTTAGGTTTATCCATAGCTCAACATTTATTATATAATATAATTTCCAGACTTAGTACTGTTTGCTTTTCCAATCCAATTCTCATGCATAAAAACACCTCTTGGCAAATCTATTCTTTCAAAGGTATGTGCGCCAAAGTAGTCTCGTTGCGCCTGTACTAAATTTGCAGGTAGATTATTGGTTGTCAAAGAATAAAAGTAATTAAGAGCAGATGAAAAAGCTGGCACAGGTAATTCTTCTTTAGCAGCTACTGAAACCAATCGTTTCCAGAAAGGTAACGCCGATACAATTTCGTCTTTGAAATAAGGGGCTAGAAGCAAATTAGACAGATGTCTATCCTCTTCAAATGCTTTGGCAATTTCATTTAAAAATGCAGAACGAATAATACATCCTCCTCTCCAAAGCCGTGCTATAGAGGCCAAATTCAATCTCCATCCATATTTATCAGAAGCATATTTCAGCACATTAAATCCTTGAGCATAGGAGACTAATTTGGATGCATATAGAGAACTATATATTTCTTTAATCAGTTCCTCAGCCAAATATGTTTTTTGAGAAGCTTCTCTGTGATATATACTTGAAGCCTCCATACGAAGTTCTTTTTTGGCCGAAAGATTTCTCTCAAAAACAGCGGTCGCAATAAGGTTTAGTGGCATTTCTAATTCCATGGCATTAATAACCGACCATTTTCCTGTTCCCTTCTGTCCCGCAGTATCCAAAATTTTATCGATCAGATAATCACCACCAGCATCTTTATATTTTAATATTTTAGATGTAATTTCTATTAAGAAGCTCTTGAGTTTTCCTTCATTCCAGGTTTCAAAATAAGCAGCCATTTCTTCATTTGAAGCCTCTAATAAGTGCTTCATTATAAAGTACGCTTCGGAAATTAACTGCATATCGCCATATTCAATGCCATTATGAATCATTTTCACAAAGTGTCCAGAACCGCCCGGCCCAATCCATTCGCAGCAAGGAGAACCATCTTCGGCTTTTGCTGCTATACTCTGAAGAATAGGTCTTACCTCAAACCAGGCACCGGCTGACCCTCCAGGCATAATTGATGCACCATGTAAAGCCCCTTCTTCACCACCCGAAACACCGGCACCTATGAAATAAATGTCTTTTGCTTCTGATTCTCTGACTCTTCTTGCAGTGTCTTCATAATTAGAATTACCTCCATCAATCAATATATCTCCCGGAGAAAGAAATGGATAGAGCTGCTCCATTAATTCATCTACGGGATTACCGGCACGCACCATCAACATTATTTTGCGAGGCTGAGATATAGAATTCACAAAATCTTCTATATTATTAAAGCCCATAATCTTTTTCCCATGAGCATGTCCAGATACAAAACGTTCAACTACACCCTCTTCCACACCCGCTACCGTTCGATTGTATACAGAAACTCGCCATCCTTTACTCTCTATGTTCAATGCAAGATTTTCTCCCATCACTGCAAGACCTATTAATCCTATATCAGATTTATTTGTCATATAGCTTTTCATTGTTAAATAATCATTTGATATTTAACAAAAAATAAAGACAAGATGTTCAATAAAAGAAGAAATTATAAAAAACGAGAAGAATCTAAAAAATACAAAGGAAGGTTTTATATATATTGTACAAAAGAGTTAATTCTTCTGTACAAAAGAAAGAAATCCCTTGTACAAAAGATTACATTCTTTTGTACAAGGGATTTTTAATATATCAGGTTTAAATTAATATACTTCTACTCTGGAAGCAATATCTTTCGCTTTATCTCTAAGTTTATCTAAGTCAGATCCTAACGGAGCATAGCATAACACTACTCCCATACGGCGATTAACCTTTGTAAATGGCTTACCAAATATACGAAGATAAGTATCTTCCTCTTTCGCTACATCTTCCAAACCTTTATATCGAGGTGCTTCTTTACTGGCAATAGGAGAAAGAATAACAGCACTTACCCCCACTCTTTCCTGCTTAATTCCAGGAATTGGCAGACCAAGTACAGCACGGAGGTGAAGTTCGAATTCATTTAGATTTTGTGTACCGGCCAATGTTACCATACCAGTATCATGCGGACGAGGTGATAATTCGGAGAAATATACACCATTCTCATGGCTAAGGAAAAATTCAACACCCCAAAGTCCGGCACCGGTCAATGCCTTGGTTACTTTCTCAGCCATATCTTCAGCCTCTTTCAAATGAGCTGCATCTATATGTGCAGGCTGGAAACTTTCACGATAATCGCCACCTTTCTGTACATGACCTATTGGTGGACAGAATAGAGTTGGTCCATTTTTCTGAGTAACAGTCAACAAAGTAATTTCACTATCGAATTTAATAAATTCCTCAATTATTAATTCTTTTATATCACCGCGGCTTCCACAGCAACCATACTCCCAGGCATGATCAAGTTCTTCTGCCGACCTAACCAAAGACTGTCCTTTACCAGAAGACGACATTAGAGGTTTAACCACGCATGGGAAACCAATCTTATCAGCTGCTTCTTTAAGCTCTTCCAAAGTAGTTGCGTAGAAATACTTAGCTGTTTTCAAACCAAGTTCTTTTGCTGCTAAATCACGGATTGCCTTACGGTTCATTGTAAAGTTTACAGCGCGAGCACTAGGAACAACCTGTATTCCTTGTTTCTCGAAATCATAAAGACGTTCAGTTCGAATAGCTTCAATTTCCGGAACAATAATATCTGGTTGATGCTTCTTGATAACACGCTCCAATGCATCTCCATCAAGCATATCAAATACTTCACACTCGTCGGCTACCTGCATAGCTGGTGCTCCGGCATACGAATCGCAAGCCACAATATATTGTCCTTTGCGCTGAGCTGAAATTACAAACTCTTTTCCTAACTCTCCGGAACCGAGTAATACAATCTTCTTTGTCATAATCTTAAGTGATGTCTTTTAATCGTTACGCAAAGGTAAGACTATTTTAGAAAAAATCCTCGAATATTAACTACTATAAAAAAGGCGAAGCAATATTTAATTGCCTCGCCCAATAGGTTATAGTAGAAGAAATATTATTTTTTCCAGAACTTTTCAATTTCTTCCAAAGTCTTTCCTTTTGTTTCAGGTAAAAACCTCCAAACAAAGAATGCAGCCAATAATCCCATTATACCATAAATCCAGTAAGCAAATCCCTGGTGGAACATTTCTGTAAGACCTTTGTTATCGTTCAATATCGGAAATGTCCATGAAACAATAAGGTTAGCCAACCATTGTGCTGCTACAGCTATAGACATAGCACCACGAATGGAATTAGGGAATATTTCAGATAATAATACCCATGTTACAGGTCCCCAGCTCATTGCAAAAGCAGCTGTATAGATAAGCATCAGAATCAATGAAACCAGGCCAACTGTCTGGAAATAGAAAGTCATTCCAAGAAGAATCATACTTATAGCCATGCCTAAGGCACCAATAATCATTAATGGTTTACGACCAAACTTGTCAACCTTAACAATTGCTACACAAGTAAAGGTCAGGTTTACAACACCAACAACAATTGTTTGCAATAAAGAAGAGCTAGTATCAAATCCCATGTTACGGAAAATGTTACCGGCATAATAAAGAACCACGTTAATACCTACAAACTGTTGGAATACAGAAAGTAATATGCCAATAACAATCACAGCCCAACCGTAAGATAACCATGGAGAACTCTTTTCATGAAGAGTTTCTTTAATTTCAGCAATTTCAGCTATCGCTTTTTCTTCACCTACAATATTAGACAAAACAGCAAGAGCTTTCTCATCTTTTCCTTTCATAATAAGGAAACGTGGAGTTTCCGGAACGAAGAATAACAAGATAAAGAAAATACCAGCAGGAATTACTCCAGAGAAGAACATCCAGCGCCAGCCTGTTTCAGTTAACCATTGAGCATCGCCAGATTTAGCAATGAAATAATTTACAAAATAAATAACCAACATACCAAAGATAATAGCGAACTGGTTGAAAGAAACCAATTTACCACGACTTTCAGCCGGAGCTATTTCTGCTATGTACATTGGAGAAAGAGCAGAAGCCAGACCTACACCCAGACCTCCGATAATACGATAAATCACAAATGAATAAGCATCCTGTATAAAGAAAAAATTAAATCCGTCAGGATTCCATGCACCAATTGCAGAAACACAGAAAGCTAATGCACAGATAAAAAGACCTTTTTTACGTCCCAATGAATTAGATACAAATCCAGAAATAGAACCGCCGATAATACAGCCTACTAATGCACTGGAGATTACAAATCCTTTAATAGAATCTGCCGTATCCTGAAGAAGAGCAGCATCTGTTGGTACAGCTTCAGATACATAATTAATAATCCAGATTATTGCTGCAACAAAAAGAACAGCAACAGTAATACCTCCTTTAGTTTTGCCGACTAGTTTTAATATTTGTGAGGAGAGAATAGCAAGTACCAGTACAACAACAGTACTTACCAATAATTTATACTGAGTAATCATGCTCACTGCGTATGCATGATCGGTTGTAATTTTGCTGATGAAGAAATCAACTAATGATTTTTCGGCTCCATTAACTACAGCAGTATCATAACCGAACAACAAACCGCCAAGTGTTGCTACCAAGGTTAGCAGCGCAAGATATATCCCTGTTTGCTTTGTTTTTGATGACATATGTTTTTTATTATAATAGAATTAGAAATAAATTAACCTAAAATGAGAGAACCGATATGCCAGAGAAAAGCGTCCTCCAGCATACCGGAATATTATTTTTTATGAGCAAAAAATACTAGCAATACATATTTACGATTGCTTCATACAATTCTTGTTTTCCACTAACCTGTGTAGGTTCACCTTTAGCAACAGCATAAGCATGAAGATCTTCCAAAGAAAGGTTACCAGCTTCGAATTCTTTACCTTTGCCACCATCAAAAGAAGCATAACGTTCTTTAACCATGTTACAGATAGGAGATTCATTTAATAAAGCTGATGCATTTTCAAGTGCACGAGCAAAAGCATCCATACCGCTGATGTGAGCAATAAAGATATCTTCAAGGTCAGTAGAGTTACGACGAGTTTTAGCATCGAAGTTTGTTCCACCATTACCAAGACCACCATTACGGATAATCTGCATCATAGCTTGAATCAATTCAAAGTTATCAATTGGGAATTGGTCAGTATCCCAACCATTCTGAGCATCACCGCGGTTAGCATCAATTGAACCTAACATGCCAGCATCTACAGCGCAAGCCAATTCGTGTTCAAAAGTATGACCAGCCAATGTAGCGTGGTTAACTTCAATATTTACTTTGAAATCATTTTCCAATCCATGAGCCTTCAAGAATCCAATAACAGTTTCTGTATCAACATCATATTGATGCTTCATTGGTTCCATTGGCTTTGGTTCGATAAGGAATGTACCTTTGAAACCTTTAGCACGAGCATAGTCACGAGCTTTAGTCAACATCATTGCCAAGTGCTCTTTTTCACGTTTTTGATCAGTATTCAATAAAGACATGTAACCTTCACGTCCGCCCCAGAATACATAATTTGTACCACCTAATTCGATAGTTGCATCAATAGCATTTTTAATCTGAACAGCAGCACGAGCTACCACATCAAAGTTAGGATTTGTAGCAGCACCATTCATATAACGTGCATGAGAGAATACATTAGCAGTACCCCACAATAGTTTGATACCAGTTTCAGCTTGTTTTTCTTTTGCGTAAGCAACAATAGCTTTCATATTTGCCTCATATTCAGCAATATCATCACTAGGATCAACTAAGTCAGTATCGTGAAAACAGTAATATTCAATACCGCATTTCTGCATAAATTCAAAACCAGCATCTAATTTATTCTTTGCAGCTTCAACAGCAGAAGAAGCACCATTCCAAGGGAATTGCTTTGTTCCACCACCAAACTGGTCGCCACCTTCTGCGCAAAGTGTATGCCACCAAGCCATAGCAAACTTTAACCAGTCTTTCATTTTCTTTCCGTTAACTACTTTTTCAGCATCATAATAACGGAATGCCATTGGATTTTTACTTTCTTTACCTTCAAATTTAATCTTTCCTATACCAGGAAAATACTCTTTAGTTGCCATAATACTCTTGATTTAAAATTTTTGTTGTTTTTATATTATTATTTAGACATAGACTTTTCAAGTCGGTATTTCCATTGATTATATGCATCTGCATATTCCTGACTTTTTGCAATATTAGGTTCAATTACATCCAGTTTATCAAGAGTTGCAAAAGCTTCATTATTATCTTTATAGATACCTGCTCCAATACCGGCACCCTTAGCTGCACCTACCGAACCATCTGTATCATATAATTCAATTGTAGCACCGGTTACTCCGGCAAGTGTATCGCGGAAGATAGAACTTAAGAACATATTGGCATGACCTGCATGGATCTTCTTAACAGGAATACCCATCTTTTCCATAATCTCAATACCATATTTAAAAGAAAAAACAATTCCTTCCTGAGCAGCACGAGCTATATGATGTTTGCCATGTGTATTGAAGTTTAACCCACGGATTGAACAGCCTATTTCCTTATTGCCCAGCATACGTTCAGCACCGTTTCCAAAAGGAAGAATACTTATACCTCCACTCCCAATTGGAGCTTTCGACGCCAAAACATTCATTTCATTATACGAAATACCTTCGGGAGCTATATTCTTTTTCACCCATGAATTGAGAATTCCGGTTCCGTTAATACAAAGCAATACCCCTAAACGAGTTTGTTCTTCAGTGTGATTTACATGAGCAAATGTATTTACACGAGATTGTGGATCATAGTTAACCTCTCCATTAACGCCATATACAACACCTGAGGTTCCTGCAGTTGAGGCAATCTCACCCGGATTAAATACATTCAGAGAAAGTGCGTTATTAGGTTGATCTCCGGCACGATAAGTAATTGGAGTTCCTTCTTTCAATCCAAGTTCTTTAGCTGCAGCTGCATTCACTTCTCCTTGATTTGAGAAAGTAGGTTTGATATCTGCAATTAAAGAAGAATCGAAGCCATAGTAATCCATCAGGAAGCCAGCAATACTATTTTGCTTGAAATCCCAGAACATACCTTCAGAAAGGCCCGAAACCGTAGTGCAAATTTCTCCACTCAGCTTCATAGCAATATAATCACCCGGAAGCATTATTTTGTAAATCTGCTCATATATTTTAGGTTCGTTAGCTTTGATCCAAGCCAATTTTGAAGCTGTAAAATTGCCCGGTGAATTAAGCAAATGAGAAAGACATTTCTCCTCTCCTAAGACTTCAAAAGCTTTTTGTCCATAAGGAACTGCACGAGAATCACACCAAATAATCGCTGGGCGCAATACATTCTGATTTTTATCTACACAAACCAGCCCATGCATCTGATATGAAATACCGATAGCTTTAATTTCAGCAGCACTAATTCCGGATTCGTCCATAATGGTTTTGGTAGCTAATTTCAGATTTTCCCACCAAGCCTGAGGATCTTGTTCCGCCCAACCAGCTTTAACAGCTATAATATTCATTTCTGTTTTTGGGTAAAATGCAGTAGAAACACATTTTCCAGTTTCTGCATTTACCAAACTAGCCTTTACAGACGAGCTTCCAATGTCATATCCTAATAAAAACATAATTATAAAGTATTAATATATTAAGGTAATTACTTACTAAAAGACTTTGTTGTAACATGAAGTTTATTATAAATTTTCCGATCAAACTTATAATAACGTGCTGCTCTGTGAGGAACACCAGTCTGACGTTCCTGAAGTGGAACAACGTATTCCATCATTGCAATCTTCTTATGGAAATTCCGAACATCAAATGTTTTATCATATACGAGTTCATATAAAACACGTAGTTCGGATGCAGTAAATTTACGAGGTAACAAATCAAACAATACAGATGGATTTGCTTCCACGTACTGACGAATAAAAGTTATAGCTTCAGAGATTATCTGATTATGGTCAAAAGCAAGAATTTTAAGATCCTTTATTTCCATCCATTCTGCTTGATATTTATCTGAAAGATTTTCGAGTTTCTTATCAATCTTAACCATAGAAAGATAAGCAATTGTAACAATGCGTTCAATCTTACTTTTTAATTGATGAAAGCGTTCCAGCCATCTAACATCTTTAGGATTATGTGTTCTGTTTTTTGAGCCAAAAGCTCTAAATTGAAGTAAATTAACATTTTTAAGTCCTGTCAATTCATAAAGAACACGCTGAGCAGCTTCATCTAAGTCTTCGTCTTCATAAATCAAGCTACCGGGAAGTTTCATATCTGTATATCCATTTACAGACTCCTGCCCTACTTGTTTTACTAACAAGACTTTTAGTTGTTCTCCATCAAACCCTATCAATACACAGTCTACTGAGACATGTGGATTTACTAACTTATCTATATCAATATCGCGTTCCATAATATTTATTTAAGCGTTGCAAATATAAGGCTATTTTTTATTCCTCCAAACTAATTTATAAAATTTTCAATGCTTCATAACCATTTATTTATCAGCATTGTAAATATCATAATAAATACAATATGAAAAATAACTTTATTGTAATAATTACAATATGTATTTCACCTATAGTAATTGTATATTGTACGATTTACTATCTATTCCCATAAATAAAGACTTCCAACGATCTACTAAATCTATTCAAAAGGAATACTTATTGTATTTTAAGATCAGACCAATAATAATGGAAATATCGAATTAGAACTAAAACATAAGAAAGGCAAATTTTTATTTGTCTTTCTTATAAGATTTGTGAATAGAACACAAAAACTCCTTTTTTTGAAAAATAAAAACACATTCATAGTTTGTTTTCAGAAATAAATGCGTTACTTTGCACACATAAACAATACAAAGTTGATATCGTTCTCAATCTTCTATAAAATTTACCTGATACTCTCAGGCATATTCTAATGACGAAACAGATCTTTTAAAACTTACATCGTTTCAATTTTTAATTTATTTATTTTAATTTTTATTCGTATGAATATTTACATTGGCAACCTTAGTTATAAGGTTAAAGAATCAGATCTTAATCAAGTCTTAGAAGAGTATGGAACAGTTAATTCAGTTAAGCTAATCATCGATCGCGACACTCGCAGATCTAAAGGTTTCGCTTTTGCTGAAATGGAAAACCAAGCTGAAGCTGAAAACGTTATTAAGGAATTAAACGGCGCAGAATACGAAGGTCGTCAAATGGTTGTTAAAGAAGCTCTCCCAAGAGCATAACAGCTACATTAATATACTAAAGGTAGATATTGCGTAATGCTTTATCTACCTTTTTTAATTTAACAAAGGAGTCGTTACTCAATCTATCAAATTTATATTTTTCATAATTAAACAATTTCCATTTCAGCTTATTATTGTTAAAATAATATAAAACCAAACTTGTTTGAAAAAAAAGCTACATTTATAGTTTGATATTAAAAATAAATTCTTTCCTTTGTACCCACAAACAAGAGATAGTTTGCATTGTTCTCATTCTTCTATTATTAATTATCACGTTTATTTACGGGTATTTTTAAATGACGAAACGGATCTTTCAAAACTTACATTGTTTCAATTTTTAATTTATTTATTTTAATTTTTATTCGTATGAATATTTACATTGGTAACCTAAACTACAAGGTTAAAGAATCAGATCTTAGTCAAGTATTAGAAGAGTATGGAACAGTAAACTCAGTTAAATTGATCATCGATCGCGAAACTCGCAGATCTAAAGGTTTTGCTTTCGCAGAAATGCCTGATCAAGCTGAAGCTGAAAACGTTATTAAAGAATTAAACGGTGCTGAATTTGAAGGCCGTCAGATGGTTGTTAAAGAAGCTCTTCCAAAAGCATAATTTCAACTAAAAAATATACTAAAGGTAGATAAAGCATAGACTTTATCTACCTTTTTTAATTTATATCATCCAAGAGAAGACCATCTTTTGATAAATTCAGAGCTGAATAAAAACTTCTTTTTCAAAAAGATCTCCACATCTGCCACTAAATTGAATTATAACACTGATAACTAACGAATTGAATTGTAGCAGATAAAAATAATCAACGGTTTATCTACCACCATTTCTCAACCATCTGCTACTAAATCTGAGCTATATTCTTCATCATTACTCACTTTAATAAAATAAAGGCAAATCTATTGTCATATAGAAACAAACAATATTTCAAGAAATACTATTCGGGGTAAAGTAACTTATTCACTCACAATCAGAATGAAAATAAGAGAATAGTTTCATTTATAACCAAAATTATCATTACCTTTGCGGCCGTTATTCATAAACATAAAACAAAAATAGTATGAAAGCATTTGTATTTCCAGGTCAGGGTGCTCAATTTGTGGGCATGGGAAAAGACCTATATGAAAGCTCAGCATTAGCTAAAGAACTTTTTGAAAAAGCAAATGATATCCTGGGATATCGCATTACGGATATTATGTTTGAAGGAACTGATGAAGATCTTCGTCAGACAAAAGTTACTCAACCGGCAGTTTTCCTTCATTCTGTCATCTCTGCATTATGCAAAAACGATGATACAAAACCTGAAATGACAGCCGGTCATTCACTTGGAGAATTTTCTGCATTAGTTGTAGCTGGCGCTCTTTCTTTCGAAGATGGCGTTAAATTGGTTTACGCTCGTGCAATGGCTATGCAAAAAGCTTGCGAAGCTGCTCCATCAACAATGGCTGCTATCATTGCATTGGCTGATGAAAAGGTTGAAGAAATTTGTGCTTCAATTGAAGACGAAGTATGTGTTGCGGCAAACTATAATTGTCCTGGACAGATTGTAATTTCAGGTTCAATTGCTGGTATCGAAAAAGCTTGCGAATTAATGAAAGCAGCCGGAGCTAAACGTGCTCTTCCATTAAAGGTTGGTGGTGCATTCCACTCTCCTCTGATGAATCCTGCTAAAGTTGAACTTGCAGCTGCAATCAACAGTACAGATTTCCACACTCCTACTTGTCCTGTTTACCAAAATGTGAACGCGCTTCCACAGACAGATCCTGCACAGATTAAAGAAAATCTGATTGCACAACTTACTGCTCCGGTACGTTGGACACAGACTGTAAAGAACATGGTAGCAGACGGCGCAACCGATTTCACAGAATGCGGCCCAGGAGCTGTTCTTCAAGGATTAATCAAAAAGATTGAACCATCAGTTAATGCTCACGGATTAGCATAACAAATTTAAATTATAAGAAAGAGGCCGGACTTGAAAAAATCCGGCCTCTTTTCGTATATAGCAATCAAATTATTTAGTAATTTCGTAGCAACTTATTTAGCAAGACAAAGAGATGGCAGAATATAATAATTTCCAGACTAATAAGCCGCACAGGATAGGTTATGCCCTCAGTGGTGGATTTATAAAAGGGTTCGCTCATTTGGGAGTTATGCAAGCTTTGCTGGAACACGATATAAAACCTGATATTATTTCAGGCGTTAGTGCAGGGGCACTTGCCGGAGTCTTCTACGCTGACGGATACGAACCTTACCAAGCCGTTGAAAAATTTAATGGTTACAAATTTATGGATTTAACCAGTTGGGCCTTAACTATCAACGGATTCTTCAAATTAGATGATTTCAAAGACTTTCTAAATACAAATCTAAAACATAAAAGGCTGGAAGATATGGAAATACCACTTGTCATTACAGCTACAGATTTGGACCATGGCAAAAGTGTGCAATTCCGCAAAGGAAATATTGCCGAATTGGTTGCTGCATCTTGTTGCATGCCTGTTATGTTTGCACCCGTCAATATCGATGGAATTAATTATGTAGACGGAGGAGTTTTAAAAAATCTGCCGGTTTCTACTATTCGCAAAGAGTGTGAAAAGGTTATCGCAATCAACGTCAGCCCTCTAATTGCAGGGAAATATAAAATGAACATTGTAAATATTGCCCTGCGATCGTACCACTTCATGTTTAGGGCAAATACTTTTCCTGATAGAGAAAACAGCGATTTATTGATTGAACCTTATGGCCTGAAAGGATATAGCAACCGTGAATTAGAAAAAGCGGAAGAGATATTCAAACAGGGATATGCTGTAGGAAACGAAGTCCTGAATAAGTTCATTCAAGAAAAAGGAACAATATGGAAAACGAAAGAAATAAAATAATAATTTATCAAATATTCTCTCGCTTATTCGGCAACAATAACAGTCATTGCATCAAAAACGGATCCATTGAAGAAAATGGATGTGGAAAATTCTCTGATTTTACAGATAAAGCATTAAGCGAAATAAAGAAGTTGGGAATAACCCATATCTGGTATACGGGAATTATTGAACATGCCACTAAAACCGATTATAGCAAATTCAATATCCACCCCGACCATCCGGCAGTTGTAAAGGGCAAAGCAGGCTCTCCCTATGCAATAAAGGATTATTATGATGTAGATCCGGATTTGGCAGATGATGTACCTAACCGCATGAAAGAATTTGAAGCATTGGTTAAACGCACTCATCAGGCTAATCTGAAATTTATTATTGATTTCGTTCCTAATCATGTAGCCAGACAATATCACTCTGATGCAAAGCCTAAGCATGTACAGGATTTAGGAGAAAAAGATAACACGGAGAATGCATTTAGTCCATATAATAATTTTTATTATATGCCTCAAACTGTATTCAGTGGTCAGTTCGATCTGAAAGATGGTGCTTCGAAAGCTTATTATGAATTTCCAGCTAAAGCAACCGGGAATGATAAGTTTGATGCATACCCCGGTATTAACGACTGGTACGAGACAGTGAAATTAAATTATGGCATTGACTATGCCAACGGAGGAACCAAACATTTTTATCCCGTACCCGATACCTGGATAAAAATGCTTGATATTCTTTTATTCTGGGCATCTAAAGGAATTGATGGGTTTCGCTGCGACATGGCAGAGATGGTGCCGGTAGAATTCTGGAAATGGGCTATTGCTCAAGTCAGATACAAATATCCTTCAATTATCTTTATTGCGGAAGTATATAATCCATGGGAGTATCATAACTACCTTTTTAACGGAGGATTTAATTACCTGTACGATAAAGTAGGTCTTTACGAAACACTTCGTGATGTTGCAAGTGGATACAAATCGGCATCTGACATTACCCGTTGCTGGCAAAACCTGGGAGGTATAGAAAAGCAGATGCTTAATTTCATGGAGAACCATGACGAACAACGACTAGCCTCTAACTTCCTTTCAGGAGATGGCTTTAAAGGAATTCCGGCCATGATTGTTGCTGCATGTATGAATACCAATCCTGTAATGATCTACTTCGGGCAAGAATTGGGTGAACACGGAATGGACGAAGAAGGTTTTAGCGGAAAAGACGGAAGAACTTCTATTTTTGATTACTGGAGCATTGAGACTATAAGAAAATGGAGAAACAATGATAAGTTTGACGGTGAGTTTCTCACAAACAAACAAAAGCAATTGCAATCTTTTTATAGCAAGTTATTAAATCTGTGTAACCAGGAAAAAGCTATTTATCAAGGACAATTCTTTGATCTTATGTATGTAAACTTTGGAAAACCAGACTTCAACGTGCATAAACAATATGTTTTTTTCAGGAAGCAGGATAATGAACTTTTGTTGATTATAGCCAATTTCGATAAGCAATCAGCTAAAGTTTCTATTAATATTCCAAGTCACGCTTTTGATTTTCTGCAGATTCCTCAGAAAGACATATACGTAGCCAATGAATTACTTTCAGGAAAAGAAGAAAAACTAAGTCTTCTCCCCTACCAACCTACAGAAACGTTTGTAGATGGGATGAGCGGAAAGATATTAAAATTCATTCTATAAGCAATCCTATCTCAACTCAGAATAAAATAAAGAAATGCTGCCTTTAACTAATTCCCCATCAGAAAAATAATTTAAAGGCAGCATTTTTATGCTAAGATCACCTAATACAAGTTAGTTAGATGATAAAATCAGTTTATCGTTTTGTTAATCCAATCTTGAGATTTAGTTTAAAGTAAACAAGGCCATTTTCTTTTTCCATAAAACCATATTTATCCTTTTCAGTGGATCCTTTTTCCAATCGGGAATTAAGATACAGAAAATCTTCAAAGACCTTTTTATCCGACTTTTGATAACAAAGCACCTCTCCACTCCCGGTAACAAGTAAAATTCCGGATACTGCAGAATCTTCTCCGGTATAAATCTTAGCAGGACGCATGCCTAAAGCCAAAGCCACAAGGAATTGCTTCATTTTGTATTCATAAAAGCCATTTTTTACAATTAAGTCCTCTTTTATTTTCAAAGGATTAATCTCCTTGATACAATCAACCAATTCAGAAACCTTTGTAATACCCTCAATCTGCATAATACGAAGCATTTCGGCAATCATTCTAGGAAAATGAAGATCAATCATCAAGAGATTACAGCGAAACACTTTATCGGCCACGTCTGCATATTTTAAAACACCGCCCAAACGCTCAATAAGCAACATTCTATCGGCAACTACATTCGGCGTTTCCAGCGCATTCACATTATTAATCATCGGGTTAGCAAACTTAATTCCTGTTTGCTCAAATTTCAAATTGGCCGTCCGTCCTCCATCCAAAATTGGATTCATAACGCTCATTCGCGAACGAACATTGAAACCAACCAAAGGAGAATCAACGTGATAGAAGGCAATATAGAAATCAGTACGATCGTCTGTACGAGCTTCTAAATCAAAAATAGATACTCCATCAAGAAACTCCTCCACTCCATCGGGGGATGTAACAAGATCTTCAGAAGAAGTTTTCATACCGTCTAATATTGCATTAGCAACACCTCCAAACGTTTCACGAGGAATTACCTTATCTATTTTTTCTCCAACGATGTGAATTTCTTCATTGTCTATAAAATATTTCCGGGTACCATCATGTTCCTCACGTTGAATTAATGCAATAGGAAGACACGCGTCCTCTCTCTTTTTCACTTGTGGTGAACCGGCAAAAACCTGCCCATCACTAAGGAGGCGAAAAAAGGTATAGAGTTCGCTCCACTCTCTTTTGGTTGCTTCAAATGACATTCTAAATTTTGTTTTTTGAGGTAAATACTGACTAATAAAAGCGGTTACTTTTTTGCAAAGATAGATATAATCTGCTAATTTCCCTATTCTCTATTTTAACCACCGGTTATACATTATAAAATCCTTGTACAAAAGAATGCAATCTTCTGTACAAAACAATTAATTCTTTTGTACAGAAGAATTAATTGTTTTGTACAACATAATATTATAATCTGGAGAAGTTCTAAAATTTCACTTAATTAAACATTTAGAATACCAAAATATTAAATCATGTTATTAAGCATACTTTTATAGCAGAATTATTTGGAGATTATCTGAAAAGCCGTACATTTGCAATGTGTTTTTCATAGTATTAGATTTAAGGTTAACAAAGGTTGGAGTCAGGCGTGACTCCTTTTTTTTGCAAATATTCCAAAAACACCTTCAGAGAAATTAATTACCATTTATTCCAATGTAAATTTTCAGTTTTCCATTTATCTTTAGGATTTGTATCTCCGGCAGGATATCCAACAGGAATAACATTTAAAGGGATAAGATTTTCAGGTAAATTTAGCACCTTTTTTACGGCAGAAACACGATCTTCAGAAGGATAAACTCCCGTCCAAACAGCACCAAGGCCCAAATCTGTTGCAGCCAACAGAATATTTTCAGATGCAGCAGAACAGTCTTGTATCCACATCTCTTTACCATGACCATCTAGTACTTTATTCATATCTCCGCAAACAATAATAGCAGCAGTAGATTTTAAAAGCATTTTACCGTAAGGCAACACTGCACCCAAAGAATTTAGAAGCTCTTTATCGTCTATTGCAACAAACAACCATGGCTGTTTATTCATAGCCGTTGGAGCAGCCATACCGGCACGAACAAGAGTTTCCAACTGATCTCTAGTAACTTTTTTCTCTGTATAGTCTCTTACACTGGTTCGCTTATGAATAATTTCAATTGCCGACTTTCCACTACCAGAGGCACTTGCTTCTGTTTTTCCATCCTGCTTCATAAAAAAGAGTGTTAGAATGATTAATATTAATAATACAACCGCTAAAACAACATTTAATACTTTCAATTTACTCATACCCATATTATTTAAATTAATGTATCAGAAAAACTTATAAAACAAAGATAGTATTTTTGTTATCTAAAATGGAAGGACTTATAAAAGGTAATGCAATTTTTAAATGTATATTATACCTGTTTGCACTATTAAACATTTACGCATAGAAGTATTAAATCATGTTATAAAACATACTTTTAAAGCAAAACCGCTTGGAGTTTTCCTCAAAAGCCGTACCTTTGCAATGTGTTTTTCATAGTATTAGATTTAAGGTTAACAAAGGTTGGAGTCAGGCGTGACTCCTTTTTTTTTTGCACATACTCAAATTACACCTAAATAGATTCTATGTAGCAAACAATCATATCATAAAAAAAGCCTCCCTTATCAAATAGACTTTTGATAAAGGAGGCATAACAATAATAATTTAAACTCCGGTTATTTTTTAAATTTCACTTGTATTGGTCCTGAATATGGATTAAAATCAAACATCACTTTATCAGGAAATATATGGGCTGAAAGCTTTTTCTTACCTTGCTTCACCTCAACACTCTTTAGTCCCTCTCTTTTTACAACTAAAGTCAGCGATTCTGTAAATAAGTTCTTATCCATTTGCAGTTCAGGGATAATTTGCAGTTGCTTCTTCCCCTCCAATACCTTTATTTTTATATTGTCTCTCTCTTTAATGTATGAAGCAACTTCAAGAAAAGTTCCTACCCAGATTCTATCTTCCATAGATTTCACCTTTCTGAGATGATTCCACAAAACTGTTGAATCATTAAATGCATCATAACCATAAGTAATGCCATGCGTCATGCCAACACCCCATTCGCCGGTATTCAACAATTCATTTATCCATTGATCCAGTTTTTCGGGAGTAGAATGTCCACCAACAGCAATCTGTTTTGTACGAGTGTCAACTCTGTTTTTAGAGGCTATCTCTAATACTTCTTCATTTCGGGCATTATAAGGATAACAAAAAGTACGTGGTACAAAACCTAAATTAGCACTAATTATACTATCATTTTTCTCTATTTCGACTGCAGCTTCCTCTAAAGTTATTTTCGTCAGATTTTTGTGAGACCATCCATGGTTAGATATTTCATGTCCTTTTTTACTCATCTCTTTTAATTCTTCCCAGGAAACATTAGAATTATCTGTGTCACCATTTGTTTCAACACTTAATCCATTTACCCAAAAAGTTCCTCTAAAACCCAGTTTTTCCAGGCTAGGAGCAGCTAGTGTATAATGCTCCTTAAGTCCATCATCGAAAGTGTAACTTATGGCACAAGTTTTATCATTCTTGTATTTAGCCACATACACTTCATTGTCTGCAGCATGCAGGCTATTAAAAATTGCAAGCCATGAAACAAATAATATTAGTTTTTTCATAATTAGTAATTTTTAGTCTATCGTGTAAACATCTTCAATCATAACATAATTATCTGTACTTCCATAATCAGCCTTTCTTTTATCGCTCCATGCCGGATGTTCTCCCAAAACTTCAATACTGAGGGTATAATTCCCTGACTTCAATATTGGACTTAAAAATTTCTGCGATGAATATTCGTACTTGTTATAAAAATCAATAATGGAATTTATAATTTCTTTGTTTTTATCGTTCTTAATTGAAATTCTTGCGTAACCACTTGTTTTACCTGATAGTGCCTTTATACCAATCTGTTTTCCTTTAAAAGAATAACTAATTATTGCACCTTTTTCTTTTGATTTTTGACAACCATTGATCGCTTTCCAGATGCCTTGCTCAACAATACATTTTTCTTTTATCGACTTTCTTTTTATATCAATCGCAGACCAACCGGGCATAGACTTATCCATTTGCCAGCTTTCACGAAATGTAGGTATAGAAATTTCGTCGCCGCATATAGAGATGGGTTGCCAAACATAAGTCGCCGCAGAACCTTGTTTTGGAAACGACCAGCGATCGCCCATATATAAATGCAAAGTATCGTTTCCATAAACAATAGGTAACACAAAGGTAGACTGAGAATTCCACGTTAATGAACCTTTTGGTGCAAAGAATCCTCTTTTTATCCATGGACCTTTAATTGATTGAGCCGTTAAATAGTAATTATCATTCCGTTCCCAACTGGTTTTATCCGAAAAAAGCCAGAAATAGGTTCCATTCTTTTTAAACATAGCCGGAGCTTCTCCTCCATGAATAGCTTCAGATACAACAATCTGATTTACCGATTTATAATCAGAAGCTAATTCATAAATAAATCCTTCGTGAGTAAGCAGGTATCCTTTTCCATCATTATCCTGAAAAGTTCCCAAATCCCATTTCTTCAGATATTTACCATTATGTAATAATTCTCCTTTAAATTCATAATTGCCATTGATTGTTTTACAAGTGGCATATCCCACATGAGGATCACTGTATTTCAGATTATCTGTATGCATAAACATTACATATTCTCCCGTAGCAGGACATCTCATTACTTTAACACGTTCTCCTATTCTATCAGGTCCCAAAAAACCATCTGCCTGCAATGGCAAAACTATCTTTTCGAATTTCCAATCCGTTAAATTGGAGGATGAATAACAACTAAAACCGGTAAATGCATTACTGTTATCAGTATGATATTCTCCAAATAAATAATACTTGTTTCCTTCTTTCACAATACAGGCTCCATGAGCATTCACTTCTTTGTTATTTTGATCAAACAAAGGTATGCCGCTATAGATAGCCTTATATCTATTTTCGCCATGAAGAGTTATAAACGACATAAAAGAGATGCATAAACACAAAGTGATAAGTAGTTTTATTTTCATCGGTTAACAGTTGTTTTACTTTTAAATATGATGTCTGACTATGTAATAGTCGTTTTTTCAGCTACAAAGAAAAATATTTATTACGGATATTCCCTATTAATTCCGTTCAAAACGCATGTAATCATGATCATTTGGGCAACCACCTATTAACATTTTAAAGTAGATATATTAAATCATGTTATAAAACATACTTTTATAGCCTAATTTTTTGGAGATATCACAAAACTCCGTACATTTGCAATGTGTTTTTCATAGTATTAGATTTAAGGTTAACAAAGGTTGGAGTCAGGCGTGACTCCTTTTTTTTTGCATATACTTCAAAGCTCTCAAAACGATAGCCTATAATCTTTAAAATCAAAGTTCACTGAAAATGGTGGTAGATAAAAGATGCTAGTAACAGATAACATTGCTCATAAAAACATCTGCCACTAACTGAAAAGCCCTGCTTATAATGGTTTCAAGAATTTTAGTGGTAGATGTAGCAGATAAAAATATTTTTTCTAATATTTTTTCTATTAGCTTCACAAGACCGAAATAATAATACCATAGATTTTTATTGCTTAAAAATAAAAAATGATACATTATTTTACTAATTTTGTTCTTCTGAATAAAGACTACTTTTTAATTATATATCATAATGAAAAACATTAATACCAACAAGCTATTTACACTAATTTTATTATTTACATACTCAAGTATAACATTTGCTCAAAAATCAACAGACAAAAACTTAATATACTGGAGTGCTACAAAGAAACTTACGGTGGATGATTTTGGCATAAAGATTAGTGGAAAAGAAGTTAGTTCGGCTCAATTCTCAACAGAATATCACATAAACGGATTTAATTTCCTTACTAAGAACTTCAATAAAAGAGTTCTTAACTATATGATAAAATCAGCATCTCAGATTGATACAACAGCAAATATAAAAGAAACTTTGATATTTCAGCAAACACTATTCGATTTATGCGAAATCTACGCTCGTGAATTCAGAAAAGCCTTGCGAGATAACCGAAAGACAATAATTTCTGGAACAGAAACAATAAAAGAGTTAGATCACAAACTTATGACTAAATTCGTCAACCGAAAAAGTGAGTATACATTAGATAGCAATTCAGGCTGTAACCCAATTAAACAAAAAGAATGGGAAACTCAAATTGCAAAAGAACTTGAAGCATTAAAGGACTTTGCATTTGAAAAATAAGAAGTACTTTAAAGTTCCATTCTCCATTCCTAAAAAATAGTATCTTTGCAAAAACAATATTAGAAATGGAAGAACCAATATTAAACGAGCATAACAAAACCGAATTTCCGCCAATGCATTCTGCAGAGCATATACTAAATCAAACAATGATAAGAATGTTTGGCTGCGAAAGGTCAAGAACCAACCATATAGAAAAGAAAAAAAGTAAGTGCGATTATTTTTTAAATGAAGCTCCTACTGCTGATAAAATTGATGAAATAGAAAAGAGAGTAAATGAAGTCATTAAACAAAATCTTCCAATTACAAGTGTTTTTGTATCTCGTCAGGAGGTTCTGGCATGTGTAGACCTGAGCAAATTACCCGAAGATGCGAGCGAAACATTAAGATTAGTATATGTTGGCGACTATGACATTTGTGCCTGCATTGGTCTTCACGTAGAAAATACATCTGAAATTGGAACGTTTAAAATAATCAGCACAGATTATTCAGAAGGTAAATTTAGAATCAGATTTAAGCTTGACAGAAAATAATATCATTACCTTTTAAAGAACAGGGATGAAAAACAATACAATCAGTATTTGTAAAGGTATTGGTATATTATTAATGGTAATAGGGCATTCAGCTTGTCCTGCTTTTATGGGCCGTTTTATTTATAGCTTTCATATGCCTTTATTCTTTATTGCTTCTGGCTATTTCTTTTCTACAAAGTATACAGATGATAAATTCCTATTTATTAAAAAGAGGTTTAAAGGGTTGTATTTACCATTTGTAAAATGGAGCCTGATATTTCTTTTCTTGCATAACCTATTTTTTAAAGCAAATATTTTAAATGCTCGTTTTGGTCGTTCAGAATTATTTAGTTTTGAGGATATTCTAAAGAAGGCGTTCAACATAATAACCAGCATGGGCGACTATGAACAAACATTTTTAGGCACATTTTGGTTCTTACGTTCATTGTTTATATCAAGCATCTTATTTTGCCTTCTTTTTTATCTTATCAAAAAGCTCTTTCATTTGAGAAATACGAATACAGCTTTAATAATTTGCTTAATTGCTTTTATATCCGGATTTATAATGTCTTTATGGAGAGTCAAACTTCCATACATACCTCAAGGTGGCATCAGAGAGATATATGGTATATTCTATTTTGGCGTAGGTTTTATATTTCGTAATTCCAGAATCAATGAAAATCTAAAATATGATAACGTAATATTAATATCGTCATTTATTCTAGTTTGTATAATCTCATATATAAATCCTACTTCATTAGCGTCTAATCCCAAATTAAAGTTGTACTTAGGAACATTTATACCCGCAATTCTGGGATGGATTATGACATACAAATTTTCGTCATGGTTTGATCGCAGAAAGAGTTACAACATTGCGTATTTAACGATAAAGAAATCTCTTTTATATCTGGGAAACAACACAATGCCCATTATAGTACTCAGTATTCTGAGTTATAAAATCGTCAGTTATATAAAAATTGCTTATTATGGTCTCGACCCATTATTGATTGGATGTCACCCAGTAATTTCCTGGCGAAATTATATTTTCTGGATCTTTTATTCTATTATCGGCTTAACAGCTCCATTACTCCTAAATTACTTATTCTCGCGAACCAGGTTCTTGAGATTCCTTTCTTTTAAGTAATAGGTAAAATTGACATTAAAAACAATTCTATAAAAGAAAATATGTCAGCGTAAAGAGACAAATATGCAGTAAACCATCTTGGCATGAACATTGTTATTTATTTAGTGGAATTGAGTTCAAAAAAAACCAGTTCATTATAGATTTAATGTTTAACTTTTAAAAGATAGGAGATTAAAATTATGATGCCTGTTAGAAGATCTCAAAATTGGTTACCTGACGTATTTAATGACTTATTCGACAACAACTGGATGGTCAAATCAAGCGCTACTGCTCCCGCTATCAATGTAATTGAGACTGAGAGCGAATACAAAGTAGAAGTTGCTGCTCCAGGAATGACAAAAGAAGATTTCAACATCAGAATAGATGAAGACAATCAGCTGATTGTTTCCATGGAGAAGAAGCAAGAAAACAAAGAAGAAAACAAGGAAAGCCGTTATCTGAGACGAGAATTCTCTTACACTAAATTCCAACAAACAATGTATCTTCCTGACAATGTTGTAAAAGATAAAATCGGAGCAGCAATGGATAATGGGGTACTAACGATTAATATACCGAAAAGAACTCCAGAGGAAGAAAAGAAAGCTCAACGAGTTATTGAGATAAAATAGACTAGTCTGACTATTTATAATTTGTAAATGAAAAGAGGTTACTACGATACAAAACAGTAGTGGCCTCTTTTTGTATTTAAATACACTTTAGTTAAACTCAGAATTGCATATAATTGATATTTTTTGTTTCTTTGAAGTTCAATAAAAAAACAATTTATTAAATATGAAACACGAAGAAGACGAAAAATTAACGGGATTGCCCGAAAATGCATTCAGAGAACTTAAATCGGGTGAAGTTTACAACCCATTAATGTCTCCTGATAAACAGTATAAGGAAGTTACTCCATGGTCAGTGATGTGGGGTGTTGCCATGGCAATACTCTTTTCAGCAGCAGCTGCATATCTTGGGCTTAAAGTAGGACAGGTATTTGAAGCGGCTATTCCAATTGCTATTATTGCCGTTGGAGTTTCAAGCGCAGCAAAAAGGAAAAATGCTTTAGGTGAAAATGTGATTATTCAATCTATCGGAGCCAGTTCCGGAGTAATTGTAGCCGGTGCAATTTTTACTCTGCCTGCATTATATATACTTCAGGCAAAATACCCTGAAATGTCTGTCAGCTTCCTTCAAGTTTTTTTTAGTTCTCTTTTAGGAGGTGTGCTTGGAATCTTATTCTTAATTCCATTCCGGAAATATTTTGTACAAGAGATGCATGGAAAATATCCATTTCCTGAAGCTACTGCTACAACTCAGGTTCTTGTTTCCGGAGAGAAAAGTGGTAACCAGGCTAAACCTCTTTTAATTGCCAGTTTGGTAGGTGGACTATACGACTTTATCGTTGCCACTTTCGGATGGTGGAATGAAAACTTCACGACTCGTGTTACCGGTTTTGGTGAAATGATTGCCGATAAGGCCAAATTGGTATTTAAGGTTAATACCGGTGCTGCCGTTCTTGGTTTAGGATATATAATCGGACTAAAATATGCAGCAATTATTTGTTTTGGTTCGCTTGCAGTTTGGTGGGTAATTATACCTGGTATTTCTTTAATATGGGGAGACAGTGTTCTTAACATGTGGAATCCTGATATTACTACCGCTGTAGGAATGATGAGTCCGGAAGAAATCTTTAAATATTATGCAAAAAGCATTGGTATTGGTGGTATCGCTATGGCTGGAATTATCGGAATTATCAGATCATGGGGAATTATTAAAAGTGCAGTAGGACTTGCTGCTAAAGAAATGGGTGGAAACAGTGATGTAGAAACAAATATTCCCCGTACACAGCGCGATTTGTCAATGAAAGTTATTGCAATCGGTTCTATTCTCACAATTGCTTTAGTCTTTTTATTTTTCTTCTTTGACGTAATGCAAGGAAATATTTACCAATGTATAGTTGCCATTCTTCTTGTAGCAGGAATAACTTTCCTTTTCACTACTGTAGCAGCAAATGCTATTGCTATTGTGGGAACAAACCCTGTTTCGGGAATGACATTGATGACTCTGATCTTAGCCTCTGTAGTTATGGTTGCTGTTGGATTAAAAGGTCCATCAGGTATGGTTGCAGCACTGGTTATGGGTGGTGTTGTTTGTACAGCGTTATCTATGGCCGGTGGTTTTATTACCGACTTAAAAATCGGATATTGGATAGGAACAACTCCTGCAAAACAACAGGCATGGAAGTTCCTTGGAACAATAGTATCTGCAGCAACTGTAGGTGGTGTAATGATTATATTGAATAAAACTTATGGATTCTCAAGCGGTCAGCTTGCTGCTCCACAAGCAAATGCTATGGCAGCTGTTATTGAACCATTAATGAATGGCGTTGGTGCTCCATGGATACTTTACGGAATTGGAGCTGTTCTTGCTATTGTACTTACACTTTGCGGAATACCTGCACTTGCATTTGCACTTGGTATGTTTATTCCATTAGAATTGAATATTCCACTGTTAGTAGGTGGAGCTATCAATTGGTATGTTACAACCCGTTCTAACGATGATGCTATAAATTCAGAACGTAGAGAAAAAGGAACTCTTCTTGCTTCCGGATTCATTGCCGGTGGTGCATTAATGGGAGTTGTCAGCGCAGGTATCCGTTTCTGCGGAGTTAACCTTGTAAACGAAGAATGGCTGGCTAATTCATGGTCGGAAGTTGTTTCTATCATTGCATACATGGTATTGATCGTTTATTTTGTGAAAGCTACAATGCACAAATCTTCAAATTTAAAATAAACATGAAAAAACTACTATTGACTGTGATGCTAACTGCAACAACAGCTCTGTTTGCTCAAAAACCAATAGAATTGCCACTATGGCCAAATGGTGCGCCAAATTCTAATGAGCTAAAAGGAACTGAACAGGAAAATGAGAAAAACCGCATTAGCAATGTAGTCTCTCCTACTATAACTGTTTATAAAGCAAAGGATGGTAATGGCAAAGCAATCATTATGTGTCCTGGAGGTGGTTACGCTCGCTTAGCTATGGATCATGAAGGACATGATATGGCTTCGTGGTTTAATACTCAAGGTATTACATATATAGTTTTAAAGTATCGTATGCCTAACGGTCACAATGAAGTGCCTATCTCGGATGCAAAACAAGCTATTACCATTGTTCGCCAGCATGCAGCAGAATGGGGAATAGATGTTCATAAAGTTGGGATTATGGGAGCTTCTGCCGGTGGACATTTGGCTTCTACTTTAGCAACACACTTCACAGCCGAGACTCGTCCGGATTTTCAAATATTGCTTTATCCGGTTATTACAATGGATAAAACATATACCCATGGAGGATCACGTGAAAATCTGATAGGAAAGAATCCTGGCAAAGAGTTGGAAACATTATATTCAAATGAATTGCAAGTAACTCCCGAAACACCAAAAGCTTTTATAGCTCTTTCAAATGATGATGGTGCGGTTCCTCCACAAAATGGAGTAAACTACTATCTTGCACTTTTAAAGAACAAAGTTTCTGCATCAATGCATATTTATCCTATTGGAGGTCATGGATGGGGATTCCGTGATAACTTCAAATACAAACGTCAATGGACTGAAGAATTGGAAAAATGGCTTCGTGAGTTATAAAACAAATAACTAAACGTTTTATTAAATATCACAATCGGTATTTTGCATAATAATCACCAAAAGGATTTATTCTTTTTGGTGATTATTTTTTTCGAACTCTTTGTCATTCAAAACAAAAGAGTTAACTTTGCGCCCGCTAGTACGAGATACTAGCATTAATTCAAATCATTAATTAAAAAACATTATTTAAAATGGCAACAAAGATCAGATTGCAAAGACGCGGTCGCAAGAGCTACGCGTTCTATCAGATTGTTATTGCGGACAGCAGAGCACCACGTGATGGTAAGTTTATTGAAAAAATCGGTTCTTACAACCCTAACACCGATCCTGCAACAATAGATTTGGATTTCGACCGTGCATTATATTGGGTTCTTACAGGAGCTCAACCTACTGACACTGTTCGTAATATTCTTTCTCGTGAAGGAGTTTACATGAAAAAGCACCTACTTGGTGGTGTTGCTAAGGGCGCATTTGGTGAAGCAGAAGCTGATGCTAAATTCGAAGCTTGGAAAGGCAACAAAGAAAACGGTCTTGCTGCATTGAAAGCAAAGAACGATGAAGCTGCTAAAGCTGAAGCTAAAGCACGCTTAGATGCTGAAAAGAAAATCAATGAAGCAAAAGCTCAAGTATTAGCAGAAAAGAAAGCTGCAGAACTTGCTGCTGAAGCTGCCGCTGCTGCACCAGCTGCTGAAGAAGCTGCTCCTGCTGTAGAAGAAGCTCCTGCTGCTGAGTAATCAGCCGACTTTATTTATTCGATAAAGCATTAAAAGATCCCTCAGGAATATTAATTTCTGGGGGATTTTCTTTTTTATTTTAATTCATTCTTTATTATTAAAACAAGTTTCTTATCAAATAATTCTCATTGAAAAGATAATTTGCGGCACATTAAAATTATTATTTCTACTATATAACTTCAGAACAAATAAATACCACAAATGATTCAAAAAAGGCACTATTTGCAACAATAAGAAACAAATGAAGCCTTTTTAAACCAAAATGAACGTATTTTCGTCCATATATTTCTATCATAAATATAACTTTGCAACAATTGTTATTTATAAATTATGTGCTATGAATAAATTGTTTAAGATTGTATTACCATTAATTACATTATTACTTGTCTCATTTACTAATAAACCAAATGAGCAGGAGGAAGTTATTAGAATAATCCATAAAGTAAACCATTACTGGCAAAGCCAAAATCCAGAACATGGCCGTGCTTTTTGGGATAATGCAGTTTATCATACCGGAAATATGGAAGCTTATTTTCTTACCGGAACAGCAGCTTACAAAAATTATTCGGAAGCCTGGGCTCAAAAGAATGAATGGAAAGGTGCTAAGTCTGAAAAAAAAGCAGAATGGAAATTAACTTATGGAGAAAGTGAAAACTATGTATTATTTGGCGATTATCAGGTTTGCTTTCAAACATATTGTGACCTTTATGCAACAGATCCCGATCCTAAAAAAATAGCCAGAGCAAGACAGGTAATGGAATATGAAATGAGCACTGCCAGAAAAGATTATTGGTGGTGGGCAGATGGTCTTTATATGGTAATGCCAGTTATGACAAAATTATATAGAATAACCAATAATAAACAATATTTGGATAAGCTATATGAATATACTCTTTATAGCGATTCATTAATGTATGATGAAAAAGAAGGACTTTACTATCGCGACGCTCGTTATGTATATCCAAAACATAAAAGTGGTAATGATAAAAAAGATTTCTGGGCACGTGGAGATGGCTGGGTTATAGCCGGACTAGCCAAAGTGCTGAAAGATTTACCAAAAGACTATAACCATCGCGATTTTTTCATTAGCAAATTCAAAAAAATGGCGTCTGCTTTAGCTGCATGTCAACAACCTGAAGGTTACTGGACACGTAGTTTATACGATGCAAGTTTTGCTCCGGGACCAGAAACCAGCGGAACTGCATTAATGACCTACGGATTGCTATGGGGTATTAATAACGGATATTTAGATAATGGCACGTATGGTCCTGTTTGCAAAAAGGCCTGGAATTATTTATCTAAAATAGCTATGCAATCGAGTGGAAAGATAGGATATGTTCAACCTATTGGTGACAGAGCAATTCCCGGACAAGTCGTTGATAAAAACTCTACCTCCAATTTCGGAGTCGGAGCATTCTTACTGGCTTCTTGTGAAATGGCTAGATATTTAGGAGTAAATCACGATCGTGAATATTGGGCTAATACCTTATATAAAATAGCATCGCCTGTATTAAAAGCCATGAGTAATGGAAAGTTAAGTGAAGAAATGCAGGTTGAAGTCAGTCCAACATGGGATGGAAGAGATAAACGAGTTACTTATATGGAGTGTTTCGGACGACTGATGGCCGGAGTTGCTCCATGGCTTTCACTGCCGGATGACAATACGACAGAAGGAAAACAACGAAAACAATTACGTGAATGGGCTTTAGATAGTTACAAACATGCTGTAGATCCTCAAAGTGCCGATTATCTTTTATGGAGAAAAGAGGGACAGCCATTGGTTGATGCTGCCTACGTGGCTCAAAGTTTTCTACGTGCCTACGATCAATTATGGCTACCATTGGATGAAACAACCAAGCAACGCTATATTGCAGAATTCCAACAGTTGCGCCGTGTAGATCCACCATACACAAACTGGTTATTATTCTCTTCAACTATTGAATGCTTTTTAGCCAAAGCAAATGCTCAGCCAGATTATTATCGTATCCATTCTGCCCTTAGAAAAATAGAAGAATGGTATGTAGGCGATAGCTGGTATAGTGACGGAACAAGCTTTGCTTTCGATTATTATAATAGTTACGTAATTCAACCTATGTATGTAGACTGCTTAAAAGTAATGCTCGATTTAAAAAAGAATAATATCACAACGACTCAGCAATACGAAGTAGCACTAAAGAGAATGCAGAAATACAGTCAGATACTTGAAAGATTGATTTCTCCGGAAGGTACCTACCCTGTTTTTGGACGTTCAATACCTTATCGCATGGGAGTATTTCAACCATTAGCACAATTGGCATGGAAAGAACAACTACCAGCAGAATTAAGCAACGGACAAGTTCGTGCAGCTCTCACAGCTGTTATGCATAACATGTTCGATTCCGGAAAGAATTTCAATGAAAAAGGATATCTCCGTATTGGCTTCACTCAAAGTCAACCCAATATTGCCGACTGGTATACAAACAATGGAAGTATGTATATAACTTCAGTTGCTTTCTTACCTTTAGGCTTACCAGCTTCTCACCCTTTCTGGACAGATGCTCCTATGGATTGGACTTCTAAGCGTGCATGGAGCGGAAATGATTTTCCAAAAGATCATGCAATAAATTACTAAAGACTTCGAAACACTATCACTAATCCTAAATAGGTTAATCTAAATAATATCGGGGAACTGCGTTGAAATAATTCAAGCACAGTTCCCTGATCTGTTTTTTAGCCTATATATCATTATATAATGACAAGCTATTATTCACCGACAATCAAAAATCATTGGCCAATGGATATGATTTATAGGCCAATAAATATAAAACATTGGTGAATAGCTAATATCAAGCTAGTTTAGGAATAAGAAAAATATTGTAAATCAGTTCTAGCAGTAAACTCAGAAACTGTAAACTTAATCCAGGAAAGGACATTTCCAAACAATCTACATGTGCAAACTCCCGCCTGCTATTTTTGAAAGCCGGCGGGAGTTTGTTCAACATCCGGTTACGTTTTAAAAAAGACAGGCGGGATGTTTTGACTTTGTATTTCTACCCCATCTTATTGAAAAAATAAAACCGTCCCTCACTCCATCATTTTTCCTTGTAATGCATTTAAATATAGCATATTACCAAGTGAGGGTAGCATTTTAAACTATCACCAAGCCCTCACTTTTTGGGCCATCCATTACCTTTTTCGAGCTATTTTTATTCAAAAACGATCAAACTCAACCTATATTATTGCTCAAGACGTATTAAGCCTGAAATTTGCAGATTGCGCTCACAAAGGTGAGGGTTCATGCCTTTTGGTGATGGTTTGGTGATGATAGAAATCAATCCATCGCCTTGTAATAAACTGCTATTTAATTGGTTAGATAAAAAAGTGAGGGAGTGAGGGATGAAATTATTTTTTATTGAATGTTACAGAAAAAAATGCCACCCCTATTTCTAAGGATGGCATTCTGATATCAATTGAGTAAATTCTTATAATGCTTTCAAAGAGTTTGCTACATATTCAAACTTACCAGTACCTGTTACTTTATATACTATAGTATAATTTGGTGCCGAAATAGAACTTCCAGTATAAACTCCAAAATTAATAGTATAAGTTACATTTACACCAGCAACTGTAGTAGCTGTTGGATAAGTTGCTTCCAACGCAGGGATAAATGCTGCAGGTAAGCGTTTAAACATTTCTGCTTTTAGTTGATCATCTGTCATACTAGAATATGCAGTTGCATTCTGAGCTTTCCATGCAGATGGACGGAAATCAAAGTTATTGTTATATGCTGAGCTACCATAATAATATTCATTATTACCATAACTTGTTGTATAACCTGTACCTTTAACTGTTACGCCTGCAGGTTGATCTATCTTAGTCCAAACATAATCTGTTATTTTTTGGTAGAATGCAGTTACATCAGCAAGACCTTTAGCTGGTTTTAAATTTAATACCACACTTGGATCATATACCCATTTTCCGTTAGTATAAACAAATTGATCTGTAAATTGCTCTACATTGTCATTCTTAACCCAGCTTCCAGCGGTGAAAACATATTCATCGGTACGTAATCCAGTAGCTGATCCTGTGTAATACTTATAAACCACTGCCATTGTGTTTCCTTCTTGAGCATATGGATATTTCAATTTCAGGAATTGAGGAATATAATTATCAGCTGGCATTGTTGAACTAAAGTTATCATATTTGCTACCCATTGTTGCAAAGTCAGCCTTTGTAAGGAAGTAACCATTGCCTGTATAAGTAACCCATTTAGTTCCATTGAAAGTATACAATGTACCATTAGTAGTATAAGAACCTCCAGCTAATGCTACAGAAACATTATCAACCTGAACAGTTGTAGTTGCTCCTGTTGAGTTATCACCATTATAACGGAAAGCTATGTTTACTTTCTTTCCTACATATTTAGAAAGAAGTAATTCTCCAACCTTACCAAGTGTTCCATAAGTACCTGTTGGAACAGGAATAGTAAAATTAGATGTTACATCATCCCATGTTGCAGCTGCGATATCACTAGCAGTAGTACCAGCAAGGTTTGAAGATATAAGAACTGTAAGTGTTCCACCTGCAGGCTTATAATTTCCCAAACAAGCATCAAAAGAGAAAACCTGACCAGCTGTAACTGAGAATGAAGGAGAAATCATATACATTTCAAGAGCACCAGCAGCATGGTTATATGCAGTTGCCTGAATATATTTGTTACTGCTAAAAGTCTTTTCACTCCAGCTATATGTTCCAACTGTTGTTACATTTGCCCAACCTGCTATTGAAGCAACATTACCAACAGTACCAGCTTCAAAATCTTCACTTAAAGCGCTTTGAATAGTAGGTTCACTAGCAGACTCATTATAATTTACAGCAACTACATCACCACTAACAGCAGCAGGATAAGCTGATGCCAAAATAACAGGAAGATTTGTTGATGCAGGCTTTGCAGGAGTAAAGAAGTTCACAGATGAATTTGCTCCCCAAATAGTTTTATAATTTGCTGCAGAAACTGAATAGTTTGGAGCAACACTTAATTTTGCTACATAATCAGGAAGATTAACACTTTTCTTATAAGTAACCTTTATTGCAGCACCTTCACTAGCTGAATACCATTTAGATGCAAGAAACGCAGGAACATAATCAGCTGCCGGAATAGCAGCAGATAAACATTGATTGGTTTTTATTGCAGCTAAAGCAGAAGATACATTATTAGTTGTGGCAAGGGTTTTATTAGCAGATAACGTAGAAATAGTAGCGTAATCGTCACCTGTCAGAGTATAATCCAATGCTAATTTATTAGTAGGCGTAACCAGATCATCCAGTCCATCAAAATATTTATCGTTATAATCACAACTTGACAATAACGACAATGCACCTACAAAACTTAATATTATATACTTTTTCATAATTAATTATCTCTATAAAGGATTAAAAGTTAAGTTTAAGTCTTATCGAGTATGTACGTCCAAATCCATAAAATACACGATATGCAGATTGCCAGTTGTGACCACCACCATCATAAGCATCAGCAATATATTCCTGGTTGAATAAGTTCTCAACATTACCATATAAAACAGCTTTTACACTTCCAATTGGGAATGAATAGCTAGCATTCAAGTCAACTAGATTAGCTGCAGGGATACGCCATGGGCTACCAAATGTTTTTTCACCATTCATTATAATATCATTTGATGCCAATGCAAAATCTGCATAATTACGTGCAAATAAGCTATAATCTGCTCCTACACGAAAATTATTGCTAAGTCTGAATTTAGCACCTAAAGCCGCTGTTGTCTGAGCAGATCCACCAACCTTAACTCCTTTTTGATAAACTGTCATTTTTGCGTGATCAGCAGCCTGAATACCTGATGCAATCTTTGGAGTAATACCATCAGCTTCATATTCACCTGTCAATGGCTGACCAGCTGAGTTATAGAAATAACCTGTAGCATTGCTGTTCCATCTCCAGTTTCCTATTGAAAACATACCAGTAATATCTAACCAATAGTATGGATGAGCTGCAAGATCCACTTCAATACCTTGGTGAAGAGCATCTACTCCAGACATATTGATTTGAGCACGGTCGCCGTCCTTCAAAGTAAGAGTTCTGGTTGTAGTTTTATCCATCCATGCAGTACTATATGCGTTAACATTTGCAGTGAAATATTTAGATCGATAACCGTATCCTAATTCAACAGAAAATATTTTTTCATTAATAGCATCAGGATTAGTAGCATTACTTACAGTTGATGAAAGGAATGCACCACCAGAGAAGAAAGGTGCACGAGATATATAACCAACATTAGCAAAGACATTATGATTTTCAGTTAGGTTATAGTTAGCACCACCTTTAACTGTAAAACCAATAAAGTTTAATGTTTCTGATTTTGCATGTTTATCATCATAATAGAAATGGTCTTTTCTCCAATAACCAGTGTTTGAAACTGACCCTGCAATAAATGAGCTTAATTTATCTTTATTGTACTCAATTTGTCCAAATACACCTTCTTGCATTACATAACCATTATAGTCGCGATAAACAACATCGCCAACTTTTAATTTTTTGTTTGTAAAATCTGTACCTAATGCAGCTGCACTATTATTTTCAGGTTTTACATCCTTACGATAGCGGTCAATATAAAAATCACCACCATAAAGATCAATAAGTTCGTTAGTATGCTGTCCTACATAATATCTTAAGTCAAGACCTACATAATAATTAATCTCTTTAGTTAAAGAAGATGTAAATGTAGAAAGTAATCCGTACCAGTTATGATTATTGATTGATTTAGACATTGCCATTTGAGAGCCATTTTGACTAGCTTCATTTATAGCATAAATCTGATCATAAGCAAATGTACCATCAGAATTACGATAAGTTGTATTTAAAACGCCGTCAGATGATCCATACCATGTATTAGACAAGGCACTTGTATAACCTTGACCGCTATAACCGCTACCTCTACCAATAGAAGTATAAAGAGTAGTACTTAAGCTAGTCTTTTCATTAACCTGCCATAAATGATTTAAAGAAATCTGAGGTTTGTGATATTCATTATGAGCAGAAGTTTTGCGTTCACCATTTAATCCGTAACCGAATGTAGGATTATATTTATAAGGACTATCACCTTTCATATAATTTTTAACCTGCTGCCATCCTTCAATTGTCAAACCATCATAATTACTTCTTTGGTTATGCCATTGAGGTGCACCAAAAGCAGTTAAAGAAATCTGATGATTATCATTTATTCTTTTAGCTATATTAACGAAATAGTTGTAGGCTTCAAATTCTGTACCTTGTATATAACCATCTCCCCAACTTTTGCCTCCAAGAAGAGTCATTGCCCATCCATCTTTGGTTAGTCCGGAAGAAACATTGAATAAAAGTTTGTTAAAACCATCGTTACCCATTGCGTAAGAAACAGATCCACCTTTCTTTGCATCAATAGTACGAGTTACAATGTTAATAGATCCACCCACTGAAGGAGCAGAAACTTTAGAAGCACCAAGACCTCTTTGTGTCTGCATAGATCTTGTAACATCAGAAAGACCAGCCCAGTTACTCCAGTAAAGACCACCCCATTCCATATCGTTCATTGGAATACCATTTACCATAACAGCAACGTTGGCAGACTGGAAACCACGCATATTGATTTTTGAATCACCATATCCACCACCATTTTTAGTAGCATAAACGCCAGGAGTAGATTTCAATATTTCAGGAAATTCCTGTGTACCTAACTTTTCTTCGATAAATACCGGATCAATTGTTGATACCGCTACAGGAGTTTTACGCTGAATAGCGATGGAAGAAGTAATTGTAACATCGGATAAAGCTACAGCATCTGGTTCCATTTTAATTGTACCTACATCGAGTGTACCTTTTTTTGAAACTTTCATTTTTTGGTCTTTGTAACCAATGTACTTAAAGATTAGAGTACCAGTTCCTGATTTTACAGACAAAGTAAAAGAACCATCCAAATCTGTAACAGCACCTTGGGAAGTACCTTCAACCGTTACAGATGCGCCAATTAATCCTTCATTAGTCTCCGCATCCACCAACTTACCCTTAACAACAGTTTGAGCGACTGCAGCTACAGTGCAAAAAGTTGTAAGCAAAGTTACCAATAGAAAATGAACAAAATGTTTTCTCATAATTCTGCTTGTTAATTATATGATTAAAATGAAAATATTTAACGCTATAAATTTCAAGCAACAAATATAATTAATAAAAATTACATTAATATTACATTCTGTACCATTTTTTTATATTTAGAAAGCAATATTAAATTTATAAGCAAAAGAAAAGCTTCGAAACTAATTTCGAAGCTTTTCGTCCTGTTTTATAAAATAATATTAATCTGCCATTAATTTACGATATCTTACACGCTTTGGTTCCTCATTTCCTAAACGTTTCATTTTATTCTCTTCGTATTCAGAATATGAACCTTCAAAGAAAAAGACTTCTGAATTTCCTTCAAAAGCAAGAATGTGTGTACAAATTCTATCCAGGAACCAACGGTCGTGTGAAATAACAACAGCACAACCTGCAAAATCATCCAAACCTTCTTCCAAGGCACGAAGTGTATTTACGTCGATATCATTGGTAGGTTCATCAAGCAACAGTACATTTCCTTCTTCTTTCAAAGCCATGGCAAGGTGAAGTCGGTTACGTTCACCACCGGAAAGCATTCCACATAATTTTTCCTGGTCACCACCTGAAAAGTTAAAACGTGAAAGGTATGCTCGTGAATTAATATCTCTTCCGCCAATGCGCATTAATTCATTTCCTCCGGAAATCACCTGATAAACACTCTTCTCAGGATCAATGTCTTTGTGCTGTTGGTCAACATAAGCTAACTTAACAGTTTCACCTACTTCAAATGTACCTTTATCAACATGCTCCAATCCCATAATCAAACGAAAAAGAGTTGTTTTACCGGCACCGTTAGGACCAATCACCCCTACTATACCATTAGGTGGAAGATTAAACTCAAGGTTATCAAACAACAACTTATCTCCATAAGCTTTTGTAACACCTTTCACTTCTATAACTTTATTACCTAAACGTGGTCCATTAGGAATAAAGATCTCTAGTCTTTCTTCTTTTTCCTTTTGATCTTCGTTCAATAATTTATCGTATGAATTCAAACGAGCTTTACCTTTAGCCTGACGAGCCTTTGGTGCCATGCGCACCCAATCCAATTCTCGTTCCAAAGTTTTTCTACGTTTGCTAGCAGTTTTTTCTTCCATCTCCATACGTTTGGTTTTCTGTTCCAGCCAGGAAGAGTAATTACCTTTCCATGGAATACCTTCGCCACGGTCGAGTTCCAGAATCCATCCGGCAACATGATCAAGGAAGTAACGGTCGTGAGTAACCGCAATAACAGTACCTGCATATTGTTGAAGATGCTGTTCCAACCAGTCAATAGATTCGGCATCCAGGTGGTTAGTAGGTTCATCAAGCAACAAGATATCTGGTTGTTGAAGCAATAATCGGCATAAAGCAACTCGTCTGCGTTCACCTCCTGAAAGATTCTTAACCGGCTGATCTTCCGGTGGACAACGAAGGGCGTCCATCGCTCTCTCTAGTTTACTGTCCAAATTCCACGCATCGGTTGCATCAATTATATCCTGAAGTTCTGCCTGGCGAGCAAAAAGAGCATCCATTTTATCCTGATCCTCATAATATTCAGGCTCTCCGAATTTCAGATTGATAGCTTCGTATTCAGCTAAAGTGTCGACAATGCTTTGCACACCTTCCATCACGACTTCCTTCACAGTTTTAGTATCATCCAAATGAGGTTCCTGTGCCAGGTATCCTACAGAATATCCCGGAGAAAAGACCACCTCTCCCTGATAAGACTTTTCAAGTCCGGCAATAATCTTAAGTAAAGTAGATTTTCCAGATCCGTTAAGACCAATAATACCAATCTTTGCTCCATAAAAGAAAGAAAGATAGATGTTTTTCAATACTTGTTTGTTTGGTTGGAAAGCTTTGCTAACCCCTACCATTGAGAAAATTATCTTTTTATCGTCAGCCATATATATAATGTATAGAGTTGAATTTCGAAGACAAAGATAAGAAAAAGCTTGGAATTGTTTGGTATTTTAGAAAATAGTTGTACCTTTGCACTCGCAATTGAGAAACAAACGATCTGATTCGCTAGCTCAGCTGGTAGAGCACAACACTTTTAATGTTGGGGTCTTGGGTTCGAGCCCCAAGCGGATCACTGAAGCGACAAAGCAATTCAAGAAAATCCCTGATAATTATTAATTATCGGGGATTTCTTTTTTCTGGAAATCAGCAAAAAACGGATCATTCCAAGATAAAGAATTAACAGTTATCCCGCAACTTTATATACTGAGCCGTGAAAGTGCTTGGCTTCCAAGAAGAAGTCAAGCACCTATATTTTATTTATACTTTATAGCATCCCAAGCCGGGGGATTAACTCCCATAAGATGTTTCACGAAGAAATCATATCTTTTGTGATCACCATAATCACCACCTAATGTGTGATTGCTACCAGGAATAACAACCAGTTCAAATTCTTTATTTGCTTTTTCGAGTGCATTTACCACTTGCATAGTGGAAGCTGGGTCTACATTATCGTCCATTTCGCCAACAACCAACATAAGAGGAGTTTTTAGCAAATGTGCATTCTCTACGTTAGAACATTCTGCATATTCTTTTCCAATAGGATAACCCATCCATTGTTCATTCCACCAAATTTTATCCATTCTGTTATCATGGCATCCACAGCCGGCATAAGCAGCTTTATAATGTTCCGGATAGAAAAGCGTAGCCATCATTGCTTCCTGTCCACCGGCCGAACCACCGAAAATTCCAAGTCTGTCTATATCCATATAAGGATATTTTTTCGCAGCTGCTTTCGTCCAGGCAATACGATCGGGGAATCCGGCATCTTTCAAGTTTTTATAAATTATTTCTTCAAATGCTTTCGAACGGAAAGAAGTTCCCATACCATCCATTTGTATCACAATAAAGCCTAGCTCAGCAATGGTTGAATGATATCTCAGGAACGGAAAAAATGATTTAGGAGTATATTGGCTGCCCGGTCCGGCATAAATATATTCCAATACTGGATATTTTTTATTCGGATCAAAGTTCGTTGGCCGGATAATTACGCCCCATATATCAGTTTTTCCATCACGTCCTTTGGCACAGAAAGGCTCAGGAGCAATCCATCCGGCTTTTAGTAGTTCAGTGATGTCTGCTTTTTCAAGTGGCATAATTTCTTTTCCGTTGGTAGTATTTCGGAGTAATGCAATTGGTGCTTTATTTACCATAGAGTAAACATCTACCATGTATTTCATATCCTTTGAGAACCAGGCCTGATGCATTCCTTCTTCGGGAGTAAGACAAGTAAGTCCGGAACCATCAAAATTGATTCGATAATAACGAACAAGATAGGGATCTTCATTAGCCACCATTCCGTTGGCTGAGAAATAAATAACCCGGTTAGCCTCATCTACCTGAACAACATCGCGCACGTACCACTCTCCTTTTGTTATTTGATTCTTCACCTCTCCTGTTTTACGGTCATACAGATAAAGATGGTTCCAGTTATCGCGCTCGCTCATCCAGATTATTTCGTTGCCATTTGCCAAGTCTCTGCGGAAATAACGATTGTAGTTCACAAAAGTCTTACTGGTTTCATTAATTATAGTTCTAACCTTCCCTGTTTCGGCCGATAGTTCCAATACACGAAAAGCCTGATGTCCTCTTTGGTTGTACTCAAACAAAACAGACTTACTATCAGAACTCCACTCCGGCCCTCTAAGTTCAAACTGACTATTGAATAGTTCCGTTGAAGGTATTTGAGATTCTCCCGTAGTTACATCAAAGATATATGGACATCTGAAAGGAAGCGCATCTCCCGGTTTAGCATATTCCCGTTTATGAAGCTTAGGCTGTAACTGATCTGCAGGCGATGATTCCACGAAATAGATATATCTTTTTTCAGCCGGACGGAATTTCATCACAGCCACCTTCTTTGAATCGGGCGACCAATGGATATAAGCCGAGTAATATTCACCCGGTGATCCATCAAAACTCAACGCTTTTTCTTTACCAAACAGGTTATCTTTTACATATACATTCTGATTTTTAATAAAGGCAGTCAGCTTTCCATCCGGAGAAACCACGGGATCTCCAACGCGTTCATCGTCCCATTCGTTCCAATACTTGTATTCCGGCTTAACCACTCTCCCTTCATTGACAAGGTTATTCTTTTTACGCAAATACATCCATTTATAATTATTGTATAAGAAACGTAGCGTATCCAGCGTAGGATTAACTTGTAGTTCCTGAAGAGGAAGTTTTGTAGCATCAATAGTCTGACCTGCAGATGAGGCTAGTAACTTAGCTAACTTCTGATGGTCGAACAGTTCTTTTCGTGTTTTCTTTACTGCGTCTGTTACTACGTACACTTTCCCCTGAGGAGTGTTACGCACATACCAGAACTGATTTGTATTTCCAATCCATTGAGGATTTACGTCCGAGTAAAACACTTTGTCCTTGAATTTGCTACTCAGAGAAAAAGCACGTTGATAATCATTCAGCGTGCCTTGTGCATAAAGCGCATTACCCGAAAGTAATGCGCCAATTGCTAATAAATAAATTCTTTTCATCATGCTATTCTACTTCCCATTCAAAAATACCGGCAGAATTCTTTTCCGGAAGATTAATCTCGAGTTTTAGTTCTTTGGTCGTTACCGGTTTAAATATAACTTCATTACTAATTCCTTTTTCAACGCCATAAGCCGAAGAGTTTTCTACAGGAGTCCACTCACCTGCAGAATTCTTATAATACAGTTTCCATGATTTTGGAACACGGCATCCTCCCCAGGGAGCATCATCATACCAAAATACAGAAGATCTGGATACAGTTTTTTCTGCGCCGAAATCGTAGGCAATCCATTCAGTAGATCCTTCTTTCGGCCACCAATGATAATAAGGCACTGATTTGTCATTCCCATCTTTCGGAAGAAGTCTGTCGTTGATTGCTGATATTGATTTAACATTATGCGATGCAGAAACTTTACTTTCAGAAGCAATGGTTGGAGGCATGGCAGGACGAGTTGCGTTCAGGTCGATTGGCAACCAAACAGCCATATCTCCACTTCCACGGTGTGCCCATGCATAATAAGGAATCAGGTTAAGTTTTACATCTTTAGCAATAAGCTTTCCTTTATCATCATAATTTAAAGTCTGAGCATCTGTCTGAATCATGTCAATTCCATAAAGTAGATCAGACTTCTTTTCAACTGTGAATACAGGTTTCTTGTTCATTATAACACTTTGAATACTAAAATCATTATCAGGCCATTCAGCACAATAAACCAGCGGACCACGTTCTACTGAAATCTTTCCTCTGTCGGCTTCCACCAGCTGATTTGCTTTTACTGTACGCACCTCCATATCGAAATGAATCTCTACTACATCTCCCTTTTTCCATGTACGAGGAATAGTGAAGTATCCTTTTTCTATATTGCTTTCAACAACTTTACCGTTTACTTTTACTGTATATCCAAGTGTCTTTCTATCTGTATAACTATATAAGTTTCCAGGAACAACAGAGCCTTGAACCCATCCAGGAACACGAATCTTCATTGCAAAATTCTGTTTTCCTTTCGGAGATACTTCCAGTTTAATATCACCATTCCAAGGATAACTGGTGCTTTGTTTCAAAGTTACATTTTTACCGTTCACTTTCAAATCAGAACTGTTGGCCATAAACAAGTTTACATAAACATCGTTGTTATGAACCGCATAGATATATCCGGGAATGGAAGGAATGAAACGGCAGATATTTGACGGACAGCAAGCGCAACCAAACCAAGGCTGACGTTGGTGCTGACCGATAGATTCCAATGGATTTGGATAGAAGAAACCACCGCCATCTAAAGATACGCCGGAGATTAAACCATTATAAAGAGTACGTTCAAGTACATCATAATATTTAGCTTCACCATGTAACAGGAATAAACGATAGTTTAGATAAACATTACCGATAGCTGCACAGGTTTCACAATAAGCAGACATATTAGGCAATTCATAATTTTCGCCGAAAGCCTCACCATTACTAGTTGCTCCAATTCCACCCGTGATATATAGTTTCTTATTTACAATATTATCCCATATTTTATCGATGGCATCAATATAACCTTTATCTCCTGTAAGAGCTGCAACATCTGCCATACCGGAATACATGTAAGCTGCACGAACAGCATGACCTACAGCCTCATCCTGCTGCAGAACCGGTTTATATGCCTGATTGTATTCTTCTTTATTTTCAGTATATCCGCGTTTATCCAGCAAGAATTTAGCCAAATTAATATATTTCTTTTGTCCGGTCACCACATAAAGTTTAGCAAGCGCCATCTCTGCAATCTGATGTCCCGGCACAACAGTAACCTGTCCCGGTTTATCTCCAATGGATCTTTCCGCACAATCCGCGTATTTTATGGCAATATCAAGGAAGTTTCTTTTTCCTGTAGCCTGATAATGAGCAATGGCACCCTCAATCATGTGTCCAAGATTGTATAATTCATGACTAAGTACTTCTTCCTTTTCCCAACGTTTGCTACCAGCCCATTCGTGAGGATGCTTAGGGTTCATAGTGCGTGAGGTGTAAAGATATCCATCCGGTTCCTGTGCTGCTGCAACAATAACCAATACACTATCAATATATTTAGCCAACTTTTTATTGGGAAAAGTCTGCATGGAGTAGCTTGCTCCTTCTATCGTTTTATAGACATCGGTATCATCGAAAGAGAAACCTTCCACCTTATAAGATTCACTAGGATGAGCAGCTTTTACAAAGTTTTCATACCGTCCTGTTTCTTCGCATTTTTTGAATGCCAAAGGAATAGTCACTTCACGGCTCGCCTTAAGACGCTGTCCCCAGAAGGAATCTGTTACCTTAACCGAAGTAAAAGGTACTGGAGTAATTGGATATCCGCCACTTTGCTTAACCTGCGCCTGCATTGCTATGCTCAGACTTAATAGTGCTACGGCTAGTTGTTTTTTCATGGTTCTTCAGTATTTGTTTATTATCAATCGTTATCTAATGTGCTTTATCTTGTTAGTTAAGTAATCTACTGGCGTTGTTTTATCATAAAGGTGTACACCTTATATCTGTTTAGAGTAGAGTATAATTTTAATAGGCGTACACCTTTTTCCAAAAACAACTTCTATAGAGAATTTAACTGAAAAGTTCTTTTTACTTAATCCCGGTTTTGGGGTAAGCTAGCTTTGAGTTCCATTTTAACAAGAGCTCAAAGCAGCATACTCTTTGTTCACTATCATCATCTTAATCTAATTATTTTCATTCAAGAAGAATACTCTATATCATTATAACCTCTACTTTTAAAAGGCATAAAAGTAATCAAATATTTTCGCTTATCAGAATAATATTATTCTAATTATAGCTCATTTTAATCCACTTTAAGCTTATCCGAAGTAAATTCGGTTGTAATATCTATTTCATTCAAAGTATAGTTATATACTTTCAGTGAGTGAAGCCATCCGGCAAACGGCCATTCATGTTCAGCTGTTCGTCCAAGAGTAACAAACGGGCTTAGTGGCAATCGCAACACAATATCTTTCTGTTTTACCAGCTTGCCATCAATGAAAATCTTCTCCATATATCCATCGTAAGTAATGACTATATGTTTCCATTCTCCGGAGCCTTTCAATTCTGGAATACCCGAATCTTCGAACCAACCATTGTGACAGATTACTCCGTTACGAGGTTCTGTTCCCCATCCAAATGCTATTTTCTCCAGTTCGCCTTGTGCAGGAATCAGATCGATAATACATTCATTGACTTCAACTTCTGGATTCAGTACCCATGCTGTGATAGAATAAGGTGTATTATCCGAGAAAGACTCTGGCATCTGAAAGTTTGACTGGAATTCCTGTGCACCATTAAAAGCAAAAGCCAGACGACCATTTTTCCGTTCTACGGAAATTGGGGTTACTAGTGATCTGAATCCTCCCTTGATCCCTTGTCCGTTTTCTATCTGTCGAAGTGAAACTCCTGGCATATAATTATCTGCATTTATATCGACAAGCATTTCTTTATTCATTGAAACGGTTTTAAACGGAGCCTCATCCTGCAAGGAAGCATCGAACATAATCTCCGGTACAGCCAACTGCCAGTTATAAATTCTGAGATCGGAAATAATAACTCCGTTTTCTCCTCCTTCAATCACTAGCTTCTGGCATTTCTTACTCATCTTCGCGGCTTTGCCCGAAGACACAAGTACACTATCCATATAAACTGATTCTTTCTTTCCGTCAGAAGTAAGAGATACATAATGCCATGCTGAGGCTTTTGTCTCTTTATTATTGATGGATGCCAGACTCTTTGATTGTTTAGAATCCCAACTTACAATCTTATTCAGCACCTCTTTCATAGTTCCGTAAACACGATAAGAAACGGTGTATGGTTGTGATGTATAGAAGCTTTGAGGCATGGTAAACGTAGACTCCAACCGTGCATTAGCAGGAATATGAATAGCTCCCCTGCCCTCTTTTTCCATCATTGAAATATTACCGTTAGCTATAAAGCTTCCGGCCAACATTCCGTTGTTATTTTCCCAGCAGTTATACTCTTTATTCGTTTTGTCACAGACCTTCTTTACAAAAGATGATGGTGTAACCTGTACCAACTTCTGAGGAGGATCAATCTCGCTTCCCTCAAAAATCTTAATATTCCAGATGGCTCCTATCATTCCAGTCTTTTCGCTTCCGGTAACAGTTAACCTGACATAACGGGCACGAGCCTCACCGAAATCAGTCATTGGGCTACCGGCAAGTTTATTATTGCGTTTATCAGAGAATATACTCCATTGCTTTCCATCAACAGAAGTTTCAATCATGTATTGATAATAGGAAGTAGGATACTCAAACTGCGTCCATATTCTACGGATATCATATTCTCTTTCCAGATCAATCTCAATCCATTCCCTTCCGCTGGTACGTGGACGCCAAAGAGTTGCATTATTATCATCCACAGCATATTCAGGTTTGAACGATTCTCCATAAAAAGAAGATGCTTTAACCGTTTTGCCTAGAGCTACATTTGGAAAAGAATTGGTAGAAGGTTGCAGATAACCAATACCATTGTGCCCAGCTGCTACTTTTTCTATCTGCCCGTCCTTCGTAAAGATTAGTTTATCGACAGCAATTTGTCTGTGCATACCTCTTGTAGAACAAGGAATATTGTGACGATGATAGACAATATAATAATTATCTCCTTCCTGAAGAATACTGTGATGACCCGGTCCATGAATGGTACTGTCTGCATTTGTTGCCAGAATTGGATTATTCTTAGCATAGTCAAAAGGCCCCATCGGTCCGGTTTTACTAGTTGCATACTGCACTCTGTAAGTATGATCTTCGCAATGTCCGGATGAATAAGTAAAATAATATATTCCGTCTTTTTTAATCATAAACGGAGCTTCAAAAAAGTCCGTAGCCTGAGTATTCGGTATTATCTTTTTCTCTGAAAAGCCTTTCAAATCGGGAGTCAGTTTGCCCACTCCACATCCAAAATCTTTGTAGATACCCCATGTACCCCAATAAAGGTAAGTAGAGCCATCATCGTCAACAAAAGATTGTCCGTCGAGAGTGATTACGTTTTTTACAAACCGGTCGGGCACAAGAACGGTGGTATCATTGCCAAGATAGTTCTTCCATGGTCCGCGCGGCGTGTCAGACACACCGGTATAAACCTTGCAAGGTTCGCAATAATACATATAAAACTTACCATCCTTGCCTTTCATTACATCCGGAGCCCAGATATGATAGGTAGTTGGCCAGTTCATCGGCATAATGGTCCAGTTTACAAAATCTTTGGAAACCCATACCTGAGAAGGGCCAAGGCCGCCACCATTTCCATCTGTTGTGGCATAAATATAATAAGTATCGCCAAACTTTCTGACGGTTGGATCTGCAAAGTATCCCGGTATAATAGGATTCCCGGCTTGTGGAGAATTCCAAGCTGTTTGCTGCCCTTTCGTCTTGGCCTGCACGTTCAGACAAACTAAAAGAATCAGTAAAAGAAGATGCTTTATTCTCATTATCGATGTATTTTATTATTAATCGGAATATTAATCTCGTAGAAATACTGCTTGATCAGATTATACATATCGGGATCATAATCCTTCAATTTTATGCGGCGGTTAACATTCCCATGAACTCCGTCGGCTTCTTCGCTCCAACGATTACAGTTGAAAAAACTCTGAACGCACTCAGCCCAATATTCTTCCATATTTGATATGGCATAAGTATTCTTCCAAAGCCCTTTTTCTTTTGCATGATTGTAAGTCTGGTTCAGCTTATTGAAAAATTCCGGATCAGTACCCCGAAGACCTATAAAATCAATAAGATGAGCAAATTCGTGAATAAGAATGTTTTCGCCGGTATATTTATCACGTGGCAGACAAAGAAGGTTCTCTTCTCCACAGCTTGACGAAAATTCATCTTCAGGTGCACCACCAAATCCGCGGGCACGCCAGTTCCAATACTTAATGCTATCCTCACAATTACAGATATGTTTAAATTCAGGGATATCACATGTCTCTTCAGTAGCACCGATAACCATCACATGGCAACCCTTTTTAATCATATATTCACGCGCTTTGGTACATTTGGCAAGCATCAAAGAAACAATTTCACTAGCCTTGGCAAGAGCCTCATCACTTACTTTTTCTGAAGAAATAACGGGAAAACCATTCGCATTCAAGTATTTCTTATAAAACGGATCGAATTTACCTGCAGGTGGAACGGTTGGTTTCATCTGGCAAGCATAGTCGCGCTCCAAAGTCAAAGCAAAACCACCTCCGGAAGCCAAATGTAGATTTAGCACATCTCCTTTTTTAATCATCAAAGTATCTACCTGATAATCGGAAGCATCTTTGTTTGCATTCACACCATCTTTATAAAGAGTGGCACGATAAACTTCTCCCTCTCCAAGGAAAGAGAAATCTAAGGTAACATCACGCTCATCCCAATTGGTCATACCACCTATGTACCAGTTAATATCCTTTTTGCGGGCAGAAACAATGTATTTACTCATCTCACCGCTCAGCACCCGGGTCTCATCCACTTCCGTAGGCAACGAAGAAATAAAATCAGTACATGGTTCATCTGCCAAATAACTACTTGGAGAGTCGGCCAACATTGTAAAAGGAGAATCGTAAACCAGATACATAGCCAACTGATGACAGCGTGTTCCCATTGACATCGGGTGATAATATACAGGTTGGAAATCATTTTTAGTAGCATTGCGCATAGCTCCCGGCGTAAAGTCTACGTATCCGGCCATCATACGAATATAAGGGAAGGTTACATCATAAAGCGGCATATCCTTTTCGCGGGTGCTCCACTTGGCTTCTTCCATTCCAAAAACAGCTTCAAAGTTAATCACATTAGGATAAGTACGGTTCATACCGGTGGGCTTATAAATTCCATGATAGTCGAGAATAAGATGATACTTGGCAGCTGTTTCGGCAATTCGATAAATCATTTGAACGGCAGTCTGATCATCCCGATCAAGGAAGTCAACCTTGAAACCTTTGACACCCATTTCCGAATACTTCTTGCAAGCAGCTTCCAACTGATTATCCAACACATTGAAAACTGTCCAAAGTACAATATTCACACCTTTCTTTTTGCCATATCTAATTAACTCAGGCAGGTCAATATCCTTCACTACGGTAAGCATATCTCCACTCTTTGGAGCATACCATCCTTCATCAAGAACAATGTATTCCAATCCATGATTAGAGGCAAAATCAATGTAATATTTATATGTTTCAGTATTTATTCCAGCCTTAAAAGGAACATTTTTCAATCCCCAGTCGTTCCACCAATCCCAGGCTACCTTACCACTCTTTATCCATGAAGTATCTCCAATACGATTAGGTGAAGCCAATGCATAAACCAGATTATTGACAGGCATATCAGTGTCATTTTCTGTTATAGCAAACACTCTCCACGGATACATCCGGTTACCTTTAGAACGTGCAATATAGTCATAGGTTGCAGTTACATATTCCTGTCTGCGCCATGGATAAAAGTCTGTTTTGGCAGGATAAGGAGCAAACACTCCTTTCAGATTAGTCTTTAAAGTATCCGACTTTACAAACATTCCGGGATAATTTTCCAAATCCGATTCAAGTAATGTAACTTTCAGACCGTTACCTTCATCGACTGTTACAGGAAGAAAAGCCAGTTTCTGTTGTGCTTTGGATAAAGGTACAACATCATAAGTGTTTTGGTAAGCCATAGCCATTGGCTTCCTGTCGTTTGTTGAATAAGGAAGATAGGCTGTATAATCTTTCGGAAAATGATAATCAGCTCCTTCATTCTTTATAATAACCTCTTCTTTGGAGTTTGTATAAAAACGATAAGCTACCCCTCCGTTATAGACTCGAAAAATAACTCCTCCATTCTGAAATTTCAGATTTAATTCATTGCATGTAGAAACGAACTGACTGCAACGATAAAAAGGAGCATCTATCTGTTCCGCAATCTTTTTATACTCCTTGCTTTTAAGGCGTGGGGCAAATCCTACAGAAGCATATTTAGTATTTGAAAATTCCAAAAAAGCCGTTGATTTGGCAAGCACTAAAGCCCGATCACGAATAATACTAAAACTAAGCGTATCACCAAGTTGTATACTTACCTGAATATGTTTATCCGGTGATAAAAGTGATATACTTTTTGCAGCATGTGCAATTACAGGCGAAATAAATAAGCAGGCAGTTAATGTACCTGCTTTTATTCCACTTTTTATAAAAGAGATAATATTGTTCATTGTATTTTTATTTGATAAGGCCACTCAGCATCAGGTTGAGGAGCTGTTTTTTCGTGTTCATTTTCACTCATATTAGGAATGGCGTCGGGATTCATCCAATGTTCTGTAGGAGCTCCCATCACAACCAACCAAAGGTAGGCTAAAGGTTCTCCTTTTGGAGCTTTAAATGAGATCTGCCCTTTTACCTGATTGCTGGCAGCACCATAAATTGTTGTTCCATCTTTCTTCACGCCAACAAAGCCATAACGCCAGCCGGCTTTATCTATATTAACTTTATTGAAACCATCTGCTCCAGCAATACCTTTAAATGAAACAGTTACTTTCTTTCCTGGTGAAGGAATATTGAGACAGATAGCATTAAATCCATAGTTCTGAAGACAACGTTCTTTATTTATCTGCATCCAACCGTTATCTAGCGTATCGAGTTTGCAGGTAAAACGATTAGCATAAGGCTTGGCAACCTCACGTACGCGATCCATATCATAGGTTATCAGGTGTCTGTAAGCATCAAAGATTTCATCATTGAATTGCAGCTGACTTAATCCGGTCATTCGCTGATAAGTCATTACGGGATCCTCTCCTTTTTTACCCTGACGAAACATCTCTGCAATAAACGGTAATCCGCGCTTCTCACTCCAATATTCAAGAACATACGGAGAATGATAAATATTGCCGAGACTTAAAAAAGCCAGATGCGTTTGATCCATAAAGGCTTTCCAATGATACTCCTCATCAGTCATCCATAAAGGATTCACTTGCCAAAGCATCCATTGCGAAGTCATTTCAAAGAAGCCACTTCCTCCCCACGCCTCACCTTGACCGTCGGAAGTAATCTGAGACTGAAAACTATGACCTAGTTCATGAGCAATACAATTCAATTTCTTATCCTGAATGCGATTGGGAGTTACCCATAATGCTCCGATCTGTTGGTCATAATCGCCACCATAAGCCGTACCTTCGAGCGAATAATTAACCATGACCATCATTTTATATTGTTCGGCTTTTGAACCCGGTTTTACAAATTTCAGCGTATCACTAAAGAATTTATAGAAACTCTCTGTACGCTGCAGTAAGTTCTTGACATCCCATGTCATTGGTTTTCCATCCAATTGAGGAGCCTCAGCAAGATTGGCACCAAAAGGTTTCTCCCAAAAAATAACGATATTGTCCGTAGAAGCCATACGTGCATAAGCATATTTGCTATCCGGATTATTAAAATCATTATTCACCAGATCTTTTGGGGTATAAATGTTCTTCTGTGCGTGCAGCTGGAAACTTAAACACAGCAACATTGTAAATAGAAGATTTTGTTTCATAAATAATAAATTAAGGTATCAGATTAGTAACAGTTACAATCAAATTCTCAAAACTCTAAAGAATGATATCTCAATTTATATCTTATGAGTTGAATATGTTTTATGTGAAAGAATATTATACATAGCTTGGTTTTCATAATTCGATTAGTTTATGGTTTACGTTTTTGGGTTTATTTCTGAATACAAATTAAATTGATATTCTCTTAGAGAAATGGAAATATAATCTATTAGAATGGAATAATAATCCAAAATTATTTTTCGAGAATAAAACTCAGAAAAGCCCTATATAAGAGCATTTCATTATTCCATTTAGACTATTTTTTCATATTTATGGATCATATTATCGTCCAAAACAAAATAATTGTAGTAATATTGCACGACTCTTAAATTCACATTTTTTGGCTATATCCATGAAGAAACGACATATATTAATTTTCGCAATATTTATTTTACTAATCCCGTTCCAACTTAAAGCTAATACTTTTAGTTTTCGTCATTATAAAGTCGAAGATGGATTGACTTTCAATACAGTGAGAAGTATTATCCAGGACCGAAGGGGATTTATGTGGATTGGTACAGAAGATGGCCTTAACCGTTTCGACGGATACACATTTAAAGAATTCCGGAGTAAAGCAAACAGCAAAAACTCAATTGGCAGTAATTACGTTGGTACATTGCTTGAAGATAGTAATGGAGATATCTGGATAGGAACTGAGAATGGAGTTTATATCTATCATCCCACAACCGAAAAGTTTATCCGTTTAGAAGCCAAAACCAACAAAGGTGTTATCTGTTCGTCTTCCGTTAATAATATTGTGGAAGACAAGCTAAAAAATATATGGCTATCGACTTATGGTCAGGGAATTTTTTGTTATAATCTGAATTCCGGGAAATTAGAACAATATAATGTTGTAAATGATGGTTCTGCAAAAAGCAATTACAATTTCATCAACTATATTTATGTTGATCACAACAATCTTGTATGGGCTGCCCCCAAAACACCCAGCAGCCCTCTAATCTTCTTTAACCGTCCAAAAAAACAATTTCAAATTGTTCCTTTAAAGTTGAACAGTTCCAAAAAGAATACATTTTCCGTCTATAAGATTTTCGAAGATTCACAGCATAACTTTTGGTTAGGAACATGGGATAAAGGATTGTGTAAGCTTGACATAAAAGGCAAGAAAGTAACTAGTTATTTATCACCGCAATCTCCCGGAGGAATTATACATATTCACGAAATAAATGAATATAAGCCCAACTTATTGCTTATAGGCTCTGATGATGGATTAAGCCTTTTCAACACAAAGACTCTGCAACATCAGTTGCTTACCTCAAGTGAAACAGATCCTTCCTCTATTTCCGATAACTTTGTTTACCCCATCTTCAAAGATCGTGAAGGAGGTATCTGGATAGGAACTTATTTTGGTGGAGTAAATTATGTTTCTCCAAACAACGGACTGTTCGAACGCTATACTCACTCCAAATATGTAAATTCGGTAAATGGTAATGTAATCAGTCGATTTACGGAAGATAAAAATGGTAATATATGGATTGCTTCAGATGATGGCGGACTGAATGTTTTCAATACTCAAACAGGATATTTCTCTGCTTATATGCTTCAAAAGGGTAAAAACAGTATCTCTTACCATAATGTTCATGCTCTATGCTGGGATAATGATAAACTATGGATCGGAACTTATTCCGGAGGACTTAATGTGTTCGATACCAAAACCGGTATTTTTAAATATTATAATTCAGAAGAAACTAATCCCAAAACACTAGATGGCGGAAGTATTTATGCAATATATAAAGACAGAGAAAAAAGAATGTGGGTGGCTAGCATGTCTGGAGTAAATCTTTATAACCGTAAAACAGACAATTTTACACGCGTAAAACATTTTAATGCTACTACCATAGACATTACACAAGATAATAAAGGTCTGCTATGGTTTGCCACCCAGGGAAAAGGTTTGTTCAGACTAAATCCCAAGACTAATCAATGGCGTAATTACAGTACCCTAACAGAGCAGGGAATATCAGTGCCATGTAGTCAGATGAACTGTTTACGTGTTGATCATAAAGGACAGCTATGGCTTGGTACCTCCTGCGGTCTATGCAAATATGATTATGCTAAAGATATTTTCACTATAATACCTCTTAATATTCCAAGCAATACTATTTGCTGTATAATTGAAGACAATAACAATCTTTGGTTGACAACTTCCAAAGGACTAGTCCGATATAATACAATTGGCGGAGCATATCAGGTTTTTACTCAAAGCGATGGATTATTAAGTGATCTTTTCATGTTTAATTCAGGCTTTAAAAGTTCAAAAGGTAAAATTTATATTGGAACAGCCAATGGCTTTAATGCTTTTTGTCCCCAAAAAGTAGTAGCTAATAAATGTCTGCCTCCCGTTGCTATTACCAACCTGGAGATATATAACAAAGATGTTGAAATAGGAGAAGACGGACCGCTGACTAAAGCAATCAGTTCAATGGATCAGATAGATTTATCCTATAAAGATAATGTATTCAGCCTTAGTTACGTGGCATTAAGTTACAGCACTCCAGAGAAGAATATGTACGCCTATAAGTTAGAGGGATTCGACAAAGAATGGAACCATGTAAACAGACAACACAAAGCAACTTACACAAACTTACCTGCAGGCGAATACATTTTCCGTGTAAGAGCTTCCAACAATGATGGACTTTGGAATAATGAAGGAACGTCTGTAAAAATCGTAATCCACCCTCCATTCTGGCTTACTACCGGCTTTAAAATTCTATATATTATTCTTATAGCCGGAGGTATTGTCTTTTTATTAAGAAGCATTAATCAGCGTAGCGAAAGGAAACACAAAGAGAAGATTAAAGAATTAAATCAGGAAAAAGAAAAGGAACTATATGATGCCAAGATTAGTTTCTTTACAATGATAGCACACGAAATACGTACCCCGGTTTCGCTTATTATCGGACCTCTTGAGAAAATAATGAATGCCGGTTTTAATATTCCCGAAAAGATTTCTAACGATCTGAATATAATAGAGCGTAACAGCCAGCGATTGCTGTTATTGGTAAATCAGTTGCTCGACTTCCGTAAAGCTGAACAAGGTTCACTTACTATCTCTTTTACCAAACAGAATGTTCACGATCTGCTGCTTTACACATTCGATAGGTTTAAACCAATGTTGGAACAAAAAGGCGTTGAATTTATCTTCAATTGTCCTGATAAAAAGCTAGAAGCAGATATCGATCAGGAAGCGCTGACTAAGATTGTAAGCAATCTACTTACCAACGCAATGAAATTTACCGAAAGCCGAATTGAATTGTCATGCGTCTCATATCCGGATACCAATACATTCAGAATGAAGGTTAGCGACAATGGGCCAGGAATTTCCGATCAAGAGAAAGAGAAAATCTTCCTTCCTTTCTATCAGATCTCCTCCAATACAAAACCTGGAACAGGAATTGGTCTTTCATTGGTAAAGACACTTGTTGATGCCCATAACGGAACTATTTCTGTTGAAGATGCTGAAGATAAAGGAGTTTCGTTTGTTGTTAATTTACCAATTAAGAACGCATTGTCTGGTGAAAATAACAACAGTTCAGCAAAACCTGTTTCCATGCCCGATTTGAAAAGCACCATTAACAGTTCTGAGCAAAACATAGAAATAGCTCCAGTTATCAATAAAGAAAAACCATTACTACTAATTGTTGAAGATAATGCCGACATGCGCAACTTCCTGCAAGAAAGTTTCTCTGTAGATTATCAGATTATTACTGCCGAAGATGGTATAGATGGTTTGGAGAAACTTAAGACCTGTGAAGCGAGCCTTATTATCTGCGACTTAATGATGCCACGTATGGATGGTCTGGAATTCTGTTCTGCCCTACGAAACAATATTCTACTAAGTCATATCCCTGTGGTATTGCTTACAGCAAAAACAGATCTTAGTTCTAAGATTGAGGGTATGAACTGTGGCGCGGATGCATACATAGAAAAGCCTTTCTCTATTAATTTCCTGAAAGCTCAGATTAAAAACCTGATTGAATCCAGAAAGAAACTGCGCAAAAAGTTCTCAGAACTGCCATTTGTTCCACTCAAAAGTATTGCCGGGAATAATGCTGACGAGGAATTTCTAACCAGGATGAATACTATTATTGAAAAGAATATATCCAATGTAGACTTCTCTATAGATTTACTTGCCGAGCAGTTATGTATTAGTCGTTCAGGACTTTTCGCCAAAATAAAGACGTTGGCAGAAATCACTCCTAACGAACTTATTCAAGTTGTGCGACTAAAAAAGGCTGCTGAGTTACTTACTGAAAACAAATACCGGATTAATGAAATTGCTTATATGGTTGGCTTCAATAATCCGTCTTATTTTTCCAAATGTTTCCAGAAACAATTCGGTATTCGTCCGGGAGATTTCATTAATAAGAAAGAGAGCTGACCAATCTCTTTTTCTTATTGATAAATTTATAGTCGGGAAAGTTTGAAATTTAAATTTTTATTATTTACAAGATAATAATAAACCAAAGCCCAGTCCTGATCATTGGCAAAAGGATCATAAAAGTACGCTTTTTTACCGTTTACTTTATTGGGATAGATAAAAGCGCATGAGGCCTTTCCATCTTCAAAAAACAAGCACAGATTATTACGGACAATATTTTCGGCACGTTTCTGATAAGACAGATCCCCCGTACATTCAGCATAAAGGCTGTATGCCAAAGCCGACAAAGTACTCCAGTAATGAGGAAACACATCTCCCCAGAATTCACGTTTGCCAAACCAGTAACCATCCCAGTGCCGTATCGCAATATCATTTAAATGATAGCTTGGCTGCAATCCAGCAAAAGCTTCCAGTAAAGGTCGCTGTTCTTTGGCTCCATCCAGATATTTCTGTTCTTTAGTCACTTCATACATCCGAAGAAGATGAATTATAGCCGGTGCAACAATGCTCTGCTCATAATTAACCTCACTACGCGGATAAAAGCAACCATTCATCAGATAATTATCAGCAGTCAGTCTGTAATCATTCATCAGGCTATCCGCTTCCAAAGTAAACTGATTATTTTTTAGCATTGAATATGCTTTTACCGGAATATCAATTGCATAAAAGCCATGGCCAAAGTTACGATACATAGCCCGAATGGTTTTATATGAATCCATAAGAAATTGCTTTTCTCCGGTTATGTTAAACATTTCCAGATAAAAATTAGCTACCCACGGATAGTTATATGCACGATTACGCCCTGAATGATCAATACGCGACCAGGTATTCCCATCCTTATCCTGCAGTTTCCTTACAAAACTGGCATATTTAAGTAGTGATTCCTTTATTTGCGGATCTTTAGTTCGCTGATATTGCAAAGCCAGAAATACCCCCATTCCCAAGCGTTCGCGTCCTTCGTCACGGTCACTGCTACTAACAGAAGGAGTATTATTCAGAAAGATTTCATTCTTTTCATTGTCATACACCATATAGGCACCATATTTGGCATCATTCTTATCATTCATCTGCTGATGCTTAATAATAAAATCAGCTCGTTTTTTTAGAAGCTCTTCTTCGCCGGATATAACAAAACAAGAAACCTGTGTTCGTTTTCCTTTATTATAGTTCAGTTCAAAATTCATCTCCCCTTCCTTTATTGAAGGAATCTGGGCTATAATCTTATTACCACTTCGCTGAATTCCCATTTTGTCTCCATTAATGGTAACAAAGGGATGCTGCAAAGCTACCGCACTTTCGAACTCAACTGAAAGAATTTCATATTTCTGATAAACGTATTGTTTACTTTTTCCTAATACCGCTCCACGTTTCAAAGCTTGTGCATAGAAATCAGCTTCTCCCTGATGCGAAAAAATTCTCCAGGCAAGTACGTAACTCTTTTTAGGTTTTAAAGTTATTGATTCCGGATTAAGAACAATTACCCCTCTGGTATTCGACATTCCTTTCTCGCGCTGACGTTCTTTTATTTCATAACCAGTTATAGAACCACTGGTCAATACTAATCCCAGGTGAGGCGCACGTCCGCTCATTTGCATCGCATTTACATAAGCAGCACTTCCACCTGTCCATATATGAGCATTTGTGCGAGCATCAAAGCAGGTCTTTGCGTCAGGATAATTATCATTAAAAGGAGTATTGATAGCGATATCCGTCAATGTAACTTTCTTCTTCCCTATATTAGTAAAAGTATATTTTTCTAATAAATCACCATTAACTGGTTTACGTTCAACACTGATTCTTATATTTCCGGCCATATAAATAACAACCGTAACATTACCTTCTTTCTTAATCTCAATTGGCTTTTGCCAGGAAAACAGAGAAATGTTATCAGGTGTTTCTATAGTAAAACGACCTAATCCCCAGCTATACTGTTTGCCAATCCAGGCGTATTGAGAACCATCCGTTGAAAGAATCCAGTTCATATTACGCACATCATTAGCTATAGATAGTTGTTTTACAGCCCCCGTTTCATCGTCAATAACCGATTCTATATTCTGTGCCAACGAAAATAAAGAGACTGTAGCGATTAATGCAAAAGCAAGCAATTTAAGGTTCATTTGTACTATTTATTAAAAACAAGATTTATTTTCCAGTTTCCACCATAATCCAGTATCAGTTTCCTTATATTTTTCCATTCCACATTTCTGTAAAACTCTTTGTGATGCATAATTATCTTTTTCAGTTTCTGCTATCACACATTTAATCCCTTTCTGTCCGAAAGCCCATTTACACATAGCTTCCAAAGTTTCGGTCATATATCCTTTTCCTTCGTAATCGTGATTTATACCATAACCTATTTCAACCTCTCCATTATCTCCCGGCAAGTTTTTAAAATCGGCACTCCCTATAGATTTATTCTCCGATTTCAGAATAATCTGCCAGTTGGTTAACCACAAATACTCTTCCGGATATTTTTGCGCTTCATTATATAGCCACTCCATTGCCTTTTGAGTATGTTCATCAAGTGGTTCATGTGAAGGAGTTAACAGCAGTTCTCTCTCTATTTCATCGATCCCCTTAATTAGCAACCTAAATTGGTCGAGAGTCAAAGGTTGAATGCGTAAACGTTTGGTTTCTAAGCTTATCATCATTTCTTTTTTTGAACAAAAATAAAAAAAGAAAGTTTATAAAAAACCACATTAACCCCAAGTTTGCAATATATTTATCTATGAATAAAGATTTTTTATATCTTCCGAATCAATATATATCTTGCAAATACCCTAATTTTGGGCAAAATTAAAAAAATGAAAGAAAGAAAAAATAATAATTCAAGTTTGTTTGCCTTACTGAAACCCTATGCAAAGATGAACGGCATGATGCTGGCATTTGCATTGTTAAGTAATGTAATCAATCTGATCCTCCCTAAAATCATATCAAAAACAATAGATGGACTATCAAAAGGAGAAATTGATTTCAAGCTGATAGCTATTCTATTTCTGGGAGCTTCATTCTTAATAAGTGTATTTACATTATTACAAAATGTGGTACAGACATACACTGCAGAAAAGGTAGCCCAAGATACCCGCAGTAAATTATCGGATAAGATTTTGCGACAAAGCTTTGCATACATACAGCAAGCAAACCCGTCAAAACTACTAACGAATCTAACTTCAGACATAGATTCCGTGAAGCAGTTTGTTTCACAGGCAGTAGTTTCAATTATCTCATCCATATTTGTAATTATCGGAGTTATTATATTGCTGTTCAGCATTAACTGGCAACTAACTACAGCAATTCTTATAATTATTCCGGCAATTTCGGGTGCATTTTACTTCACCATGCGAAAGGCTAAACCTAAGTTTAAAAAGAGCCGCGAAGCTATTGACAATCTGAATCTGGTTATCAATGAAAGTATTCTTGGGTCAATGCTTATACGTATAATGAATGCCCAGCAAAAGGAATACAATAAGTTTATTAATTCCAATATTGAAGCCCGAAATATAGGACTTTCTATTGTGGCGCTCTTCTCCACCCTGATTCCGATAATATCATTTATTGCAGATGCATCCATACTTATAACAGTATTGCTGGGAGGACATTTTGTAATAAGCGATAGTATGACTCTGGGAGATTTTGCAGCATTTAACAGCTACCTGTCCATTCTGTTTTTTCCTATTATGGTGATAGGTTTTATGAGTAATATTATTTCTCAGGCCAGTGTTTCATATAAGAGAGTTAAGGATGTTCTCGAAGCTCCTGAAACAGTAGAAGAAGGTAAAATCACAGGTGAAATAACCGGAAATATTGAAGTAGACAATGTTTCTGTTATCTATAACGGTAAACCAGCATTGAAAGATATTTCATTCTCTGTCAATGCAGGTAGTCGCATAGCTGTTATCGGACCTACGGCTGCGGGTAAAAGTCAGCTGTTATATGCATTAACCGGACTGATTACACCTAATTTCGGAACAATCAGGTTCGATGGAAATGAAGTTAACCAATACAATGCGGAAACGTTTCACAGTCAGGTAGGATTTGTTTTTCAGGATAGTATCATCTTTAATGTGAGCATTCGTGAAAATATAGCTTTCAGCAATCAGGTTACAGAAGAATCACTTGAGAAAGCCATTGATACTGCCGAACTGAGAGACTTTGTAAATAATCTCCCAAATAAACTTGATACAATGGCAAGCGAACGGGGAACCAGTCTTTCCGGTGGACAAAAGCAGCGAATTATGCTGGCTCGTGCATTGGCTCTTAACCCCAAAGTGCTTCTTCTCGATGACTTTACTGCAAGAGTAGACAACAAAACCGAAAAGAAAATATTAAAGAACATTGAAGAAAATTATCCGGGAATTACCCTTATATCTATCTCGCAGAAAGTTTCGTCCATTAAAGATTTCGACCAGATTGTGCTTATCATGGAAGGTGAAATGATTGCAAAAGGCACTCACCAGGAACTAATAAATAATTGCACAGAGTATATTCAGATATATAACTCCCAGAAAAGTACCCATTTTTATGAACTATAAATTATCACAGACAGAAGAACAGAAAAGTATAACCAAACTAAACTACAAGAAGTTTTGGGAACTACTAAAAGATGAGAAAAAGAGTCTCATTATCTGTACCATTAATATTCTTATAAATGCCGTACTTAATATGGTAGCACCTTTTCTGATTGGTATTGCAGTTAATCAGTACATGCAAACCAAGCAGTATGGTGGTGTGCTGACTATTGCCTGTTACCTGCTTGTAATCTATCTGGGAGTATTGGCAACCGGAGCTATTCAGGGAAAAGTGATGGGTGGTGTGGGACAAAGAATGCTTTTTAAAATCCGCAATCTTCTTTTCTGGAAATTGCAGGAACTGCCTGTCGATTTCTTCTATCAGAATAAATCGGGCGATCTGATTTCCAGGATAAACAATGATACCGATAAACTAAATTTGTTTTTCTCACAATCACTTATTCAGTTTATGAATGGTGTTTTCTTTATTGCAGGGGCAGCCACCGCTTTACTATGCATTAACTTCAAACTGGGAGTAACCGCTCTTGCACCTGCCATCGTTCTTTGGGGATTCACCAAAGCTTCTTCCAGATGGGTGAAAAAGAAGAATGAAAAAAGCATGAAAACAATGGGCGACCTCAGTGCCGAAGTTCAGGAGAACCTGACAAACTTTAAAGTTATCATAGCATTCAACAGACGCGATTATTTCAAACAGAAATTCGATGAAAGTAATGAAAAGAATTACCGTGCTTCAGTAAAAGCCGGTCTGGCCAATAATGTTTTCCTTCCAATATACAGTTTTTGCTCAAACGTGGGACAGTTTATTGTACTGGCGTTTGGTATTTACCTTATCATGCAAGGAAGCTTCACCATTGGGTTCTTAATCAGTTTTCTGACTTATATCAATTACTTTTATGATCCATTGAGACGTATAGCCACTTTATGGACAAGCTTCCAGATAGCTCTTGCCGCCTGGGATCGTATTTCTCATATACTTTCCATGGAAAGTAATCTTCCGGTTATGGAGTGTAAAAAAACTGAAGATCCGTCCAATCTGCTATCATTTAAAGACGTCACATTCAGATATCCCAACGGTAATGAAGTTTTAAAGCATATCAGTTTCAATCTGGAAGCAGGTAAAACATACGCATTTGTAGGCCCTACCGGTGGAGGAAAAACAACTACAGCTTCGCTTATAGCGCGACTTTACGATCCAACAAAAGGAACTATTTTCTTTGAAGGAAAAGATATACGTTGCTATAAATCGGAAGAAAGAGCCCGAAATATAGGATTCATCTTGCAAGATCCATTCCTCTTTTCAGGAACAGTACTCGACAATATTATCTATGGTAATGACGAATTTAGCCAACTATCAGAAAAAGGATCTATTCAGAAAATAGAAGAAGCCGGTCTGCACGAATTGATAGATAAGTTTGATAACGGACTACAAACAACTATTAATCTGAACAGCGAGGATATTAGTTTAGGACAGAAGCAACTCATAGCCTTTATGAGAGCTGTGCTTCGCAAGCCCAAACTGCTTATTTTAGATGAAGCCACTGCTAACATTGATACTGTAAGCGAACAATTGCTTGAAGATATTCTGCAACGATTACCAAGTAGCACTACAAAAGTGATCATCGCTCACCGATTGAATACAATCGCAAACGCTGACGAAATTTACTTTGTGAACTCAGGAACTGTAGTCAAAGCCGGTTCACCTCAGGATGCTGTCAATCTGTTGCTTCATGGTAAGCGAGAGAGTTAGAAAGAAACTATATGGAACCAAGAATAGAACTATTAGCAGAGAAGAAGCTGGTTGGTAAAAGGCTAAATATGACTTTATCAAACGACCGTACATTTGAATTGTGGCACAGTTTTATGCCTCACAGAAAAGAGATAAAAAACAGCATTAGTACTGATTTATACTGTTTACAGGTATACGACAAGAACCTTAATTTTAAAGATTTTAATCCACAGACTGAGTTCGAAAAGTGGGCAGCCATAGAAGTCACCAACTTTAGTGATATTCCGGATAATATGGAAACTTATACCCTAAAAGGCGGTCTTTATGCCGTTTTTATTCATAAAGGTGTTCCAAGCTCTTTCCCAAAAACATTCCAATTCATATTCAATGAATGGTTACCAAAATCAGAATATGAACTTGATAACAGAGAACATTTTGATTTGATGGGTGAGAAATACAAAAATGATGATCCTGAATCGGAAGAAGAAATTTGGGTACCTATCAGATAAATCCATTAATTCACCTCAATAATCACTCTCCTATAAGACACAAGATTGAAAGCACCATCATCATGCACTTCGCAAACAAAATGGATTGATTTTCCCGCAGCATCCTGAGGTATAGCAATATTGATGGAAGAGGATTTATTATTGCTGATTGCTATATTAGATTTATAACTGCCTGCTTCTGGCTGCCGCCACCAAAGAAATGAAAGATTATCGCCCTCGAAGTCTGTAGACTTTGAAGCATCAAGGTGAATGGTCTTGCCCGCTTTCGTCTTTATATGAATTGGTGTAATACCCTTCTTACTATTGATAATAACTTGCGGGTTGGTATTTCCTTTGCCTTCATGTGCCCACTGCATACGAGCTGCGAAATCGTTCAGTTCATCAGGATAGAAACGACGCTTATAGTTCTCGGTGATTGTCTTTTGTGGCTCTTGCCAACTGTTCCATGCATAAGTGATGGAGTCGGGACTAATACCATAAGCATGACAACCACCCCACCCTGCCTGAGTTGGATCTTCAGGATCGGAAAGTCCGTTAGGCATTACATAAAGGAACGATGGCGTATCGCCTTCCACGCCCCATTTATAGTTAGGATAAATGCTACCCATAGCACCATGACCTTGGATGTACTGTTTGTGTTTATCCCAATACTTCTTTCCGAGATCGCACTGCAGTTGCCATGTTCCTTCATCCCAAATAAACTTTAAATCATCCTTGAATTCACGGCGCATCCACATGTGAGAACTGTAGGCGCGGTTCATGCGCATATCATATTTCATGTCTTGATCGGTAATTGTGTAAATGCGGAACTTATGGAGGAATGCCTTCAGTTGTTCCGGTGTGCGTGTCTGCTGCACTCGCCATATTGCTTGCGCAAGAGTGTTGCCACCACCCCAAGTAGCAATCCATATTGGCCGGTCATCATCTTCATCAGCCAGTTTTATAAGAAAGTCGCTTCCTGCAGAATCATTATCCTTACCAATTACCTTGATACCTGCACGATGACTTCCTGACATAACGCGACTGCGAACATACTCAGCACTTGGCCAATAGCCTAACTGCTGCTTGCCATTCTCCTTATCGATAGAAAGGAATGATGTTTGCGCTGAGCGTGCCTTCAAATTCTGAACATCCTTTGCATAAGCATCAACCACTTGTGTTAGATTCTGCACCCATTCTTCCGGATAAGGATCACAATTCCAGCCAATGGTTGTCATGATAGCTTCAATCTCGAAGCGATCAGCATAAGCCAGAAGTCTTATTGCAGACTCCATATCATCAGGCTCAACATTACAATCTCCTATGTCGGTAAGAACCACAAGGCGTGGTTTCAAATTTCCCTTCCATTGTTTGGCTTGCTGCGCCATAAGCGGCAAAAACAAAAAGGGAAGCATTGATAATACGATTCGTTTTTTCATATACAGATTTAATTTTCTACAATGCAGCAGGGTTAATGCGACAAAGATATAAAGATAATTTTGGACTGCCAGCATTTCTTTTGATAGATAATTGCTGTTCACCTAAAGTAGTAATCAGACTTGGAACAGCAGTTGAACTTGTCGGGAGCTTGTCGGGTACTTGTCGGGTACTTGTCGGGTGTTGTTATGAAATCCATTCTTTAGGAGCATCAATTACAATATAGTGTAGTTCATTCATATCACCTTTTTTGTTCCAAAACATAAGCTTATCTAATCATTATCGCAATGGCCATTATAATACTACCCTACACTGGTGCCGGGAGTGGCATTCAGCGTGCACTGAGTGAAGACAATAGGCTTTCAGCGTGCACTGAGTGAAGACAATCGGCTTTCAGCGTGCACTGAGTGAAGACAATCGGCTTTCATTCTCTAACAATGAGTCATTGCATGAATTCGTGATAACTATTGCAAGAAACGTTATAGCAGACTCTGACACTAAAAGCAGCGACTTAGACACTGACTCTGACACTTTATCGAGAGACTCTGACACTAAAATCAGCGACTTAGACACTGACTCTGACACTTCAATACGAGTTAAACTAAACAATAAGCAAAAAGATGTAGTAAATTTCTGTAGCGTGCCTCGTAGTAGTAAGGAAATATTAGAGAGAGTTGGCGTAAGTTATCATACTAAGAATATTGATAAATATATTAATTTTTTGGTTAATGTCGGCTACTTGGAAATGACCAATCCGGAAAATCCGAATGCCAGCAACCAAAAATATCGTAAGAAAATAAAGAAATAAGGCATAAGTACAGTCATAAATTAAATATATAACTATTTTGAACATTAACCGGATTTAAAGGTGCTTTTCGTATTCAATGACGATTTTCTAGCCTTAAAGCTACAAGAAGCACGATAGTTAAAACATATTATTCAGAATTGTTATGGTTTTACTTTATAAATGGCTAATCCCACTGCTGTCAGCAAATACTTATCATAGATAATTGCTGTTCACCTAAAATCCTAATCAGACATAGAATCGCAGGTGAACTTGTCGGTAGCTTGTCGGGGACTTGTAGGGTACTTGTCGGGTGTTGTTCTGAAATCCATTCTTTGGGAGCATCAATTACCATATAGCGATTCTTTAGCTCATTCTGAGGCGATAAACGAATTTATTCTTAAGTGTTCGCCCAAAAACTTTAGCGGTGTTGCTAGTATATATTTATTATCTATATTATTTATGTAATTATATAAAATAAATCCTGTATATTTGTAATCGTAATGACCATTACGGTAATAGCCATTACGATTACTAGTATAATGCTTTCATATAAAACAAAAGAGTTATGAGGTTCTATAATCGTGAAACAGAGTTAACTACACTCCTTGAAATTCAGAAAAACTCATTAGAGAATGCACAGATGACGGTGCTAATTGGACGTAGAAGAATTGGAAAAACCAAACTTTTGTTTAAAGCAACAGAATATCAACCTACGCTTTACTTCTTTGTAGCTCGTAAAACTGAGAAACTTTTATGTCAGGATTTTCAAGAAGAAATTGCATCCGTTTTAGGTGTACCCATGCTTGGCGAAGCTGATTCTTTCAGAAAGCTATTTGCTTTTCTTATGGAGTTATCAAAACAAAGATCTTTCAACCTGATTATTGATGAATTCCAGGAATTTTATAACATCAATCCATCTGTTTATAGCGATATGCAGAATATTTGGGACCAAAACAAAGACAAGAGTAAAATCAATCTCTATCTAAGCGGCTCTATCTATTCGTTAATGCATAAAATCTTTGAAAGTTATAAAGAACCTCTTTTCGGACGAGCTACTAATAAAATTACCCTTCAACCTTTTAAAGTATCCGTACTAAAAGAGATAATGCAGGAAAACAATCCCGGATATTCTGCTGAGGATTTGCTGGCTCTTTACACTTTTACCGGAGGTGTGGCTAAATATGTGGAGCTTTTTGTAGATAACCGTGCTTTGACGTATTCCAAAATGGTGAATCTGATGACGAAAGAAAATTCTTCGTTTCTGATGGAAGGTCGAAATATCTTAATAGAAGAATTTGGCAAAGATTATGCTACCTATTTCTCTATATTGGCATATATATCCAGTGGCATTAATTCCAGAGGTGAGATAGAAGGACACCTGCAACGTGAAATAGGTGGTTATCTGGCACGACTAGAAAACGATTTCAGTATCATTACCAAACTACGTCCCATATTTGCTAAACCGGAGACTAAAAATGTACGATATGTGATAGGTGATAACTTCCTTTGTTTCTGGTTCCGCTTCTTCTATAAATATATTCGATTTATTGAGTCCGAGAACTATGACAAGTTGAATGAAATTATTCGTCGCGATTATCCAACATATAGCGGATTAATATTGGAGCGATATTTCCGTGAAAAGATGAAAGAGAGTAAGTTGTTTACAGATATTGGCGGACATTGGGATAGAAAAGGACTTAATGAAATTGATATAATTGCAATAGATGAATTGAGCCACAAAGCGGTAATAGCTGAAGTTAAACGCAATCGGGGCAATATCTGTATGGAAAAGCTGATAGCCAAAGCCGAAACATTGACGTTGGATTCAAAACAGTTGCGTGATTATGAGATTGAATATAAGGGTTTGTCTATGGAAGATATGTAAGTAAATGAGCAATCAGCATACTCAGAATTTTATTTGTTATTTATTTAACATATTTAGGACAATTCAAGATAAAAGCAATACATTTGCATATTACCTAAATATATTTGTGGTAAACCAACAAATTCAAACAGATAATATTAATAAAGATGGAACAAGCAAGACCAATTAATAGAATTAAGGTTGTTTTGGTTGAACAGAGTCGCACAGGGAAATGGCTGTCTCAAATGGTTGAAAAAAATTATGCAACTGTGTCCAGATGGTGTTCAAACGCTGCACAACCATCTTTAGAAATGTTAGTGAAGATTGCAGAAGTACTGAATGTAGATGTTAGAGAATTAATTAATACGACAAAAGAAAAGTAGAAATGGGAACTAACTTTTTTACAAACGAGAAAGAAAATACACTTCTTGAAAAAATAGAGGGTGTTTTTACATATAGGAAAGTTCATTTTTTTGATGCTCTTGTCGGTTATTTTAGAGCGTCTGGATATTTCAGGATACGCAAATTTATACAGCAAACACCTCATATTAGAATATTAGTTGGTATTAATGTGGATAAACTAACCTATCAAGCTAATATGCAAGGGTTTTTGTTTAATCCAAACGCAGAACAATCGCAAGAGGAGTTTTTCAACGAAATTAAACAGAATATTCAAGAAGCAAAATACGACAAGGAAGTTGAAGATGGAATGTATCAGTTTATCGAGGATATTACCTCAGGTAGAATAACCATGAGAATCCACCCAAAGCAAAACATACATGCCAAAATATATATATTCAGAGAAGAAATCTACCATCCTCACGGTTATGGTTCTGTTATTACAGGTTCAAGTAATTTAACAGAAGCAGGACTGGAAAAGAATTTCGAATTCAATGTTGAACTTAGATATGATGACGATATTCAGTTCGCAACAGAAACATTTGAGAAATTATGGAATGAATCAGTTGAGATAGATATTACCCACATTGATAAAATCAAAAAGGAGTCGTACCTCAACACTGATTTTACGCCATATGAAGTATATCTCAAATTCTTATTGGAATACTTTGGGAAAAGTATAGATTTCGATCCTAATTCTGTGTCTGATTTACCTAAAGGATACAAAAAACTATCTTATCAAGTCGATGCCGTAAATGATGGGTACACCAAAATGATGAAACATAATGGTTTTTTCCTATCCGATGTTGTCGGATTGGGTAAAACCATAGTCTCGGCTCTTATAGCAAAGAAATTTTTCTTCTCGAATGGATTCCCAAGTCATCGTTCTCATACTTTAATTATTACTCCACCTGCATTGAAAACAGGTTGGGAAGATACCTTGAACACATTCAAATTGGATAATTATAAGGTTGTAACCAATGGTAGTTTACATAAAGTTAAGAACCCGGATATTTATGATTTGATAATTGTTGACGAGGCGCATAAATTCAGAAGTGATACAGCCTCTATGTACACGGAACTTCAGAAGTTATGTAAAACAAAAACCAAACAGCAAAAGCCTGATGGCTCATTTTATGACAAGAAGGTTATATTGGTTTCTGCTACCCCCCTAAATAATCGACCGGAAGATATTGCTAATTTGGTGTACTTATTCCAGGATTCAAAAGATAGCACATTAGAGGAAGGGAATCTTCAAAGGTTCTTCCGTGAGCAGATTGATAGATATAAAAAGCTAAATAAAGAGACTGATATTGAATTGATCTCTAAAGAGATTAAATTAATATACGAAAAGATTAGAACAAAGGTTGTAGAGCCTTTGACTGTAAGACGCACACGTACTGATTTGGTATTGAATGAAGAATATAAAAAAGACTTGATATCACAAGGCGTATTCTTCCCTAGAGTAAGTGCCCCAAAGAAAATCTATTATCAGTTAGATGATGAATTAGATTCATTATATGATAAGACTATGTTTGCTCTTAGTGATGAAAAGATGGGATTAACCTATAACAGATATCAGGCTATTAAATATCTTGTTCCTACAAAGAAAAAAAAATACCAGAAAGCAGATATGATTTCCACACAGTTGGCTAAAATCATGAAAACTCTTTTGGTTAAACGTATCGACAGTAGTTTTTATGCATTCAAACAATCTTTAAAGCGATATTACGAAGCAAACAAAGTAATGCTTAAGATGTTTGAAGATGGAACCATATATATTGCGCCAAATTTAAAAGTTAATGAGTTATTGAGCAATGATAAGGAAGATGAGCTTATCAAGTTAATAGACGAACTAAAATACACAGACCCAACAATAGAAGTCTGTACTCCTGATGATTTTGAGAACGGATTTGAAGATGGACTTAAAAAAGATAATGAGATTCTGGAAGTTCTTGTAGAGCGTTGGAATAAAATAAGTTACGACCCCAAAATAGACATTTTTATTGATTATCTAAAAAAGGAATTGTTCGATAAAGCTATAAACAAAGAGGGTAAATTATTGATTTTCTCAGAGAGTAAAGAGACAACAAAATATCTCTCTGACACATTGAAATCAAAAGGATTCAAACGTATACTTACTGTTCAAAGTAGCAATCGCAATAATATGATGCCTATTTTGATAGAAAATTTCGATGCCAATTATTCAGGAGAAAAGAAGAATGACTATGACATTATCATTTCTACAGAAGTTCTTGCTGAAGGTGTGAATTTACACCGGGCAAATATTATTGTAAACTATGATACTCCATGGAACTCAACACGCTTAATGCAACGTATTGGTCGTGTAAACCGTATTGGAACAACTGCCGAAGAAATCTTTATCTATAATTTCTTTCCGACAGCAAAAGTGAATGATGACATAGAATTGGAGAAAAAGGCAAAAATGAAATTGTTCGCATTTCACGCAGCTTTGGGTGAAGATAGCCAAATATATTCTACAGATGAAAATCCAGAAAGTTTTGGACTGTTTGATAAAGAAATTGATACCGAAAGAGATGAAAGACTCCGTTATCTTATGTGGCTTAGAAAACTGAAAGAAGATAATCCTGATTTAATTAAGCGTATAAGCAAACTACCGTTGCGTGCTCGCGTTGGTCGTAAGAGTAAAGTTATGAAGAACTGTACCCTTACTTTTATTCGTAATCAAAGACGTGACGCTTTTACTTTCGTACGTGAAGATGATTCTGTTGAAGATCTTACTTTCTTAGAAGCTGTGAAAGAGTTTGAGGCGCGAATAGATGAGAAAGCAATTCAATTGCATGAACTTCATCACAAACAGGTAGCTAAAGCTATAGAAGAATTTGCCGATGGCGAAGAAGATGCAAAAGCTATTACAAGCAAAGTTAATCCGCAACAAGGCCCTAATGAGAAAAAGGCGATAGCTTATTTAGATGGATTTAGGAGCATTGAGAATATAACTGAACAAGAATTAGAACTTATCGAGAAAGCTAAACGTGCTATTACGACAGGTAAATTTCAACAGTTGCAGCGTGATGTTAACAAACTAAAAGCTTCAACAAAGAAGACTCCGATAAAACCAGTCATTTTATTAGAACAGCTCATAAAGATTATTTCTGTTTATCCGCTTGACTATGTTGAACGGAATAACAGTAATTCAGCCAGTGATGTGAATTATAAATTTAAAAAAGAGATAAACCCCGAGATTATTATCTCAGAAAGCTTTAACTCATAAAAGATAAGCGAAATGAACCAGACAAAATTAAAAAATATATTATCCTCAAATTTCGACTTTGAGCAATGGAAGTCCATTCTTGACAAGATGTTCTCAAAGATTGAATACTTTACAAAAGAGGCTCCTATTGAAGCATCGCTTATCAAGAGTGGAGGTCAAGTGGGAACCATCCGATTAGATGATGGTCGTTCATTGGCTATTTTCAAAATCGAAGTGGCTGATAATATTATTATATCACGTAATAGAAAAGGATTGAGAGACATTGCAGCACATTATGTAGATCAGTCATTAATTCATGGAGCTTGGGTTTTTTACTATTCAAAAAACCAAGCAGACTATCGCTTGACCTATATTGCTAAACAAACCTTTTTTAATGCTGACGGAGAACTCATTAAAAACGAAACAGCACCAAAACGTTATACGTTCTTGTTAGGAGAGAACGAAAAGTGTACAACAGCAGCCAGTCGTCTACATGAGCTTATCGAAAAAAAGAAAAAGGGTACAGTTTATTTAGCAGACGTAACCGACGCATTCTCTGTAGAACGCCTAAATAAAGAATTCTTTGCCGGATATAAGGCCCAATACAACAGATTCCTTGGACTTAGAAATAAAGACAATAAAGATGATAGAGACTACGTAAAGAAACTCTTGGGTCGTCTTGTTTTTCTGCAATTTCTTCAAAAGAAGGGATGGATGGGTGTACCTGCCAACAATAAAGATTGGAATGATGGTGATAAAAACTACTTGTCAAATCTTGTGGATAAGTACGAGGGAAACAATCGCCTATTAAGCGATGTGCTTGAACCTTTGTTTTTCGAAACACTAAATGAGCCACGTGAAAACAGTGAAGTAAATCCGAAACTGGGTGATAATATCAAAATACCATATCTTAATGGAGGTTTATTCGATAAGGACAGATTAGACCGTCTGGATATTGATTTCCCTTATGATTATTTCAAGGATTTAATGTCTTTCTTCTCTATGTACAATTTTACAATAGACGAGAATGACCCCGACGATGCAGAAATTGGTATCGACCCTGAAATGTTGGGGCATATCTTCGAAAACCTTTTAGAGGATAACAAAGACAAAGGCGCATTTTATACACCAAAAGAAATTGTGCAATATATGAGTCGGGAAAGTATTACCCAATATCTTAAAACTCATACCGAAGATAGCCTGCACACAGCTATTGAATTACTTGTAAAGACTGGCAAGGTCGCCGACGTATTACAAAACAAACCTATTGCTTCTAATGTCTATAACTTGCTAAAGAGTATAAAAGTATGCGACCCGGCTATCGGTTCCGGAGCATTTCCTATGGGAATACTAAATGTTCTATACCATTGCAGACAATTGCTATATGGCTTTACCCAGGACAAAAATGCTTTTTCGCCTGCAACCATAAAACGAGAAATCATTCAGGAGAATATCTATGGTATAGATATAGAACAAGGCGCAGTTGATATTGCCCGGTTACGTTTCTGGCTGGCATTAGTGGTTGATGAAGTTGAGCCTCAACCGCTACCAAACCTTGACTACAAAGTAGTTTGTGGCAACTCTCTATTGAGTCGTTTTAATCTAGATATGCCTTTTGATAATATATTTAACGAATACAACAAAGGGAAAAATGAGGAAGATAAAGTATCTCTGTCTAAGTACAAACAGTTAGTTGCAGATTATACCAATACATCCGATCATAATAAAAAAGATGAGTTTCGTAAAACAATTGAAGAAATTAAAGGTGCTTTCCGCACAGAGTTAAGAAACAGGGAAAGAGTAAATTCATCAAAGCTTAGAGTTCGAATTCGTGACCTTGAAGCCCCAATGCTTTTTGGAGAACGCACAAAAACTGAAAAAGCAGAAGTAAAGAAACTAAAGACTCAACTTGCAAAACTCGAAAGTGACCAAGCAGACATCCTCAATAATAAACTTTACGAAAATGCTTTTGAATGGCGTTTTGAGTTCCCAGCTTTGCTTGATGATGAAGGTAAATTTACTGGATTTGATGTTGTTATAGGTAATCCACCATATGTGAATATAGCAAATATTAAGCCTGACGACTATCGGAATGCATTAAAAGCTATATACTTATCAGCTAAAAACAAATCAGATCTATATGCTTTTTTTATAGAAAAAGGATTTGAATTAATGACAACTAATGGTGTAATGTCATATATTATTCCTCATACGTGGAAAGCAACTGATAGCTTTCAAAATCTAAGAGAAATCATTTTTAAACAGCATAAAATATCTGAAATAGTAAATCTTAGCATGGGGGTATTTGGGGCAATTGTAAAGCCACTTATTGCTGTATTTAATAACCAATACCAATCGGAATATAGTATTCGAATATTAAACGACAAATTTGCGGTTGAATCTGAAATCAAATCAAATGAAATAACTAATAACGCAACCTTTTCTATCGATACAACATCCAATGCTCTCGAAAAGGCATTATACGTTAAAATAGAAAATGAATCAAAACAATTGTCGTCAATAATAAAATTTTCAAGAGGAATAAAGACAAGTGACGATAAGAAATTTATTTTATGTAACAATTTAAATAGCGATTGTAAAAAGGTTTTTAGAGGAAAAAACATCAAGGCATATAGCTTAAATTGGAAAGGGGAATATATTTGGTATAGACCAGATTTAATGAAAGAAAAAATAGGCTGCGTCCCTTACACAAAAGATTTCTTCGAAACTCCTGAAAAACTCATAACCCAAAGAGTTAATAGTTCTTCACAATTATTAGTAGCTTATGATAATTCACAAAATTACTTTTTAGACACAACTAATGTATCAAAATACTCTTCATGGGATAAAAAAATATCTTTAAAATATTTGTGTGGACTTTTAAACTCAAAATTGATTAATTTTTGGTATTGTAATAAATATAGAATGCCAACAATAGGGATATATGAGTTACATTCTATACCGATTAAAATATCATCAAATCAACAACCATTTATAGAGATAGTTGATAAGATTTTAGAGGCGAAAAAGTGTGATCCACAAGCCAACACCTCCACTTTCGAATCCGAAATAGATCGAATGGTCTATAAACTCTATAATCTAACCGAAGAAGAAGTCGCAATAATCGAAAAATAAGAATTTAATAGAAATCAAGATTTCTGATATTCAAAAAAATAAATTGACCTGATGGTGAAGAACGACATTTATTAGATTCTGTAAATAAAATTATTAGTTGGATTCTATCTCTTAGCATGATCTAATACCTCTTAAAAAAACAAAGTATCCATATTAATTTGTTCAAAAACATAAGGTTAAATCATCTTTTTTGTTCCAAAACATAAGCATGGCAGCCTAATTTTGTTCCAAAACATAGGCTAGCCTCACAAAAATCAAAATCACAAAATTGATCTAGCAATCTAGCACTATCAACATAACTCACTATAAATAAACAAAATATCACCGCTAGATCAATTAAATTTGATCTAGCGGTGATCTAGCGATCTAGCGCTTTGGTTCGCTTATTTAATCTCTACTACTTGGTACACTATTCCGCGGTGTGCAAGGCGATTGCCGAATTTATTCTTCAATGTTCGTCCAAAAACCTTAGCGGCGGTGTTAGTGTATTTAAATCCGGAGTCTCTTTGCTGCATGCGTTTCAGCATCTCTCCGCAAGTCAGTTCCTCGGCTGGTTCATCGCCTACCGGAGAACGGAAATAGATGTCGGCAACTTCCTCTTCGGGCATCACTTGCTGAAAACGGCGGTTGCTTTTGGTAATGTACGCCTCTTCTTCGTGAGTAAACCAGTAGCGTTCATCATTGCGAAGAGCCTCAACGGCTTGGGCGTAGAGTTGTTTGTAGTCAATGGGCGATTTATAATCAACCACTCCCAATATAGCTATGCAGATGTAACGACGACTTCCGGTTGGGTCGTTCAGCAAGTCAAAGCTGTTGCTTGTGGCTATAAATGTGGCGTACCTGCGCATCTGCTGGGTAACACTGGCGTGAGGCAAACGTGCCTGAACGACTGCTTTTTGCAGAATATGCTTCACAAATCCCTGATAAGAAGGACTGATGGAATCGTACTCGTCCATATTTATCAGCGCAAAGCGGGTTAATGCCAGTTGAACATCTCCACGTTTACTGAAGTCTATGCCATCAGTGTAATATTCCCGCAGCTCGGGTGGCAAAAGATTCATGCAATAAGTTGATTTTCCGGAACCCTGATCGCCCACTAGCAACGGCAATGTGCTGTTTGCGTGGTTACGGTCAAGTTGTTGCCAATGAGCGACCATTGAGAGAAACCAAATGTAAAACAGGTCTCTCCATCGAGGGTTATCACACGGCACGCGGTCGGCCAGTTCACGAATACGGTCTTTCCCGTCCCATTTTCCTACATTGAGAAGATAATCTTCAATAGGATCATAAGAGGGTACACGGTTTGATTCCACATAACGCTTGATATCAACGTCCCAGGACGGAAGTCCTTCTGCCAATGCATCAAGACAAATCGTGTTAAGCGCCTGTTTATTGACTGGACGGAAATCGAAGTAGAAAGATTTCAGTTCCCTGTATTCCACCATGCCTTTCACGGTATTTCGTCTGAGCTGATATCGCCTTTTCATAAACTCTTCCATCTGTGCCACCAAGGTCATGGAGGAAGAGATGCAAGGCTTACCGCCAAACTTATTAGAGATGGTATAAATATTGCGGAAGTTTGTCCGCACCTCCAGTTCGTACTTATTCAGGTTATAATACATCAATGTCCACTTTATCGCATCTTCTTCCGGAATACCCGAACGGTAACAGTTTTCCGCCAGTTTAATAAGAAACGGAAGTACCTCACCACTCTCCCATTCTACCTTGCCAACGGTGTTCAATGCATCCCACATGGAGGTGCTAAACAGCGTAGAGATAATGTGACTCCGCTCGTATCCTGGCAACAGGCGTTGCAAAGGATCACTCATCTGCTGACGCTCTTCATCAAACGTTGGTTCAGCAGGCATACTTACCGGCTGCTCTATACGGATAGGCACGGCATCCGGATTATGATACAACGAAGGATCAAAACTCATGCGGCATCCGTGTTCCAACAGCGGTTCTTTTAGTTCTATTTCGCGTTTTAGTTGAGGCTGATACCATTTTACCGCCTCACGATAAGCCTGCGCATGAAACATCTCGGCCAGTTTGCGGTTCTGGGGCAATGTACTGTCCGGCAATGTAAAAGGAACTACGATCTTTACACTCTTATCGCTAGAGCCGATAAAAGCAAGTAAGGTTTGCGGCAATTGAGATGCTCTTTCGCGTATTTGTGCTGCCTCATTCGCGTTAGCCAAGTTATTTACCTCTATGGTTACGCAACCATTGTAGGATGACAAGATCTGCTGACTGCCATCCTTACGGAAGACTCCTCCAAAGACCAGTCGGGGAAGTTTCTTCACCTCCGGAAAATTTTGACCGGCCATTGCGTACTGAAGTACATTTCTTAGATTAGATACCGGTCTGCTGCTCACTTCGGTTCTCATCGCATCTACAGCAGTTTCAAATTCAAGGATACGTTGTGTTTGTGTTTTACCGTCGTTACGGTATTGCGTTATTTTCATAAAGTTAGTTAGGGTTATTAATTACTTCTTTGTAGTCTCTCTGTAAGTGCGCTGATACTTTATCTCGGGCAATATGCTGCGCATTTCTTTATCTGCTTTGAAGCAAACGCGCTGCGCCGTCACTTTTAATGGTGTACACTCATCGGGTGTTTCAAAACCTTCGCTACCTGCTGATATGGAAAACATGCCGATATTTTTCAGATGAACCGTATTTCCTTTCATCAGGTATGTTTGCATCACATCTCCCAATGCAATAACTGCTGCATGCACATCCGATTCATGGAGCGAACAACGTCCGCTGATATCCTTTGCCAACTCATCTATACTTATTTGCCCGGAACTAACCGGAACGCCATGATAGCGCACTTTTTCTTCTTCTCTACTCTTATCTACTTTTTGACGAACAACATATAAAGACATACTTATTTGTTTAATTAATTTATAATCAGGTTATTTTTCGCACACCCGGGTGTATCCGCCTCTTACACCCGGGTGTAAAAACAAACTCCACCCGGGTGTACAGGCGATATACACCCGGATGGAGAGTTATTTTTATTTCTACAAATATAACAAATAATTATGTTAAATCCAAATATTTAGAAGGGTATATACAAGCTTTCAATGAGTTATTTTGTAATAAAAGAAGATTTCGACAGCAATCATAAGAGCAGGTGCTAGATCGCTAGATCACTGCTAGATCAAATTTGATTGATCTAGCACCCCTATGCTGTTTATTTATAACAAGTTAAGTGGTATGTGCTAGATTGCTAGATCAATTTTACATTTTTATTTTTTATGAGAGAGAGTTTTTATAAATGCATTGGCTATTTATTAGATATTGGGGAATTTATTCTCCCATATCGTTCAAATGCAATTCTAATGCTTTGACAGAGATGTAAATCTCATATATAGATATAGTGAGCGAGATAATAAGCAGTAACAGCGCCAGACCGAAAATGTAGACTGACACAAGTTGCAATTCGATATATACAAAGAACATACTAATTACGCAAAGCAGCAAGCTACTGATGCCCGTAAACTGCATAGCACGCGTCAGGTAAAGTCTCTTCTTCAGGTTAGCAATCTGTGCTGCCTTTACCGAGGAAGGATTTGCTACATATTGCTCTTTTAAAGTACGTACCAGTTGGGCATACGATAAAAATCGGTTAGTATACGCCAGCATTATCAATGATATAGCCGAGAACAATAAAGCCGGAGTGGTTAAATCTATTTCCATAATTATTCTGTTATTAAGTTACGCGAGTTCGATATAACAACACTATCTTAATTCATCTTTTATGATGATAGTTTGATACTTCAAAGTTACTGTTTTTTTAATACGACCTTTACCGTTGGGAAGAGTTTATTTTCTTAAGTACATTCCGAATACAGTTTTTTACTCCGGTAGAAAAATATTCCGTTTCGGCATTTTCCAGATAGAGTCTAATTTCACAGAGCAACTCCGGCTCTTTAAGGGCTATTTTGTATGCCAGCTTTATACAAAGGGCCTGAATAGCTATTGCTTCATCCGGCGAAAGCATTTTCTCCAGACAGAAATTATAAAGTTCTACAGGAAATTCAGCAGGTACAGGAAGATTATACAGAATTGAAAGCAGCAGTCGTTTGGTACCGCTATGTTTCATGGAGAGAGTAAGGCAAACTATCTCATCATATTTAGGAATAAACCATTCCGGAGTTAATTCGCTAAGCTTTTCGCAAGCCCATGCCGCCCGCCAGGATAGCTTTGTTTCTTTGTTTGTAACCAGGCTGTAAAGAGGCTCAAAATCTTCCGGATAAAATAGAACGGATTCAACTATGGCATCTACAAAATTTCGTGATAGCGTAGAAGATAGTTTTGCTTCAAAATCGGTTATTCTTTCCATAATACCATTAACTAGCTTTTTATAGCATCACTCCATTTAGAGGTTTTATTTACGAAGCAATATTTTCTCACCAATTAATACTGCACTACGAACGTATTCAGCACAATGTGTTCTGAAAATATTCAGTTCACGAACTTTGGCATATCCTTCAGGAGTACTCATATCAATTCCATCAAGCAAATCCTTGCAACAAATAGAACCATGCTTTTTCCTAAACTCTGAAATAAAATGGGTGGTCAAGTCATAAGTATATGATTTTTGCTCAGTGCTATCATTTTCATCCATACCATACTTCAAACCAATAGCCATCAATGCTCCGGTTACAGCTCCACACATCTCCTGGCGAAAAGCAACTCCCGATCCAAAAGGGGTTGCAATTCTAAAACAATCACTTTTGCTAATATTCAGTTCTGAAGAGAAGACTGATAAAACTGACTGCGCACAGTTAAACTTTTTATTAAAAGTTTCTACAGCTTCTACTGATCTTTCTTTTTCCATAATAATATTTTGCGTAAAAGTAGTAAACTTTTGTATTCATAATTAAAACAAACGTGTAAATAATAAAAAATAAAAGTCAGGAAGTAAATTATATTCTTCCTGACTTCATTAACTGATATATCTATTACTTATAAATTTTAAGCTATTTAGTAATTTTACAATCTAACCAACTTCATTAAATAGACATCATTTTCTCGAATATCGAGTTCTTTGGAAAATGCAGCCCCCTTACTCACCGTTACTTTCTCGGAAGAAACAGGTGTGCCGTCATTAAGCTTCTTTATCTGTTCAACCTGCTGTTTTGTAAGCTGATTTGGTTTACCCATATCCAAATAAGTTGTATAAGCATCATTTGACCGGTAACCTACTTTGTATATTTCAAGTGTATAATCACCATCGGGAACATTGGAAACATTAATCTTCACTTTTCCTTTGGCCTTAGCAGGTAAATCCCTAACATAATATACCTGATTATTTACAGAATCGCCCGGATGCGTATTGGTGAAATCCCATAAAAGAACCTGAACATTACCTTTTGAATCTTTGCATGCCCATGAAGATGAATCGTTATTGATTAACTCTGTTTCTCCTAATTGATTAATGAATTTGAAGGAATAGAAAGCCGGTTTATTGATACCCTGAGTATTTAAAAGTCCAAATCCGCCATGGAAAGGTGTGAAACGTGGACCGGCTTCTTCAAAAATATCTGTAAATACCCAGTAAGACATTGAGTTGGCTGCTGCTCCTACCTTCTTGATTTTATCGAGTACATAAGAAGCCTCATGATAACTGTCGTGTATAGGGTCGGAAGGTGTGTAAGATGCACTCCATTCTGTATAATGTAATTCCAAACCAGGCATAGCAGAAGCTGATATTTGTTTGCGTGAATTCAACATATCACCGCTAACTGCCATTGGATCCTGACTAAGTACAGTGCCCGAATTGCCAAATTCGTCAAGATACCCTTGCTTTACTCCGTAAGTATGAGTGCTGATAAAATCCAGCGGAAGCGAATTCTTATTGCAGAAATCAATCATTTCAGGCACCCATGCAGCACCTGCTGTAGCCGGACCTCCTACTCTATATTCTTTATTTACAGATTTAATAGCTTTTACAGCATATCTGTATAATTTAAAATATTCCTCTTGTGTTCCTGCCCAGAATCCATCAAGGTTTGGTTCATTCCACACTTCGAAATACCATGTTTTAACTTCGTCGGCACCATAACGCTCTGTAAAATGAAGCGTAAGATTACGAATTAAATCTTCCCACTTATTATAATCCTTAGGAGGAGTAACATTTCCTCTCCACCAGAAAATAGTTTTAGAGCCACTGGCCAAAGCAGAAGGCATAAAGCCCAGTTCCACGAAAGGTTTTATTTTTATGCTCAGTAGATAATCGTATAAAGCATCGATGTACTGAAAGTTATATTCAGGGTTTCCTTTTTTATCTTCACGGTAAACACCCATATCGTCGGACAGCAAACCATGCATACGGATATATTTAAAATCGCACGCGTTTTTTACATAAGCCAGCTGTTGCTGCCAGTCGGCACGCAAACCTTCATTGGCACGGCCTGCTCCAATACATTCTAATGGAGTTTTGCAAAGCGCGCCTTTCTCTTTTGAAAAATCGACTATAATCTCTCTCGTATTTAATTTGGCTATCTGTTTCTTTTTTGCAGGAGATGCTGAATATGAGTTTTGTAAAACAGATAAAAAGGGAATCAGTAATAAATACTTTAATAGATTTTGTTTTGCAGAATAGAATTTAGGCATAAGATTTTTGGGTTTAACATTTTTCATAGCACAAACATACATCAAATATCATAAACAAAGGTAACAAAATGTTTCAGATATGTAGTTATAATGTATTTGTACTAATGTATTAGTCAGAAAATCAAGCGCGGGCAATTTTATCTAACCAATAACACTAATTTAACCTCTATAAAACAAAAAAAACGATATCCTTGCCCGCGCATAAACTTAAGAAGACTCTAAATTCACAGTTTATTCATTCACAGTTTTTATTTTTCCATCCTGTGTATATTCTAATTCGCAAACTTTAAGGCTGCGAAGCCATGTTTTACCATTTGAAGGAACACAATCATGGTGGAATAAATACCATTTACCTTTGTATTCGGCTATTGCATGGTGAGTTGTCCATCCTACAACGGGTTGCAATATAACGCCTTGATAAACAAATGGCCCATAAGGATTATCGCCTATTGCATAACACAATAAATGTGTATCACCTGTAGAATAAGAGAAATAATATTTTCCGTTGTATTTATGCACCCATGAAGCTTCAAAAAATCTTCTGCTATTATCGCCTGCAGTCAATGCCTTACCAGTTTCATCCAGAATAACAACAGGTTTTGGCTCTTCTGCAAACTCAAGCATATCTTTGCTTAATTTCACTACACGTGAAGGAATGGCAGATTCGTTATCAGCAGGAAATGTTGCACATTCCAATGCTTTGTTATCACGGTAACGCTGAAGCTGACCGCCCCATAAACCACCAAAATACATATAATGATTTCCGTCACCATCATCTAATATGGCAGGATCAATGCTGTAGCTCCCTTTTATTGGATCTGATTGAGGAACAAACGGACCTTCGGGACGATCGCTCACAGCAACACCGATGTGAAAAACATCATTTTTATCTTTTAGTGGAAAGTACATGTAATATTTTCCATCTTTGCAAGCTACATCGCAATCCCAAAGCTGACGTCCGGCCCATGGAATATCTTCTACTTTCAGTACTACTCCATGATCTTTAATTTCTCCGTTCATCACATCATCTGTAGAAAATACATGGTAATCGCGCATATCAAAATGATCGCCATTATCATTTTCCGGAATCCCTGATTCCCAGTCATGAGATGGGTATATATACAATCTGTCGTTAAATACATGTACGGCAGGGTCTGCCATGTAATCATTCTCAACTAAATATCTTACATTTTTCATAGTTGTTTATTTTGAGCTATTTAAAATCTTATTAATAAATGGTTTCGGGTTATAATTACGGTCGAACAACAATGGGTAATCGGTTCTTCCTCTTACAGGGAAACCGTTTTTCCATGAATCGCCATCAGTAATTCCCCATGCAGTAACACGGGTTATAACATCGGAATACTTAATAAACAAATTAAAGAATTTCTCCATACGATTATTCCATTCAATTGAAACAGAATCGGGAAGTCCGTTTGGATAAGGATTCATTTCTTTCTTATATGTAACCATGTCCGCAACATTGGCACTCATATTTACAGTAGGTAAAGCACTCATATCCCACTCCGTAATCATGACCTTTGCACCTGTACTGCTAAAGCTTTTAATGCTTTCTTCGAACTCATCTAAAGCAGGATAGTCCATACCTACGTGCCCTTGCATACCAATTGCATCAATTCGGAGTCCTTTTTTCTTCATACTGTTTACCAGCTCCACAACCTTGTCGCGCTTTCCTTTTGCATTCATGCCGTAATCATTGTAATACAATTCTGCATTGGGATCGGCTTCGTGTGCATACTGAAAAGCCAGAGGAATATACTCTTCACCTAAAATCTCATAGAATTTGGTTTTGCGCCATGACCCATCTGATTCAATGGCTTCATTCACAACATCCCACCCTTTAATTCTGCCTTTATAGCGACTTACGATTGTGGAAATATGATTTTTCATGCGTTCCTTCAACACCTCCGGAGAAACATTGTTTCCATCTTTATCTACACAAAACCAAGGAGATAACTGAGAATGCCAAATAAGACAGTGACCAATGATTGCCATTTTATTTTCTTCTCCAAATTTCACCAATGCATCGGCAGCAGTAAAGTTATAGGTATCTTCTGTTGGATGAATGACTTCCGATTTCATACAATTCTCGGCAACAATAGAATTGAAGTGCTTCTTAATAAGCTTCGTTGCATTGGGGTCCATGCCGGCAACTTGCCTTACGCTTACAGCTGCTCCTACAAGGAAATGTTTGCCAACTACATCTTTTAAACCTGGACCAGAATCTGAATCAGCTGACTGTTGTATTGCCTTACAGTTAGTAAAAAAAGCAGCAGCTAATAATATGCTGGTTAAATATTTTAATTTCATAATGACTAAATTACAGATTAATTTTCTGATTCACTTCTATACACAAGCAATTCGGCCTGCATTTTCTGATTATATTTCTTTGTGATTGGGTAAAAATAAAGTGCTACAACACCAATAAAGAATGTTACCGCCGGGATAAGACTTGATGAAAGAAGTATACCATTTATGGCTGTATCACTTTGATTAACACCTGCTCCCGACACATAACCAAATCCTGAAAGTAGGAAACCTAAAATAGCTCCACCAATACCAAGTCCGGCTTTTAAAGCGAAAACAACACCGGCAAAAACCAGTCCGGTAGCCCGACGATGATTTACATATTCAGAATAATCGGCTACATCGGCTATCATTGCCCACAATAAAGGTACGGTTGGTGCGTACGCCAAACTCTTTAAGAAGTTGAGTAAGAACATAAATTCTACATCTTTCTTTCCTGGGAAATAGAACATAGCTGTAAACAATGTAGTTAAAGCCAGACAAACAATAAAAACTTGTTTCTTTCCATAGCGGTTAGCCAAAAAGCCAGATAAGAAAATAACGCCAAAGAACTGCACTAATGCTCCAAGCATGTTGAATACACCAAAACCTACTTCATAAGCTTTATCTGGACTACTGACTATAAGTCCGAACGCATTAAGAATTGTGTGGAGAACACCATCCGAAGAAGTTGTAGCAACTAGTCCCAGTTTTCCAAGGAAAGCATAAAGAGCATTTGCATCGACATAATTTTCAAAATAGTAATTCATCGCACTTCCCCACATGGCCAAAGTTATGAAAATAAACAGAGTGAGAATAAACATTGCACGCCATGGAAGACTGGCCACAACATCTTTAAGATCTTGCCTTATATTTGTTTTTTGACTAGGTGGAGGGGTAATACGTTCACGGGCTGAAAGAAAGGCTATTATTAAAAAGATAAAACCAATAACAGCAAAAATACTGACGGTACAGAACCAACCATGACCTATATCTCCTCCTGCAGAGAATTTACGTACAAGTGGTAGCGTTAATCCCTGAACAACAAACTGTGCAATGGTTGCTGCGACAAAACGAATTGATGTAATGCTGGTACGTTCTTTGATATCACTACTCATTACTCCTCCCAAAGAAGAATAAGGTGTGTTATTAAATGAATAGATGGACATCAGCAGGGTATAAGAAATTGTTGCATAAAGTGCCACTAAACCTTTGTCGTGAATACCCGGATTGGTAAAAGCAAGTATATAAAATACCATGAAAGGTAACGCTGTCCATAACACCCATGGACGGAATTTACCAAAACGAGAGTTTGTTCTGTCGGACAAGATTCCTACTGTTGGATCGACAAATGCATCGGCAATTCGAGCAACCAGCATTACTGTTCCTGCAACAGCACCTTCAAGACCAAAAACATCCGTATAAAATTTGGTCTGATAAATCATCATCATTTGGAACACCAGATTGGCAGAACAATCTCCCAAGCTGTAGCCGACTTTTTCGAGCATCGACACTTTTTGACTTTGTGTATTCATAAAAGCTATTCTATTTAAATTTCTAATTAAGGCTAAATCATTTTTTTCCTTTGTACAAATATACCTCACAATCCAACTTTGAATAACAAGATTATAAAACACACACTTTGCTACACATTACATTCTTTGCTATAATATTACAAATACTTTTCCCTACGTTACATTTCACGTTTTTCTCTCATAAAACATAAAAAAAGAGCCATTTAAAAGGAATTTTTCATAATAAAAAAAGGAATCAGTTTATAAAACCAATTCCTTTCCATGTTACTATAATTATGAGGTATCTCTGATAAAAACTAACAAAGGACTTCGCTTTGATAATCACTCGGAGAAATACCAACTTCTCTCTTAAAATATTTTCCAAAGAAACTTTGATTTGAAAAGTTCAGTATATAGGCTATCTCCTTTACACTATTTCCTGAGTTCTGAAGAAGATGTTTTGCATCGTGAATGACGGCATCTGTTATCCATTTATTTGCTGGTAATCCTGTTGCATTCTTAATCAGAAATGAGAGATGCTTTGGAGATACACAAAGTTTATCTGCATAAAACTTCAATTGTCTTTCTTCACGGGAATGTTGTTTTACCAAAACAAAAAAGTCTTTGCATATTTTATTCTTCCTACTAAGACCATCGGCTTTACAAAGTTTTTTTGCAATTGGATTGTTCTGAGCATAAGCATTAATAATTTCAATAAAGAATACTGCAACCAGATTCAGAAGTTTCTCTTTTCTGAAAAGATCATCACTATTAGACAATCCATCTTTTATAAGCGAAAATATCTGGTCGATTCTATTTAATGTATTTTCTATTGGATCTGATTCGCTGTTTATCATCAGTTTATCTTTGCTTACTGAGACCGGTATCTGAAGTAATTCAAAGAAGAGTGAAGAAAAGGTCATCATATAACCATCTATTTCCTGATCTTTCAAATTCAGATTCAACGTTTTTCCGGGAGGGATACATGCTATTGCTCCTCTTGATAAAGAATGAGGTCGACCATCAATCTTTATAGTAAGATCGCCTTTATAAACAACTATTATGGCAAATGTATCAGACATCTTATAACTTTTGTCCAGAGATACATTTTCCTGTAAATGATAAAGAGCAAACTCATTTAGATGCTTCCCGATAACAGGTAACTGAGATGAAAAGTCATCTATTACCAATGACTCACTTGTTGATTTACTTATCATATTACGTTTCATGCTTACATTAAAAAAATTAAAGCCACTGCTTCTCTACGATTATTCATGCAGAATGCAGCGGCCTGAATATATTATTTAATAAATATGCTTTCCTACTGAAACCTTCAGTTTCAGAATACAAACAAGCTGGTCTAACTTTGCTTTAAGCAATTGCAGACGGCTTTCTGATACAGCTGTTTCCGAATCGAGCAAATCAAGATTGGTTATTACTCCGGTTTTATAGCTTACCTTTGCCAGGTCAAAAGCTTGCATGGCATGAGTCAACTGAATATCGAACTGCTCTACTTTCTTCTTTGCCGCAATAATCTGTGACTGAGCCTCAACCACTTCATTCGTTATTTTCCTTTTAGCAATCTCAGTTTCAAATTCAGAACTGATTAGGTTTGACTTGGAAACCTGAAGGTTGTTCTTTGTTCTTTTGGCATCAAAAAGAGGAACTTTCACTCCTACTCCCACTACATAGTTTCCCTTCAGCTTATTTAGATCAGGAGTATATCCATTCTTAAATCCGGCTGAGCCAAAAGCATTTATAACAGGGTTATTGGCTGACTTTATTACGCTATAATTCAAGTGTTCAAGCTCCGTTTTTTCTTTTGCCAGCTTCACCTCTTCTCTGTGCTCAATGGCATAATTCACAGATGATTCTTCTGCAGAAAGAGTTTCTGTGGAAAATGAAGTGGTTACTCTGTGAGGAGTTTCTTCCGGAAGTCCCAATAGAGTATTCAGAACAGCTTGCTGAGTGCGGAATGAAGCTTCAAGATCATACTTCTGACTTTCAATAGTTGAAATTTTTACCTGTGTGGTAAGTATTTCGTATTTTGTAGCAGAGCCTGTTTCACTTTTCTTCTGGACTGTTTTTAAATGATTCTGTAAATTAAGCAGTTCTTCATTCTTTATATCAATAGCATTCTGAATATAAACCAATGTGTAATAGTTATTGGTTACAAGCATTGAAAGGTTCTGCTTAATCTGATCAATAGATATTTTATTGATCTCTCTTTTCTTATTCTCAACGTCGACCGATTTGGATGTTTTTCCAAAATCGTAAATGGTTTGGTTTATATTAATTCCCGCATTGTAATTATCATACGGATTCAACTGAAACGTTCCGAATTCAGGAAAAGTAACTTTAGTTACCGGACCAACACGGGAATATGTAGCATTTAAATCGACAGTTGGCAAATAAGCTGATTTAGCCAATTCTATTTTGGCTTTAGCACCATTGAGCACTTCTTCAGCTTCTTTCACTGAAGGATGGCTCTGGATTACTCTTGCCATAACATCCTGAAATGACAACGAATCCGCTTGTTGCTGAGCTAATGCAGAAAGAGTGCATCCTGCGGAAAGGCTCAGTAGAAATGTTATTTTATATATTTGATTAATCATAATCTGACTTTATTATACGTTGTGATTCTTTCTGCGTAATAAAAATACAGGAGCACTACCCAGAATGGTAATAACGGCTACCAGTAAAAAGTCGTCGTCTACTCCCTGAATATATGCCTGCTTAGCTATGTTTGACACCAGCAATGTCTGCCCTTGCTGAGCCGCCACTGCAGGAGAACTTCCCACAGTTCGTTGTGCATAGTTCTGAAGTCCGTTCTTAACCTGCACATAGGCAGGAGAATAAGGCTGGATAGCTTCACTATAGAGTTCGTTGTGATAAGTAACTCTGGTAGTTAGCACAGTGGTAAGTATTGCAACTCCAAGACTACCTCCGATCTGGCGGATTGTATTTGTTACCCCGGATGCCTGAGCCATTTTCTCACGCGGAATCTGCGACAAGGAAAGCGTACTTAGCGGAGTGAATATAATACCCAACGCAAATCCACGTATGTACAATCCCATCATGATATATGGACGTTCGGTCAGGAACGAGAATGAAGAGTTCAGATAAAAACTGAACGCAAGCAAACCAACTCCTGTTATAATCATCCATTTCGGATTTATCTTATTTCCCAGGAAACCGGATATTGGCGACATAGTTCCCTGTATTATACCTACCGGAAGGAAAACGGCCCCAGCCTGCAGGGCTGTATATCCAAGCGAATTCTGAAGATAAAGTGGTAACAGGAATGTACTTCCAAACATACCGATACTAAACATTAGCATAATAAGCGAACAGATTCCGAAATTACGGTCGGACAATAATCGCAAATCAAGCAATGGTTCATCAACTGTAAATTCGGCAGTGATGAATACAACCATCATTATAAACGAGATTGCCAGACATACCAATATATACGGAGCACCCCATCCATCGGAATTAGTTGCAGCATTACCCTGAGAAAGAGCATAAAGAAGCAAAGGCAGAAATATCACTGCTGAAATGAATCCAACAAGATCGAACTTACGTACCTTTTTACTTTTATATTCGCTTTGTATAATAAGTGTTGCTGCCATTCCTATAATACCAATAGGCACATTTACATCAAAAATCAGCTGCCAGCTGAAGTTATCTACAAGATATCCTCCGATCAGCGGACCAAATGATACTGATGCAGCAGCAGCAATAGCCCAGAATCCCAGCGCAAGTCCTCTTTGCTTAGGTGGAAACTCTCTAGATATGATTGCCATACCCAAAGGTTGTATCGCTCCGGCGCCAAATCCCTGAATTACACGGGAAATGATAAGCATATCTTCATTTCCGGACATTCCGCATAACAAAGACCCCAAGGTAAATAGTACCATGCCTAAAAAGTACATGCGTTTGTATCCAAACTTATCGGCCATCCATCCTGAAGTTGGCAGCATTACTGCCATAGCAAGCATGTAGGCGGTAGATACCCACTCTATCTTATCAATTCCCACACCAAAAGATGTCATAATTTTGGGCAAAGCAACGTTTACGATGGTAGAGTCGAGCACAGCCATGAATGTACCAATCATAATATTGCCAAGCAACCACCATTTATATTCATCATGTTGTGGATGAAAAGCAGAGTTCCGATTTCTTACTTTCCTGCGAAATCGGTGTGCAAGTGTAATATCTCTCATTTATTAACCTTTGACAATCTTTACAACAACTGACATACCTGCCAAAAGTTTGTATTTACTTAATGGGGTATTGTCTTCTGTACTATCAATGGAAATTTTTAAAGGAACTCTCTGAGTTACCTTAGTAAAGTTACCTGATGCATTATTGGGTGGAATAAGTGAGAACTGAGATGCAGTATTTGAACTTAACTGAATAATTCTTCCGGTAAATTTCACATCAGGATAAGCATCAATTTCTAATTTAGCTTTCTGATCCAAATGTAATCCGGCCATCTTTGTCTCTTCAAGATAAACTGTTACCCAAAGTTTCTTAGTATTTGTAACAGTAAGAATATTCTGTCCTGGTTGAGATACATCACCATCAAGTAACCATTTTTTAGCTACAACGCCATCTATAGGAGCATATAAATGAGTGTTATTCAGTTGTGTTGAAATAACTCCAATCTGTGCTCTTGTTGTTTCGATAGCAGCCTTAGAAGATCCGATTTGTGCTCTCGAAACAGATAACTGGGTTTTTGCAGCTTCAAGTTGTGCTTTAGCTGTTTCCCACGCTTTCTTTGAATGATCAAACTGTTCTTTTGTAATTACATCACCCTTATACTGCTCTTTTGCGCGAGCATAATCTTCCTGCGCCTTTGATAAACCAACCTGAAATACCTTGATGTTTTCCTGGTCGTAATTCAACTTTGCTTCAGACTGTAATTGTGCGGCTTCCGATTGAGCCAAATTAGCTATAGCCTGCATCTTCTGAGCATGAAGTTCTGTACTGTCAAGTTCTGCAAGTAATTCACCTTTCTTTACGGTATCGCCTTCTTCGGAATAAATGTGATTGATACGTCCCAGAATTTTAGAACTGATAGCATAGTTATCCGAATCAATATGTGCATCATCAGTAGATACATATTTTGTATACTCACTATACCAATACCATCCACCACACAAAACAATTGCAATCACTACAATTAAAGGAATATACACTTTAATTCCTTTCTCCTTTTTACCTTTCTTCATACCTTAAAATAACTACTTTATACCTTTATTTTTTTAATGACTTTATATACATCTCTACAAATAGATTGATCATCCGAAGCAATCTGTCATATTCATGAGCTTCCAAATAGAAAATATCTTTATTTCTAAGTGCCGACATGGATAATCCTTTCATACCATCAAGGAGCAATTCTGCATATTCGTTTATATTGCAGGCTTCAAATTGTCCTTTTGTTATACCTACATTCAAAATATTGATGACCATTTCCTCTTCCTGAATTCTGAATTCGGTCCATAAATCATGCATCATTGAATGTAACTCATGAGCATAGTCATGACGTAGTCTGGTTAGATTAAGTAGCTTCCCCCAATATGAAACTCTGATATTCACATATTCCCTGATCATATCTGAAGCTTCAGTAAGCGTGGACATTTTTTCACGGACTAAATCAACAAAGAAATCATGTTCTTTCTTAGCAACAGCAAGATATATATGTTCTTTGTCCGGAAAATAATAGTACAAAGATCCTTTGCACATATTCAGATCTGAAGCTATTTCGTTCATAGTTGTTTTTTCAAAACCATATTGTCCAAAGCGTTTTTGAGCAAACTTTATAATCTGTTCCGTCTTACTCTGACTATCTCCACAACGTTTATTAACTACCATTATTCTTTATATGTTTTTTATCTTTATTCTATTTGACTTTTTTGTTTGATTGGTCAAAATTAGACAGTTTTTAATTTAGATGAGATATTTTTTCTAAAAAAAACTTATTAAAACACTCATTAACAATTTATCAAAAACAGTTAAATGCCTTGTTTTATGGAAATGTATTAAGTATTTAGAATAAAAAAGCTCCGATTTACATTGTTAAATTGTTTAACAATGTAAATCGGAGGAAATATCAAAAGCGAACTATAACAAATAATGGTCAATTAAAAAATTAAATCACAATTTCGTTCAACATCATCAATTGTTGCACCAAGTTTCTTATAAAATTCAATCGCGGGTTTATTCCAGCCAGAAACCTGCCAACGTAATTTATGACAATCTTCTTTTCTGGCAAAATTAATCACTGCATTAATCAAAGAACTACCTATGCCCTTTCCACGAAATGTATCTTTTACATATAGATCATCCATATAGAGTGATTTTCCAAACCAGGTATAATATGCAAAGAAATAGACCACGTATCCAACTATTTCTTTTGATTCAGTTTCAGCTACTAAACAGTTTATAAGTTCCTTCTCTTTGTGCATTAACTCAAGCGTGTTTACTAATTTTTCTGAGCAATTCTCAAATGCAGCAAAGTCTCTGATCATGGAGAAAATTACAGGATAGTCGTGCTCTTCGGCTTTTCTGATTATAAATTCCATTAGTTGCAAATATCTTTTTTAATTAAACTATATACTTCAATATCTGTAAATTGGTTATCAACCAATAGCTCGCCATCACGTTCTATACCTTCAAATTTAAATCCCAACCTTTTTGGAATATTTTTGCTTGGAGTATTCCCTACTGCGCATTTTATCTGAACACGATTTATATTAAGCTCATCAAAAGCAAAGTGAAGCAAAGCTTTTACAGATTCAGTAATTATACCTTTTTTCTGGTAGTTTTCGGAGAGCCAATAACCAATTTCTGTTTTCCTATTTAATTTATCTGTATCCTTAAAGCCTATTAATCCGGCAAAAGAATTATTGTAATGTATTACAAACAAGAATTCTCGTTCGTCATCAGGAACATTCATTGCAGATAAAATAAATGACTGACTATCTTTAAGTTCTTTAGTAAAATCAACAAACGGAAGCCACTTTCTTAAATAGTCTCTTTGACTGTTTATTGTATTAAAGATATCAGCTGCATCTTTCAGCTCTATTTGCTTAAGAATAATATTCTCTCCTATTGCTATTTTCTTTATCTTTTCCATAGATTTCCAAAACCTTTATTTTATAAATAAACTTTTTCTATTTTCATTTACTTCTTTTTCTTTTATCAAAATAAGTAACTCTTCCAAAGCCGCCAACAAAGCTATACATAATAAAGCGGGAAGGAAAGAATTATTTTCCGCCAACATTACAATAGGAACTGCAACAAAAACCAGGAATCCGGTTAGCTTATTAGCTAAAGTATGCAGAAAAACAATTTTCCCAAACTTTATTCTCGATACTATTATAGAAAGAAACTTAATAACCAATATAGCAACGAACAGTGCAGCATTTTCAGTAAATACCCACCTGTAGTTAAGAAACAGAAGAAGTAGTAATACTATGTAAAAGAAAATGTCGGCAACAGAATCAATCCGCGCACCTAAAGCAGTAACCATCTTAAGCTTTCTAGCAATATAACCATCAGCAACATCTGTTAATCCTGCTATAAAAAATAGAATTAAAAATAAGGTTACCGAATTCATAAAAAACAGCAATATTACTGAAAGAATGATTCGGGAGAATGATATGATATTGGGAATATTCATATTATTACAACGCTTTCTTCATACAAATACTGTTTGTATTGCCTATATACTGGCCAAAATTATCAGTTATTTCATACCCTTTCTTTTTATACAGATTAATTGCTTCATGTTGTTTACTGCCTGTTTCAAGTATAGAATAAAGGAAGCCTTTCTCCTTTGCCCAGCATTCCAGTTCTTTTAATATTAAAGAAGCAATGCCTTTTCCTCTGCAATTATTCCAAACAAAAACTCTTTTCATTTCTACATTCTGGTCATCAGCTCTTTTGAAGCAACCACAACCAACAGGTGTCTTCTCTTCATAAGCAACAACAACAGTCTCCAGTAATTCTATTTTATTGTACACATCATATTGCTTTTGTAAATTACCATATCTTTCATCAAGTTCTGCATCCAGAGACCTTATAAGATTCCGAAAATCAGCATTTGTACTGTCACACCTTTGTATTTCAAGATTTCGCATAATATCTGTATTTATAATTTAAGTTTCTCAGATGCCCGACTCTTTAATCCATTCCATTACATTTGCAGGTGGTCGTTCATTCATTAGTTCTTTTTTCATAAAATCCATATAAGGTGCTATATGCTTAAAGAACTTGTGATAGCCTTTACATAAATAATTTAAACCCGGCTCACCATTTTCGGTAAAAGTAAAACGATTTTTGGGACACTCCCCATTGCAGGCAAACAAGAACTCGCACTCTCTACACTGCGTAGGTAATGTTTTTGATTTAGCTTCACCAAACTTTGTCTGCTTATCGCTATACATCATTTCAACCAGAGTATTTGAATACAAGTTACCTAATTTGTATTCCGGAAAAACAAAATGGTCGCAGGAATAAACATCTCCGTTATACTCCATAACTCCGGCATGACCACAGTTCTTTGCCATTGAACAAACACCGGGTTGTTCACCAATCCAGTTGGCTAGAGTTGAATCGAAAAGCTGAATATAATAATTGCCTACGTCTTCACGTACCCACTCATCGAATATAGCACAAAGGAAATTACCCCATTGTTCTGGCGAAACACTAAAATCAGTCAGTTCAGCTTTTTCATTTTGGATAGGTGAAGATAAAGATAGTCCGTCGGCACGTTCTGAAATTCGTTCAACTATAGGAGTGAACTGAATATAATGACAATCAATCTCTTTAAAGGAATGATAAAAGTCCAATGGATAATCGGCATTAAAGTCATTAACAACAGCCATAGCATTATATTCCACACCATGCTTCTTCAATAATTCAATGCCTTTCATCACCTTAGCAAATGACGGTTGGCCTTGCCTGTTTTTGCGATACTCATCATGAAACTCCTGAGGTCCGTCAATTGATACTCCGACAAGAAAATTGTTTTCTTTGAAAAACCTGCACCATTCATCAGTAAGCAATGTTCCATTCGTCTGAATACTGTTATCAATAGTTCTTCCTCTGGCATATTTTTTCTGCAATTCAACCGCTTTCTTATAAAAGCTTATCGGCCTCATCAATGGCTCTCCCCCATGCCAAGTAAACAAGGCCTGCGGCATTGTCTGAGAATTAATATATTCATCAATAAACTTCTCTAAAAGTTCTTCGCTCATTACATGATTCTTAGCCTCTTTATACAGTTTCGATTTTTCAAGATAATAACAGTAATCACAGGAGAGGTTGCAAACAGATCCTACGGATTTCACCATCACATAAAGCGGTCTAGCAAAAGGCGTTATATTTAAATTGCTCATAAAAATAGTTTCAGCTGGATAATATGACTACAATATTACGAAATATAAGTAGAATATAGGGTTTAGAAACAAAACTTTTATTTAAGATAAATGTTTGTTATTTATAAATTAACCTATATAAAATGATATATGGAACATCTCAATTATGGAGCTATTGGCAACTGTAGAACCGCAGCATTAATTTCCGAAAAAGGAAGTATTGACTGGTTTTGTATTCCCGAATTTGATTCACCTTCTATATTTGCTAAGATCCTAGACAAAGATAAAGGAGGCTGTCTGAGTTTTATTGTTGATGATAAATATAGAACGAGTCAGAAATATATTGAGCATACAAACATTCTGTCTACTACATTCGAATCGGACGAAGGAGGATTTGAGGTTATTGATTTTATGCCACGATACAATATCAGTGAATTAAAAGGATATTTTATGCCTCCGGAAATTCACCGAATAATACGTTATAAATACGGGAAACCGCGTTTTAGAGTAAACTATGCCCCTCGAATGGATTATGCTCAGGCAGAAGTGTATCACATAACGGGACCCAAATATCTGAAAACATATTCTAAACTGAGCAACCGGGATACGATCTATTTTTATTCCAGTTTGGATTTTAACAAAATAATAAATAAAGCAGAATTAGAAATTACGCATGACGAGTATATTGTAATTTCATATAACCAGAAACTGATTAAGATTAATCTTGATAGAGTGGAAATAGAGTACGAACGGACAAAAGTATATTGGCTGAACTGGAGTAATCGCTCTAAAAAATATATGAAATATAATAAAGAGATAGAGCGTAGCATTCTTGTTCTGAAACTTATGACTTATAATCGGTCGGGAGCTGTTCTTGCAGCTTTAACAACCAGCATACCCGAATCGGTAGGTGATATACGAAACTGGGATTACCGTTTTTGCTGGCTTCGTGATGCTTCCATGTCTATTGAAACACTTATAAAAACGGGACATCAGGGCACAGCTCAACGTTTTATATCGTTTATTTTAAATATTGTAAGATCTAAACAAGAAACATTGCAGATAATGTACAGCATTCGTGGAGACCGCGAATTAAGAGAAGAAGAATTGCCACATCTGAGTGGATTTAAGAATTCGCGTCCGGTAAGAATTGGGAATGCTGCTTATACACAAAAGCAGAATGATTCGTTTGGATATCTGATGGATGTTCTTTACAAATACTATCGTTATTCTTTAGGTACTCTGGATGAAGTAGAGAGCATGTTTGCTGTAGTAAAGAATGTAGTAAAAACAGTCACCGAAGACTGGAGAAAGCCGGATAAAGGTATCTGGGAAATACGTGGAGAAGAAAAACATTTTGTTTTTTCTAAAATAATGTGTTGGGTGGCTATAGACAGAGCAGCAAAGATTGCCTGCTTTTTGCATAACGATAGTTATTCGAAAAGATGGAGGGAGACTGCAGAAATCATAAAGGAAGATGTTCTTGAGAATGGATGGAATGAGGAAATTCAGAGTTTCTCTCAATCATACGGTAGCACTGATCTGGATGCTTCTCTGCTATTAATGGAAGCATACGGATTTATCAGTGAAGATGATCCTAAATATATAAAGACTGTTGAAGCTATTTTTCAAAGTTTAAATTACAAAGGATTGATGTATCGCTATAATAATAAAGATGACTTTGGTAAACCTACTTCAGCTTTTACCATTTGCACATTCTGGATGATTCGCGCTTTGTTTGTGACAGGAAAAGAAGAAGAAGCATTGAATATGTTTAATGAGCTAATAAGTTATGCCAATCATTTAGGACTATTTAGCGAAGACCTGGATTTCGAAACCAAAGACCAGCTGGGTAATTTCCCGCAAGCTTATTCGCATCTTGCATTGATTGACACAGCACTTCTTTTTTCCAAAGAAATAGAAGGACCAAAATTCGTAAAACCATAGCTTACTTTTCAGTCAACCGTTTTAAAAAGGGAAGTACTTCCGATTGTGACAACAAGCTGTAACGAGCAATTTCGGAAATATTTCCTATTTTTATAGTATACGCATCACCGGGAAGTTCGCGAAAGGTATCTTCATCTGTTACATCGTCTCCCATGGCAAGAATAAAGCCAAAGTGGTCGTTCTGCAATATTCTGCGAGCCTCCGAACCTTTTGTGTAAAGAGGTGATTTGATTTCAACAATCTTATCTCCCTGCATAATCTGAAGATTTTGCCTTGCACAAGGAGTTATCAAAGCATTAATCAATTGTTGTTCGCGCAAGGAAGCCAGCCATGTATCTACATTCCGGTAATGCCATACTAAGGCTGTTTCTTTTTGTTCTAATCTGGAGTGTGGTGTTTTATCAATGAATGATTGTAGAATAGAAATAATTTCCTCATCCCAATGATTGGTCTGAACATTTTCATTCCATATACCCTTTTCTTTGTAGAATGCACCATGCTCTGCAGCCAGATCGACTGGTAAATGACTAAACCAACGATCTAAAGTGTGATGATCTCTTCCGCTACTGATAACTACTTTATTCATATTATCTTCGCATAGGTTTGAAAGGACTTCCATTAATTCAGGCGTAGGTACAGCATCTTCGGGATTATTGCAGAATTTACAAAGCGTTCCGTCATAATCCAAAATCAGAAGTCTGCTTGGTGCCTCTTTATACTTTTCCTGAATCTGCTTAAAAATGCTATCCTCTATTCTTTTTCTATTCAAAGCTTCGTTCTGCAATTTGATTCTTTTAATTTCGTGAACAAAATCGTTTGCCCATTTGTCTACTGTTTGCTTAGATATATCTTCCTGCATCATCCGTAGTTTGCGTAGTTGTTCGTGGACAGGCATTTCCAGAGCCTTTAGAATGGCCCGTTCTATTTCACCCACATCATTTGGATTTACAATGATTGCTTCTCTCAATTCTATCGAAGCACCGGCCATTTCACTCAGAATCAATACTCCCGGAGCATCTCTTTTGGCTGCAAGATATTCTTTTGTTACCAGATTCATGCCATCTCTGAGCGGAGTAACCAAAGCTATGTCTGCAATATTATACATAGCAACCAGTTCTTGGAAATTAAAGCTATGATAGAAATAATATACCGGAGTCCAGTTTATTGTGGAATATTTACCATTAATGGCTCCTATAGTTTCATCTATCTTTGTTTTCAGACCGGCATAACTATCCACCTTGTCTCTGGATGGAACAATAATCATGGCCATTGATACCCTTTCTTTATATTCAGGATGTCTTTCGAGGAAAAGAGCAAAGCCTCTGAGCCGGTGAAGTATTCCTTTGCTGTAATCAAGCCTGTCTACAGAAAGAATTAGCTTGTGAGTTCCATAGTTTTTCTTCAGTTCAAAAGCTTTTTGTTGCACAGAAGGATTGAGTATGGCATCATGATAGAGGGAATAATTAATACCCATAGGAAAGGCATCTGCATAAGCGATCCGTGTATCAAGTAATACATGATCGAGCTTAAATCTCAAATCCAGAACACGCTCGGCAGCACTCACAAAATGCCGCATATAATCGTGTGTATGAAAACCTATCAAATCGGCTCCCAAGAGTCCATTCAGAATATCAGCTCTTTCGGGAAGTACGCGAAACAGTTCATAAGACGGGAACGGTATATGGTGAAAGTAACCAATGCTGACCTCAATCGTGGAATTTCTAAGTAATTGTGGAAGAAGCATCAGGTGGTAATCTTGCACCCAGATAATATCTCCCGGTTCAAGCAGTGGTGCTGCACTCTGGCAAAAAAGTTCATTAACCTGTTTATAAGATTCCCAGTACTTGTTTTCATACTCAATATAAGAAAAAAAGTAATGACACAAGGGCCAAAGGGTACTGTTACTGTATCCTTCATAAAAGTTTTGTATCTGTTCCTGAGACAGAAATACCGGATGAAAATTATATGGCTGAAGATAACTTATTATCTTTTCCTTTTCATCATCTGATTCTGTATAAATTCCGGGCCACCCTATCCAATGTTTTTCCACATCCATAGTTAGCGATCCCAGCCCTGTGGCCAGTCCGCCTTCACTATGACAGAATTCAAAATCACCCGATTCTGTTCTGGTTGCTCTCAGTGGAAGTCTGTTGGATATAATATAAAGCTTCATAAACAAAGAATGTATAGAGATTGGAAGGCTCTTTATCTCAAAGAACACATAAACAGATTTCTTTGTTTATAAATTTAAGAAAAGTAAAGTTCTTATGTGAGTTACAAGAACTTAAGGATACATTTTCCTACGAATGGTGAATAAAATATATTTAGATGTACATCAAACGGGTATTATGATATACATCTAAATAGTGCTTTGATGTATATCTAAAAAGCACTTAGATATACATCATAATTAAATTATCTATGGAATTATATTTTAATTCCCGAGAACATACTGAATAATATAACCGACAGCACAACCAGAGTAATCACAACATACAATCTATCTCTTTCTACTGCAAAGGAAAAAAGAGAGCAAACAACACGCAATATAGGAGTCATAATCAGCACAACAGTTCCCAGCTGCATTATTCCGCGTGCATCGATCGAAAGCACCTTATCTATAATCCCCCCAAGACTGGTATATGCCGATGGTTCGCCATGAAAAGTATTGTAAGCAGGTCTTACTTCCATTCCATGAACAAAAAGATAAATAATTCCTCCTAACAAGGCTATTACACTTGCTGTAATCACTCCAAACCGAAGCAATGTTCCAATAATCTTTTGAAGATCACGATCTCCCAATATTTTACCTGACATATCTTTCTTAAACATACTTAGAATCTATTATTAAAGCCGTTATACATCATGTTAAGAGCAACAATTGATATTGCAACACTAAATATAATTCTCAAAACCTTAACATTCATTCTTGGAAGAAGCTTCGCACCGGTAGTTGCTCCGCCCAATACTCCAATAATAACAGGAAAGGCAATACCCGGATCAATGTAACCTCTTTGCAAATAAACCACCGCACTGGCAGCTGCAGTTACTCCAATCATAAAGTTACTGGTTGTGGTACTAACTTTGAAAGGAACACGCATTGCCGCATCCATAGCCAGAACTTTTAAAGCTCCGGATCCGATGCCCAGCAGTCCCGAAAGCACTCCGGCAAGAGACATCATGGAAAAACCTCCAAACACATTGGTCAATTGATAATGAACTTGTCCATCGGCTGTAGGATAAGAACCATTCAGTTTTAATTTTCTGGCAGCAACACTTCCTATAACATTATTATGATCATGCTTTTTTCTTATAGTCATTACTGCCGAGAAGATTAGCACCATACCAAAGATTATAGCAATTACGTTTGTAGGCATATAAATTGCAATTGTTGCACCAACAACAGCACCAATAGTTGTTGCTATTTCGAGAAACATACCCAGGCGCATATTGGTTATTCCTTCTTTTACGTAAGCACTAGCCGATCCTGAAGAAGTAGCAATGGAAGCAACCAAAGCAGAACCTATGGCATAACGAATATCTATATTAAAGCCTAATGTTAGTAGCGGAATAATAACAACTCCCCCACCCAATCCGGTTAGCGAGCCAGCCAATCCGGCCAGATATGCTCCCAGAAGAAGAATTAATGTAAATGCAAGAATTGACATAAAACTTAAAATATTTGTATTATTAAAATACAAAGGTAGTTCTTTTCAGATTGCAGTTCGGCTAATATCCATTATAATTTCCTAATTTTGCAATAAAATTAAAATATATATATTCAATGCAAGGAATAAAACACCTCACGGAAGGACCTATTTTTAAACAGCTTTTCAATCTGGCCATGCCAATTATGGCAACCTCTTTCATACAAATGGCTTATAGTCTTATCAATGCGGCATGGGTAGGAAGAATAGGAAGCGAAGCTGTTGCGGCAATTGGAACTGTAGGTATCCTTGCCTGGATGGCTACATCTATTTCATTATTGAATAAAGTTGGTTCCGAAGTTAGTGTGGGGCAAGCAATTGGTGCTAAAGATGAAAATAAAGCCAAAACTTTTGCATCTCATAATCTTACTATAGCACTTATTATATCCATATTATTGGGAACACTTCTTTTTATATTTGCCAACCCAATCATAGGCGTTTATGAATTAAATAGCAGTATATCGGCAAAGGCAGTTATTTATCTAAGAATTATTGCTTCTGCCATGCCATTTATGTTTTTATCAACAGCTTTTACCGGCATTTACAATGCGGCAGGAAGAAGTAAAGTTCCCTTTTATATAAGTGGTACCGGATTAATAATAAATATAATACTCGACCCCATATTTATTTTTGTATGTGAATGGGGAACCACCGGGGCAGCAATTGCCACATGGATTTCACAGGCTTCAGTTTTGGGTTTGTTTCTTTATAAGTTAAAAGGGAAAAAAGATATATTAGGTGGCTTTAGTATTATTACAAAACTACAGAAAAGTTATACTTTGCGTATTCTTAGACTAGGACTTCCTGCTGCAACACTTAACACGTTGTTTGCCTTTGTAAATATGTACATCTGTAGGTTAGCTTCTGAACAAGGCGGACACATTGGTTTAATGACAATGACCCTTGGGGGACAAATCGAAGCTATTACATGGAATACTTCACAAGGATTTTCGAGTGCACTCAGTGCGTTTATCTCTCAAAATTATGCAGCAGGAAAACAAGGCCGGGTATTACAGGCATATAAAGCAACTTTATGGATTACATCTCTTCTTGGCTCTTTCTGCACATTTCTATTTATATTTTATGGACAGGAAGTATTTTCATTATTCGTCCCCGAGGAAAAGGCAATACTGGCAGGAGGAGTTTTCTTATTCATAGACGGATACTCACAATTATTTATGATGCTTGAAATTACAACTCAGGGACTATTCTATGGAACAGGCAGGACATTGCCTCCCGCTATAATAAGTATTACTTTTAATTGTTTACGTATCCCACTAGCTATTATACTTACAAATCTAGGGATGGGAGTTGAAGGTATTTGGTGGGCAATTAGTTGCACAAGTATCGCAAAAGGCCTTTTTGCCTATCTATGGTTTGCAATAATTAAGAAACGGGTCTTAAATATTCCTTCAATCGCAATTTAACAAATGGTTTTACAAAGCTCTAAAAATCTTGCATTTATGTAATTCTCTATTAAATTTAAATAAATATTTATTGTAAGAAAAAGCCAATCAAACGCTATTTCTTACAATAAATTGAACAATTCTTTCAAAAGAATTTATATCTTTGTAACAACTTTATTAAGACTAGAAATAAATAAAAAACTATTAATTTGTGAATTTTATGAAAAAGATTAAGTTATTATCAGTTTTATTAAGCTTCTCTTTGGTATTTGGAGGATGCGGAATGTCTAATACAGCAAAAGGTGGTTTAATTGGTGCTGGCTCAGGTGCAGCTCTAGGTGCTATTATTGGCCAGATTGCAGGACACAGTGGTAAAAGTACAGCTATCGGTGCAGCAATAGGAACAGCTGTTGGTGCTGGTGCAGGTGTTATCATCGGTAAAAAGATGGATAAAGCCGCTGCAGAAGCTGCTGCTATTGAACAGGCAAAAGTAGAAAAAATAACAGATGCTAATGGTCTTACTGCCGTAAAGGTTACTTTTGACGGAGGTATCTTATTCGCAACTAATTCAAGTGTATTAAATGCTACATCTAAAACAGCTTTAACTAAATTAGCTAAAGTTCTTTCAGAAGACAGAACAATGGACATCGCAGTATATGGACATACAGATAATACTGGTTCATTAGCAGTAAACCAAAAATTATCTGCTGAGCGTGCTGGTTCTGTAGCAACATATTTAAGAAATAATGGAGTTGCTACAACTCAGTTTAAATATGTACTTGGAAAAGACTTTCAAGAACCAATTGCAAGCAATGAAACTGTTGAAGGTAGAGCACAAAACCGTCGTGTAGAAGTTTACATGTATGCAAGTGAACAAATGATTAAAGACGCAAGTAAATAATTTATTTCAAAATTATTAGTAAATCGTGTAAGCCTGTTTTATAGCTTACACGATTTCTTTTTATAATGATAGTAAAAATCAACATCCATTAAATATGGTAAAAAAGAAAGTCCTCCATATCCTTAGGAATCTTATTATTGCATTCTTTGGATCAACAATTTTAGTTACGTTAATCTACCGTTTTGTTCCGGTATATGTTACTCCATTAATGATAATCAGGTGCATGGAACAGATGAAAGATGGTGAAGAAATTAAACTAAAACATACATGGGTCCCCTTTGAAAAGATTTCAAAACATCTGCCAATGGCAGTTATCGCATCCGAAGATAACAAATTTGCCACTCACAACGGATTTGATTTTGAAGCAATTCAACTCGCCATAGAAGAGAGTCAGGAAGGAAAAAGAAACAGAGGAGCAAGTACTATCAGCCAACAAACAGCCAAAAATGTTTTTCTATGGCCAGAATCATCATGGTTAAGAAAAGGTTTTGAGGTTTATTTCACCGTTCTTATTGAAACTCTATGGTCTAAACAGCGTATCATGGAAGTATACTTAAACTCCATAGAGATGGGAAAAGGTATTTATGGAGCAGAAGCAACTGCCAGATACAAATTCCATACTACAGCAAAGAAACTTAGCAGAGGGCAATGTGCTTTAATTGCAGCAACCTTACCAAACCCTATTAAATTCGATTCTGCAAATCCATCCAGATATATTCTCAGACGTCAGGCCAAAATATTGAGGGTTATGCAATTAATACCTAAATTTCCTCCTGCTAAAAAAGGAAAGTAGAGTCTCTATTTATTATAACCTATGAAAAAACTGCTGATATTATGTGTATTTCTGATTACTGCTTTGTTTGTAAAAGCACAGAGAAATGAAGTTTTCTCGCCTAACATTCAAAGCTTACAGATAAAGGTTAACGATAACTGGCTTGCACCTCCAATCGTTAACCTGAATTCTGATGATGTATTAGAAGTCTCTTTTGATGAGCTATCACACGAATATCACCGTTTTCAATATATTATTTCACATCACAATGCAGACTGGACTCCTTCTGGACTGAGCGAAATAGAATTTCTGGAAGGTTTTAATAATAGTCCTATTGAAGATTACAAGAATTCATTGAATACGACTATGCAGTATACTCATTATCGAGTATCTTTCCCTAACGAGCAAGTTAAACTAAAAGCTTCAGGAAACTATATTATTACTATATTTGACGATAATGATAATTCAAAACCTGTATGCAAAGCTTGTTTTTCTGTAATAGAAAAGAAAGTAACTGTTTCGGCTACAGTAAGCAGCAATACAGATATAGATAATAACAAATCACATCAACAGGTTTCTTTCAACGTCAATTACAACGGATATAATATCCGTAATCCTCAAAGTGAGGTAAAAATTAAAGTTATGCAAAATCTGCGTGAGGATAATTGTGTGACTAATCCAATACCTTCATATATCAGTTCAAATGAACTAAAATATGAGCATAATAAGAATCTGATATTCGATGCTGGGAACGAATACAGACGATTCGAAATGGTTAGCGTAAAATATGCAGCACAAGGTATACAAAGAATTAAGTTTTTTGATCCGTATTATCATGTAACTCTAATCCCGGATGAGCTAAGAACAAAAAACTACAGCTACGATCAAGACCAGAACGGACGTTATCTTGTACGATATGATTGGGCTACTAATAATAATATCGAAGCGGATTATTTACTGGTTCACTTTTCTCTTCCATGGAAAGATGAATTACCGGATGGGAACTTCTATTTGCAGGGAGCATTTACTCACGACAACTTAACTGATAATTATTGCTTAAAATACAACCCAGAAACGAAAGCTTTTGAGACTATTCAATTGCTAAAACAGGGAGCATATAATTATCAATACCTTTTTGTACCTACTAATAGCAACAAAACTACAACTGCTCTCACCGAAGGAAATTACTATGAAACAGAAAATGAATATCTGATATTAGTATATCATCGTCCTTTCGGGGAAAGATACGACCGCCTGATTGGAGTGCAACAGGTTTATTTCAAATAAATCGATATCCGTAAATACTATCTAACGAAAAGGCAAACAGAAAAGCTCCTTTTTTTTATTTATAATAGATCATAAAAAATGATATATAGAATAAGTGAGTTCTTATATTCCTTGTTCTTATTAAAAAAAGTAAAGTATTCCTTGTTGAAAGTTTCCTAAGAACTTGTGAAGGTTTCCTAAGAATTGGATATACTATTTAAATATTCAAATAGTTGAGCTTTGTATTTAATTGGATTATATTGGATTCTTTCAATTTAATAAAATTAAGTAGAAAAAGAGGCAGCAGTTACTTAAATATTCTAAGTGACTGCTGCCTTACTATAATATCACAAAAACTTATTTCTAATTTTATGCAAACAACTCTATTCTTTCTATATAAGCAAGAATATCACCCTTGTTTACATGAGCACCTTGTTTTACACAGACTTCAACAATGCGACCTGAGAAATTGGCCGGAATCTTATCATAAGTTCCCCATAAAGTACCAATATAACAAAATGTTTCTTCTGGATAGAATTTCTGACCAATAGCTGGAGGAGTAGATCCAGATTCAAAACTTGCATCCCAAAATACCTGTCCTTTTTCAAGAGCTGTAATTGGTTCAGCTTTAGCACGTTTTAATTTCTTTATATCCTCTTCAGTAAAGCCATTTTTCTGCATTTCTGCATCTTTCGCTCTTTGTAATTCATCTTCAAAGCGTTTCTTTGCTATACCCGAACGATAATCGCGATATTGACGATCATGCATAGCCAGTTCGAACAATTCTTCATTATCCGGACCATATTCCCATCCATTATCATCCATTTCTTTTTTATATGTTTCCAGAGCATCTGGGAAATTATCTTGTGGATTCTCGTCTGTAAATTCATACCCTTTTGATTTAGCCAGTTCAATGATTTCCGGAGCAAGTTCACCAGGCAATTTACCGCTCTTGCCTAAGATCATATCCCATGTATGAGAATCAATCATACTCCAGCGCTCTTCCCCTTTAACCATTTGCATAACATTCATCAATGCAACATTCTTCACATACTGGCTAAATGGAGTAACTAAAGGAGGATAACCTAATTTTGGCCAAACGTAAGCTACTTCATCAAAAAGCATCACCAATAGATCATCAATACTAAGTTCATTTTGGTTCTTGCTTTTTAAATACATATTAATTCCAGATTGAACACCCTTTAAATCGGCCATCATTGACCCCATCATACCTCCAGGTAAACCACTACCAATAAGCAATGAAGAAGTATGTTTATTAGTAGGATCAATAAAATATCCCAAGAAGTCATCAATAAACTCTTGAGTTAAACTACGGGCCTTCATATAAGCCTTCATATTAATTTCAGGAACCTGGAAACCGGCATCTTTCAACATAGCCTGAACAGATAATACGTCTGGATGAACTTTTCCCCAAGACAATGGCTCCATGGCAACATCAATAATATCTGCACCGTTTTCACAAACCTCCAGAATGGAAGCCATAGAAAATCCAGGACCTGAATGTCCGTGGTACTCTATGATAACCTCTGGATGTTTATCCTTTATTGCCTTTACTAATTTTCCAAGCATTACAGGACGACCAATACCTGCCATATCCTTTAAACAAATCTCAGGAGCTCCTGCAGCAATTAACTGTTCAGCAATATCCGAATAATACTCTACTGTATGTACAGGAGAGAAAGTAATACAAAGTGAAGCTTGAGGAATCATACCTGCTTCCAAAGCATAAGTAATAGAAGGAATTATATTTCTCACATCATTTAAACCGCAAAAAATACGAGTTATATCAACGCCTTGTGCTTTCTTTACTTTATACATTAGTTTACGAACATCAGCAGGGACTGGATACATACGTAGCCCGTTCAATCCACGATCGAGCATATGGGTTTGAATACCAACTTCATTTAATGGTTTCGTGAAAGTTCTCACTGCATTATTTGGGTTCTCACCGTACAATAAGTTTACTTGTTCAAAAGCTCCTCCGTTGGTCTCCACGCGAGCAAAACATCCCATTTCAATAATTAGTGGTGCAATTCTTGCCAATTGATCAGCTCTTGGTTGATACTTTCCGGAAGATTGCCACATATCCCGGTAAAGAAGGCTAAATTTAATTTCTTTTTTCATTGTAATAGCGCTATATAAGATTATAAAAGTTTATTAAAATGCTATTGCAAAGATAACAAATGAATTGACAATATGTCAAGGAAATAAATAAAATCGCCATTTTTAAAATATGTTTAATATCATATTTATATTTCAAATTAGAAAAAGAAAGGGAGTAATACCATTTTTATTAGAATTACCCCCTTAAATTACCAAAAATATATCATATTTTATAAGCATCATACAAAATCCTTTAATTGTTGTTGCAACCGTTGTCGCGTAAAAAAGATGCGGCTCTTCACTGTTCCGAGAGGTAAATTTAGTTTATCAGCAATTTCACGATATTTAAAACCAGAAACATGCATAGAAAAAGGTACCATATATTCTTTTGGCAATGAATTAACTACTCTATGAATTTCTTTAATGTCATAAGCTCCTTCAGTGCTATCGAAGCCTGAATCTTGTGATTGATTAAGATGGTACATATTCTCTGTCTGATCAACGAATGTTTGATCTCTCATCACCTTCCGATAATTATTAATGAATATATTACGCATTATAGTATACATCCACCCCTTAAAGTTGGTATCGGGTGTAAATTTATCTTCGTTGTCGAGTGCTTTCAAAGATGTTTCCTGCAATAAATCATTTGCTTCTTCCCTGTTTGCTGTTAATTTATACGCAAAGCGAAGTAGTTCGTCCTGTACTCCAAGCAAATCACTTTTAAAATTTAAACTTTTCATAACTTTGCTTATTTGTGTTAATACTGTTTTTACTTGTTACAATATTATATAAAATAAGTGTGTTAGATAGCCCAAATTCTATCAGCAATTGGGGGGTATATTATTAATAACAATTTTCGCACCGTTAAATAACAGTTTTCAGGTCATTCTCCTTTTAACTTCGGTAAACAGATATTATATTTTACTGCAAGAATTCTTGTGAGAAAAACACTAAAACCACTGATACATTGAATCAACATACTGTCCAGATTCATAAAAGAACAGCCCCAAAACACTAATCCTCCCACTATACAAGCCATTGCATAGATTTCTTTTCTAAAAATAAGTGGAATCTCGTTAATAAAGATATCACGAATCACTCCACCTGCAGCACCTGTAATACTTCCCATTACAATAGCAACCCAAAAAGGAAAACCTAAAGCTATAGTTTTTTCTACTCCAACAACGGTAAAAAGAGCAAGACCAATGGAGTCGAAAATAAAGAATGTGTTATGTAAATGAACTAATTGTTTGCCAAAAACTACTACCCAGAATAAGGCCAGGGCAGAACAAATAAGATAAACTGGATTTGTCATCCAAAAAGGTGTAACATCGAGCAGAACATCACGGATAGTTCCACCACCAATAGCAGTAACCAATCCAACAACATAAGCACCAAACCAGTCGAATTGTTTAGCAGAAGCTAAACGTATGCCACTAATGGCAAAAGCAAAAGTTCCGAAGAATTCTATAATCTGAACAAATGTAGGCATAATCCCATTTTTTTTGCAAAGAAACAAATAAAGAATTAAATTATGAATCAAATAAGAAAAAAGTAAGTTGATTTATAACTTGAATTATGAAAGAAAGTGTACTTTTGCCGCCTAAAAGAACAACATATATTATAGACATGAAAATTACTATTGTTGCAGGGGCACGCCCCAACTTTATGAAGATTGCTCCAATCATGCATGCTATTGATAATGCAAGAGAGCAAGGTAAAGAAATCTCATATAGGGTAATATATACTGGATCAGCTAATGATACAAGTTTGGATCCTTCTCTTTTTGCTGATTTGAATATAAAAAAGCCGACTGCTTATCTGGGAATAGGTTTTGAAAACCTTACTGAACGGGCAGGAGGAATTATGCTGGCTTTTGAAAAAGAACTAAAAGAAAATCCAACCAATATAGTATTAGTCGTTGACGATTTAACTTCCACTATGGCGTGTGCTATCGTTGCTAAAAAGCAAAATATAAAAGTTGCTCACCTGGTTGCAGGAACACGATCTTTTGATATGAGCATGCCTAAAGAAGTGAACCGAATGATTACCGATGGACTTTCTGATTACCTGTTTACAGCTGGAATGGGTGCTAATCGTAATTTAAATCAAACGGGAGCAGAGAATGAACAGGTTTTCCTTGTAGGAAATATCCTGATGGATTCTCTAAGATATAATCGCCACAGATTTATAAAGCCTGCTACATTTAATGTGTTAGGATTAAAAGAACAAAACTATATTCTTTTAACAATCAATCGCCATGCATTAATTGAAAATAAAGAGAATTTCAAAGAGCTCATTGAGCGATTAATATCTGAAGCCAAAGGTACTCCTATTGTTGCTCCGCTGCATACATACGTGCGTGATGTGATAAGCGAGCTTAATATAAAAGCTTCTAATTTACACATACTTCCTCCGCAAAGCTATCTTTCATTTGGTTATCTGACAAGCAAAGCTAAAGCGATAGTTACAGACTCCGGTAATGTTGCAGAAGAAGCAACATTCCTTGGAATTCCATGTATTACATTAAATAACTATGTTGAGCATCCTGAAACCTGCTCTATCGGTACTAACGAATTAGTTGGTGAAAGCCCAGAACAACTTGGTGCTGCAATTGAAAAAATAATGAAAGGCGAATGGAAACAAGGAAGTCTTCCTGAAAGATGGGATGGAAGAACAGCCGACAGAATTGTTCAGACTTTGCTTCAACTGGTATAAACCAAACAAGAATACATAAAAAATACGCTGTTATTAAAGAGTTCTTGTTACCTATAATATTAAAAGAGCCATTTTCTATTTGTCCAACAGATAAAGAATGGCTCTTTTATTATGGAAAGAATTTAATCAAGCTATAATTCAGAACTTTCAATCTTTAAATTCAAGCTATTAATAATCTATCTGCGACGTTACACCTGCGCAATGTTCCTACAAAGCTAATGAACTTCCTTTTTAGGAATTCTTATAAATGAAGAATTTATGATATCTAGAAAAAGCTTTTAATTGTGCGGGCAACTATGCTATTTTTTAGCATTCTTACGGGGTGTTACTAAAACGCCCGCGCCTAATAATCAAGTTATTATCTTTAAAAATAAAATAGTAAGACAGAAAACGACCTTATGTTTTTCTATTTATGAGTAGTTCATCGAGTTAAAATGTGTTTCATACCTCATTTTCAATAAAATATAGAGTCTAAAAACGTTCCAATTTAGAATTAAAGCAAAAAAGCACGGTGGTATTAATAAAACCACCGTGCTTTTGTTATCTAAAGAAAGAAATGTCTCTAGCTATTCCTCATCACAATGTCCAAGGACAGGTTGCAATATTTCCGGTAAAACAAGACCTTTACATTTTATCTGCGACAAAACCTTCTTTCCCTCTTTATTCAGATTAAAGTACATTTGTCGCTTATCATTTTCTCCCAGACTACGTTCAATAAGCATCTTCTGTTCAACAGACCTTATTACTTTAGAACAGTGAGATGATGTCATCCCAGTCATTTCTGCAATTTCGGATGCCGACAAACGACCTTCTGAAAGACAACAGAGAGCCATTGCTTCATTTAAACCAACGCCATATTTATCATTCAGCTGTATTTCAAGATCATTCATGGCAATATTAATGTCTCTCAGCTGACAGATTACTTTTATCATTTATTTCAATTATTATCAAATAAACAGGTTGATATTGGATTTGTCAGCTCGTTCCATATATGTAGCCACTCCTCCAATTGTAACATTATCGAGCAGTTCTTCTTCTTTCACTCCCATTACATCCATTGACATCTGACAAGCAATAAATTCCACTCCACTATCAATAGCTTGCTGACGTAATGATTCCAAAGAATCGATACCTTTCTTTTTCATGATAAACCGCATCATTTTACTGCCAATTCCCATCATGTGCATTTTAGAAAGCTTCAATGCCATAGTATCCGAAGGAAGCATCATCGAAAACATTTTTCCAAAGATGTCTTTCTGAACTTTTGGTTTTTTTGTTCTCTTAATTGCATTCAATCCCCAGAACGTAAAGAAGATAGTTACCTTCTCTCCTGTAGCAACAGCTCCATTTGCGAGTACAAAAGTAGCCAAAGCTTTGTCTAAATCATCACTAAACATAATAAAAGTTTTCCCCTTATTGTTATTTTCGACTGATACTTCGCTAATTTCATTAGAAACTTTCTTCTTTTCCACTTTTTCAATAACTGAAATATACTTGCCTGAATCGGCTGATTGTGAGATCATTTTATGTCCTGTCATATTACACCACGCCTGAGAATCACGACGAAAAGCCGGATCGGTTGAGATAACTTCGAGACGTTCGCCAATATTAATACCTTCTATACTCTTTTTCAATTTCATGATAGGGCCAGGGCATTGCAATCCACAAGCATCTATCTTGATAGTTTCTATCTCCATTTTATTAGCATTGCTATCTCCCAAGCCTAAAGAGCAGGCAATCATGTCTTTATCATTAAGAACTACAGGAGTTGTTGCTGCCTGATATAGCTTATATCCTCCCGACAGATTAAACACATTGTTAAAACCATGCTGCATCAGCACTCTTGAAGCAAGATAACCTCTCAGTCCTACTGCACAATAGATATAAATGTTCTTATCCTGAGGAATTTCGTTCAAATGATCTCTTATTCCATCTATTGGAATATTTACTGCACCCGGAATTGCTCCCAGTGAGAATTCATCAGGAGTACGCACATCCAGAATTATACCATCCTGAGCTTGTTGCAGTTGTCTCCAGGTAATAATATTCATTCTTTTCAGCAGAATGTTCTCTGCCACATATCCGGCAATAGCAATAGGATCTTTTGCTGATGAGAAAGGAGGAGCATACGCATGTTCCAGTTGAATCAAATCATAAATCGTACCTTGTTGTTTAATCAGCAGTGCTATCTGGTCGAGTCGTTTATCAACGCCATCGTATCCCACAATCTGAGCACCAAAAAGTTTTCCGTTCTCCGGACTAAAGGTGATTTTAATACTCATTTGTAGAGCGTTAGGATAATAACCGGCATGAGAACCCGAATGAGTTACTGAAGATATATAAGGGATTTCTTCTTTCTTTAATTGCTTTGCAGCCATTCCTGTAGAAGCAACAGTCAGATCGAAGACTTTTGCTATTGCAGTTCCTATAGCTCCTTCATATTTTATTTTGTTACCAAGTAACATATTGTCTGCACATATACGTGCTTGTCTGTTGGCCGGACCAGCCAGATAATTCAGCCATGGTTTTCCGGTTATAGGATGCTTATACTCAATAGCATCACCAACGGCATAAATATTTTCGTCGGAAGTCTGAAGATAATCGTTTACCGCAATTCCTCCCCTCTCCCCTATTTTCAATCCGGCTTGTTTAGCCAATGTAGTTTCGGGACGTACACCAATGGATAGAATTACCAGATCGGCCATTATACATTTGCCGTTTTTAAAAACCACCTCGATGGAGTTTCCTTTTTTTGTAAACGCACTTACTGCATGTTCCAGATACAGATTCACTCCTTTATCCTGCAAGTGTTGATGTACAAGTGAGGCCATAGAATAATCAATTGGTGGCATTACCTGATTGAGCATTTCAATGATAGAAACTTCTGCTCCGGCATGCTGAAGATTCTCGGCCATTTCCAAACCGATGAACCCAGCTCCAACTACAACAGCTTTTTTCACCGAATGGGTATCCATATAGTTTTTAATGGCATCTGTATCATTTACATTTCGTAAAGTAAAAATGCCATCTAAATCAATTCCAGGGAAAGAAGGACGAACAGGTGCAGCTCCCGGAGATAACAAAAGCTTATCGTATTTCTCTTTATATTCTTCTCCACTTTTAGAACGAACAACAACTTCTTTGCTATCGCGATCGATACTGATTACTTCCGAATGAACTCTTACATCTATATTGAAACGTAAGCCAAACGATTCCGGAGTTTGCAAAAATAACTTTTCGCGTTCGCTTATAACTCCACCTATATAATAAGGTAAACCACAATTTGCATAAGAGATATAATCCCCCTTTTCGAACAAGATAATCTCAACATCCTCATTAATACGTCTGATTCTGGCAGCTGTTGTTGCACCTCCAGCTACTCCTCCAATAATAATGTACTTCTCTTTACTCATTTCCTATTTTGTTTTTTAGATAACCTTTATAAAATTCCAATATTAATATTTTCCAATGGAATTATTTTGCAAAGGTATTACTATTTTATAATAAAACAAGTTTCCAATAGAAAATGTTTTTTAAATAAAAAGAGACTGTTACTATATTTAAAAGTAACAGCCTCTTCTTTATACAATTATAACGAATAATCAGTTATTATTTTGCTACATTATTAACTGGTTTACCAGCTGAGTATGCTTTAATATTTTCGACAACAATACTCATCAATCTTACACGAGAAGCTTTAGTAGCCCATGCTATATGAGGAGTGATGAAACAGTTCTTTGCAGTAAGTAAAGGATTATCTGCACGTGGAGGTTCTGATGACAACACATCTAATCCGGCAGCATAAATAACACCTTTATTCAAAGCATCAGCCAAGTCTTGTTCATTGATAAGCGAACCACGACCGGTATTAATCAAAATAGCAGTTGGTTTCATACTTGCCAGACGTTTTGCATCAACAAGTTCGCGGGTTTCTTCGGTTAGCGGACAATGAAGACTAATAATATCACATTCTGTGAAAATTTCCTCTTTTGTCATCATCTTAATTTCCGGTGGCAATTGAAGCTGAGATTTAGAAGTATAAGCACAAACACTCATTCCAAAACCAAATGCAACGCGAGCCGTAGCCATACCAGTACGTCCAAGTCCCACGATACCAAGTTTTAGTCCGCTCAGTTCTGTAAGTGGGGTATCCCAGAAACAGAAATCCTCACTATTGGTCCATCGGCCATTTTTTACCTCGTTAGAGTGATGTGCCACATTCTGAGTTATATTCAAAATATGAGCAAATGCCATCTGAGCAACCGAAATAGTACTGTAAGCAGGAGTATTGGTAACAACGATTCCACGTTCTTTTGCTGCTGTAACATCTACCACATTATATCCGGTAGCAGTTACACCAATATATTTCAGCTCCGGAAGAGCGGCAATTACCTCAGCATTAATTTCTACTTTATTAGTTAATATAACGTCTGCATCTTTGGAACGAGCAACAACATCTGCTGCAGAAGTGCGATCATAAATAGTACAATCACCCAAAGCTTTAAGTTCATCCCACGATAAATCGCCTGGATTCATTCCATAACCGTCTAATACTACAATTTTCATATTCAAATTAAATTTAGAATTTATTCTTTATAACGATCTCCCCAGAGTTGAACCATGTGTTCTTTGAGTTTAGCCTCCGCCGGATTTGGCTGCGGATGCCAGATTGATTGGTTTTTCAATTCCTCGGGAAGAAATTGTTGTTTTACAAAATGCCCTTCGTAATTGTGCGCATATTTATAGTCATTGCCATAACCCAACTGCTTCATCAGCTTTGTAGGAGCATTGCGCAGGTGTAACGGCACAGGCAGATTTCCTGTATTCCGAACTAATTCCAGTGCATCATTAATGGCGTTGTAGGCCGAATTACTTTTGGGACTTGTTGCCAGATAAATAGTTGTTTCAGCCAAAGGTATGCGTCCTTCGGGCCATCCTATTTTCATCAGCGTATCAAAGCAGGCATTGGCAAGTAGCAATGCATTTGGATTTGCCAAACCGATATCTTCTGAAGCAGAAATAACTAATCGACGAGCTATAAAGGCGGGATCTTCTCCCCCTTCCACCATGCGTGCCAGCCAATAAATTGCTCCGTCGGGATCACTTCCACGAATACTTTTTATAAAAGCGGAAATAATATCATAATGCATTTCTCCGTCTTTATCGTATGCCAGTGGATTTTGCTGAAGCCTGTCGACCACCTTTTCATCGGTAATCTCTATTGGATCTTCAGTATCCGACTCGATAACCAACTCTAATATATTAAGCAGTTTGCGTGCATCTCCACCCGAATAGCGAAGCATGGCATCTGATTCCTTGACTACTATATTTTTACTCTTCAGGATGTGATCTTCATTTATAGCACGATCTATAAGCTGAAGTAAATCTTCTTTTTCTAGTGATTTAAGTACATAAAGCTGACAACGGGAAAGTAACGGACGAATAACCTCGAAAGATGGATTTTCTGTTGTTGCACCAATAAGTGTCACAGTGCCCTGCTCTACTGCTCCTAATAAGGAATCTTGCTGTGATTTACTGAAACGGTGAATTTCGTCTATAAAAAGTATCGGACTGGCTTGTGAAAAGAAACGGCTACTTTTTGCTTTTTCAATCACATCTCGCACATCTTTTACGCCCGAGCTGACTGCACTTAATGTATAAAAGGGAGTTTCAAGTTTGTTGGCTATAATCTGCGCAAGGGTAGTTTTACCCACTCCGGGAGGTCCCCAAAGAATAAATGACGAAATGCGTCCTGCGTCTATCATCTTACGCAAGATTGCTCCTTCTCCCACTAAATGTTTCTGGCCAATATAGTCATCAAGCGACTTTGGCCGGAGTCTTTCTGCTAATGGTTGTGCCATTTCGTTATTGTTATATGAGAAGCAAATGTACATATTAATATTTAAAAAGGATAATTCTCGGCCAAAGATTTTAAAACCGACGGCGGGGAAAGAAAATTCTCCTGTACAAAAGAATGATTTCTTCTGTACAGGAGAATTAATTGTTTTGTACAAAAGAATGATTTCTTTTGTACAAGATATTAAAATGTTATATAGACGAATTCAGAATACTTCCTTAGAAGTTAAGCATTACTGCAAGACGAATACCATCTTTATTGATACCTGGATGATTCAGATAGTTCAAACGACGGGTGTATTCAATATGAAGTAATTTAAAGATATTGTAAATACCCACACTGAATTCCATATATGGTTGTTTGCCCATCGCATAACTGGTTGGTACTCCATCGCGAGTTGGGAACAAGAACAAACCACTACTTAAATCTGGATTATTCTTATCACTCAAACCTCCGTACAATGCTTTAAACTTAAAGACTTCTCTCCACTTAAGAGTCTTAATCAAAGGAATACGATTAAATAATCTTCCGTTCAAATCATAAGTCAAATCTAATGAAGCAAACTTATCATTCAGGAATTCCATGTTGTTTATCAAGTTAAACGTCTCCCTTTGTGTAATGTAAGAAAGGTTGGCTGCCGGCATAATCAATAATGGAAAAGGAACCTTATCCCATTGCTTACCAGCTTTAACATAAGCATCCAGTCTACCCCACGATTTAAGCCAGAATCTCTTATAAATACCTGCTTCAGTCAAATTGAATTTATAATCACCACCAAGCACATCTTTAATACCCATAGTGTGAGAAAGAGTAAAGATTGGTGCATCGAAATTGATTGGCAACCTGCGCTCTTTGGTATTAATAAATGTTTCTCCGGGTGCAAATCTAAGTTGCAAAGAAGCTTCGGTTGTTGTTATATCGTGCACACTTGTTTTAGCCTCATCATTCTTTATATAGAAAAGATTACCTGTTGGCTCGTCATTACGATTCTTTACGGTCATAGCAACTGAGAAGCCGGACATTGTTTCACGTTCGTATTTAAACTGAGCATCGCGCACATATGACATTTGGTCTACAGTTGTGGTTTTCAGTCCCACAAACATATTATCTTTATCTGTCTTAAGGAACTTATCCATTGGAGACATTACATCATACATGTAAGAGAAAGAGATGGAATGTTTAGGGAATTCTCTTGCAAGGAATTCTTTCTTATCAAATGTATATTCCACCATTCCTTTATATTTAGAACGGTTATCCTTGAATCCGTATGCATAATATCCGCTTAAGAAAAGCTGAGGGAACAACTTGGCTGTTGTTTGTCCGCTAATTCTAAGACGAAGACCTTCAATAGTGTTACTACCTATAATAGTATTCATTGGCCCGAAATCGAATTTACTTGGATGACCCTTGCTGCCGGTTTCAACAAAATTCTCAATCAATGCCTTTAAACCAATAATCATATACTTAAATCCTGGCATTTCTTCGAGATGCTTAAGAAATAAATCCATACCGTTTTCTTTATCAGTAAGCGGAACCGGACGCATTTTATTCCAGAAGTCATCGTCCTTCATCATAGCATCTACCTCTTTTACAGTATTCCCCTTCACCTTAAACAGTTTTGGCTGAATTTCATTAAATGCATAATTGCTATATCTGGTGAGACGCCGGACTTGTAATTTCGACAGATTCTTCACAAATGAGAGTTCAACGATCATATCATCATCTTTGAGCGCCCATCTTCCATTAGGAAGTTGCTCGTATGACTGAATAATATTGAGGTTATCTACAAAGTTCACACCCGTTTTCTTTGGAAGATTCATGATGCACTTCTTTACGGCATATGTAGAATCTTTCAAAATATAAAGGTGACCAGTAAAACCAAAGTCTTGTGAATTATTAGGCACAAATGTAAGATGGATACATGAGTCTTTTTCTACTTTCAGCGTATCCATAATATAGAACTTATAAAAAGATATCGCTGAACTTGAAGAAATAGGACTAATAAAACGGCTCGACAACAGACGGATATCGTCATCGTAAATATTCACATCCGTAAATACGTCTTTAAGGATAGTTCCCATCATATCGCCAGTTGAGAAAAGCTCGTCAACTCCCGATGTATTGATACCTTTAATAATAGTTTTCTCATCCTTCGGATTTTTCCGGAAAATAGTCTGAGAAGCAGTTTCCTGAACAGAGAAAGGAATAATCAGCTTATTTGTTTCCAAACAAGGCTCAACCTGATTAACCAGGAATGGCATTTTTTTATAGATACCTTTACCAAAATCATCTGGATTTACATCATTGATTGAAGTAGTAAGCTTCTGATATTTATCGAACTGATAAAAATCATTTTCTTCCAAACGCTGACTGGACTTATGTTCAATCACCTTCTTCATCAACTCTACTGCCGGATTATTCTTGCGGGAATATTTCTCTTTCTTAGGTTTTACAACAATCTCAGTAAGCTGTATATCGGTAGATTGTAACTTAATACTAAGCTTAGTTGTAACACCAGGGACAATTTTAACCGTTTTCTTTTTATAGCCTACAGCTGTAAAAGTTACTTCATTCCAACCTTTACGTGTGGTAATACGATAGGCTCCATTAATATCGGAGATACTTCCAACACCCTTGCCTTCATAAGACACTGAAGCGTAAGGTATTGGTTCATTTGTAACAGAATCACGCACAACACCTGTCAAATGAGATGGTGATGTTTCAGAAACTGAACCTACAACTACAGCTGAGTGAGCTGAAGCTGTATACGAAATGGCAATAACAAACAATGCGAGAACGAACTTGATATATAGTTGTTTCATACAATATCAATAAAATGAGCTACAAAGGTAAGCTTTTCATTTAATTTACTAAATCAAATTAAGCTAAATCAGTAATATTTATATTACATTTGCGACAAATAGAACAATAAAAATGCTATCGATTCTTATTCCGACTTATAATTATGAATGTTTAGGTCTTGTAGAAGAGCTTCACCGCCAGGCGCAAACATTATCCTTCCCTGTTGAAATCCTTATTGCAGATGATGCATCAAAGGAAGAGATGAAACGTAATAACCGAAAAATAAACAGGTTAAACAATTGCATGTTTATTGAACTTAAAGAGAATATCGGACGAGCCAGGATTAGAAATTTCTTATCAGAGAAAGCTCAATATGATCTTTTATTATTCATAGATAGCGACGCCGGTCTCGTCAGCAATGACTTTCTACAAAAATATGTTTCGGCAATACATGGCAACGACGTTATCTGCGGAGGTCTACTATACGATCGGCCAATACCTTCAAAGCAATTTAGCCTACGCTATTATTATGGAATATCAGCAGAAGAACATTCTGCAAAGGAACGTAACGTGCACCCTTATACTAAATTCTCATCATTCAACTTTCTGATCAGAAAAAGAATCTTCCAGAAAATTCTTTTTGACGAATCGTTTTCGGGATACGGACATGAGGATACGGCCTTTGGTATTGAGTTAGAAAAACGTAAAATAAAGATTAATCATATTGACAATCCGCTTTTTCACTTAGGACTGGAAAAGAATGATGCTTTTCTTCATAAAACAGAGATGGGGATTGAAAATCTTTATCGGTATTCAGATAAGCTGAACGGATATGTACGCTTATTAAGCACGTTTAATAAAGTAAAAAAATACAGATTACAAGTCCTCTTATCCTTTATCTTCAAAAAAACAAGAGAACTCATGAAGAAAGAGTTACTAAGCAACCATCCAAGCATGAAGATTTTCGCTTTTTACAAGCTAGGATATTTGTGTTACATCAGCAATAAACAATTCAAATAGCGCCTCTTGCCATTGCTTCAAGACGAAGCATTGCCTGTAATCTCAATGAAGGGATATAGGATCTTACCGGGAAAAGAGTTTTTATTGTATACTTTAACAAAGGAGAATAAGTTAAAATAAGCTTTGCATAGGCTTTACGAAAGCAAAACTTTGAGAGAAGAAAAGGCTGGATACTGCTATGTTCGGTAGCAGAACGTGCTCCAACCGATACATAACGTTTATTCCCAGTGCCTAAATAATGCTCATTCATCTTGTAAAATAAGCCATAAAAGGGGTAATATCCACCGGATAAATATTTAGTTCTCGACTTAAGCATAAAATATTCGCACATATCCTCTTTACAATGATTTTCAGCATAAGCCACTAATGTACCATTTATTTTATCTATTACTCCCCAAAATTCACGACCTTCTTTAAACTTATCTAAATCAGCAATAAACGAAGAACGTGAAGCTACAACATCTGTAGTGTTGGAATATCGGTCAAAAGAATCTTTGTACACCTCATATCCTTGTTCACGCATAAAATCTATAGTAATTGGTCTTATTTCAAAGAACTTAAAAGCATGACGAACTTTATTTCGCGTTCTTGTTTTTAACTCTTCCATTCCGTAGAATTTGTCTTTAATAATAAACCAGAAAGATGTAGGCTCTGAAGAATCAAAATCATAGGTATTTCTGATAAACCAAACTTTATTTTTGTTTATTAATTCCAGACGCATCTCCTCTGTTAATTGTTTTTCTTTATGTGGAGCTTTACTATAAATAACACCTTTTTTATAATACACGTAATCTTCGTTTTTCATTTTCAATTAGTTAGGATTAATTTCATTATTACTTATACAGCAGAATATTATTAAGTAATATCCTGTGACAAAAAAGGCAGCAAAGATAATTTATTTTAAATAAAATGATTTACTATTCGTTATAATATTTATCTTTGTCAACAAACAAAATAAAAACTACAATATGAATAAAAGGATAATTGGAAGCGTGTTATTAGCAGCCATGACTATCATATCATGCAAAGAGGCTAAGAAAGCAGACGTTCAGGTAATACCTTTGAAGGATTCTGCTACAGTAATTTCCGACAGCCTTCGCTTTTGCGAAGCAACTTGTTGGAATGGAGAATCATTATATATCAGCAATTTTGGTGGCGATACTATAAATCCGCTTAATACTGCCGGCAAAGGATATATTATGGAATTCAACTCAGGTAAACCATCGGTACTAATCCCTGCAGATGGAAGATTAAATGCGCCCAAAGGAATGTGTGTAGTAGATAATTATCTGTTCGTTGCAGACGTTAACTCTATAGTAGTTTTTAATTTGAGTGACGTGAGCAAAAGTCAGAAAATTAAGCTTCCAACTAAAGATTCTTATGTAAATGATCTTGCCGTAAATGGAAAGAACCTTTATGCAACTGTTACAAATACGGGTAACATTTACAAACTGGATGTTTCTTCTCCTGAAAATATCAAAGAGCAAACACCCAAGCTATTTGCAAATATTCCCGGAGCAAACGGTATTGTTGCGACTGACAGTATAATATATGTAGCTTCATATCCTGTTGATGGAAATACATCTGCTCCAAATGTTATTTATTCTATCAGAAATTTAGAAAACCCTATTACAGAGGTATTTTTGAACCGTATGAGTCAATATGATGGTTTAGCACTATCAGAAGATGGCAAGTACTTATATTTCTCAACGTGGGTAAATGGAAATGTAGGAAAGATTAATATTAAAGATAAGAAAGTGGAGAACCTTATTCTTCCTATACAATTAACCGGACCGGCAGATTTCTCAATACATAAAGGAAAACTTTATATTCCAGATTTGCCAAACAGTAAGGTGTTAGTATACTAATTATAAAATATTTTAATAAAACGGGAAACCAGAAAGAATAATTCTTTTTAGTTTCCCGTTTTATTTTTGGTCACATTCTTTATTGGGAACAATTTATCGTGAAAAATATCGACTGTAAACAATAATTCGATTATAACAGTTAATACTTCACAAAACAGATTCAACAAATAAAATCATTAGAAACAAATAATCACCCTATTGAATAGAGATCTTTATATAAATCAAAAAGCGGAACTTTTCACAAAGTTCCGCTTTTCAGTTTTCAATAGGTATTAGTTTTTTTTAAGGTAAAAAGATTGTTTTCAGGATAACGGTTGCAAATATGCAAGATATTTTAATACTACACAAACAAATTTATATGTCATAAAACATGTTTTTGCATTTTAACTTTTCAATTACCCAACTAATACCAAATTTCTTTCTACTTATTATTATTCTGAGGATAACTTTCATCAGTCTTACCCTGATGTTTTAGAACTTTCGCATCAATATAAAATACGATTTCCTCAGCTAGATTATTTATGTGGTCTCCAGAACGTTCAAGTTTACGGAACACACTTATCAAATTAAGGCATAAAGAAAGACTCTCGGGATTCTTACCAATATAATCAACTAGTTTTTTAGTAACCTCTCCATTGATCTCATCAATCAGATTATCCTTCGCAAAAACCGATGTTGCCAATTCAAGACTTTCTTCATTTAATGCTTTTTTTGCTGTTTCAAGCATAGAAAGCACTTGAGTAAACATCTCTTCCAAACGAATATTCTTTAGAAGATCCGGATCTAAAGCTGGTTCTTCACATTTCACTACGAAGCGAGCAAGACCTTCCGCAAAATCGCCCAAACGTTCCAGGTCTGTGTTAATCTTCAACATAGCAAGAACAAAACGAAGATCTACAGCAACCGGATTATAAAGGGCTATAATATCCTCTACATCACTATCTATTTTAAGCTCAAAAGCGTTTACACGTTTTTCTCTAACGATAACCTGCTGTGCCATTTCCTTATTAAGAGTAAGCACAGCCTCCGATGCTCTATCCAACTGATTATAAACCAATGTCCACATTTCGTCCACTTCCTTTTTCAGTTGAACTAGCTCTGATTCTATAAACTTTACCATATCGCTATTCTTTTATAAGATTACAAATATAAAAATAAAAAACACTATCCAAAACGTCCCGTAATATAATTCTGAGTGGATATCTGAGAAGGATTGGTAAATATCTTTTTAGTATTATCAAATTCTATCATTTCACCCAAATAGAAATAGGCAGTTTTATCGCTTACACGAGCAGCTTGTTGCATGTTGTGGGTAACAATAACAATTGTATAGTCTTTCTTTAATTCATGAATAAGTTCCTCAACTTTGGCTGTGGAAATAGGATCGAGAGCAGAAGCTGGTTCATCCATTAAAAGAACGGAAGGAGATACAGCCATTGCACGAGCAATACAAAGTCTTTGTTGCTGACCTCCAGAGAGAGCAAATGCAGATTCTTTCAGTTTATCTTTTACTTCATCCCAAAGCGCAGCGCCTTTCAATGTTTCTTCTACACGATGACGAATGAATTCATTATCTTTTATACCGTTTACACGAAGTCCGTAAGCTACGTTTTCAAAAATACTTTTCGGGAAAGGATTAGGGCGTTGGAATACCATTCCAACTCGTTTTCTTAATTCGTCAACAGGTACTCCTTTTGCATAAATATCTTCATTATCAATTAATATCTGACCCTCCATGCGAGTATCAGGAATCAAATCATTCATTCGATTAAAAAGGCGAAGAAATGTAGACTTTCCACAACCTGATGGTCCGATGAAGGCTACCACAGACTTTTCCTGTATCTGCATGTTAATCCCCTTCAAGGCTTGAAAATTGCCATAGTAGAAGTTTACGTCCTTTACATCAATTTTATTCATTCTATTTCGTTTTAGTTCATTTTTACTTTTTTGGAAAAATACTTTCTCAAAGCATTGGCAAGCAAGTTTACTACCAGGATTATTATGATTAACACTAGTGCTGTACCGTAAGCTATTGGAAGCTGAGCTTCCATATCTGTTCCACTTGTAGATATTACATAAAGGTGATAAGGCAAAGCCATACACTGATCGAATATACTAGTTGGAATCTTTGGAAGGAAATATGCCGCACAAGTGAAAAGAATTGGAGCTGTTTCACCTGAAACACGTCCTAATGCCAGGATTAAACCTGTAATGATATTAGGTGTGGCAATAGGTAGGATAACCCGGCGGATGGTCTGCAATTTTGTTGCTCCCAGCGCACGACTTCCTTCGCGGAAGGTATTTGGTATTGCTTTTAATGCTTCCTCGGTAGTTCTTATTACCAAAGGAACACAAAGTAAACCTAAAGTAAGTGAACCAGCCAGAATACTATCTCCAAAACCCAGGTAATTTACAAAAAGCGTCATACCAAAAAGTCCGAATACAATAGAAGGTATACCGCTAAGGTTGTTTGTCATTACTCTGATAAACTTTACGATTTTTCCATTCGGAGCATATTCATTCATATATATACCACTCATAATCCCAACAGGAAAGGCAAATATAGCACTACCAAGCATCAGATAGAATGTACCTACGATGGCTGGCCATATACCTCCGGCAGTCATACCATCGGTCGGTTCGGTTGTAATGAAATTCCAGTTGATAACACCTATACCTTTATAGATGATAAAACCAAGGATTGAAAACAGTATGATTACAATACTGAAACTAAATAATGAGAAAATGCCGAAAGCTATTTTCTGAGAGCGACGTTTGCGCTTATCGTATGATTGTGGGAATTTATTCTTTTCCATTATTTCTGTTTGCTACTAATATATTCTACACTGAAGTTTATTATAAGTGTGATAAAGAACAACACAACGCCTAATAAGAACAGAGCCTGATAATGAGCACCACCTGCTGGTGCTTCACCAAGTTCGGCTGCAATGGTTGCAGGAATTGTTCGAAGTGGTTCTAGTATTGTGTGGGGAATTACAGCTGCATTACCTGTTACCATTAAAACTGCCATCGTCTCTCCTATTGCACGACCAATACCAAGCACAACACCCGATGTTATTCCTGATATTGAATATGGAATAACAACCTTATAAATAGTCTGCCATTTAGATGCTCCAAGCGCTAGACTAGCCTCGCGCATTGAACGAGGACAGTTTCTCATTGCATCTTCACTTACTGTGATGATCGTTGGCAATGCCATTATTGCAAGAACGATACTACCGGCAAGTCCGGATTCACCTACTGGCAGATGAAATACTTTCTGAATAAGTGGAACGATAACAATAAGTCCGAAGAAACCGTAGACAACTGATGGAATTCCACTTAGTAACTCAATTATGGGCTTAAGAACATCTCTCACTTTGTGATTGGAAACTTCGCTCATATAGATTGAAACAGATAGCCCGAAAGGAAGAGCAAACAATATAGCAAAGAAGCTTACCCAAAGTGTACCGGTTATCAAAGGAAGTATACCAAAAAGAGGTGCCGGTGTAGCAGTTGGAAACCATTCTGTTCCAGTCAGAACATCTTTCATTGAGATTGTTTTATCCTTAATTAAATGTCCTTGAAAGGTTTTATCAATATAAGTATTTGGAATAAAACCAATCATACCCGGATTCTTATTAATTAGCTCGGCAATCTTAGCACCTGCATATGCATATTCCGGTCCTAATTCTTCTTCCGAGTAATAATCAGTAAGATTCTCTAACCGAAAAACTGTTATTGGAGTATTATCTCCTCCTAACTGTGACCAGTTGGTTATTTCTCCGTCAAACACTTTTTTGATTTCAGCCGGAGTTATGTCTGTTACCTTGTTTTGTTTGTTAAGTGCAAGCACATAACCATCTTCTATCGCCTTACTACCAAAGAGTCCGAACGCTTCGCTGAAAAGAAAAACAATAATGAGCAGAATTGTAATACTTGTCACAAAACCGCTGCAAGTAAGTATACCTTCAATAATTCGTTCAAAAAATTTTTTCATATCGTATATTTTTCTGGTGCAAAGAAACGAAACAGATATTAAGAACTTGTGACTATGATTTGAAGGAATTGTTTCAATCGTGTTACATTTAGGTTACAAAATTCAAAACAACAATTAAGTAAGATTGTTTAGAATAGTAAGATAGTTATTCATTTATCAATCCAAGAAAGTAGTACAGCTTAAATATATATAGTCTAGATGTAAATATAATAAGGTATACACCTAAAACAAATATAGTGTAAGCCTTTAAATAAACTTATCTTCAATAAATCCGTTAATATTAAGATTAGATTACATTGTTATCGGAAAGAATTATGTAGCTCCTAATATGACAAATGCTGCAAAAAAGACTTATCCTGTTATAAGACCGCTATTTTATTATTATAATAGCAAAGAAAAAAACAAGGTTTCTCAATTTATTCAGTACGTTTTATCTCCGGAAGGCCAAAATCTCATAAAAAAGAGTGGATATATTCCAGTCAGATTAATGTAAAATAAAAAAGAATGACTATTTTTGCAGCCTTAACTGTGTAACAACGTATCACTATGACAGATATTAGAACGGAAGAAGGAGGCGAAAAGAAAAGTTTGAACTTTATAGAAGTCGCCGTAGAAAACGATTTAAAGGAAGGTAAAAACGGAGGAAGAATACAAACACGTTTCCCGCCAGAACCTAATGGCTACCTGCACATTGGTCATGCAAAAGCAATTTGCATGGACTTTGGTATTGCCCAAAAGTATAATGGCGTTTGTAATCTTCGTTTCGATGATACCAATCCCGTAAAAGAGGATGTGGAATATGTAGATGCCATCAAAGAAGATATTGAATGGTTAGGCTACAAGTGGGGAAATATATATTATGCTTCTGATTACTTCCAGCAGTTATGGGATTTTGCCGTAAAGCTTATCAAAGAAGGAAAAGCTTATATTGATGAACAATCAGCTGAAGATATAGCAAAACAAAAAGGCACTCCTACTCAGCCAGGAATAAACAGTCCGTACCGCGACCGTCCTATTGAGGAAAACCTGGAACTTTTCCAGAAGATGAATACCGGAGAAGTGCCCGAAGGTGCAATGGTTCTTCGTGCTAAGATTGATATGGCTAATTCAAACATGCATTTCCGTGACCCGATAATGTATCGTATAATTAACCATCCTCATCATCGCACAGGAACAACCTGGAAGGCATATCCTATGTACGATTTTGCTCACGGACAATCTGATTACTTTGAAGGAGTAACTCATTCACTCTGTACACTGGAGTTTGAAGTTCATCGTCCTTTATACAACTATTACATCGATTTATTGAAGAAAGACGATAACTACAGTCCTCGTCAGATGGAGTTCAACCGTTTGAATCTTACTTATACCGTAATGAGCAAACGTAAACTTCTCACCTTGGTAAAAGAAGGATTGGTTACAGGATGGGACGATCCACGAATGCCAACTATTTGTGGTTACCGCCGTCGTGGCTATTCACCTGAGTCTATTCATAAATTTATCGACAAGATTGGATATACAAAATATGATGGAATAATTGACGTTTCACTTCTTGAATCGGCAGTTAGAGAAGACCTTAACGCACGTTCCACACGTGTGTCTGCTGTAATCAATCCTGTGAAGTGTATTATCACTAACTATCCAGAAGGATTAGTGGAAGAAATGGAAGCAATCAATAATCCGGAAGATCCAAATTCAGCTTCTCACACTATAGAATTCAGCCGCGAACTCTATATTGAGCGCGAAGACTTCATGGAAGATGCACCTAAAAAGTATTTCCGTATGACTCCAGGTCAGGAAGTTCGTCTGAAGAACGCATATATCGTAAAATGTACAGGCTGCAAGAAAAATGCAGAAGGCGAAATTGAAGAAGTATATTGCGAATATGACATGAACACTAAGAGTGGAATGCCAGATAGTAACCGTAAAGTAAAAGGTACTCTTCACTGGGTAAGTGCAGCTCATAGTATTCCTGCAGAAGTCCGTCTTTACGATCGCTTATTTAAAGTAGAGAATCCTGCATTAGAAGAGAAAGATGGCAACTTCCGTGACCTTCTTAATCCAGATTCACTTAAAGTTTTAACAAACTGCCGCGTAGAAAAATTCCTGGCAGAAATGAAACCTTTAGACTATTTACAATTCCAACGCATTGGCTATTTCAATGTAGATAAAGATTCTACTCCGGACAAATTGATATTTAACCGCACTGTAAGTTTAAAAGACACTTGGAGTAAAATTAACAAATAAAATAAAGAATGGTAAGTTCCCTCTTTTTTTAGAGGGGACTTACCATTTTTACCCCAACACATATAATTTATGAGGAATTTTTTCTCCGATTTTGAAGAAAACGAAGAGTTTAAGCAAGCAATTGCCCAATATGAAGAAATGAAAGCAGGAAATAAAACCTGCTATTTTGATGCAGACCAATTAGCCGATTTTGCCGAATACTATGGAACAATGGAGAAGTATGACAAAGCTTTCGAAGTTATAGACTATGCTCTTTCCATCCATCCTGCAAACACAGAAGTACTTGTTATCAAAGCACATATACTTATCGAACAGGAAAGAATAGAAGAAGCTAAAGAGATAGCATATTCCATACCTGAAAATTATGCTCGGGATGTAAAAATGCTCAAGGCAGAACTTTCAGTACTGGAAAAAAACATAGATGAAGCCAATGTTCTTGTTCAGGAAGTGGTTAGTGAAGAAGAAAATAACGACGTAGATAACTGGCTAGACATAGCATATATGTATACCGATTCTGATTTTCATAAAGAGGCACTGCCCTGGTATGAGAAAATATTCAATTCAGACCCGGAAAACTATGCATATAGATTCAATTTAGCCGATTGTTATGCACAATGTAATCAAGCAGAAAAAGGAGTAGCTTTATTTAATCAGTTAATAGATAAAGACCCGTACTCAGTTTTGGGCTGGTTCGAACTGGGTAGATTCTACTATTCTATTGAAGAATATAACAAATCACTGGAAGCGTATGAGTTTGCTCTTACTATTGACGCAAATCATCCAGGTTCGGTATTAATGACAGCTCATGGTTATTATAAATTGGAAAACTACGAAAAGTCACGTGAGTATTATGAAAAATACGATCAACTAGAACCTTCAATGGGAATGGCTATCTTTTTCATAGGCCTATGTAGTTATAATCTAAAGGAATATGAAAAGGCTATTACTACTTTTAATAGAGTACTAGATATAGAGAATGGATTTACACCACCCAAATCAGATATTTACTCTTATATTGCACTGTGTTACGATGGGCTTAATCAACTTGATAAATCTGTTGAATGCTCAGATTTAGCAATACAGGATGATCCATTATCTATTGATCCATACCTAACTAAAGGACGAATTTATTTATTTAATAAAATAAATGATAAGGCTCAGGAATGCTTTGATGAAGCAATTAATCTAGATCCTCAAGATCCCAAAACTCACTTTGAAATAGGAGTTATTTATTTTGAGACAAATATGTTTGATTTAGCTTTGAAATGCTTCCAAAAAGTTGAACTATATTCTCCTGAATACGAAAACAACTATTTATTATTGGCTTATGCTAATGGGGCTTTGCGAAACATTGAGGAATTTAATAAATATATCATCAAAGCAGTGAAACAAAATCCAAAAAGTATTCTTGATAATCCTCCATGCGATTTACCTGAAGATGATCAGGTATTGAAACAATTAATAATTGATGTAAAAAAATCAATTGAAGGAGATAAGCCGAATATCTCTAATTCAGATTTCAATTAAAGAAAAAGTTATTAGCATAAAAGATGTTATTATTGAAATAGAATTTCAAAATTGAAAATCTCATAGATTGATACTTCTTAAAAGAAAATTCCCCTTATACTAGTTTATTCTATTGTTGAATAAAGCTAATATAAGGGGAATTTTTATAGTATAAATTTGAATTACACTGATACTTTCTAATTTTTCTATTTTAAAGCAGGCTCTTATCTTCTAAAGCAAGTCTACTTTAGTAATTCAATTACAGCATTATAATTAGGTTCTGTAGTTATTTCAGTAACAATTTCCGTGTAAATAACCTTACCATCGGGATTGATAACAACAACAGCTCTTGCCAATAGCCCTCTTAACGGACCATCTTCAATTAGCAAACCATATTCTGTAGCAAATTCAGGCGAACGAAAATCTGATAATGCAATTACATTATCAATTCCTTCGGTTGTACAAAAGCGTCCCTGAGCAAACGGCAAATCTTTAGAGATGGCTAACACAACTGTATTTGGTAATTGAGCAGCAATTTTATTAAAGTGTCTTACCGATGTAGCACAAACGCTTGTATCCAGGCTAGGAAATATATTTAAAACAACATTTTTCCCTTTAGCGTAATCAAGATAATAATCACTTAAATCATTTCTTACCAAGTGAAAATTAGGAGCATAGTCATTAATCTGAATTAACTCCCCAAATAATCTGATAGGTTGCCCTTTAAATGTTACATTTGCCATAATTACATCTCCTTTTTTATTTCATAATAAAACAAACCAAATATAAATGAGTTCAATATTAATCAAAATAAAATTATTTCAATCAAAAAAAGAGTAGAATTATTTATCGGGAAAGAAATTATCTAAACCATTGATACATTTCCATTAAAATAATATCTAAAGACTAAAACCTGATGTATCCGTCTGGAAAAGTAAAATGAAGTGTATAAACAAAAGAAGCTTCACTAAATAAGCAAAGCTTCTTATATAATTAAACCGTTTATTTAACAATGAGCCGCAACCCGGACTTGAACCGAGGACCTTTTCATTACGAGTGAAACGCTCTACCAACTGAGCTATGGCGGCATTTTTCGGCTTATGACGTGCAAACTTACACCATTATTCCAATATAAAAAAGAGTTTTTTAGTATTTTTTTCTAAAAATCAAAGTCGGGCATCAACATCTTCCAAAGGATAAATTCCCTTTACATCGTATATCACGCCGTTTGTTTTAACTAACGATCGAATATTCAGGGAGATAAATTCTTTGTGGGCCACAGCAGCTATAACGGCATCATATTTTTCTGAGGGAAGTGCAGATTTTATCTCTATTCCGTATTCACTTTTAACATCGGCAGGAGAAGCTATAGGATCGTAAACTGATACGTTTATATCATAATTCTGAAGTTCGTGAATTACATCGATAACTTTTGTATTACGTACATCGGGACAGTTTTCCTTAAAGGTAATTCCAAGAATTAGCACATTGCTGTTTTTAATGAGTATTTCTTTCTTTATCATGGAACGAACTACTTCCTGAGCAACATACTCTCCCATCCCGTCATTCATACGTCTTCCCGAAAGAATTATTTCCGGACGAAAGCCATATTCTTTTGCCCGTTGTGCCAGATAATATGGATCAACACCAATGCAATGCCCGCCTACCAATCCCGGATAAAACGGCAGGAAATTCCATTTAGTTGCTGCTGCCTGAAGCACACTGCGGGTATCGATCTCCATACGATTAAATATCTTTGCCAACTCATTAATGAAGGCGATATTAATATCCCGTTGGGTATTTTCTATAACCTTTGCAGCTTCGGCTACCCTGATTGATGGAGCCAGATAAGTTCCGGCAGTAATTACTGAGCGATAAAGCTCATCAACTCGTCGAGCTGTCTCGGGAGTTGAGCCGGATGTAATCTTCAGTATGGTTTCTACGGTGTGTAGTTTGTCGCCCGGATTGATTCGTTCGGGAGAATAACCAGCAAAGAAATCTTTGTTTAGGGTAAGCCTCGAAAACTTTTCTACAATGGGAATGCAAACATCTTCAGTGATTCCCGGTGATACAGTAGACTCGTAGATTACAATATCGTTTTTTGATATAAACTTACCCACGGTTTGGCTTGCTGAAAGCAGCGGATCTAGATTTGGACGATTAGTTTTATCAACCGGCGTAGGAACAGTTACTATATAATAGGTACAATCGGCAAGAAATTCAGCGTCGTTAGTACAAAACAATCCGGTTTCTGAGAGAGGATTACTTGTTAAAACCGATTGCAAGAGCTCGTCTGTTACTTCGAGCGTAGAATCTTTTCCATTATTAAGTTCTTTAATGCGATCGGTATTTATATCGAATCCGATAACCGGATATTTTGTTGCAAAAAGACGGGCCAGAGGCAAGCCAACATACCCAAGTCCGATAATTGCTATTCGTGCTTTTTCCATAAAAACAAATGTAAGCATTAAAATGATAAAAACATTGAATAGATAACGCAAAAGAAAAAAACTTAGTATGTTTGCAGTCGCTAAAAGAATAAAAAAAGAACATGGCAAAAAGAAAGAAAAAGAACAGACAAAACAACAGACTGAGATTTATATTTTTAGCTATCGCTATATCTTTAGTCTCTATATTTGTATACGAACACTTCCGTAGTCCGATATTACATGCAGCAAATAATGTAAAATACGAGACGGAAGAAATTATGCTGCCCGAGAAGCAAGAAACTTTCGGTGACCTTGAAATTCCGGAATCAACAACTAAGCGACCCGAACAAATCATCACTCATGCAGGATATACCGTGTCATACAATCCGGAATGGCATATTCCCAACTGGGTTTCTTATGAATTGACCCGCGATGAAACAGAAGGAAAGCTGGATCGGTCGGATGATTTCGAAGTAGACCCTAAGGTAAAAGGAGTTTGTCCGTCGAACGAAGATTATAAACGTTCGGGATACGATCGTGGCCACATGGCTCCGGCGGCAGATATGAAGTGGAACTCAACTGCAATGAAGGAATGTTTTTATTATAGCAACATGTGTCCGCAAAAACACTCTTTGAATGCCGGACGCTGGAAAACGCTGGAAGAAAAAGTGCGCGACTGGGCACAGCAAGACAGTGCCATTGTAATTGTTTGCGGACCAATTGTAGACAAGGGATACAGCACAATTGGCAATGCACGAGTTGCCGTTCCACAAAGATTCTTCAAGGTTATTCTGGCTCCTTTTCTCAAGAAACCGAGAGCTATTGGCTTTATTATGAAGAATGAAAAGGAAGAATTACCGCTTAGCAGTTATGCAGTTTCTGTTGACCGGGTGGAAAAAATCACTGGTCTGGATTTCTTTTCAGCACTTCCCGATGATGTTGAGAATAGTATAGAGAGTTCTAACTCAACATACGGCTGGAACTTATAAATTTATTCAAGTAACATTTTCTAAAAGGTCTACACTTTATTTATTTATTGTGTAGACCTTCTTCTTAATAGGTGTACACCTTTCTAATAAAAAGCTTACTACTCTACATAAACTAAAATAATTAGATATGCTTAGGTATAACGTAAAAGATTAATAACTATCTTTGCGGCGAAAATAAAACAATTAAGCATTCACACCCGACTATGGACTTTAGAAAACAGAATAAATTGGTCATCACAGCAATCATTGTTGGTGCCATCGTTTTAATTGCTGCATCATTCGTTTACTGTACTTTTTTTGCAGCAGAATTCCAAACAGAAAAAAAAGCGTATGTGTATATTGACCGTGACGACACCGCCGATTCAATCATGGTTAAAGTAGAGCAGGCAGGTATGCCACGCAGCATGAAAACATTCCGATGGTTGATGAACAACCTTGATGATGCCAAAAGTATTCATACCGGACGATATGCAATAAAACCGGGAGATGGTAATTATCCGGTATTTCGCCGTTTAACCAGAGGTCAGCAAGCTCCTTTGGAGTTTGCAATCAATGATGTTCGTACATGCGGACAGCTGGCAAAAAAAATAGGAAACCAGCTGATGATAGACTCTGCTGAAGTAGCTATCCGGTTGAACGACTCTATTTTTTGCTCTAAATTAGGCTTCAAGAAGGAAACTATTGTTTGTCTTTTCATTCCAAATACTTACGAGCTTTACTGGAACATTTCTACTGCCGATCTTTTCAAAAGAATGAAAAAAGAGTATAACTTGTTCTGGACAAGCGACCGCCTTGCTAAAGCTAAATCAATTGGTTATACTCCAGCCGAAGTTACTACCATTGCTTCTATCGTAGAAGAAGAAACTAACAATAATGAAGAAAAACCAATGGTTGCAGGTCTTTACATCAACCGCCTTCATAAAGGGATGAAACTTCAGGCAGATCCAACGGTTAAGTTTGCCGTGCAGGATTTTACCATTAAAAGAGTAACAGGCACACACCTTCGCTCAAATTCTCCATACAATACTTATAAGTTCGAAGGACTACCTCCGGGACCAATCCGTATTCCTTCTATTAAAGGGATTGATGCGGTACTAAATTATACAAGACATAACTTTGTATATATGTGCGCAAAGGAAGATTTTTCGGGTACTCACAACTTTGCAGCAACCTGGGAAGAGCATCAGGCTAACGCCAGAAAATATCAGGAAGAGCTGAATAAACGGAAGATTTTCTAAACATTTACTATTAATTTAGCGCTTTATTGCCTATCTTTGTGTTTAGTTATTAACTAACGCTAAAAACACATTTAAGATACAAAGATATGAGCAAACAACTCTTATTGGGCGATGAAGCCATTGCGCAAGCAGCTATTGACGCCGGACTTTCCGGCGTTTATGCCTATCCTGGCACCCCTTCTACTGAAATAACAGAATACATTCAGCAATCGCCGCTGGCGAAAGAAAGAAATATCCATAGCCGTTGGAGTACAAACGAAAAAACGGCTATGGAAACCGCTTTGGGAATGTCCTTTTCCGGCAAACGAGCTTTGGTATGCATGAAACACGTTGGTATGAACGTAGCAGCAGATTGCTTTATCAATTCTGCCATGACCGGAGTTAACGGAGGATTACTGGTTGTTGCAGCCGACGATCCCAGCATGCACTCTTCTCAAAATGAACAAGACAGCCGTTTCTATGGCGACTTTTCATTAATCCCTATGTTCGAACCATCTAATCAGCAGGAAACTTATGACATGGTTTACAGTGGATTCGAGTTCTCTGAAAAGATAGGCGAACCAATTCTACTGAGAATGGTTACCCGATTGGCTCACTCTCGTTCGGGAGTTGAAGCTAAAGCTTTAAAACAACAAAATGAAATGTCTTTCGGTGATGATCCGAAACAATTCATTCTTCTCCCAGGAATCGCTCGCCGCCGTTACAAAGAATTAATTGCCAAACAAGAAGACTTTGTAAAAGCATCCGAAGAATCTCCTTATAATAAATACATTGACGGCCCTAATAAAAAGTTAGGTATCGTGGCATGTGGTATCGGATTCAATTACCTGATGGAAAACTATCCTGATGGATGCGAATATCCGATTTTGAAAATTGGTCAATACCCACTTCCTAAAAAGCAATTAACCCAACTGATTTCCGAATGTGATGAAATTCTGGTATTAGAAGACGGACAGCCATTTGTTGAAAGACTCATCGGCGGTTACCTTGGAAATGCAGTTAAAGTTAAAGGACGCTTAGACGGAACACTTTCTCGCGATGGAGAATTAAACCCTGATAGCGTAGCCAAAGCTGTAGGCAAAGAAAACAAATCTACATTCGTTACTCCAAACGTAGTTGAAATGCGTCCGCCTGCTCTTTGCGAAGGTTGCGGTCACCGCGATATGTATACTATTTTAACATCAGTATTAAAAGCAGATTACCCTGCACATAAGGTGTTCAGTGACATTGGTTGCTATACTTTAGGCGCCGGTGCACCATTCAACGCCATTCATTCTTGCGTAGATATGGGAGCTTCCATCACCATGGCTAAAGGTGCTGCAGATGCAGGACTATTCCCTTCGGTAGCTGTTATTGGCGATTCTACATTTACTCACTCAGGAATGACTGGTTTACTTGATTGCATAAACGAAAATGCCAGTGTAACCATCATAATCTCCGATAATGAAACAACAGCCATGACTGGTGGACAAGATTCGGCCGGTACAGGAAAGATTGAAACGATCTGTCTCGGACTTGGAGTTGATCCTGCACATCTTCGTGTAGTTGTTCCTTTAAAGAAGAATTATGAGGAAATGGAACAAATTATCCGCGAAGAGATTGAATATCGTGGTGTTTCGGTTATTATTCCTCGCAGAGAGTGTGTACAAACATTAGCAAGAAAGAAAAGAAGTAGCAAAAAATGAAAAAAGATATAATATTATCAGGTGTAGGCGGCCAGGGAATTCTTTCCATCGCTACCGTAATTGGAGAGGCTGCCTTAAAAGAAGGACTTTACATGAAGCAGGCAGAAGTTCACGGAATGAGCCAAAGAGGAGGCGATGTGCAATCTAATCTTCGTATAAGCGATAAGCCAATTGCTTCTGATTTAATACCAACAGGCAAGTGCGACTTGATTATCTCACTCGAGCCAATGGAAAGCTTGCGCTACCTCCCCTACCTCAGCAATGATGGCTGGTTGGTAACCAATGAAGTTCCGTTTATCAATATCCCAAATTATCCGGCAGAAGCTGATATAATGAATGAGATTAATAAACTACCTCACAAGATAATTCTGGACGTAGATAAGGTTGCAAAAGAGTTAGGCTCTCCCCGCGTATCAAACATTGTATTGCTTGGCGCTACAATTCCTTTCCTGGGAATTGAATATAGCAAGATTCAAGAGAGCATACGCGATATCTTTGAAAGAAAAGGAGAAGCTATCGTAGAAATGAATCTTAAAGCTTTGGCTGCCGGAAAAGAGATTGCAGAAAAAATGATGTAAAACCACAAAAAGACAGAACGCCTTACTAATTTATTCAAACCATGAATCAATATTGGGAAGAAGAAATAGAAACGATGAGTAAAGAGAAGTTGAACGATCTTCAGCTTCAAAGACTAAAAAAAACAATAAATATCGCTTCTAACGCACCTTACTATAAAAACGTTTTCACTCAACACGGCATAAACGCAGATTCTATACAGACACTGGAAGATATCAAAAAGATTCCTTTCACAACAAAAGCAGATATGCGCAAAAACTATCCTTTCGGATTAGTAGCCGGAGATATGAGCGATGCAGTAAGAATCCATTCTTCCAGCGGTACAACCGGTAATCCTACCGTAATTGTACACTCACAACACGATCTTGATTCATGGGCAAACCTGGTTGCTCGCTGTTTATACATGGTTGGACTGAGAAAGACTGATGTTTTTCAGAATAGCTCTGGCTATGGAATGTTTACAGGAGGACTAGGTTTTCAGTATGGCGCAGAAAGACTTGGTGCGCTTACTGTTCCTGCAGCAGCGGGAAACAGTAAGCGACAAATCAAATTTATAAAAGATTTTGGAACAACAGCCCTTCATGCTATCCCAAGTTATGCCATCCGCCTGGCTGAAGTATTTCAGGAAGAGGGTATTGATCCCAAAAGCACAAAACTTAAAACGCTGGTAATTGGTGCCGAACCACACACTAATGAGCAGCGAAGAAAGATAGAAAAACTTCTTGGTGTTAAAGCATACAACTGTTTTGGCATGACAGAGATGAATGGCCCCGGTGTGGCTTTCGAATGCAAGGAACAAAACGGAATGCACTTCTGGGAAGATTGTTATTTAGTTGAAATAATAGATCCGGAAACTGGTGAGCATGTTCCGGAGGGTGAAATAGGCGAACTTGTTCTTACTACTCTTGATCGTGAGCAAATGCCTCTTATCCGCTACCGCACTCGCGACTTAACACGTATATTACCGGGTAAATGTCCATGTGGCCGTACTCATATCCGAATTGACAGAATAAAAGGTAGAAGCGATGATATGTTCATTATTAAAGGAGTGAATATATTCCCAATGCAGATTGAAAAAATTCTGGTTCAGTTCCCTCAGTTAGGCAGTAATTATCTAATTACATTAGAAACTAAGAACAATCAGGACGAGATGATTGTTGAAGTAGAACTAGGCGATCTTTCAACCGACAACTATGTTGAGCTGCAAGGCCTGGCAAAGGAAATAACACGTCAATTAAAAGATGAAATATTGCTTACTCCAAAACTGAAATTAGTAAATAAAGGATCACTACCTCAAAGTGAAGGCAAAGCAGTACGGGTAAAAGATCTGAGGAATAACCGATAATTATCAAGGTCATGAAACTGTTAAAAGAAAAGATACTTCAAGATGGAAAATGCTTCGAAGGCGGAATCTTGAAAGTTGATAGTTTTATTAATCACCAAATGGACCCAACACTAATGAAAGCTATTGGGATTGAATTTGTACGTCGCTTTGCCAATACTAAGGTAAATAAGATTATAACTATCGAGGCCAGCGGTATTGCTCCAGCTATTATGACAGGGTTCCTTATGGACTTGCCGGTTATATTTGCCAAGAAAAAACGGCCAAATACAATGAAGAACTATTTATCTACAACAGTACATTCTTTCACAAAAGATCGCGACTACGAAATAGTTATAAGTACTGAATTTATAGGTCCGGACGACAATATACTCTTCATTGACGACTTTTTAGCTTATGGAAATGCAGCATCCGGCATTCTTGATTTAGTAGAACAGGCAGGAGCAAATATGGTTGGTATGGGGTTTATCATCGAAAAAGAATTTCAAAATGGACGTTTATTGCTCGAATCAAAAGGAATAAAAGTAGAATCACTCGCCATTATTGAAAGCTTATCAAATAGAAACATCAAAATTAAAGAATAGCTGAACTGAGTTTATCATTCACTATATAGATTCCTTCAGGAATGGAAATTAATCAGACTTTTTATACCAATCTTTCCATTCCTGCAACCAATCAGGCACAGGATTCCAATATTCTTCGTGAGATAGTTCTGAAGTAATCAATTCTAGCTCATCTTGATTTTTTTCCCAATTATTTAAATCTTTGTGCCAATCATTCCATTCTTCTATTTCATAATCATCCATCTTTTTCTTTTTAAAACTAAATCATAACCAACAATTTTGAGAATAAAGCTACAAATATTTCTGCGTAACCATGCGGTGAACCCCATATTTTTCAGCATCCTTTAGTTTCATACATTTGTTCCCAAACAAAATAATCTATGTGGAACGAAAAGAAATTTAAAGAATTATATGCGTATTGGCAGAGCTGTGGTTTGTCAATACCTGCATTCTGCTCAAATGAGGGAATTAATGAGAGTCGTTTTTATTACTGGAAGAACAAATTACAGCACAGCTTACCTTCAGCGTCAACTGGAGAGTTTATACCAATAACAATAGATCATCTCAAAGAACGGTCTTCTCATTTATCAGTCCAACGTACTTTATCATCCTCTATACCATCAGGAGTGCAGGATTGTTTCTGTGAAATAACGTACCCCAATGGTACCAGGTTGAAGTTTAACGAACAACCAGGAATTGAATTCTTACAGTCATTAATACTTTTACACAGATAAGGCCATGTTCAATCTTAATGACTCAATGAAATATTATATCTACCCATATCCTACCGATATGCGGAAGAGTTTCTATAGCCTTAGTGGAATAGTAACTAATAATATGGGGCGAAATGTACAGAATGGAGAAGTTTTTGTTTTCATAAACCGCACCTGTACCGGAATGAAAATTCTGCATATGGAATGTGGCGGTCTTGTTATCTATCAGCTTAAACTGGAAGCCGGAACTTTCAGACTTCCTGAGTTTGATGAGGAAAGTCAGACATTTACTACAAACTGGAGTGATCTAATGTTGATAGTTCAAGGAATAGATATAAATAAAACAAAGAAATATAAACGATGGTAAAGTCCCTTAAATAGGGACTTTTTGCTAAGTTGTTATTTTGTCATATCACTAAAAACAGGTATATTCGCTGTATAAAATCAGCGACAATGACAGGGCAAGACGACAAGAATAAACTTTTGGAAATGTTACTTGAAAAGTGTGACGCACTTTATCAGGAAAATGCCCGTCTGAAAGCTCGTGAAAAGGAAATAGAAGCGGAAAGCAAGCAAACCGAATCCTATAAAAACAGGATTGCAGAACTGGAAAGTAAAGTTAGCAAACTTACACAGGACCTTGAGTTTCTGCGGCGTAAGTTCTGGGGTAAGTCCAGTGAAAAGTTTATCCCTGAAGATCCAAGGCAACGCAAGCTTGATTTTGAAGGACTCGATCTTCTTCCCCAGGAAGAAGCACTCGCTACTTCTGCAGCACAGGAAATTGCAGAATACAAAGAAAAACGAGTTCTGGTTAAAGTTAAATCCCAACCTGTACGTCAGGTTCTTCCCGAAAACATTGAAAGAAGAGAGGAACATATATATCCGGAAGGCATTGATAATGAAAACTGGGTGGAACTCTCTCCTGAAATAACTGAGATTCTGGAACATGAACCGGCCAAATGTTATGTTCGCAGAATTATCCGTCATGTATATGCCCTTAAGCAATCATCAGAAGGAGAAAGCACTGTATTAACTCCATCATTACCGGCTCTTCCTATCCCTAAAAGTTATGCAGGAGCATCCTTGCTGGCAGAAATGATGATAAACAAATATGTGAACCATCTGCCTTTCTACCGACAGATACAGATGTTTAAGCAATTAGGTATAACACTTCCCCCTTCTACGGTAAACGATTGGTTCAAAGATACGGCAGATTTGCTTCGCCCTTTGTATTACAGACTCAAGGAACTGGTACTGAACAGTGATTACATACAGGTGGATGAGTCCACTATCCCGATAGTAAGAGAAGAAAAGCACAAAACAGTTAAAGGGTATATCTGGATGGTACGCTCAGTCATGCAGGATCTGGTTTTCTTCCATTATGATCATGGTTCCCGATCGCAGAAAACAGCACTGGAACTTCTGAAAGATTTTAAAGGAGCACTTCAGACAGATGGCTATGAGGTTTATGCCATGTACGAAAACAAAAAAGGAGTCCTTCCTCTTGGATGTTGGGCACATGCCAGAAGGTATTTTGAGACGGCATTGAAGGAAGATAAGGCCAGAGCGGAATATGCGCTGGCCCAGATCGGCATGCTTTATGATGTGGAAAGACGTGCTGATGAAGAAAATCTCTCTTATGAAGAACGTGCCGATCTTCGTGAACGCCTTTCATATCCTATCATGGTTGCTTTTGAGAAATGGATTGTTGCAGAGTATAGCAAAGTTCTACCCAAAGGCCCCATCGGCAAAGCGTTGAAATATACTTATGGCATTTACCATAAACTAACCCGTTTTCATTTGGACGGAAGATACAGAATTGATAATAATCTTGCAGAGAATGCAATAAGACCAATCGCTGTAGGAAGACGTAATTATTTGTTTTGTGGCAACGACAGTGCAGCGGAAGATGCAGCAGTAATGTATTCACTGCTAGGATGCTGCAAAGCTATTGATGTTAACTTCAGAGATTGGATGGTGTATGTACTAAGCAGAATACACGACTATGATACCGATTACAGCAAAGACCTGGCAGAACTCTTACCCTACAACTGGAAAACGCACCTAAAAACTACGACTCTTTGAGAATCTTTTCAAAGTTTTTGAGAATCCTCTGAATAAATCAAAGAATTTTAAAAGGAAATATGGGGTTCACCGTATGCTTACATTTCTGCTGAGTCTTTAAATGTTAAAGTTAAAGCTATTTATTCACAGTTAAGAGTAGTTTGAGATACATCATCTTTATTTATAGGCTAGAAATGATATTTGCATAAAATAAGTCCTAACTGGATTTTAAAATTAATCTAGTATTGTTTCTTCTCATTTTAAATAAATATCAATTTGATCTAAGCTATCATTTATTTTTATTGCATAAACGTAATCAAATAGCCAACTCGGTAAATAAGTATTGAGAATATCTATTGTTTCCATACAATTTATCTAAAAAACAAAGATAGACTTTTTATCAACTTATTTCTTTTATTATTCAGATAATGCTCTAAAATGTATCGGAAAAGTGAGGGTAGGCACTTTTTGTGAGGGTAAAGTGAGGGTTCTAAATACTACCCTTACCTAATAAGTAACTGATTTATTGTGTATTGAACAGACTTTGTGAGGGAGCGAGGGAGTGTGCCGTGAAAATATGATTCTTCGTCACTTTAGGTGCAAGATATTATATTAAGCCTTTTATTTCTGGTGTTTTGCAAACTTTTTATCAGATTCTATAAAATTTATGGACTGATCCCTAACTTCTCAGAAATAATATTTATGTTTGAGAATCACTCGGAAAGAATATTAAACTATTTTGAGAATCGAAGTGCTAACGCTGCAGCAGAATCTTTTAATGCAAAACTAAAGGCTTTTAGAGCATCTTTTAGAGGAGTGAGTGATATGAAATTCTTTCTTTATAGAGTGACTAAAATTTATGCATAAATGGAGGAAACTTTTAACATTCCCACAAAATTATGGACTGATCCCCAGTTGGCCCTCCTAATAACTTAAGAATAAAAAAAGGTCTTGAATTTTCATTCAAGACCTTTTTGCATTTTGGGGTGGAAGATGGGGTTCGAACCCACGACCTTCGGAACCACAATCCGACGCTCTAACCAGCTGAGCTACGTCCACCATGTTGTTTATTTCCTAATGCGTTGCAAAGGTACGCTTTTTATTTAAATCTGCAAGCGTTTGCAGGAAAAAATTATCAAAAAAAGTATTCTTTAATTTCTTTATTGTGCGTGGTAAAAAGGTTTCTAGAGTCTTTTACAAAGATATTCAGACGGTTAGCTACATTTACAGGTAACTTATCGCGTGGGCTTGCAGCTGGAATTATTTTATAATTTTTTTCGCCGCTAAACTTAGGACGATAGGTCCACACTAAACTATAACCACAATTTTCTACTTTAACCGTATCTTTTTTACTCAATTCCATTTTAAACATTACTCCCCCATCGGTTTTTAATGCCGACATATCCGAAATATAATTTCCTAATGAATAAACCAGAATATGCTGTTGCTTCTTAACAGGATCATAACGTATCTCCATTGGTTGCACCACGTGAGGATGAGAACCAATCACATGATCTACTCCGTGAGCAAAGAGCCAGTCGGCCAATTCTATCTGGTTCTTATCTGGAGTGGACTGGTATTCCGTTCCCCAATGCATACAAGCTATGATAACATCGGGATTCTTTGCACGTGCTTTTACAATATCACGTAACATAAGGTTCTTACCTATATAATTAACCACATTAGGCTTTTTAGTCTTCAGACCATTAGTAGCATAAGTGTAGTTTAATAAGGCAATAGAGAAGCCGTTCTTTTCAATAAATAAGGGATATCTATTTTCCCGATCGTCTATATCGAGATATGTTCCAAGATGAGGAACTTTAAGTGAATCGAGTATATGGATAGTTCGTTCGAGCCCTTTTCGGCCTTTGTCGTGGCAGTGATTATTTGCAGTAGTCATCACATCGAAACCAGCATTCTGAATGGCATACATATATTCATCGGGAGCACTGAATCCGGGATATCCACCATAAGGTTCTCCACCCAGCGTTACTTCCAGATTACCAATAGCAACATCAGCCTTACTTACTTCCTCTTTTATCTGACTAAAGCAATCGTCGTAATTGTACCCATTATCAGTTACTGCAGCATCTATCTGTCGCTGATGCTGCATAAAATCACCTGCAAATAAAAGAGTGATCCTTTTAGTGGCAGCCATCTCATCCCTATCATGAGCCTCCTTCTTCTGAGAAGGGGAAGTACATGAGAAAGATAAAACAGCAGTCACCAAAAGGATCAGATGTTTCATTACAGAAAGTTTACTTATATATTTCTTTCTTTCCTGCCAAAAGAGTATTTTTCATCAGAGAAACAATAGTCATTGGTCCTACTCCACCAGGAACAGGAGTTATGAATGAGCATTTGGGAGCCACTTCTTCAAAAAGGACATCTCCCGTAAGCTTGAATCCCGATTTAGTTTTATCAGAAGGAACACGAGTAGTACCTACGTCGATAACTACCGCACCGTCTTTTACCATTGAACCTTTTAAGAAGTTTGGCTGACCAAGTGCTGCGATAATAATATCTGCTTCCTGACATTCCTTAACCAAGTCTTTAGAACGGCTGTGACAAACAGTGACTGTAGCATCACCAGGATAAGCTTTCTGCATCATCAAAGAAGCCATTGGTTTACCTACAATATTACTGCGTCCTAATACTACACATTTCTTTCCGCTAGTCTCGATATTATAACGTTTCAGCAACTCAAGAATTCCGTTAGGAGTAGCCGATACATAGCAAGGCAAACCAATAGACATACGTCCTACGTTAATTGGATGGAATCCATCCACATCCTTGCGGTAATCAATAGTTTCAATAACTTTTTGTTCAGAGATGTGTTTAGGCAAAGGTAGCTGAACAATAAATCCGTCTACATCAACATCTTCATTAAGCTCTTTTACTTTGTTCAATAACTCTTCTTCTGTAACATCAGATTCGAAACGAATCAAAGAAGACTTAAAGCCACAAACTTCACAAGCTTTTACTTTTGCAGCAACGTAAGTTTCACTTCCTCCGTCGTGTCCTACAAGGATAGCTGCCAGATGAGGTCTTTTACCACCTTTTGCAACTAGTTCGGCAACTTCAGCAGCAATCTCTTGCTTTACTTGTTCCGATATTGCTTTTCCATCAATTAATTGCATAGTACTGTATCTTTTTTATTCTTATTTTCTCATTTTAGGCATCATCTTACCCATCTTGCTGCTGGTAACCATCTTCATCATCTTGCGAGTCTGGTCAAATTGCTTCATCAGGCGGTTTACCTCTTGAATATTTGTACCACTACCTTTAGCAATACGTGTACGGCGTGATCCGTTAATGATTTCCGGATTACTTCTTTCTTTCGGAGTCATTGAATAGATAATAGCTTCAATACTCTTGAATGCGTTATCGTCAATATCGATATCTTTAATCGCTTTACCAACACCCGGAATCATAGATGCGAGATCTTTCAGGTTACCCATCTTCTTGATCTGAGCTATCTGAGAAAGGAAGTCGTTAAAATCGAACTGATTCTTTGAGATTTTCTTCTGAAGACGTTTAGCTTCTTCTTCGTCATATTGTTCCTGAGCACGTTCCACCAACGAAACGATATCACCCATTCCCAAGATACGGTCGGCCATACGTGAAGGGTGGAACTGATCGATAGCTTCCATCTTTTCGCCAGTACCAACAAACTTGATCGGTTTGTTAACCACAGAGCGGATAGAAAGGGCAGCACCACCACGTGTATCACCATCCAACTTAGTAAGAACAACACCATTGAAGTCGAGACGATCATTAAATTCCTTAGCAGTATTTACAGCATCCTGACCAGTCATTGAGTCAACAACGAACAAGATTTCATCTGGATTGATAGCATTCTTGATAGCAGCAATTTCGTTCATCATCTGCTCATCAATAGCCAAACGTCCGGCAGTATCGACAATTACAAGATCATAACCTTTTGCCTTAGCTTCCTTGATTGCGTTCTGAGCAATCTGAACAGGACTTTTGCTATCTATTTCACTATAAACAGGAACCTCTATTTGTTGTCCCAGCACATGCAACTGCTCAATAGCCGCAGGACGATAAACGTCACAGGCAACCAAAAGAGGTTTCTTGTTACGTTTAGTCTTCAACATTTTTGCAAGTTTTCCAGAGAATGTAGTTTTACCGGAACCTTGTAAACCAGACATCAGGATAACAGCGGGAGCACCTTTCAGGTTAACATCCACAGTCTCGCCACCCATTAATTCGGTAAGCTCATCGTGAACAATCTTAACCATCAACTGGCTTGGTTTAACGGCAGTAAGCACATTCTGTCCCAAAGCTTTTTCCTTGACTGTATCTGTAAAAGTCTTAGCAACTTTATAGTTTACGTCGGCATCCAAGAGGGCTTTACGCACATCTTTCAGTGTTTCCGCTACATTAATTTCGGTGATCTTTCCTTCACCCTTTAAAATCTTAAAAGACCTATCCAGTCTCTCGCTTAAATTATCGAACATATCTTATTATTGTTATTATTACTAATTTAGGTCCGCAAAAATACGAAATAATTGGATATTTCAGAGCTTTTTACTCTGCCAATTTGCTTTTTTCAGATAAATAAAGCTTCCCGTCAATAACAACAGATAATAAAGTGCCTCAATAAAAAAGCAGATAGCTACCGGAGCCTTGAGATAAACTCCTACCAAAAAGATATATCCGGTATAGAAAACAAGGGTAATAGTTTCCAGCATTAGCGCTGAACTCGTATTACCGGTTCCTGATATACCATTAAAATAAACATTTGATACTGAAGCTATAAGCATTGCAAAAGAGATTACATATACAGAATTTACTGATTCTGCAATCAATGCTGATTCATTGGTATAGACTGATAAAACAGCTTCAGGAAAAAGAACAACTAATGCTACAACCGAAAAGACAATAAGAAAAGAGAATCGGGCAATTTTATTCATTATCTGTATCACCTGATTAACTCCTCCTGCCCCAATGGCATTGCTGACTAATGTATTGGATGTAGTAGAGAGCGCATTTACAGGAATAAGCATTACCACATAAATGCTTCTTACAATATTGGCAACTGCCAGTTGTCTTTGTCCCAGACGTTCCACTGCTACAAAAAATACAAACCAGGTGGCCATGGAAAGAAAATATTGCATCATGGTAAAGCTGGATATTCTTAACACACGAACCAGTAACTGAATTTCAAAAGACTTGAACTGGTTAAGTCCGTACTTCTTAAAATCAACCGTTATCTTTGTGTAGACTAAGAAAAACAGAACAGAAGAAGCCTCAGCTATGACGGATGCAATTGCAGCTCCTTTGATACCCATTCTGGGAAAACCAAAATGTCCAAAGATCAAAGTATATGCAAGTATAACATTTACCAAAGCCATTACGGCTGCACTGATGGTAAGCACCCTGGTGCGGGTTATACCAATATACAGTGCACGAAACATTACATTGACAAATGCAAAAAAGAAACCTATGATACGCCAATTCAGGAATATCATAGTTGAATCGAATATTTTGTCGGAAGAAACTAGGAATCGCATAATTCCGGGAGCCATAAGTTTGGACAAGCAGAAAAGTATAAAAGCCATCCCCAACAGGAAAAAAGTTCCCTGAATCATTACAGGTCCCACATCTTTATAGTTTCCTTCACCATTTCTTCTTGCAATAATAATCTGAGAGCCCGTACTAAAACCGAAAGCAATTGTAAAAACGCAGATATAAAACAGGCTCCCCATTGCCGATGCACCAAGCTCCACTTCCCCTACTCTACCAAGGAAAGCGGTATCGGTTACACCAATAATAGTCTGAGCCAGCAAACTTAAAAAAATAGGTGAACTTACATTCCAAATCTGTTTGTTAGTATACATCTGTTATAATTAAGTTGTTATGCATAAATGGAGGAAACATTTAACATTCCCACCACTTTTTATACTGATCTCTAAGTTTAGTTTTTATCAATAAAAAAGAGTGAGGAATTACCAGTTGCATTCCCCACTCTTCATTTGTATTTTATATTCCAAATTTATGAGTTCATACTCATCAGGAATTCATCGTTATCTCTAGTCTTTTCTAAGCGATCTTTCACAAAGTCCATAGCTTCAATAGGATTCATATCCGACAGATATTTGCGTAATATCCACATACGGTCGAGTGTTTGCTTATCGAGTAACAAGTCGTCACGACGAGTGCTGGATGCCACAATATTAACAGCTGGGAAGATACGTTTGTTGGATAGATTACGATCTAATTGCAATTCCATGTTACCCGTACCCTTGAATTCCTCAAAGATAACTTCGTCCATCTTAGAACCGGTATCAATCAAAGCAGTTGCAAGAATAGTAAGTGAGCCACCGTTTTCAATGTTACGTGCCGCACCAAAGAAACGTTTTGGCTTGTGAAGTGCATTAGCGTCAACACCACCTGATAAGACTTTACCTGATGCTGGAGAAACAGTATTATAAGCACGAGCCAGACGAGTAATAGAGTCGAGCAGAATCACTACATCGTGACCGCATTCTACCATACGTTTTGCTTTTTCGAGTACAATGCTTGCAACCTTTACGTGGCGCTCTGCAGGTTCATCGAAAGTAGAAGCAATAACCTCGGCATTTACACTGCGGGCCATGTCTGTTACTTCTTCCGGACGCTCATCAATAAGCAAAACAATCATGTAAACTTCAGGATGGTTTGCTGCAATTGAATTTGCAATATCTTTTAAAAGGATAGTCTTACCGGTCTTTGGCTGAGCAACGATCAAGCCACGTTGTCCTTTACCTATTGGTGAGAATAAATCTACTACACGAGCTGACAGATTATCTCTGCGGTCACCTTTGCAAAGTTTAAATTTCTCATCAGGAAAAAGCGGAGTTAGATGTTCAAAAGGAACTCGATCACGAACAAATGCCGGATCACGACCATTAATCTTTTCAACCTTTACAAGCGGGAAATATTTTTCACCTTCCTTTGGAGGACGGATAGCGCCATCAACCACATCACCGGTTTTCAGTCCGAATAACTTAATTTGTGACTGAGAAACATAAATATCATCTGGTGAAGAAAGGTAGTTATAATCTGATGAGCGAAGGAATCCGTAACCATCCTGCATAATTTCCAATACGCCTGTTCCGGTTAAAATTCCATCAAATTCAAAAGGTTTTTCACGTTCAATCACCTTACGTTCAGGAGCTTTAGGAGCTTCAATTTCTCCTTCAACAGGACGATTAAGGCGATTTACTTTAGGAGCATTTGCCTGTTGTGGCTTATTTGGAGTTCTTTGTTCATTTTCACGAAGACGAACGCGTGGCTTTTGCTGCTGAGGAGCTGGAGGAACAACTTTAGTAGACTCAAACTTACCTAAAAGTTCAGAAGGAAGCTCTATCTTTTCAGAAGGCATATCCTCAATTGGAATAAAATCGTCATCACTTTCAAATGGAAGTTCTACTTCTGGTAATATAACTTCCTCGCGAACACGTGGAGCCTCTTCCTTTATTTCTACTTTTTCGACCGGTGTCTCTTCTTTCTTTTGCGAAGCAGGGATAGGTTTCTTAATTATCTTTTTAGGAGCAGGAGCGGTTTCTTCGCTTTTTGGTGTAACAACAGCTGGTTGTTCTTTTGGAGCTTCAGCTTTTTGAGCCACTGTTGGAGCAGGAGCAACCGCAGGAGTAGCAGTCGGAGCCTGAATGGCAGTAGCCGGAGCCTGGATGGTATCAGCAATTGCAGCTGCAACTTCAATATTCTTAGCAACAGGTTGTTTTACTTTAGGAGCCTTTTTCTTAGCAGGTCTTTCTGCCGGTTCTTTTTTCTCTGGAGCTGGCTGAGCTGACACTGCAGGAGCTTCATTCTTTACTGGAGCTGGTTTAGGTGCAGATGCTGTAACCGGAGCAGATTCAACTCTTTCTGCTTTATCTTTGTTTGCAGTGTACACTTTATCAGGTGAGTCCTTTTTAACGATACGCGAGCGTTTCTTTTTATCATCTCGGCGATCTTCCTTCTCCTTGTCTGCAGCAACTTTCTTTGTAGCACTTGCTATAGCTTGTTCATCAAGTATTTTATACACAAGTTCCTCTTTCTTGAAAGATTCCGGTTTTTTGATTCCTAATTCTTGTGCAATGGTTTGTAGTTCCGACAGGTTTTTGTCGTTCAATTGGATAATGTTATACATACGTATAAAATAAGTTATTTAATCTATTTTTTTGCCCGACACACAAATAAACGCACACGATAAACGAGCTTATTCATCTTAAAGTTGGGACGTAAATAAAATGAGTATTTGGGATATTATTGATTTTGGAGTACATTCTAGCTCACCGTAGGAGTGTCATCGAATGTTTCAACAGATGCAAAGATACTACATTTATTTTAAATAAGCATCAACATGACTATATTTTTTGCATAAAAAACACATCCCGTGATCTTTATAAAGATAACGGGATGTATAATACTGTATAATAACTTATTATATAAGATTCTTTTTTACTTCACTAATATCAATCAGATTGTTTACGATGGCATAGATTGTGAGTCCAGCCGGACTATGTATCTGCAATTTCTTAGCGATATTTCTTCGGTGCGTAATAACCGTATGTACAGAAATAAATAAATTATCAGCAATCTCCTTATTGGTCATACCCTTTACTACGCATACTACTATTTCTTTTTCACGACTACTCAGCATTTCATCATCTTCTTCACCTTTCTTTTTAGGTAAATTCTGCAAAGAATTGATTTTACCATATAAAGTCTCTTGGTCATCGTAAATAGATATTGTATCGTCATATTTACTCAATGTTATCTTATCAACAAAAGAACTGACTAGTGCAACAACCTTAGATGTAGCCGAAGTATCAGCTTTAAACTTAGCCACATCAAAGTAACCTCCAAATGCCGGATTGACAATTACTATATTTATAGTATCCATCCTGACACACTCCTTAAGAGATTCTATTGAGTGAACCTCTATCGGCTGAATCCTTAAATCGGGAAGACGCTTCAGTGTTGATGTAATCCCATTCCGGATAATTACAGAATTTTCTGCTACTACTATCTTTAATGTTATATTACTCATCACTATTCGATAACTTCTTAACAAGTTTCAGAACTTCGGGAACAAACAAGTAATCTTCTACTCTACTGTGAGATTCAAGATCCTTTTCACAAGAAAAAATATCAAATAGAGCGGCATTAAGTAAATTATTGCTCGACTTTGCCGGATAATACTTAATGATAATATTCTTCAGCTCGGTCAGCTTGGTTTCCACCTGAGTATGTTTCTTTGCATAAACACTAATAGAATAGTTAGTAGGCAATTCTCCTCTCAACAATGCTTCAACATACTTAAATACAACTTTGTCTTCATACTCCATATGTTTGCGGACTTCATCCACATAATCATCATAGAACTTCATAATCAAAGACGTAACATTATCTTCAGAATACCCGATTGCCTCCATTAGCTTCAGGCGAATAGACGGGAAATTAAAATCAAGAAAATAGGAATGAGCCTGTTTCAGATAATTCATGATTGAGGCAACGGATAACTCTTTAAATGTATCATCCATCCGCAGATAACCTTCATCAATAAAATTGACCACAGCTAAAAAGGTGCGATAATCTACCTGGTTAAGCAAACAAAACTCTTTCACTGTTTTATCACCAAAGCCCAATGACAGGCCAAACCTGCTCATTACCTGCAACAGTGTATAATTCTCACAGATGAGATCGCTCATCTTATCCGTTTCTTTATATTTTAATTGCTTATCCATATTTATCCTATTTTAATATGCCGCAAATTTACGACTTTATCTATAATGTAATCAATCACTAAATATAGGTATTTTAATGACAACTGCTCATTTTGCTGCCACTTTTATTTTTTATCATATTCTTAAGTTCACAACCGGAACAGCCCGAACAACTACCACATTTCGATTGATTTCCTGCTTCACGTTTTCTAAAAATTGAGAACACCACATAACCCAACGCTACGAAAACAATTGTTAAAGCTATAATATTTTGTACCATAATTTATAAATTAAATAATTAGACTTCCAATCTGATAAGTAAGAAAAGCTACAATCCAGGCTATCGCCGTTGTATATACAATAGTAAACACAGCCCACTTCCAGTCCGATTCCTTTTTTATTGCTGCAACAACCGCCATACAAGGAAAATAGATCAACACAAAAAGCATAAATCCAAAGGCTACCAAAGGAGTGAATACTTTCTGACCTACCAATGCACCACTTGTGTATTCCTGCTGCTGAAGCTTTTCAATAAGACTACCAGAATTTTCATCAGCTGCCAAATCGGCATGATATAGAATACCCATAGAACCAACCACAATCTCTTTAGCCGCAAGTCCAGTAATGATGCTAACACCTATTTTCCAGTCAAACCCAAGAGGCTTGATTGCAGGTTCAATGAAATGTCCTAAACGGCCAATATAAGATAGTTCTTGATGCTCTGATACCTTCAACAGTTCCAGCTCAGCCGTCTTTGATTGTTTTACCGAATCGGGCAAAAATGTATTTGCATTTACAGATTCTATCTTCGCATCATAATCACTTGAATATTTCACTTCGCGAGGATAATAACTCAAGGCCCATATAAATATAGAGGCAAGCAAAATCACCGTTCCCATTTTACGCAGATACTGAGACCCTTTATGCCACATGTGAATAGTTGTATTTTTAAGAGTCGGAATTCTGTAAGGAGGCAATTCCATCACAAACGGTACATCTTGTTTGGAGAATATAGTATTCTTAAATACTAAAGCAACCAATATGGCAATTATAATCCCGATAATATAAACTGAGAACAGCACCAATCCCTGATTCTTAGGAAAGAAGGCTGAGATCAACAAGATATATACCGGTAACCTGGCACTACACGACATAAAAGGAGTGATAAGCATTGTAAGCATTCTATCCTTACGGTTCTCCAGCGTGCGTGTTGCCATAATAGCAGGCACGTTACATCCAAAGCCCATTAATAATGGAATAAAAGATTTTCCATGCAATCCTATTTTATGCATTAGTTTATCCATAATAAAAGATACTCTTGCCATGTACCCGGTATCTTCCATTAATGAAATAAAGAAGAATAGAATAAGAATATTAGGAAGGAATACAATTACACCACCCACACCGGCTATAACTCCGTCTACTAATAAGTCTCTCAGAGCACCTTCGGGCATTACGCTACTTACAAAATCACCTATATACCCTACTCCGGCATCTATCCAATCCATAGGATAGCTACCTAAGGTAAAGGTTGTCTGAAACATAAGCCACATAAAGAAAAAGAAGATAGGGAAACCCAGAATTTTATGCGTTAGCAAATTATCTATCTCCCGACTTTTTTTACGCTTATCCACTTTGCCCTCTACCATTGTTTCGCCTAAAGCTCCGGCAATAAAGCCGTATTTTGCATCGGTGATTATAGTTTCCGAATTCTCTCCATATTCATTTTCCAGCTTCTGAATTTCGGTGTTAACTTTCTCAGATATAACATTAAAATTATTGCTCTTGCTCAAAGTCGACAAAGTTGTTTTATCATTTTCGAGTAGCTTGATGGCTACATATCTGGTAGAATAGACATTTGCAACAGCTTTATCCTGCTGAATAAGTGACTGAATTTTAGAGATGGAACTCTCAATGATATTTCCATAATTGATATTCACATTCCTCACCGTTGAGTCTTTTCCCTCGTAAACATCTATAATCTTACTCATCAGTTCGGTTATACCTAAACCTTTTACGGCAACAGTTGGAACAATGGGAATGCCCATCATCTTGCCCAATGTCTTATAATCAAGCTTTACTCCTTTTGCTTCAAGTTCGTCATACATATTTAAAGCAATCACTACTTTAACATTCATGTCGATAAGCTGAGTAGTAAGAAATAGATTACGTTCCAGATTGGAAGCATCAATCACATTAACCACAACATCGGGTTTGTTTTCGATAATATGAGAACGGACATACAATTCCTCTGGAGTGTATTCAGTAATAGAATAAGTTCCGGGCAGATCGACAATCTTTAGTTCGTAACCATCTTGTTTCACATAAGCTTCTTTAGAATCTACCGTAACACCACCATAGTTTCCTACCCTTTCGTGCGAACCGGAGGCATAGTTAAACAAGGTTGTTTTACCACAATTCGGATTACCAACCAAAGCTATATTTATTAAACGACCTTTTTCCTTTTCTACCGTTTTCTGTATATCGTCCATAAAAGTACCTTCAAAAGCCGGTTGCTCTACCTGTCCTGCATTATTTACTGAAGTTACTTCAATCAGCGCAGCTTCACTACGCCTCAACGAAACGTTATAGCCCATTATTTCATACTCCACAGGATCCTGTAAAGGAGCATTCTTAATAACTTTTACCGTTTTACCTTTCACAAACCCCATTTCAGTGATTCTTTTACGGAAGGCTCCGCGACCTTTTACATTGACTATTACCCCTGTTTCACCATTCTGTAATCCTGATAAATGCATACTTTTATCTTTTTCCATATCAATTACTATTTAAAAACTAATACCAAACCGCATGTTACAAGTAAAGCAGTTATCTAACGTCTCACCAGTTCCTGCCGGGTTAATTACATATTGAATATCCGGCTGAATAAATATATTCTTTGTTAATAGATAGTGATAAGTAAGTTCTATAGTTGTTTCGCTACTTAATCCATCAGTAAAGTGTTGATGAGCAACGGCTAATCCCAGAATATCTGAACCTTTTTCAGAGAATAATCCTGTATAATTGGTTCCAAGTCCTATATAATAATTATTGGTACTTACGTCCGAAGGACTGTATCCCAATTGTGCAAATAATCCAAGGGCTTTATTATTACGCTTCCACACTTCCTGATCACCATAAGCATAAAAACCTACCAAGTTATAATCGGGAGAATTAATTACTCCATTCTTTTTAAATCTATGTCTGTGTGAATAAGCGCCCAGTTTATAAGTACCCGGAAGTGAATTTACAGTTGTATTATACTGAAGTTCTGTGATGGCTAGAACACCATCACCCGAAGACAAACGCCATTTAACGTTATAGGGATTAAATGCAAAATCGGTAGGATTACCATCATATACTGCGCCCAATATAGATATTTTTTCAGAGGGGCTCCATTTAGCAGTTACCCCCAAAGTAGTAAGCGGAAAGATTGGTGCTGAAAAATTAGTTGAAATAACCGGTAAAATGCCAAACGAACTATTCATAAAGAGAGATCCGTACTGTGAATTGGCAAACTCCACATTTAAATCCTGCAAACCAATAGTAAGCTCAACTTTATTCAATACTTGCTTATACCATAGTTCCTGAAGATAAGAATGATTTCCGGCCTCTATATTCGATATAACCTGCATATCGCCAAGCATATCGGCAGAAGGAGTTGCTCCATGAGTATTTGCAGCATTTACATAAAACTGCCCACCATTCCATAATTCGGCCTTTTCTGTATCAAAACCTAAACGAATATTAGCCATTCCCAGGTAAGACGATCCGGTTTTTATTCCTCCCGAAAGATTATTTATAAGATCGCCAACATAGGATACTTCGAAACTAAACGCCTCTTCTTTTTCTTTTGCAGCCTCTTGAGCAAAAAGAGAAGTAGTGAAAGATGAAAGGATTGCTAATGACAGAACTAATAACGATTTATTTCTTTTCATTTTTACAGTGTTTAAATTAACACTGCAAAATTAAGGCTACTCCAAGCCTTACGAAATACCTAGAAATCGTTATAAATAAGCTACTAATAGCAATAAGTGAGTATTAAATAGCTATTTTATTAAGAAAACCTCTAAATAATAATTGATAAAAATAAGTTATTTAGCAAAGAAGAAAGATGCTCCAAATGTTGTTTATCTACCTCATCGAAAGTATTTAGTTCGGCACTGTCTATATCGAGTACTCCCCATATAACTCCATCTTTAGCCAATGGAATCACAATCTCGGAACGAGAAAGAGAACTGCAGGCTATATGCCCTGGAAATGCATCAACGTCGGGCACTAACTGAGTACGCGCTTCTTTCCATGCTGTTCCGCAAACGCCTTTACCGTATCTGATACGTGTACAGGCTATCGGTCCCTGGAATGGGCCTAATACTAAATCGTCACCTTTTACAAAATACACGCCAACCCAAAAGAAGTCAAAAGCATGCTTTAATGCGGCAACTGTATTCGACAGATTAGCAATCAGATCTTCTTCATCTTCAATCAACGCCTTTATCTGAGATATCAGCGATTTATATTTTTCGTCCTTAGTTCCTTCTACTATTTTAAGTGATTCGGCCATTTTAATCTTCTTTATTAAATAATAATTCCCTGTCTCTTTTAGCAGCAGCTTTTACCCATTTAGCAGGAATAAATTTCCATTGATTCATTGGTTTTGGAGAAACAACACCTTTCGACTCAATATACTTCATGAGATAGAAACGTAAATCGTTTGGGTATGTAACAAGTATACGGCTTTTCAAAGAGTCCAGTGGAATACCGGCTCCTTTAGTCAGCAGCTCACCTCCTCCATTAGCACGGTATGAGTTTATAGCTACTTTATATTTTTTATTTAAATCAAAAGGTTTACCATTGCTCATTCGCAGAATCCGTACTTTTTCTCCAGTAGGTTTTGTTACGTCAACAGTATAAACCACACCTGCTGCGGTATCAAAATTATAGCTGTAATTAACCAGGTCATACTTTCCTCCATCATCTTGTTTAAGCAACAATAAATGATCGTCGGCACTTTTCATCTGATTAGTCCACATTGCATACGATTGCTCTATATAATCCTTAACCTCTTTCCCCGTAAGTTCCATGGTATAAATCATATTTTCATAGGCATATAACTTAAAAAGGTCACGCATATATACATCCCCTTTATAAATATAAGTAGCTCCCGTTAATGGCGCAGTAAAGGAAATATCTGCCTGAGTTACTCCCAACTGAATTGAATGTATTATATCTAAAAATTCCGACGATTTAAAAAGAGCATCACGGCTGCTTATTGTTTTATCAAATTTACCAATAGGTCGGCTAACAAAGGTTTTCACTGCTTCGAGCTGAGAAGAGAAGTGACTAATAAATGCTTCATCGGCATTATAATTAGACATCTTTTTCAATTTGCTCGAACAGCTTTTACTTATCACTTTTCCGTTTTCCATTTTAACCTTAAACATAACATCAGAAACACGTTCTGCATCGTTTGCCGGATCTATAACCAAAACTGAATCTCCAGCAATATTTGCCACTTTATGATTATAGTAAGTATGATCATGTCCGGCAAATACTACATCAAATCCCGGAACATTCTTTGCTACTTCAAGTGATGCATTTTCATTGTACATCCCATTTAATTTATAAGGCTCTATACCCGAGTGAAAGAGTCCAACTACAATATCCGGATTTTCTTTTTCACGGATTATTTTCATCCATTTTTTAGCAGATACTTCCATATCTTCAAACCACAGACCACTCCACATTCTGTCATTTACCCATGCAGGAATCGAAGGAGTTATTAATCCAAGGACAGCTATTTTCACTCCATCGACAATGAATATTTTATATGGCTGCAGATAATTGCTACCATCTTTACGCAATGTATTTGCCGAAAGAACCGGTGCATTGCATTGCTTAATCCAACGATCATAAATTGGATGACCGGTTTCCACATCATGATTCCCTAATGCCAAAGCATCGTATTTCATATAATTCAGTACTTCGGAAGCTATATGGGGTGAAATTGTATCTATGTAATTGTAATAATATACACTTGGCTGACCTTGAAGAACATCGCCTCCATCAAACAACAGCACACGACCGGGAAACTTTTGTCGCTGTTCGTTAAGAAAAGCACTTACCCGAGCAAGGCTACCGCCCCGCATTCTATCATTGGTAAAGTCGTAAGGAGTTATATTTCCATGAACGTCTGATGTGTGAATTAGCTTTATAACTACTTCACGAGACTGTGCAAAGATTATTCCGATAAAAAATATAGTTAGTAAAAAACAGACAATCAGTCTTTTCATTATTAGCTTTTTAAATTCAACGCAAATTTAATAAATATAAATACAATTTTTGTATAATTATTCTAAAAAAGCATTAACCAATAAAAGAAATTTATTGCCCAATAAACAAGCAACCATTGGTTAATAAATGATAATTATTGGCCAATAAATTTAATCTATCCAGATGTAAATAACTATTATTTTAGAATACCTGTTATAGTCTGGTTTTTCTGATTAAAAAAGAGCAAATTGTGCAGTTTATAATTTATTATAAACAATATATTTAATCTTTAATTTATTCGTGGCCCTTTGGGTGGCCCTTTACATTTTTTAAGTGTCACTTATCCATCTAGCAGTAAGTAGTTTAAGCCCTTTTTTAGGGTGGCCCTTTTGTTGGCCCGTTTATTTATGTTAAAGGGTCACTATTTTTCCACTAAAAATTGGTATCTTTGTTATTTAGAAACTATAGCAAAATGCGATAAAATGGAGTTATTTCACAAAATGATTTCTTCGGCACTTAACATTGCCGTAAAACAAATAAGTAGCACATTGTCACTTCTGAACGATGGAGCTACAATTCCTTTCATCAGTCGGTATCGCAAGGAAGCCACCGGCGGTTTGGACGAGGTTCAGATAGGAAACATCAAAGAACAATACGATAAACTTTGCGAGCTTAACAAGCGCAAGGAAACCATACTTAGCACAATCGATGAACAAGGCAAACTAACGCCTGAGCTTAAAAGCAGAATTGAAGCCTGCTGGGACAGTACGGAGCTGGAAGATATTTACTTGCCTTACAAACCTAAACGGAAAACCCGCGCAGAAGTGGCCCGCCAGAAGGGACTTGAACCGCTAGCTACACTGTTGATGCTGCAACGGGAAAACAACCCCTCTGCAAGAGCTGAAGCTTTTGTGAAGGGAGATGTAAAGGATGCGGAAGATGCTTTAAAAGGTGCACGTGATATTATCGCCGAACAGGTTAATGAAGATGAACGTGCCCGTAATCAGGTGCGTAATCTTTTTGGCAGACAAGCCATTATTTCGGCCAAGGTTGTAAAGGGCAAGGAAGAGGAAGCGGCAAAATACCAGGACTATTTCGATTTCTCGGAACCGCTTAAAAAATGCACTTCCCACCGTCTTTTGGCTATCCGCCGTGGCGAGGCTGAAGGGTTACTGAAAGTGAGCATTTCTCCCGACGACGAGGAATGTACCGAACGCCTGGAACGTTTGTATGTACACAGTAATAACGAGTGCGGAACACAGGTGGCCGAGGCTGTAAAGGATGGATATAAACGGTTATTGAAGCCATCTATTGAAACTGAATTCTCTGCATCTTCAAAAGAGGCTGCCGACCAGGAAGCTATCCGTGTTTTTGCCGAAAACCTACGCCAATTACTCCTTGCTGCTCCGCTGGGACAAAAAAGGGTACTGGGATTGGATCCGGGATACAGAACCGGTTGTAAGCTGGTGTGTCTGGATGCGCAGGGAAACTTGCTTCACAACGAAGCCATCTATCCTCACCCACCTCAGAATGAAAAGCTGATGGCTGCAAAGAAGGTTACAAAGCTTGTTGAAGCTTATGATATTCAAGCTATCGCTATTGGCAATGGAACGGCAAGCCGTGAAACGGAAGCATTTATCACCTCCTTGCGTTTCGACCGTGAAGTGCAGGTATTCGTGGTAAGCGAAAACGGTGCGTCAATCTATTCGGCATCTAAAATTGCCCGCGATGAGTTTCCGGAATACGATGTAACGGTTCGTGGTGCTGTTTCTATCGGCCGACGATTAATGGACCCTCTTGCCGAATTGGTAAAGATAGACCCAAAATCGATTGGTGTGGGGCAATATCAGCACGATGTAGATCAGGGAAAACTGAAAAAATCATTGGACCAGACTGTAGAGAACTGCGTAAACTCGGTAGGTGTAAACCTGAACACAGCCAGCACTCACCTGCTGACTTACATATCTGGTTTGGGACCTCAACTGGCTCAAAATATAGTTAATTATCGGGCAGAGAATGGAGCTTTCAGCTCCCGCAAACAGCTATTGAAGGTTCCTCGCATGGGAGCTAAAGCTTTTGAGCAATGTGCCGGATTCCTGCGCATACCTAAAGCTGACAATCCACTTGATAATTCGGCTGTTCACCCGGAAAGTTATCACATTGTGGAACAGATGGCAAAAGATTTGCAATGTACTGTTGAAGAGCTTATCAAAAACAAAGAACTTAGGGCTAAAATAAAGCTGGATAAGTATGTTACACCAACCGTAGGTATGCCTACGCTGAACGATATAATGCAGGAACTTGAGAAGCCGGGAAGAGACCCACGCTCAACCATTCAGGTATTTGAGTTCGACAAAAACGTGAAGAGCATAGCCGATTTGCAGGAAGGAATGATTCTTCCGGGAATAGTTACCAACATCACCAACTTTGGTTGCTTTGTGGATGTGGGTATCAAAGAAAACGGGCTGGTACACATATCACAGCTGGCCGACAAGTTTATTAGCGACCCAACCGAAATAGTATCCATCCATCAGCACGTAATGGTACGTGTAGATAGCGTGGACATGAGCAGAAAACGGGTACAGCTAAGTATGAAAGGAATTGATCAAAAACTTAATTAATAAGAATCATGAAAAAGAAACAATTAGGAATATTTTTTCTACTATGCCTCATTGTGTGTGGCCTGTCGGCACAAACAGTAAGCAAAACGCTTTTCGTTCCTAAAGGTGGAACACTGAAAGAACAAATAACTGAAGCCGAAGCTAAAAGTATAACTCATCTAACAATAACCGGAAAGATTAACGCCATTGACTTTAAGCTGATGCGCGACAGTATGACTAAGCTGGAAGTACTCGATATATCTAATGCATCTGTAACCGTATACATGGGAAAAGAGGGTACTTATCCATTAAAAAGATTTACCTACCTACCCTACTTCATTCCGGCTTATGCTTTTTGCAATGCAGAAGACGGCACGCTTCGTGGCAAGAGTTCATTAAAGAGAATTATCCTGCCTCCTTCTATTCTGAATATTGACAAGTTCGCATTTAAGAACTGTAATAACCTGACAATTCTGCAGGTGAACAAAAAGACGCCTCCAAATCTTCAGGAAGAAGCGCTTAATGATAGCCTTACCGCTGTATTCATCCCTCTTGGATGTAAAGACGATTACAAAAGGAAAAAAGGATGGGATAAATTTGCTATTCTGGAAGGCGCTCCCGAATCTCTTACTATCAACATAACTAAGCCAGGCGAATTGGGAAACGAAATTATGAAAGCTGGTCATCAGCCTAGTGAGGTGAACTATCTCACCATTAAAGGTAATATTAACGAAGACGACTTTAAGATGATACGCGATTTTATGCCCGATCTTGTTTCAATTGATTTATCGGAAACTACTGCAACAGATATCCCTGACTTTACCTTTACTCAAAAGAAGTATCTGATGACCGTCCATCTACCGAGCAAGCTTGTTAGCATTGGCGAACGTGCATTTAGCGGATGTATTCATTTGGCTGGAGACTTGGTACTCCCTCCTACCGTAAAGAAAATAAAAGATGGAGCATTTCTTGATTGCGACAAACTATCAAGAGTGATTGTACAAGGTAATATTTCTGTTTTGGGAAAAGATATTTTCAGAGATACCAATAAGCAGAAGCTTGTATTTACTAAATAACAAACTGAATTCAGTTTTTCTGAATCAATAAATAATCTACTTAATAAAGGAACGGATATGAAGACTTTCTTTGTGTCCGTTCCTTTATTATTTATCCGCTACTTAAGAAAACACCATAATAGCATCATATATATCGGCATATAGATATTTCTACTTACAAACTACAAAAATATTATTTACATATTTTTATTTCAGGATAATAAGGCTATATTTGTGACATGTAAAAATAAAATCTGCCTATATGTATCTATCTAAAAATCTCTTTAGGAATAAACTATTACTCTATTCCATCTCCACATTATTGTCATTCACTTTCCACAGTTGTGCATACGACAGTAGCGATGATAATTATATCGATATTAAGAAACCAGATGGAAATGTAAATATAAGTATTGACTTGGCCGGAGTCAATCCGAGTCAAACGATTTATCTGTATCAAAATGCCTATTTTTACTACACAGTTAATACCGGGGGTAAAAATATCATAGCACAGAAGTTTTATCTGGATGGAAAAGAATTAAGCACCAATCCTCAGGAAGGTGGTACTTACCTAAGTACGGGAATTACTGATAGCCAGATTCATGACCTGAAGTTAATTATGGGATTGCCAACAGGAACAGGGAGCTTGGCCGAATACACAGGTTACGAAATGTATGTGGGCGAATTAAACTTTAAGGTTAAGTTCGTTTCAAGTCCGGATGTAAACCTGAATATCAGAGAATCTGTAGACGAGAACAATTATTATAAAGTGGAATGGGACAAGCCAAAAGATTATGATGTGGAATGCTATAAGGTGTATAAAGGCGATTATATGTCGGATAACTTGATAGCTACCATCACCAATCCGGATCAGAGCTATTATGTGGACAAGGATTATGTATATGGTTATAAGTTCTACACCATTAGTGCTATACTGAAAAATGGTCAGCAAGTATCGCTTACAGACAGATTCACTGCACGCCACTTTAACATTACAGAAAACAGTTTCAAGACCGAACGCATTTCTACAAGCGAAATGAAGATAAAATGGACAAACACTAATCCATATCCATGCAAATATGTTCTGGAATATGGAAATAATGATGATATCAAGATTATTGAAAGAGGCAACGAGGTTACTATCCCTGTTGATAAATTCCCAACTTGGAGCATGTCTTATTCGCTTTATATTTTACCGGCAAACGCAGACGTTACCCAGTATAAAACCCACCCGTACACATACGGATACTTCTCCGACAGTCAGTTTAATTATGGAATTACATATGGAGCAGATCTGGCAAGCAATCTATTACTTGGTCTCAGCTTTGATAATCTGGTTAAATACAATGCTTCAGATTTTAGCATACAAAGTTCTGTTAAACACAATCTCACCTTGCATACCGGTTGTAAAGTAAAGACCTCAAACAAAGGACAAGTTGCTATCAGTGATTTAAGTAATTATGTTCACATTTACAGCGACAATACATTAAGTAAAGAGATATTCTTCACCAATACTCAGGGAAATTATTTTTATCTTAATAATGCAAATCAGCTGTTCATTGAACAATATACAGGATTCGATCTCTATAATATCACTTCAGGAAATAAAATTTGTTTTAAACGATGGATAACCGAAAATCCAATTAACGATATTAGTGTAAAGACTAAAATCTCGGCCAATGGAAAATATATTTATGCTCTATGCACAGAGTATCATCCGGAAAAGCACTGGACAGAACTATATGAGCTACAAAGTGACAACACATTGCGTCTTATCCAGACTCAAAATGAAGTAAATATTAAAAGCATAGAGTTTAATCCGATCAAAGATTCTGAAGCTATAATACAATATAATGATAATAAATTTGCCATTGTGGACTTAGCTACCGGAAGTACTATCACAATAGACGGAACTTTCCAGAACATTGATCCTTTTACAGGAAATCTGCTGTATAAAGGTCCGGAGTATGCAAATAGTCAATATAACGTATATGTATTAGCGAGCGACTACAAGACCTTGTTTATGAAAATTCCTTTGGCAAATATCAACCCTTATGCTGATGCAGGGCTTTATAACAATAATCTGATTTTTAATGGATATTATCTGAATCTCGCTAAACTGACAAAATAATGAAAAAGAATATAATCACGACACTGCTTTTACTATTTGCATTGAGAGCAAACGCTCAATATAATATAAGTTACTCTGTTGGATATGGATCTTACAAGATGAATGACATGAAAGATTTGCTTGAGTATGCACTTCAGTCAATACATTCGTCAATGCCCAAAGGGTTAGCTATTGTAGATAACTTCCCTCCGTATATAACACATACAATTAATGCTTCCATAAAAAGGAATCGCAATGAATTTGGACTGAGTGGTTCTTTTCTGACTACAGGAGGTAAGATTGCCTACTCTGACTATTCCGGAAAGTATATTGAAAAGCTTACATTCACGGGGTATAGAATAGGAACCCTGTATCGTGTATACACTGACGAAAGTAAATTAGGAAAGTGTACATTGTCATTCTTTGGAGAAGTTTCGCCCGCCATCATGTTTACACACCTGGGATACAAAGCAACATTGGATATTTACGAGCAAAACATTCATCAGGAAGGCACTGATAATATTAGCACCAATGCAACAGGATTAAGCATTCAGCCTATGTTTGGTGGCAGACTTGCTGTTACCCGCAATATCTCCTTCAGTGCAAGTTTGGGCTATGATTTTGAATTAGGATCAAAGCTATCGACAACGGACAATAGATATCGTGCAGACTGGTCGGGCTTTCGCTTGAATGGAGGTGTAATTTATTCGTTTTAATCTAAAATTCAGGAATTGACAAGAAATAAATAAATTATCTATGAGAATTACAGCATGGAACTGTAACATGCAATTCCGCAATAAATACAAATACATAAAACATCTAAATTATGACATTGGAGTAATTTCTGAATGCGAAAGTTTGGATAAAATTCGAAATGTAAGTTCTGATATTGATTATAAAGATGCTATATGGATTGGAGATAATCCTAACAAAGGGCTCGGAATTTTTTCTTTCTCAGATTTTAATTTAAAATTAGCTCAATGGTACTGCACAGATTTCAAATATATCGTTCCTGTTTTTTTAGAAAAGAATAACGAACAGGCCATATTATTATTTGCAATTTGGGCATGTAACCCAAAAACAAGTAAGTATAGATATATAGAGCAAGTATTTCAATCCATTAATTATTATTCCAGGTTTATTTCAAATGAGAATATAATAATGATAGGTGATTTTAACTCTAATAAAATATGGGATAAAGAGCATCTAAAAAATGGTTCGCATTCAATGGTTGTAGATTTACTGAAAACAAAAAAGATTCAGAGCTCCTACCATCAATTCTATAATGAAACAGAAGGAAAAGAATCAATTCCTACATTTTTTCTTCAAAAGAATATTAATAAAAAATACCACATCGATTACTGTTTTATGTCAGACAATCTAAATAGTAGATTATCGGATATACAAATAGGTAATTCAAAATTTTATCTACAATACAGTGATCACATGCCAATCACTGTAGACTTTAAGATATAAAAAAACGCTTAGATCATTGACGATCTAAGCGTTTTTAATATCTAATATCTTTTAGTCTTTATCTCCGTACATCTTCTTACGAAGTTCCTTGATATGATCTGAAGTGATGTATTCATCATAATTCATCATCTTATCAATAATTCCGTTTGGAGTAAGCTCTATCACACGATTTGCAACAGTTTCAATGAATTCGTGGTCATGAGAAGAGAAGAGAATGTTACCCTTATAAGTCTTCAGGTTATTATTGAATGACTGAATAGATTCCAGATCAAGGTGATTGGTTGGAGTATCAAGAATCAAGCAGTTTGCATTTCTAAGTTGCATACGAGCAATCATACAACGCATTTTCTCACCTCCGGAAAGGACACTAACTTTCTTAAGAACTTCTTCGCCCGAGAAAAGCATACGTCCAAGGAAACCTTTCATATAAACTTCATTTCCTTCGCCATACTGACCTAACCAGTCTACCAAATTCAAGTCTGTATTAAAGAAGTCTGTATTATCCAAAGGAAGGTAAGCAGTAGTAATAGTTACACCCCAGTCATAATGTCCGGCGTCAGCTTTCAAGTTACCATTTATAATCTCAAAGAGAGCAGTCATGGCACGTGGGTTACGTGACAGGAATACAATCTTATCATCTTTCTCAACATTGAAGTTTATATCATTAAACAACACTTCACCGTCATCGGTCTTTTTACTTAAGCCCGAAACTTCGAGGATACGGTTACCCGGCTCACGATCAGGAGTAAAGATGATTCCCGGATATTTACGTGAAGACGGTTTAATTTCTTCCACATTAAGTTTCTCCAACATCTTCTTACGACTGGTTGTCTGCTTACTTTTTGCCACATTGGCACTAAATCGGCGAATAAATTCTTCCAGTTCTTTCTTCTTCTCATCAGCCTTAGCCTTTTGGTTTTGTTGCTGACGAAGAGCCAACTGGCTGGATTCGTACCAGAAACTATAGTTACCGGCAAAGAGGTTAATCTTGCCATAATCAATATCAACAGTGTGAGTACATACTGAGTCAAGGAAGTGACGGTCGTGACTTACCACCAATACTGTATGTTCAAAGTTAGAAAGATATTCTTCCAACCATGTTACAGTCTCCATATCAAGGTCATTGGTAGGCTCATCGAGCAGCAAGTTATCAGGATTACCGTAAAGAGCTTGTGCCAATAAAACACGCACCTTTTCCTTACCACTAAGCTCGCTCATTAAAGTATAATGTTTGTCTTCCTTTACACCAAGTCCGCTTAACAGCATAGCTGCATCACTCTCAGCATTCCATCCGTCAAGTTCGGCAAATTTTTCTTCCAATTCAGCAACCTTCAATCCATCTTCATCAGAAAAATCGGTTTTTGAATAAAGAACATCACGTTGCTTCATAATATCCCAAAGAACAGTATGTCCCATCATAACAGTATCCATAACTGTATAGGCATCCCACTTAAAGTGATCCTGACTTAACACGGAAAGACGTTCTCCCGGACCTAAAGCAATAGAACCTGTTGTTGGATCTAAATCACCATAAATTGTGCGAAGGAAAGTAGATTTACCTGCACCGTTAGCACCAATAATCCCGTAGCAATTACCATTCGTAAACTTGAGATTCACATCATTGAACAAAATTCTCTTACCAAACTGAACTGAAACGTTCGAAACTGTAATCATTATATTTAATCTTTATACCTTGTATTTAAAATCGGCCACAAAGGTAGTCTTTTTTTATGAATAAAATCGCCATTCTGGCAGATAGTTAATACATAGTTATTTATTATTCACTAAAAAACAGTACTTTTGCATGTTCTTTCGCTAAAAATGTGATTTTGGCAAAGAATTTGTAGCATGGATTATAAACCAAACCTACCCAATTGTATGGTGCAATCATTTTGGAAGAAGAATAAAAAGAAAACATATATGGATCCAAAGAAAAAAGAAACAGTTAAAGAAGAAGAATTAGTAGATAACACTCAGCAAGTTGATCAGGAAGCAGAAGCATCTGCAGCTGATCAGGAAGCTCCTTCTCAGGAAGAAGAAGTTCTTACTCCTGAACAAGAATTAGCAAAGAAGCTGGAAGAAGCTAATGCTAAAATAGAAGATCAGAACGATAAATATCTGCGTCTTTCGGCTGAGTTTGACAATTACCGCAAGCGCACAATGAAAGAAAAAGCCGAACTGATTAAGAATGGCGGCGAAAAGTGTATCAGCAGTATTCTTCCTGTTATTGATGACTTTGAGAGGGCTCTGAAAACAACGGAAACAGCTACTGATGTTGCTGCTATCCGCGAAGGCCTTGAGTTGGTTTACACTAAATTTATGAGCGTAATGGGACAAAATGGCGTTGAAGCAATTGATGCCTCAAGCGAATTCAATACAGATTTCCACGAAGCAATCACAACATTTGCTGCTCCAAGTGAAGATCTTAAAGGAAAAATCATAGATTGCGTACAAACAGGCTATACACTTAATGGAAAAGTAATTCGTCATGCCAAAGTTGTAGTTGGCGAATAATTAATAAAGGATAACGAACAATGGCAAAAAGAGATTACTATGAGGTGCTGGGCGTTGAGAAATCTGCAACAGCCGATCAGATAAAGAAAGCTTATCGTAAGAAAGCAATTCAATTTCACCCTGATAAAAATCCGGGAGATAAAACTGCAGAAGAGAAATTTAAAGAAGCAGCCGAAGCTTATGATGTTTTAAGCAATCCAGATAAGCGTGCTCGTTACGACCAGTTCGGACATGCTGGCATGAGCGGTGCAGCAGGTAACGGCGGCCCGTTTGGCGGAGGATTTGGCGGAGGTGCCGGAATGTCAATGGACGACATTTTCTCTATGTTTGGTGATATCTTCGGCGGACACGGTGGCGGAGGCTTTGGTGGCTTCGGAGGCTTTGGCGGCGGAGGCGGTCAACAGCAAAGACGTTTCCGTGGATCGGATCTTCGTGTAAAGGTTAAACTAAATCTGAAAGAGATATCTACCGGTGTAGAAAAGAAATTCAAACTAAAGAAATATGTTTCTTGTTCGCATTGTCACGGTACAGGAGCTGAAGGAACCAGCGGTTCTGAAACTTGTTCTACCTGTAAAGGTAGCGGTTCGGTAATCCGTAACCAACAGACCATTCTAGGAACCATGCAGACTCGTGTTACTTGTCCTACTTGTGGTGGTGAAGGTAAAATCATCAAAGATAAGTGTAAAGAATGTGCCGGAGAAGGTATTGTATATGGTGAAGAAGTTGTAAGCGTAAATATCCCTGCTGGTGTAGCTGAAGGAATGCAACTGTCCATGAGCGGAAAAGGAAACGCAGGAAAGCACAATGGAGTTCCGGGCGATTTACTTATCCAGGTGGAAGAAGAAGCACATCCAGACTTAGTTCGTGACGAAAACGATTTGATCTATAACTTATTGCTTAGCTTCCCAACCGCTGCTTTGGGTGGAGCCGTAGAAATACCAACTATCGACAATAAAGTAAAGGTTAAGATTGAAGCGGGAACACAACCAGGCAAAGTTCTTCGTCTACGAGGCAAAGGTTTACCTAGCGTAAACGGATACGGAACAGGAGACTTACTTGTAAACGTAAGCATCTATGTTCCTGAAACATTAACCAGGGATGAAAAAGAGACTCTGGAAAAGCTGGAATCATCAGACAGTTTCAAGCCAAACAGTTCGGTTAAAGAAAAGATTTTCAGGAAATTCAAAAGTTTCTTCGATTAATTAATATCGTTTTTACTTATCATAAGCTCCCCACTTGCTTTCAATGCAAATGGGGAGTTTTTATTTTAATAGAGTATTTTATAGTCTCACTTTTTATAAAAGACTTTAGCAACTCTATCAATATGCCGACCAATAAGAGTTTCTATCTTTTCATTAATAAGAAATCACATCGACTTTATACAATAATTCAAGTTCTTCAATATCAAGATTTATTTTAAGAATATCATCCGATGTAACACTTCCCTTTATAGCTAAATCAATATCAGAACCATTCGTAAAATTACCTTTGGCTCTCGGACCAAAAATGACAACCTCATCAATAATAGGATATTTCCGAAATACATTGTTGAGCTCTGATATAAATAAAACACATCTGAATCTTGTTACTTTATCTACAGTACCCAGAATAGATTTCACCCGCTCTACATCAAATTACTAGCCAACTCACTCAGCATACTACGCTCTCCTTTTACCAGATTAACATGAGCAAAAATATTCTGACCCTTCATTCGGTCAATCATATAGACTAAACCATTGGACTCGCTATCCAGATAAGGTTGGTCAATCTGTTGAATATCTCCGGTGAAGACCATCTTTGTTCCTTCTCCGGCACGGGTGATAATTGTTTTAATCTCGTGAGGAGTAAGGTTCTGAGCCTCATCGATAATGCAATATGTTTCCGACAAGCTTCGTCCACGGATAAAAGCCAGTGCCTCTATAACTAGCTGACCACTTTTCTGCATATCATCCAGACGTCTTAGTTCTGTTGAAGTTGGAGAAAACTGGTGTTTGATAACGTTCAAGTTATCAAAAAGCGGTTGCATGTAGGGTGCAACTTTGGCAGCTGCATCTCCGGGAAGGAAACCAAGGTCTTTATTGGAAAGAGCCACAATAGGACGAGCCAACAGTATTTGTTTGTAATCGTTCATATTGCTTAATGCTGATGCAAGGGCAAGCAATGTTTTACCAGTTCCGGCTTTTCCGGTAAGAGCAACGAGCTTGATATCGGGATCGTTCAGAATCTCGAAAGCAAAGCTCTGTTCAGCGTTACGTGGTTCGATGCCATAATTTTTGGCTTTTGTCACCCTATGAACTGTATGCGTAAATGGATTATACCTGGCAAGCACGCTATTGCGTTCGCTCTTCATCACAAAGCACTCGTTTGGTTGCAGAACATTTCTGAACTCAATCTCACTAATATCTACCCCTTCCTTAGAAGAATAAACTTTATCAATGAGTTCTGAAGATACTCCGTCGTAAACTTCATTGGCCTTCTCGAATATATCCACATTAGTAACTTTGTCGGTAATGTAGTCTTCGGACAGCACTCCTATGGAACGGGCCTTCATGCGTAAATTCACATCCTTAGTAACCAGAACAGTCTTAGTTTTTGGATATTTCTTTGCAAGGACATCTGCCGTGGAGAGAATTTCATGGTCGGCTTGTCGCTCTGGAAAAGATTTACGTACTGTTTCGGACTCCATCCCTCCGGTGAGAATAAAGAGCTTTCCCATACCCTCGCCCAGCGATGCTCCCTTAGTGAAAAGGTTATCGTCAGTAATCAAATCAAGTTCGCGAACAAATTCTCTTGCATTATAATTTATTTCCCCACTTCCTTTTTTAAATTTATCTAATTCCTCTAAGACAATAATAGGAAGGTAGATGTCATTTTCCTGAAAATTTCTCAAACAATCATGGTCGTGAAGAATAACATTAGTATCTAACACGAAATTTTTCTTAGTTCCCATAATTTTTAGATTTAAAATGTTGATATTTGCACCTAATATAGTAATTAAAAGATTACGATATATCACTAAAAGACTAAAATTTTTGAATAAATGAATTATAAAGAGACTCTAAACTATTTATACGAAAGTGCTCCTTTATTTCAGCAGATTGGGAAATCGGCATATAAAGAGGGACTTAGTAACACTTATGAGCTGGATAAACATTTCAAACATCCACACAAAAATTTCAAGACTATCCATGTGGCAGGAACAAACGGCAAGGGATCCTGCTCTCACACACTTGCAGCTATTCTGCAATCTGCCGGATATAAAGTAGGACTCTACACCTCTCCTCATCTTATTGATTTCAGAGAAAGAATCCGTGTAAACGGAAAACCTATTACTGAAGAATATGTGATTAACTTTGTTGAGAAGGAACGTAAGTTCTTCGAACCGCTTCAACCGTCGTTCTTTGAACTTACTACTGCGATGTCCTTTAAATACTTTGCAGATCAGAAAGTAGACGTAGCTGTTATAGAAGTAGGATTAGGCGGAAGGTTGGATTGCACCAATATTATTCATCCGGACTTATGCATTATAACTAATATAAGTTTCGATCATACTCAGTTTCTCGGAAAGACTAAGGCGCTTATTGCTGGTGAGAAAGCCGGTATTATAAAGAAGAATATACCTGTAATTATTGGCGAAACAAACGAAGAAACAAAACCTGTGTTTATACAGAAAGCTGACGAAGAGAAAGCTCCTATATTCTTTGCAGAAGAGGAACAGTTACTGTGGAGATGGGAAATGAACAAAAGAGGACGTTGGAACTACTTCACGGCTGATTATCCTCATCTGAAAGGTGAACTTGGTGGATTCTGCCAGATTAAAAACACCAATACGATTCTTTTAGCTTTAAGATTATTGAAAAAAGTCGGTTATAACATTCCTGATGCAGCTGTAGAAAAAGGATTTGAGAAGGTTTGCGAACTTACCGGATTAATGGGGCGCTGGCAAAAACTGGGAATCAATCCGTCGATAGTTTGTGACACCGGACATAATGTTGGTGGTATAACTTATATTTCCGAACAACTAAGCAAGCAAAAATACAAGAAACTGCACGTTGTAATAGGAATGGTAAACGATAAAGATATTAGTGGTGTATTGGCTTTATTACCCAAAGATGCTGAATATTACTTTACCAAAGCAAGTGTGAAGCGTGCACTTCACGAAGCCGACCTGAAGTTTCTGGCAAGTAAAGCCGGGTTATATGGAAAGACTTACGCTGATGTATCCAAAGCATTTGAAGCTGCAAAGGCTAATGCCTCTAATAAAGATTTTATATTTGTAGGAGGAAGTAGTTTTGTTGTAGCCGATCTCCTCACCTATCTGGAAAAGAATAAAAAGCAGGAAGAAGGCACTGTATAAAAGAAAAAAGCAAGATTGTATTATATAATGAAGAGAGACAACTTTAATGTTATCTCTCTTCTTTATTTCTGTCAACGGAAAGTTTACTCGAACAAACTTACTTCACAGCAATACATTCAATTTCCACCATTGCATTTTTAGGCAAAGCCTTTACAGCTACTGCAGAACGAGCCGGGAATGCACCATCAAAATAGGTTGCATAAACAGCATTCATATCTGCAAACAGAGACATATCCGAAAGGAAAACGGTAGTCTTTACAATGTTGGCAGTAGTAAGTCCGGCTTCAGCCAGAATATGTTTAATGTTCTCAAAAGATTGCTTAGTCTGTTCAGCCACTCCACCCGGAGCAAATTCACCGGTAGCCGCATCTACTGGTAACTGTCCTGAAACAAACACCATGCCTCCGGCTTCTATAGCCTGACTGTAAGGTCCGATTGCACCTGGTGCCTTTTCACTAGAAATTACTTTTTTCATTATTTCAGCTATTTATTAGTTAATACTATTTTGTTTGCAAGTTAAACATAATTGCAAATAACTGCAACTTTTTTCTAATTCTCGTTTCATATTTTTAGCGAGCTGCGCAACTCATTAAAACAGCCTGCGCAGCTCATTATATCGAGCTGCGCAAGTCGCAGAAACGAGCTGCGCAGGTCGCGAGTATAATCTCATCGGCTTTTCTAAAGAACTTCACCGGAAAGAGAAAGGAATTTCTCCGGAAAATGAAATCTCATATACAACTAAAGTAAATGGAAATAAGAATTATTTGAGCCCGAACGTTCTTTAAACTCTCTTAGCCTCTTCCGTGTACAACTAAAAAAAAGAATTATACAAGCACAATTTCTCAAATAAAAATATTTTTTAGAAAAAAGAGTCATGCTTTAAGCAGTATATTATATATTCGTGCATTTATAAGTAAACACGTGTCAGATTTAATGAGTGAAACCGAATTGACAGAACGTTGCCGGGTTGGAGATAATACAGCTCGCAAGGAGCTTTATGAGCAATATGCAGGACAAATGTTCGGCATATGCTATAGGTATGCCGGTGATCGGGAGATTGCTCAGGACCTCCTTCACGACGGTTTTTTGAAAGCTTATTGCTCTTTTGATAAGTTTACCTATCGCGGAGAAGGCTCACTGAAAGCATGGCTCAGCAGAGTAATGGTAAACATATCACTCGACTATCTGAGGAAAAATGATCCGGCCCGGCAAATGTTGCCGCTCGATCAGATTCCAGAGAGCATTGAAGAGCCTCGTGAGGAAGATATTACTCAGGTTCCGCACAAGGTTCTGATGAAATTTATAGCAGAATTACCGTCCGGATATCGAACCGTATTCAATTTATATGTCATGGAACAACTTTCGCATAAAGAAATTGCTGAGAAATTGGGCATCAACGAAAAGTCCTCGTCCTCACAATTATTTCGGGCAAAAAAAGTTTTGGCAAAAGAGATAAATAACTATTTAAAGGAAAATAATCAATGAAACAGGAAGACAAAGAAAAATGGATCACTGCCTTTCGGGAAAGTTTAGAAGATTATTCCGAACCACCGTTATTCAATGACTGGGAAAGGCTGGAAAAGGAACTATCTGTTGTTCCTGTTGCCAAACCTAAACGTTCATATATAATGTACTATTCGGCTGCGGCTGCTATTATATTACTGTTAATAGCTTCGGCAACAGCAATCTATTTATTTGATAATTCATCGGATAAGTACTTTGAAACATCTCAGCTTCCTGCCGAAATTGAGACGATAACTGATAAGAAGCCGCTGAAAGATGTGATTGAACCATTGATTAACGACGTTAACAAGAACGACAGATCAGCATTAAACAAATCGGCCAGTAAGAACAGTGTGCTTTCTGGTAATAAGCTTGCTTTAGCGAATAGTGCTTCGGCTAACCAGCCATCTGCCCTTTCGGGTGATAAAAAGAATTTAGTAAAGAACGAAGCTGTTAAAGATGCTGAAAACAGCAATGAAGATGCTACTTTAAGCAAAAATAATGCATCGGACTTGCAGCGTTCTGATGAAAGGAAAGCTATTGAAGAACAAAAGTTGAATGACAATAGTGGTGAGAAAAAGAACGTTCCTCAACAAGGAGAAAATAACAAATCAAAGAAACAGACTCTTAAGACATCTCCCAGAAAAGCTGAAAGAGTAACCGAACTTTGGGAACGTCCAAAAAAGAAAAAGCAGAAGAATCTTTCAATCGGAGTTTCTGCAGGGAACACTCTTTCATATAGTTCCGAAGGTGGTCTTATGGATTATGCAATGAGCCCAAGTAACGACTATTTAAGCTATATAAATGTTGAGGAAACAACTGTATCGAATTTATTGACAAAGACACCGGTTAAATGGAATCATAAACAACCGGTTTCGTTTGGACTTTCTGTCCGTAAATATCTAACGCAAAGACTTGCTATAGAAAGCGGATTGATTTATACCCGATTGGAATCAGAATCATCCGGTAGCAAAAGTCACAGACAAACGTTGGATTATATTGGTATTCCTGTAAAGTTGAACTATATGCTAGTTGATAGTCGTTATTTCACGCTTTATCTTTCTGGCGGAGGAATGGCCGAAAAATGTATATCAGGTAAATTAAATACAAAGGAGCTTTCAGGAAAGGATATATCAGAAGATGTAAGTGTAAAACCATTGCAGTGGTCGCTTAACGGAGCTTTGGGAGCACAATACAACATTACTCCTAAAATGGGAATATTTGTAGAGCCCGGAGTTGTTTACTTTTTCGATGATGGTTCTAAAGTGGAGACAATTCGCAAGGAAACGCCTTTCAACTTTAACCTGCAACTGGGATTAAGAATTAGTTATTAGTAAATCTGAATTCTGATTTAAGTAATAGTAAGTCTTTCGCTTCAATTTACGAATTAGTTATTAGTGAATCTGAAATTAAAAAACGAGTCATAAATTAATAGACACACTTAGCTATTTTACAAAGTAGTTAACTCAAAAAAAAAGGATTACCGTGAGGCAATCCTTTTTTATGTTATATAAAAGCTGTCTACTTACAGTTCTTTTCAATCATTGGAATCACTGCTTCGTCTCCCAGTTCTTTGGCTTTATTGAAGTTTTCACAAGCTTCGTTTTTCTTTCCTTGCTGCATCTGGCAGAAGCCAATCAAACGATAGCAAGCTGCGAATTTAGGATCAATAACCAAAGCATCTTTCAGATTCTTTATAGCTTCATCATAACGGGCAATACGAAGATTTACCGCTCCATATTCTGCCAGATAATCTTTATTGGAAGGATCAAGCGTTACTGCCTTTTGAATATCTTCCAATGCACGTTTAAAGTTCTTTGCTTTATAGTTTGCTTGTTCGCGAAGATAGAAGAATGTAGAACTTACATTACCACCCATGGCTTGTTCAAAGTAGTCGTAATCAATAACTGCTTCCTTATACATCTCTTTCTGAGTCTTAACCAAAGCACGTTCAGAAAGATAATTAGCAGCTTCTCTTGGATATGGGGCAGCATATTTGTTTACTGCACTATCAAGTAAAGCAAGAATTTCTCCTAAATCACCATTCATCATTTGCTTTGTCTTTGCAGCACTATAGTATGTTTCTGAAGAAGCCTGTGGAGAGTGGTTTATCTTATCGTAACATTCAAAAGCTTTATCATATTTTGTAGCTGCAAAATAGATATCGCCTTGGTGCTGGATATAAATTGGAAGCGGATTAATATCGATAGCTTTCTGAATTTCCTCCAGTGATTTTTCGAATGTCCAGTCTTTATAAGCACCATCTTTGCCACGAAGAGCAACATAATACATCAGTCGTGAGCGATTAAAGAAGGCATTATCTTTTTTATCAGCAGTTTTCAATGCTTTTTCAAGGTCAGCCTCACCCAAAGCCAGATGTTCTGCATCAGTATAACTGGTTACATAGAAGTTAGCCCTACGGATATATCCTTCGGAACTGTTAGGGAACTGTTCTACAAAAGTATCCAGCAATGAGAGATATTTTTCCTTACTAACAGAAGAAGCCATATAAAGAGCAACTAAAGCCTGTTCCTCTGTATTAGGAAGAGCTTTTTTAATACCAATACTATTCAGGTCGGGATTATTAAAATCGAGAGCATTAATAGTCAATGCGTTAACATAAGGAGCACTAATGGCATAACAATGAGTTGTGTCATTAGATGCAGCTTTCTGTACCAAACCAAAGACCTCACCTTCTGCATTCATAACCGGACAGCTTACCATTTTATCTTTCACAGAAATAATCAGCTTAAAGTATTTATGAGGGCCGGAAAGATTAGACACTTCTTCTACTTTTCCAAAGGTACATGAACGATCTTTCTTTGTAGAATAAGGAAGCATTACCACTTCGGCATCTTTTGCAGGAATAGCAGTTGCCAAAGTCAGCGCGGCAGTGCTCTTCTTGCCCAAATCCACACTAAACTTAATAACATCGTACATAGAATTCATACCCAGAATAGTTTTAACCGGCATCTGCTTACCTTCCGAGTTAATAACATCTGCACGTGCTGCACCTTTAAACAAAGAATAGTCGGACAGCGCCACTCCATCTTCCGATACAAAGAAACCGTTGCCGGTATTGAGTAATTTGCCGTTAGTGTCATAAGTCACCACAGAAAAGACAGCCTTTTTGGCTTTATCAACCCATTTGGGTGCCTCCTTCTGCGCCATTGTCCACTGAGAAAGCAGACAAAGGACTATAAATAGTATTTTCTTTTTCATGATTATAGGTTATATTAAATATTATTCTTTTTCAAAGCCACGTTGTTTCACAGCCTCGTAAATCAATACTCCGGCAGCAACAGAAACATTCAATGACTCAATCTTTCCAAACAAAGGAATCTTTATCCACTCATCACACAATGCAAGATGATCATAAGACACACCGGTATCTTCAGCTCCCATAATAATACAGAGAGGATCTTTATAATTAGCCTTTGTGTAATCGTAATCACCCTTTTCAGTAGCAGCAACTATCTTGAATCCGCTATCTTTTAAATATTTAATAGCAGTAGTCAGACTCTGTTCCTTGCATACAGGTAGCGTATGAAGTGCTCCGGCTGAAGTTTTCATTGCATCCGCATTTACGCTCACACTATTTCTGGAAGGAATAATAATAGCATCCACACCAGCACAATCGCAAGTACGGGCAATAGCTCCGAAGTTACGTACATCTGTTACACCATCAAGCATAACAAAGAAAGGAACCTTTCCTTCTTCGAAAAGAGTAGGAACAACATCCTCTACCTTATAGTAAGTCACGGCAGAAACAAAAGCAAGAACTCCCTGATGGTTCTTAGTTGTTATTCTGTTGATGCGTTCTACTGGTACACGCTGAACAAATATATTTGTGCCCTTTACTGCAGCGAAAAGTTCTTTTGAAAGATCACTTTGAATATCTTTCTTTACCAGGATCTTATCAATTTCCTTACCCGCCTCAATGGCTTCAATCACGGCGCGTACGCCAAATATCATTTCATTTTTTTCCATGCTGTTTTAATAATTCTTTTGCGTTATTCATCGCAGCTTCCGTCAAAGTAGCCCCACTCAGCATGTGAGCTATCTCCTCAATCCTCTCCTCTTCTTCTAATCGGCGGATATTACTACTGGTCGATGTTTCGTTATCTTGTTTATATACTTTATAGTGTACTTTTCCTTTGGCTGCAATCTGAGGTAAGTGGGTAATGCTGATAACCTGCATGCATTGTCCCATTTCCTTCATAATCTCTGCCATTTTATCGGCTATTTCACCGGAAACTCCGGTATCTATTTCATCAAAAATAATAGTTGGCAGTTGAGTTGCTCCGGCAATCATTGCTTTTATGGAAAGCATAACACGAGCAATTTCACCACCCGATGCTACCGATGATATACTTTGCAATGTAGCATTCTTATTAGCAGAGAAAAGGAAGCTCACATTGTCTCCACCAGTTGCGTCGAAGTTTGTCTTCGGCGAAATCTGCACCTGAAAGCGTACATTCGGCATTCCCAGAGGAATAAGTCGGCTCTGCATCTCATGCTCTACTTTCTTGGCAGCTTTGGTTCGTTTGTCGGTAAGCAATGACATTGCTTTTTTAACCTTATCAAGCAATACATCTTTTTGTTTCTGAAGCTCTTCAATCTGTTCTTCAAAAGAACTAATGGCATTGAGACGTGCACGGAAATCTTCCTGCACCCGCATCAGTTCCTCGAGCGTGCTTACATGATGCTTTTTCTCAAGAGAATAGATTAAGTTAAGCCGTTCATTCACAAATTCAAGTCGGGACGGATCAACAGTTATATTATCTTCCTCTCTTGTCAAATCCCGGGCAACCTCTTTCAACTCAATAGACAATCCCTCAATTCTGTCATATAATTCACCGGCTGTATTATAACGTTCTTTCAGTGAACGCAATATAGCGGATACTCTTTTCATATTGCTCAGCAATCCACCTTCATCTTCATAAAGAAGCTGGTCGGCACTGAAAAGTGCTTCTTTTATCTCTTCGGCATGACTAAGAAGTTCTTCTTCCTTTTCCAATTCAGCATCTTCTCCTTCCACGAGTTTCGCTTCATCAAACTGATCGAGCTGAAAACGGACATAATCTTCATCTGCCTTGCTTTGTTCTTCGAGTTCTATAAGTTTATCCAGCTCTTCAACAACCTTTCGGTAATTGTGATATGCTTCTTTATAATTGGAAAGTTCTTTCTCGTCATTAGCCAAAGCATCCAGAACATTCAATTGGAAATCTTCTTTGCTCAATAATAAGTTCTGATGCTGAGAGTGCACATCAATCAGCTGCTCGCCTAACTCCTTCATCAAGGTAAGCGGAGCCGGAGAATCATTTATAAATGCACGTGATTTACCGGAAGACTGAAGTTCTCTTCTAAGAATACATTCGTTGGGATCGTACTCCAACTCGTTTTCATCAAAGAAAGCCTTCATCTGATAGGATGATATATTAAAATGAGCTTCGATTACACATTTCGAAGCACCATTCTTTATAGCTTTTACATCTGCTCTCTGCCCCAATAACAAACCTATAGCACCTAGAATAATAGATTTTCCCGCTCCCGTTTCACCGGTAATAACAGAAAAACCTTTATCGAAAGTGATATCAAGAGTGTCAATCAGCGCATAGTTTTGAATTGATATAGATTGCAACATAATTTTATTTCGAAGACTTTATTTTATCCCATTCGGTACTAAGAGCGGGATTGATATCAACTAACATTGTATATACTTGTTCTTTCTCGGCTTGTGTACCTTTTGAGTAAACATTGACCAATTCATCTTTCTTTATTTCAGTAAACAATTGTGGAAGAACAGACATTGGCTTATTTTCCTTTGCTTTTTTAAGTTCTTCCAGAGCCACAGTAATCTTAGCCCTTCCCCTATCTGCATTCTGAGCCATTTCATCTAAACCCATGCGATGATAATCATAAACCATTTGTCGGTAAGGTTTCATCTGCTCATCCAGATAATCAGTTATAATTCCATGTCGGTTACGACTGTCATCAAACGCTTTCCAGCCAGCTTCAGACATAGTCTGAGCAGCCGTTACAATACTTTCGGCTGTGCGTAAAATATCTGTTCCTCCCAATGGAGCCATGGAATCCATATCCATACCAATTATCAGATAAGCATAGTATGCAATAACTGCGGTAAGGTTACTGTCTATCTGATTTTCACGAAGCTCCAAAGGATCAAATTCCAGGTAAGTGAAATTAAAATTCACATCCTTGAAATTAAAAAGCGTAGTGTTATAGCTAGAATTGTAAACCGGACGATTAGCCTGAACCAGGAGCTCACATTTAAAAGCTCCATCGTCTGTATGTTCTTTCACCGTGATATTCATGCTACAGGATATCTTCTCTGCAACAGTATATTGAGCGGAAGTCCATTTACGATCATTGATAAATTCCGTTAAAGCAGTCTCTAATGTTTTAAAGACCTGAGTATTTGTTCCCTGAATCTTTGAATAATTGATATTCACCTTGCAATTCAGTTCCTGTGCTTTTCCTGCTAACGAAAATGCCAGCAACAGAAAAGTAAAACAAGTGAAACGGAATATATTATGAATGATCTTTTTATTCATTATCCTTCCTGGTTATTTAATCAGTTGCACCAATCGGTCAATGATATCTGTCGCGACTTCACTTTTACTCTTCAACGGATAATCTGTTTTTCCGTTTTTATCTATAATTGAGATTTTATTTGTATCGTGACGGAAACCGGCACCTTCGTCATTCAATGAATTAAGAACAATGAAATCAAAGTTCTTTCGTTCTAATTTGCTTTGAGCATTTTGCAGTTCATCATTCGTTTCCAAAGCAAAACCAGCTAACAACTGATCATCTCGCTTCATTTCCCCTAACGAAGCAGCAATATCGTGAGTCGGTTTTAAAACGACGGTAAGCTCGTCACCTTTACGTTTTATTTTCTTATCAGCTACCAACTCAGGAGTAAAGTCTGCTACTGCCGCACATAAAATTCCGGCATCAGAAAATGGGTAATTGACAACAGATGCCTCATACATTTCCTTAGCCGACTCAACATCTATACGGTGAATATTAGGATGAACTGTTTTAATCTGAACCGGCCCTGCAATTAAAGTAACTTCAGCACCTCTGGCAGCACATTCTTCAGCTAATGCAAAGCCCATCTTCCCTGAAGAATAATTACCTATAAATCTTACAGGATCAATTTTTTCATAAGTTGGACCCGCAGTTATCAGTATTTTTTTTTTTGAAAGATCTTGTTGATTGGCAAAGAACTCCTCAATTACACGAATAATAGCATCAGGTTCTTCCATCCTACCTTTACCAACCAAATGACTGGCAAGTTCACCTTCTCCCGGCTCAATTATATGATTCCCGTATGAGCGAAGTGTCTCCAGATTTTTTTGAGTAGAGGGATGAGCAAACATATCCAAATCCATTGCAGGAGCAACGAAGACTGGAGCCTTTGCAGAAAGATAGGTTGTAATAAGCATATTATCTGCTATTCCATTTGCCATCTTCCCTATTGTAGAAGCGGTAGCCGGAGCAATCAACATAGCGTCAGCCCAAAGTCCTAAGTCTACATGACTATTCCAAGTGCCATCTCTTCCAGAAAAGAACTCGCTGATTACAGGTTTACTTGTTAGTGCAGATAAAGTAATGGGAGTAATAAATTCCTTTCCTGCAGGGGTAATCACCACCTGAACTTCAGCACCCTTCTTTATAAGACCACGAATAATATAAGCAGCTTTATAGGCTGCAATACTTCCGGTAATTCCTAATACTATTTTTTTCCCTTTCAACATATACCTATCCTAAGTAAACTACTTACCGTTAAATTCACGTAACTTGATTTTAGTAAGAACAGCTTTTGTGTTCAAAGTAAAATCACTGTTTAGCATCCATGAATAGTATCCCGGATCTTTCTTAAAGACATCAGATACAGATATACCTTTATACTTTCCAAAATTGAATACCTCTACATCATTGTCATCAAGAACCACTCTTCCGGCAAAATCTACGTTCTTACTATAAGAAGAAAAATCTGCAAGGAAAGCCATATCATTCTGTAATTCCGGGTAGCGATCTAGCTGAGCTTTAAGCACCTCGTATGTTGCACGGGTATCTGCTTCAGCTGTATGAGCATCATCAAGATTCTTTTCACAATAAAATTTATAAGCAGCGGAAAGAGTTCTTTGTTCCATTTTGTGGAAAATAACCTGAACATCAATAAATTTACGCTTGCTCATATCAATATCCACTCCAGCACGAAGAAATTCTTCAGCAAGCACTGGAATATCGAAACGATTGGAATTAAATCCGGCAAGATCGGCACCTTCAATATCTCGGGCTATGTTCTTTGCCACTTCTTTAAAAGTAGGACAATTAGCCACATCTTCATCATAGATGCCATGTATATTTGAAGATTCATCAGGAATATGCATTTCCGGATTTATGCGAAGAGTTTTAGACTCTTCATTTCCGTTTGGATATACTTTCAAATAGCAAATTTCGACAATTCTATCAGAGTTTATATTAGTACCGGTTGTTTCCAAATCAAAGAAAACAACCGGATTTTTTAAGTTCAAGTTCATTTTATATTATTAGTCATTTAACATCATAGGCATCAACAGCATCAGCAAGTCATCATCTTCTTCTTGTTCCAACGGAACAATAACACCAGCACGAGAAGGATCAGCTAGTTCAATTATTACATCTGTAGATGAAATATTGTTTAAAATATCAATCAGGAAAGTTGATTTAAAACCAATGCTCATTGGAGCACCTTGATATTGACAAACTAAAGATTCCTCAGCCGAAGTTGAGAAGTCAATATCCTGTGCTGAAATAACAACCAGATTTTCCTGCATACGAAGTTTTATTAAGCTGCTTGCCTGTGAAGAGAAAATTGATACACGTTTTAGTGCACTGATCAACTGTAAGCGATCTATAGTTACTTTATGAGGATTATTCTGAGGAATTACTGAATTATAATTAGGAAAACGTCCTTCAATTAAACGACAAACCATGCGGTAGTTTTCAAGAGTGAAGACTGCATTTCTGTCATCAAATTCTATTGTTACAGCACCCGATTCTTTTGGCAAAAGATTCTTCAATAAACTAGCCGGTTTTTTCGGTAAAATGAAAGCAGCTCTTTCGCTACCTTTTGCTGCAAAAGTCTTGCTACGGGCAAGTTTATGTCCATCAGACGCAACAAACGTAATATCTTCTGTGGTAATATCAAAGTAAATACCATTCATTACCGGACGAAGTTCATCATCAGCAGTAGCAAAAAGTGCACGATTTATACCCGTCAACACTAAATCTGCATTCATTTCAAGGCGAACAGCATTATCTCCTAGTGATGGAGATTGAGGGTATTCATCAGCATTTTGACCTACCAAACTATATTTACCGTTTTGGTATTGAACAGAAATCTCATAAGTTTCAACATTAACTTCAAAACTCAGAGGTTGTTCCGGAATTTCCTTCAATGCATCTAATATTGTTTTTGCACCAACAGCAAACGAGCCGTTTGCATCACTTTCATTCACTTCTAATGAAGTTACCATTGTCGTTTCACTGTCTGACACAGTTACAGAAAGCTTTCCATCTTCCAGTTCAAAAAGAAAACAATCTAAAATAGGTAATGCATTTTTAGAGTTAATTACACGGCTAATAGCTTGTAGATGACTAGACAGAGCCGTACTCGAAACGACGAATTTCATACTTATATCAGTTTAAATTATTATACTTATTATGAAAGACAAAGATAAATAAAAAGATTCTCTAACCAAATAAAAGAATAAAGAAAAAAAGTAAAACATTAGCTTTGTAAAACTTAAAATGTTATTTTCGCAGCCCGAATTATAAAACAAGATTATGGAAATTAGTGGAAAAATAATTGCTATTCTACCTCTGCAAAGCGGTACCGGTAGAAATGGATCTGAATGGAAAAAACAAGATTATGTTGTTGAAACCCACGATCAATACCCAAAGAAAATGTGTTTCAACTTATGGGGAGACAGAATTGATCAATTCGCAGTTCAAATGGGTGAAGAAGTGACTGTTTCTTTTGATATTGATTGCCGTGAATGGAATGGTAAATGGTTTAATGATATCCGTGCATGGAAAATTGATCGTAATTCTGGTGCCAGTATGGATGCTCAACCTTTCCAACAAGCAGCACCGGTAGAATTTACCTCAACAGACGCAAAAGACGATCTTCCATTTTAATGAGAGATTTCATAAAAGAGATTACATACATAATCAGAGCCGATTTCCTTAAAGTTTAAGGAAATCGGCTCTGATTGCAATCTTAATTGTCGTTATTGAAATTAATTCAAAAAAAGGCAAAGAAGATTGTTCTATTTGGAATAAAAGATATACCTTTGCACGTTTTTTAATTGAGACGTTTTATTATTAGGTTCGCAAGTATTGCAGAATAAATGAAAAAGATAATTTTAGGTGCTATCACACTGTTTTTACTTACTTCTTGTAACGGTAAGAAACCAAAGATAGATCCTTTTGAATCACTTACAAATTTAGTTGATTCTGCTTCAGCAGAAACAGACTCAACAGCTATCGATTCAGTAGAAGAAACTCCCAAGGCCACAAAAGCTGACGAAACCTTCGACGACTTTATTTACAGCTTTGCATCCAATAAAAAGATGCAACAACAAAGAATTCATTTCCCGCTTACTTTTATCAATGGAAATTCAACAAGCAAAATAGAAAAACGTTTCTGGAAAACAGACCACTTGTTTACAAGACAAGATTATTACACTATGCTATTTGACAAAGAAGGTGACATGGATTTAATGACTACCACCTCTCTGAAGTCGGCGCAGTTTGAGTGGTACTACATGAAAACAAAAAAAATAAAAAAGTACAATTTCAACCGCGAAAAAGGGGCATGGATACTTAACTCTATAGTTATAAGCGACATTAAGAATGATGAAAATGAAAACTTTATAGAATTCTTTCATAAATTTGCTACAGATAGTATTTTTCAACGTTCACGCACTCGCGAACCTCTTACTTTCGTAACAACAGACCCGGATGATGATTTCTCAATTCTGGAAACTACTATGGAAGTTAATCAATGGTTTGCTTTTGCTCCCAGACTCCCAAAAGAAAAATTTTCAAATATAAACTACGGGCAAAGTAATTCAGAATCTTCAAACACAAAAATCCTCACATTGAAAGGACTTGGCAATGGTTTTTCGAACACTTTGTATTTCAAACGACAAGGTAAATTCTGGGAATTCTACAAGTTCGAAGATTTAAGTAACTAATTGAATGAATATTCAGCTATATCTATTTGACAAATAATCTGCCCCAATCTTTATCACTATTTTAAAGATTTCAGGAATGTCACATAGTGTGTAATCGAAATTTTGTATATTTGCCAGCAAATAGATAACAAGATGATTACAGCAAAAAAACAATATTCGTTACTTTCTCACAACACCTTCAGACTTGATATAAAAACAGAGACTTTCGTTGAGTATTCATGTACTGATGATTTAAAGCAAATCCTAAACGACAAAGAACTTATAAACGGACCTTGCCTTCACATAGGGAGTGGAAGTAATTTGTTATTCACATCCGATTACAAAGGTACAATTCTTCATTCCCAAATACAGGATATTACATTAATAGAAAACACTGACGATTATATCTTAGTAAAAGTTGGAGCTGGCATGGACTGGGATAGCTTTGTTGCTTACTGCGTTTCTCAGGGATGGGCAGGAGCAGAAAATTTATCACTTATACCCGGAGAAGTAGGCGCCAGTGCTGTACAAAATATCGGAGCATACGGAGTAGAAGCTAAAGATCTTATTCATCAGGTAGAGACTGTAGAAATTACAACAGGAAACGATCGCATATTCACAAATGAAGAGTGTAAATACTCTTATCGACAGAGTATATTTAAATCTGATTTAAAAAATAAATACATTGTCACTTATGTTACTTATAAGCTAAGTAAACATCCAGTATACAATCTCGAATATGGTAATATAAAGGCTGAATTAGAAAAATATCCCGAAGTGTCTTTGGCTACAATCCGTCAAGCTATTATTGACATTCGCAACAGTAAATTACCAGATCCTAAAGTAGAAGGAAATGCAGGCAGTTTTTTTATGAATCCAATAATCCCTCGGTCACAATTTCTGGAGTTGCAAACTAAATACCCTGAAATACCTCATTATGAAGTAAGCCAGGATCTTGTAAAGGTACCAGCTGCATGGATGATTGACAAATGCGGATGGAAAGGAAAAACATTAGGTCATGCCGGAGTTCACAGTCAACAAGCATTAGTTCTTGTTAATAGAGGGAATGCTACAGGAGAGGAAATAATAAACCTCTCACGTGAAATTCAAAAATCAGTAAAAGATTTATTCAATATAGAAATTCATCCGGAAGTGAATTTTATCTCATAATATAATGGAAATTACAATTTTAGGAAGCGGCACATCTACAGGAATACCAGAAGTTGGTTGCACCTGCCCCGTATGTACTTCTTCTGATCCACATGATAATAGACTCAGAGCTTCTGCCTTAGTCAAGACAAAAGGAACAAACATTCTGATAGATTGTGGTCCTGATTTTAGGGAGCAGATGCTATTACACTCCAATTATGGACGCTTAGATGGCGTACTTATCACTCATGAGCATTACGATCATGTAGGTGGTATAGATGACTTGCGTCCTTTTTGCCGCTTTGGAGAGGTTCCTCTCTATACAGAGGAAAATACCGCTCAACGATTGAGAACACGTATGCCTTATTGTTTTTCAGAACATAAATATCCCGGGATTCCTCAGATTTCAATAACTAATGTTAGTACAGAATCTCCTTTTTATATTGGAGATGTTGAGATATTACCTCTAAGAATTTACCACGGAAAGAGTCCAATTTTAGGATATAAAATTGAAAATATGGCATACATCACTGATATGCTAACTATGCCTCAGGAAGAATACAGCAAGCTAAAAGGTCTTGATTGTCTCATTATGAATGCCTTAAGAATAGAGCCTCACATTACACATCAAACTTTAGATCAGGCTATTGAGAATGCTAAACGTATCGGGGCAAAGCAAACCTGGTTTATCCACATGAGCCACCACTTGGGATTGCATGCTGAGGTCGAAAAGAAACTTCCACCTAATATGCATCTTGCATATGATAGACTTGTGATTAAACCTTAGCATTCTTTTTGCGTCTAAAAGAATAGAAGTTCCGGCCGAACTTATATTTAGTTTAATTAAAAAAAGACGTGATATGAAAACAAAATTATTTATAACACTAGCTATAGTGTTAATGAGTGTCTGTACTTCACTTAAAGCTCAAGAAGTAAAAAAGGAACGTGTATTTCCTAACGAAAAGATGATTAAAGAGTTAAATCTCACAGATAAGCAAGTTGCAAAGCTTAAAGAAGGAGATGCTGATCTGAAATCTCAAATGAAGGCGCTTCATGAAAAAGAAATGCAATCAAAAAAAGAGATGAAACAATCAATTAAAGATCTAAAGGCTGCCCGTAAAGAAATGATAAGAAACAGTATGAGTAAAGATCAGTATATTTCTTATCTTGAAATGCAGATTGACAGACTTCAGAAAATGAATATGAAGAAGAATCAAAAGCAATTTGGATTTAAAGGGCCAAGAGGATCAAAACACAGATTTATGCACAGAAATCAAGCTCCACAAGGTGCTCCTAATTTTGAAAACGCACCAGAGTCTGATAATAAATAAGGTATTTATTTCTCAGAAAAAGGGATTGTTCTATTTAGAACATTCCCTTTTCTTTTTCAATTCTCTCTGAAGCAGTTTTAATATATTCAATTTTAAAATACCTGCATTTACTTTTCTACGGTTTTATTTCTGGTATATAAAACTATTTTTTTGCCCTTATTATTAGATAACGTAATAAGATAAAAAGATTAATGCTAAACGGCATAAAATTTAGACTGTTACTTTAAAAAATATCAATTATGAATTAAACCTTATTTGTTCAATTCAGTCAAATTTAAAAATTCGACCGGAATTATAAAACTTAAGTAATTGTTTTATTTATTAAAATGTATGTAATATGAAAACAAAATTTTTTATGACATTAGTCTTGGTTTTAATGGGTATGTGTTCTTTGCAAGCTCAACCAGGACAAGGAAGAAGAGGTCCTGAATTTCCAAGCGAAAGACTGATTAAAGAATTGAAGCTTACTGACGCTCAAGTGGCAAACATCAAAAAAGATAATGAAGAACTTAGAGCGCAAATGAGAGCTTCCAGAGAGAATAAAGAGTTCTCTAGAGAAGACATGAAAGCAATGATGGATAAAATGAGAGCAGCTCGTGACGAAATAATGAAGAAGAATCTTACTGACGAACAATACAAAGCTTATGTTGAGTTCGAAAAAAATAATGCTAAAAACAGAGGACCAAGACCTGAAGGTAGAGGACCACAAGGTAATGCACCTACTGAATAACAAAAATAGAAGAATTATATAAAAAAAAGACTTCTGCTTGATTGCATTACGCAAAAAGCAGAAGTCTTTTTTATTATTCGAATCTATCTAATAATGGAACACATTAGAGATTTCTTGCTTTAAGCTTTTCAATCATATCTGTTGTCATACTTTCCAAATTGAACTGAGGCTTCCAATCCCATTCCTGACGAGCGCAAGTATCATCCAAACTATCCGGCCAACTATCAGCAATAGCCTGTTTCAATGGATCAACATCATAGACCATTTCGAAATTTGGGATATTTTTCTTAATTTCAGCATATATATTTTCTGGTGCAAAACTCATTGACGCAATATTGAATGCATTTCTGTGAACCAATCTTGAGGGATCAGCTTCCAATAGTGAAATTGCAGCATTCAAAGCATCAGGCATATACATCATATCCATAAAAGTTCCTTCTTTTATTGGACAAATAAATTTCTCACCTTTTACGGCAGAATAATAGATATCAACTGCATAATCAGTTGTTCCACCTCCAGGAGGAGTTACATTCGATATTATTCCAGGGAAACGTACAGCACGGGTATCAACCCCATACTTATTAAAATAATAATCACTAAGTAGTTCTGTGGTCACTTTTGTTACGCCGTACATAGTACATGGACGTTGAATAGTATCCTGAGGAGTTTTAATGTGTGGAGTTGATGGACCAAAAGAACCGATTGAACTAGGGGTAAAAACTGAACAGTTGTTTTGGCGAGCAATTTCGAGTATGTTTAGTAATCCATTAATACCGACATTCCATGCCAGCATTGGTTTGCTTTCTGCTACAACAGAAAGAAGTGCAGCAAGATTGTAAATAGTGTCAATCTTATATTTTTTTACAATCTCCAAAATCATATTCGGATCTGTAACATCAGCCACCTCTGATGGTCCCGAATCACGCAATTCTCCTTGAGGTGCTGCAGTTGGAATATATCCGGCAACCACATGATCGTTGCCATAACGCGTTCGCAATTCCATAGTTAATTCCGAACCAATCTGCCCGGTAGCTCCAACTACCAAAATATTTTTCATTGTGTTAATTATTTAAATTTGTTAGAATTAGGCTGCAAAGTAAGCACATTTTTTTTTAATAAATACTTATAAGACGTTGTTTATTCAAAAAATAATAATGACTTTTGTAAAGCAAACAAGTATCTATACAACATACATTTAATACTAATATATAAAACTAACTAATAATAAACGAATTATGTACAGCAAAATGAAAGAATATCTCAGCAATACAATTACTGAGATTAAAGAAGCAGGGCTTTACAAAGAAGAGCGATTAATTGAGAGTGCACAACAAGCTGCAATTACTGTAAAAGGAAAAGAAGTGCTAAACTTTTGCGCCAACAATTATCTTGGATTATCAAACAATCCTCGATTAATAGCTGCCGGAAAAGAAATGATGGACAGACGTGGCTATGGAATGTCTTCAGTACGTTTTATCTGTGGTACACAAGATATTCATAAAGAACTGGAAGCTGCAATCTCCGATTATTTCAAAACAGAAGACACAATTCTTTATGCTGCATGTTTTGATGCTAATGGTGGAGTGTTTGAACCTCTTTTGGGACAAGAGGATGCTATTATTTCGGATTCATTAAACCATGCTTCAATCATTGACGGGGTAAGACTTTGCAAGGCAAAACGTTATCGTTATGACAATGCAGATATGGAAGATCTGGAAAGATGTTTAATTGAAGCTCAGGAACAGCGTTTCCGTATTATTGTTACCGATGGTGTATTCTCAATGGATGGTAATGTAGCACCTATGGATAAAATATGTGATTTAGCCGATAAATATGATGCTCTTGTTATGGTTGACGAATGCCACTCTGCAGGTGTTGTTGGTAAGACCGGACACGGAGTAAACGAACAATTTAATACTTACGGTAGAATTGACATCATGACCGGAACTCTAGGAAAGGCATTTGGTGGTGCAATTGGAGGGTTTACTACTGGTCGTAAAGAAATCATCGATCTGCTTCGTCAGCGCTCTCGCCCATATTTATTTTCTAACTCAATACCTCCTGCAGTTATCGGCGCCAGTCTGGAAGTATTTAAAATGCTGAAAGAAAGTAATGAGCTGCACGATAAATTAGCGGACAATGTAGCTTACTTCCGTACAAAAATGATCGAAGCCGGATTTGATATTAAGCCTACCCAAAGTGCAATTTGCGCAGTAATGCTTTACGATGCAAAACTATCACAGCAATATGCAGCCAAATTACTGGAAGAAGGTATTTATGTAACAGGGTTCTATTATCCTGTAGTACCAAAAGATCAGGCACGTATACGCGTTCAGATCTCAGCAGGACATGAAAAGGTTCATCTGGACAGATGTATTAATGCGTTTGTTAAAGTAGGAGAAGAATTAGGTGTATTGAAATAATTCACATGAAGATTTTATATTATATCTACCAAATTTGTATTGCACTTCCTTTATTACTAGTATTAACTATACTTACCGCATTAGTAACAACCGTGGGATGTATGTTAGGAAGTGCACATTTTTGGGGGTATCATCCGGGTAAAATATGGTCTCGACTTATATGCTTCTTTTTATTGATACGCGTAAGAGTTAAAGGACGGGAGAATCTTAAAGGAAAAACATCTTATGTATTTGTAGCAAACCATCAAGGATCATTTGATATTTTCCTTATATATGGTTATCTGGGACGAAACTTTAAGTGGATGATGAAAAAAGGAATACGAAAAATTCCTTTTGTTGGAAGAGCTTGCGAAGAGGCTGGTCATATATTCGTTGACCGAAGTGGTCCAAAGAAAGTTTTGGAAACAATCAAAAAAGCGAAGGAAAGCCTTACAGAAGGTACATCCGTAGTTGTATTCCCTGAAGGAGCAAGAAGCTTCACCGGACATATGGGTTATTTTAAGAAAGGAGCATTTCAGCTGGCTGACGATTTACAACTTGCAGTAGTACCTTTAACAATTGAAGGATCATTCGAAATTTTGCCTCGCACCGGAAAGTGGATTCACCGCCACAATATGACGCTAACTATCCATCAACCAATTCTCCCAAAAGGAAAAGGATTAAAAAATATCCAGGAAACGTTAGATGAATCATACAAGATTGTAGAAAGTGCACTTCCAGAAAAACTTAAAGGAATGGTCTACAATCCAGATCAAAATTAATGAGCAATACTTGCAGCAGGCTGTTTTTGAGAAATCATAGCAGCTTGCTGTTCATTTTGCTGCATCATCTGATGTTCTTGTATAGACTGCATATTATCATGTGCCTTACTTACATACTCTTTAATCAATGGATTATTTTTAAAAGAATCAGGAGCATTCTTTACTATATCTTCCATAGCAGGAGTCATCAATGGATAAGGAAAATTGCTGCACATCATCAAAAAGACTCCAGGACCTAAAACATTTTCATAATTTTCAGCAATAAATGATTTTACATAACTATTCATTTCATTAGATAGCTGATCACTTTCTTTTGTAAGAATCACATTAATCTCTGCGGGATCAACTCCGTCGAGAATCATTTTTGCTTCCTTGTGTCCCAACTCTTCGCTGCGGGCATCCATTGATGCTTTCTTTTCTACAAATGAGTATAATTTATCATTTAAGGGAGTACCTTTCACTGTTAGCTTTGTATTGGAAATATTAATCTCTATACTTCCACCTTCTAAAACCATTGGCATGATATTTTCATCATCCATGAAAAGAGATACCATCTGAACAGAGTCAACACTTCCTTTCATTGTAAACTCTCCATGAACAACCTCAGCAGAGTCAACATTCACCCATTTCCCTTCTTTTGCTACTTTAAGAAACAACATCTTCCCATCTAAACTGGATACAGAAGATACACCTTTAATTTTATAGCTTTTGCTGCAAGAAGTCAACGCGAACAAAATGAGGAGTAATGAAGAGTAAAATTTGATCATATTTTGTCTGAATGTATAATTCGTTATTAATAATTCAAGGCAAATGTAACACCAATAATTTAGTCAGAGAAACATTTTATTAATATTTAAAACTTTTACGGACAAATTTCCGGAAATCAAACTAAATATTAACTGAAAAATGGATTCGTTTACTCCATTTAGACGAAGTTTTCGAACAAAAACAATAAACTAAACTATATTTCATAATATTATATAATTGAAATCATTTTGTTTCATTATTATGAAATTAATTCTATAGATCCATTAAGCAAGCAATTTATAACCGTAATCCCAAAAAGCATAAAGAATTATAAAATATTCATTCTATTGAAGATGTTATAAAAATGTTTAAAGAATGAATAAACATTTAATTATATCTTTGTATTTCAATATAAATACTAAATATAAATTGCATGAATAAACTAAAAAGTTCATTGTTCGTACTATTAGTACTTACATTTGTATCTGCAAAAGCCGACGAAGGCATGTGGTTACTTCAGTTAATGAAGGAACAGCATTCTATTGAAATGATGAAAAAGCAAGGCTTATTGCTTGAGGCCGACGACGTGTACAATCCAAATGGCATTTCACTTAAAGATGCTGTAGGTATTTTTGGTGGTGGATGTACCGGAGAGATTATTTCCTCTGAAGGATTGATTCTTACTAATCACCATTGTGGTTATGGCGCTATCCAACAACACAGTTCGGTGGAACATGACTATCTGACTAACGGTTTCTGGGCTAAGAATCGCAAAGAAGAAATTCCAACTCCAGGACTTGCTTTCACATTCATAGAAAGAATTGAAGATATTACAGATATAGTTAACGCTCAGGTTAAGGAAGGAAAAGTCTCAGAAATATATTCCTATACAACTCCTTATCTGACAAAATTAGCAGATGAGCTATTAGCTAAGAGCAATTTGAAAGGAAAACCTGGTATCAGTGCTCAGGCTCTTCCATTTTATGCAGGGAATAAGTTCTACTTATTATATAAGAAAAAATACAGCGATGTGCGTATGGTTGCTGCACCTCCTTCATCCATTGGTAAATTTGGTGGAGAGACAGACAACTGGATGTGGCCACGCCATACCGGAGATTTCTCTATGTTCCGTATTTATGCTGATGCCAACGGTGAACCGGCTGAATACAGCGAAAAAAATGTTCCTTTAAAATGTAAGAAGCACTTAAGCATTTCTTTAAAAGGAATTGAAGAGGGAGATTATGCCATGATTATGGGTTTCCCTGGAAGTACTTCACGTTACCTTACTGCATCTGAAGTAAAAGAACGTATGGAAGCTATGAATGCACCAAGAATCCGTGTGCGCGAAGCTCGCCAGAATGTTTTAAGAGCAGAAATGGCTAAAAGCGACAAAGTTCGTATCCAGTACGCAAGCAAATTTGCCAGTTCAAGTAATTACTGGAAAAACTCTATTGGAATGAATAAAGCTATTGTTGATAATAAAGTTATTGAAACAAAATTAGCTCAGGAAAAAAGATTCCAGGAATTTGCAAAAACAAAAGGCAATCAGGATTACATGAATGTAGTTAAAGAGATTGATGATGCGGTTGCTAAAACATCTGCTATCAATTATCAATGGACTTGCTTCAGAGAAGTATTCATTGGAGGAATCGAATTCGGTACTCCATATTTATTGTGCGACAAACTAAAAGATGCATTAAAAAATAAGGATAAAGCAAAAGCTGATTCTGTTATTACAGATATGAAGAAAGTATTTGCTGAAATCCATAACAAAGATTACGACCATGAAGTAGACAGAAAAGTAGCAAAAGCTCTTCTTCCATTATATGCAGAAATGGTTCCTGCCGAACAACGTCCATCAATCTATTCTGTAATTGAGAAAGAGTTCAAAGGTGACTATAATAAATTTATTGATGCTTGTTATGACAATTCTATTTTTGCCAACCAAACAAACTTCGACAACTTTGTAAAGAATCCATCTGTTAAAGCTCTGGATAAGGACTTAATGACAAAGTTCGTGCGTTCTAAATATGAAATGAATAAAAAAATAAATGACGAACGCAACACGGTAACAGAACCACTTACATTGCTTCACAAGACTTATGTACGTGGATTAGGCGAAATGAAAGAGCCTACCCCATCCTACCCTGATGCAAACTTTACCATTCGTCTCACTTATGGAAATGTAAAATCATACAATCCAAAAGATGGAGTACACTATAACTACTTCACTACCATGAAAGGTATCATGGAGAAAGAAGATCCAAACAATCCGGAGTTTGTAGTTCCTGCAAAACTTAAAGAATTGTATAACAATAAGGACTTCGGACGTTATGCTTTAAAGAATGGTGAAATGCCAGTCTGCTTCCTTTCTACAAATGACATCACAGGAGGAAACTCCGGAAGTCCGGTTATCAACGGTAAAGGTCAGTTAATTGGTGCAGCATTTGATGGCAACTGGGAATCATTAAGCGGAGATATCAACTTCGACAACGATCTTCAAAGATGCATCTGCGTAGACATACGTTATGTTTTGTTTATTGTAGACAAACTAGGTAACAGCAAACATTTGATTGACGAAATGACCATTGTAGAATAATAAAGAGATATGAAGAAATTATTATTGGCAGCTACAGCATTTATGTACTTCATGGGCAGTTATGCTCATGAAGGCATGTGGATGCTTCCCGATTTGAAAGAACAAAATGCAGTAGCTATGTATGAGCTGGGACTACAGGTTCCTATCGATTCTATTTATAGCCCTAACGGTATTAGTATAAAAGACGCGGTTGTTCACTTTGGTGGAGGATGTACTGGTGAAGTCATTTCATCCGAAGGCCTTATCTTAACAAACCATCACTGCGGATACAGTTACATACAGCAACACAGCTCTGTGAAACATGATTATCTCACTGATGGATTCTGGGCTATGAGCCGCGAACAGGAACTTCCCTGCAAAGATCTGACAGTAACATTCATTGACCAGATTCTGGATGTAACTTCTTACGTACAGGATCGTCTGAAGAAAGATGAAGATCCTGAAGGGCTGAACTATCTTTCACCTAAATACCTGAAAACCGTAGCTGATAAGTTCGCTAAAGAAAACAAAGTTGAGCTTACTCCTGCTACCGTTCTTGAGCTAAAAGCTTTTTATGGTGGAAACAAGTATTACCTCTTTATAAAGACTGTTTATAAAGATATCCGTATGGTTGGTGCTCCTCCTTCGTCCATTGGTAAATTTGGTGCCGATACCGATAACTGGATGTGGCCTCGTCAAACCGGAGATTTCTCTATGTTCCGTATTTATGCCGACAAGAATGGAAAATCGGCCGAATACTCTAAAGACAACGTACCATTGAAGGTTAAGAAGTACTTTACGCTTAACATCAGCGGTGTGAAAGAAAAAGACTATGTTATGACTATGGGATTCCCGGGAAGTAACTGGCGCTACATGATTTCCGACGAAGTGGAAGAACGCATGCAGACAACCAACTTTGCACGAGATACCATACGTGGCGTTCGTCAGACGGTAATGATGGAAGAAATGCAAAAAGATCCTGCCGTACGTATACAGTATGCCAGCAAATATGCTTCTTCTGCCAACTACTGGAAAAATGCTATCGGCATGAACGAAGGACTTGTTCGCCTAAAGGTACTCGATACAAAGAAAGCGCAGCAAGAAAAGCTTCTTGCATTCGGCAAATCTCACAATGATGATTCTTACCAGAAAGCCTTCGATCTGATTCGTAAAATTGTAGCTCAACGCAGAGATGCCATGTATCACCAGCAAATTCTTACCGAAGCATTGTCACGAGGTACCGAATTTGCAAAAGTGCCTTCTACCTCAGCACTTCTTAATGCACTGAAGAGTAAGGATAAAGAGAAGATCAATACAGAAAAAGAAGCTTTGATAAAAGCTGCTGATAAATATTTCGATAAGGATTATAATCCGGCAGTAGACAGAAAAGTATCAAAAGAGATGCTTAAGGTATACGCTGCATTAATTCCTGAAGGAAAAAGAATCTCTATTTTCAGCATTATAAAAGATCGCTTTAAAGGAAACTCTTCTGCATTCATAGATGCTTGTTTCGACAATTCTATCTTTGGATCAAAAGAGAACTTCAACAAGTTTATCGAAAAGCCAAGCATCTACAAAATAGAGAAAGACTGGATGATACTTTATGGCATTTCGGTAGTAAATGGTCTTGAACAGACTGCATCGGAAATGAAGGAAATAAACAAAGCATATGATGCAGCTCACAAAACATGGGTAAAGGGAATGATGGATATGAAGAAATCTGAAGGACAAGCCGTTTATCCAGATGCCAATTCAACATTACGCCTCACCTATGGACAAGTGCTACCTTACGAACCTGCAGATGGTGCTGTATACAATTACTATACAACACTGAAAGGCGTAATGCAGAAAGAAGATCCAAATAACTTCGAGTTTGTTGTTCCAGCTAAGCTGAAAGAGTTATATAACAACAAGGACTTCGGACGCTATGCCATGAAGAACGGCGAAATGCCAGTCTGCTTTATTGTAAATACAGATAATACCGGAGGAAATTCCGGCAGTCCGGTGTTTAATAGTAAAGGCGAACTCATTGGTACAGCATTCGACCGCAACTATGAAGGACTGACAGGCGACATTGCTTTCCGACCTTCATCACAACGTGCAGCAGTTGTGGATATCCGCTATACTCTTTTCATCATCGATAAGTTTGCCGGAGCTTCACACTTAATCAAAGAAATGACAATCAAGGAATAGTTTTTTGCTTTATTAGCTCAGCATTGAGTTATCTTGCAAAAATGCCAAGAATATAAAAGGGGAAGAGTTGATCTTCTCCTTTTTTTGTTACTTCTAAATCAAATGTTCTTATTAAACTTTTTGTTCCTTCAAATTCTTCCATAAGCAGAATCTAGCTCATACTATTAACCGAAAGCTTTTAAAACATTGCCCGCCGGAATACAACAAAACTCTGGTTTGCTTTCTCAAAAGTTATGCCGGATATTTGTGAATTCTTGTACAAAAGAATGTATTCTTCTGTACAGAACAATTAATTCTTTTGTACAGAAGAAAACAATGTTTTGTACAAGAATACATCAACTTCTCGCCTGATATATAAAAAGTCACTCGGGAGATTGAGCAACCTCACGCCGCATCTTTCCGAAGAGCCGAAGTGACATTTGATAACCTGCAAAAACACTACATAAATTTTAATTTTTAGAAATTGATCTAGCGATCTAGCAGTAGACCTTAAGTTATTGTATATTAATGTTGTATAGGTGCTAGATCAAATTAATTTGATCTAGCGTTGATCTAGCAATCTAGCAGTCTGGCGCTAGACTACCGCTAGACTATTTCCGGGAAGTCTAGCGGTAGTAACATACTCATATTTATCCAATTAAAGGCAAAGTGCTAGACTGCTAGATACTTTTAGAAAAAACAACCATTATACGCAGGTATCGTATCGAAAGGAACAATTTCTTCGCGCGAATTACTTGAGGAAATTACTTCGGCAACAACTTTTACTGTAGCCGATCTTGAGGGCGCAATTAGTGCGTTGGCTGAGAAAATGGCAACCCATCTGAAGAATGGATATAATGTAGAATTTGGAAATATTGGCTATTTTTCGGCTAAACTAAAAGCTCGTCCGGTAATAGAGAAGGATGAAATTCGCTCGGCTTCAGTTGAATTTGATAATGTAAACTTTCGCGCTTCTGCCTGGCTTAAGAAAAATACACGCGGAGATTTGGAGCGTTCCAGCAGAGGGTTCCAAACATCGGCAAAGCTTAGTGAAGAAGAACGAAGGAGTTTGCTGGAAAAATACCTGGACGAAAACTCTTACATCATCCGAACAGAGTACACAAGACTTACTGGATTATTAAAGAATAATGCAATGAAGGATTTAAAAGGGTTTGTAAACCAAGGAATACTTGTTTCAAGTGGTCACAGAAACCAAATGATTTTTCTACGGACTCCAAAGAAATAAGTTGGGTGAATAATGGTGAAACACTTTATTAAAAGTCTTCTTCCATTCTTATAAATATACAGATATAGAACGAACAAAAAAATAGAGAACCAAAAGCTAATATTTGGTTCTCTATTTTTTTATCTTACTTTTTAATGATCAACAAATTAAAAAGTAAAGGCAGTCCGAACAGCATGTAAATATAATTACACTGCGAACACCCTACGTTAATCATCTTATTCATCGTATACTATCCATTGATCATCGCAAGTAACTGTAAATGTGGATGATCTTAATGAAGTATAGTGTCCCTTTATGTTAGTATTGTAATTGGTTTTCAAAGGCACATTGGTTACATTGAATGAAGGCTCGGAAGTACCGTTCATACTCATTGTAAAGGTCAAGTCGGTTACATTGCCAGCCACACTAGACAACACGTAGATGTCAGCATTATTGAGTTTTACTGGAGCATCTTTTGTTCCTGTCACACCTGTCAAGAGATCGATGGTTTCGGTGCGGGCTACTGTACCCGATGCAGCTTTAGTAGCTACATTGAATAAGTTCGGCTGATTAAATGCTACTGCAAGTGATGAATTAGGCAGGATTATTCCAGTCTCCAATAAAGAAAGTTTAGACACAGCACGCTTCAGTTGTGTAGAAAGTGTCGCATTTTTCCCTGCTTCAATTTTGTATGTACCGTGCCATGCCTCAGCTGGCTTCTTTCCCTCTTGCAAGGTTACAGCTTTCAGATCGTTTACGTTGTAGATTTCATAACCTCTATTGTCTGCCCACAGTAAACAATAATATTCCTTGGTGCGATCAAGAACCATCTGGAATTCTCCTGTTGCATTAATGGCTTTGTTGGTACCATCAGTAAAAACATTGGCAGCAGTTGCATAAGTATCGTCTGTGTAGACCTCAATCACGTAGCGTTGAGTGGCAATACGGGTTTGTATGCCCTCATCAGCGGTAACTTTCAGAACAACAGTTCCGGTAGAGTCGGCATCATTGCCTCCAATTTCGTTCTTACTGCATGATGCAAATACTCCCATGAGCATCGCACATACTATATAAAGATATCGTTTCATTGTTTTTAAATTTTAGATGTTTATTTTGCGGTTGTACCCGCTATTCTAAATAGTTAAATTGATAAATATTAAAAAGCTGACATGGCACGAACATTATTAAGATTACTCTTAACACCATTTAAGAACATGCCATTAGATAAGCTTACAATATAAATATATGGATTAGTTGAAGTATAATCAAGTGACTGTGTAGACGAAAAATAGTAACTATTGTTGAGCATTGCTGCACCGCTAATATTGCCCAATGCTGCATTTACCTTGTCTTTTATAGCTCCATTGGTTCCATACAAATCTTTCAGTTCATTGCATGCCGGTACATACCAATGGATTCCTGTTATCGCCGGATTATTCTTAGCTACACACCATGCCACGCAAGGGAATTTTGTTAAATAGTCGCTATAAGATGTAAAGGTTGCTGTATTGGCCGCACCATCAGTTTTGCTTTCCGTTCCTGGAATCGTAATATTATCCTGGTTCCAAACCAAATAACTTTCATCCAGTGAAATTATTTTGCCTTTGGTAGGATCTGTTGGGTCTACCCAGAAAACGATACCTATTACTGTCTTGTTTGTTTTAAGATCTGTAGAATATGTTTTGTCGCTGTAGAAAAAATTACCCACTTGAGGAGTTACCGGAAATGTAACTTCTTTGTTGGTTGTTTCCCACTGGGTGTCACAAGTTACAGAAAGCGTGGAGTTATATAGGTTAGAATAAGCACCATAAATATTCGTACGATAGTTGCATTCAAAAGGTATAGCAGTAACAGCCTTGCTATTCGTTGCACCTCCCGAAGTCATCGTGGCAGTGATGTCCATTACGGTTTTAGTTGTACCTGTAGCTGCAATTATATAGCTAGTACCAAGCGTACCTACCTCTTTACTACTATAAGTAAACGAGTGGCTCACTTCACCGGCAATTTTAGTTACGCTCATATCATCTACATTGAGTGAATAACTTTCGGGGTACTTCACCACAAGTGTATTTACATCAGAAGTCAATGCTTCATTCTGCATGAAATTAACCTGTGCAACGGCGTGTGTAAGCTTTACAGCTGTATAAACATCTTCATTGTCCGTGCCCACGGTAAACTTGCTTGCTCCGGCAAAAGCAACTTTAGTAGCTTGTTTACCATCTGCAACCCTTGCCACTTTAAGATCGGAAGCATTGTATTCATTGCCAGCTGGGTTAGTGCCGTCAGTAGATGGCGTGCCATAGTCCGCCCAAAAAAGTACGGTATACGCCTGTCCATCTTTGAGAATCACATTATCAAACACTCCTGTAGCTTGTTCCTTGTGTACTTCAGGCGTACCTGTTGCTGAGGTTCCTTCGTAAACCTCCATTACATAACGAGTTAGATCGGTGACATTAGCACGAGTCTGTACTCCGTTATCCACGTTTATTGTGAAACTCTTTTTTGTTGTCGAGTTGCTATCTGCATTCCCAACCTCTTCCTTGTTACAACTTGCCAGGATAACTGCGATACCTGTCAGTGCCAGTAAAAATTTTCTTTTCATTGTTCTGAGATTTATTTGGTGATATTTTATATGATTCATTTTATTCATTATATTTTTAGGTTTAATTACTGGCAAACATATCCAGTGACTTTAAACATCTAATTATTTGATTTAAAAGCAGATATTGCACGTACATTATCTTTAGCAGTTTTTCCCATATTGAGCTCATAGTTACTTTCAATATTAAAAAATGACGCACCATTATAACCCAACTGCGTAGACGTCCATAAGAAAATGCCAAGTGTCATTCCACCAACTTTGGCCAATGCCTGGTTTACAGTATTTTTTACAGAGCCACCGGTACCATACAAAGCTGCCAATTCATCTCTAGCCGGAAGATACCAATTAATTCCAGCTATTGCCTGTGTATTCTTTGCTACACACCATGCAACGGCGGGATATTTTCCTGGTGAATAACCGCTATATGAAGTAATAGCTGCCGTATTAGCTTCACCATCAGTTTTGCTATCAGCTCCTGGAATCAAAACCTCCTCCGAGCTCCAAGCAATATATATTCCACTATCCAGCGACACAATTTTGCCGCTCTTGCCATCCGCATTGACAACAAAAACAACACCAATAATCGGATTATCAGCAGTAGCTTTATTGGTGCTGGACCATGTGCCATTCTTATAATAGAAGTCACCAACTTTGGCTATAGGCACAACCGTTGTGAAATGTCCCTTGATGTTCGTGTTGTAATTCGCTTGTACGGGAGCGGTAACAGTAAATTCTGTTTCGGCGGAAATCTCGGTTGCATCCTTATACTGGAGTGTAAAATCCACATTGCCTGCAGTGTTTGATGCTAGTACATAGATAGGTTGATCTGTATTAAGGGTTACGGGGACTGTTTTCGTTCCTGTAAAATCGGCAGTCGTTGTGACCGTTGCAGTAAGATTGGCAGCTATTCCGGAGGTTGTACCGTCCACAACATTGAATGCAGGTTGCTGGTTGTACTTCACCGTTACCGAACCTTTTGGCAGATTGCCCGTCTCGTTCAGGTTCACTTTGGCCACAGCACGCTTAAGCGATACATCATAATTTGCCTGATTACCCGCAATAGTGAGTCTGCCATAAAAAGCCTCTGCGGGCAATTGTCCGGTTTTCAGCTTTACAGCTTTCAGACTTGTTATATCATAAATAGCCGAAGCATTATTGTCCGCCCACAGCAAAGCATAGTAAGTTTTCGTACGATCCAAGGTTATCGTAAAATTGCCATCAGTAGTACTTTGCTGTGTGTCTACCATGGTGTTATAACCCGCATCTGCATATAGTTCAATTATATATCGATTACAGGTAGCAGTACCACGTGTCTGGACGCTTTTCGTACCTGGTTCATTAGCCATTGACACTTCGGGTACAGCCGAGATAGTAACTTTACAGTCATCAGCAATCTGTTCACCGCCGTTCTCTTCTTTAGTGCAGCTTGCAAATATAGTTGCCACTGCAAACATTATATATAGAATCTTCTTCATCACTATATCTTATTAAAATTCCACATTGTAATCACCACTCCACTGTGTGTCAATTGTTACGCCGTTACCCAAACCAGCCGTAAGAAAATCCCCACTTACGGTTGTAAGCTGCCCGGCGCGGTAGGCAATCTTCACACCTCGCACACCACTAATGGTATTACCCGCAGCATCCTTAAACAGAATTGTGACCACAACGGACGACTCCGCACCATTCACCAGTACATAATCCTTGGCGAAAGTTGCATCAATTTGGGTAATATCCGTCAGTGTTGAGTAATAGAAATAACCCTCTTTAGCATCGGCGAGTTTCGATTCGGTAATGTTGTATGCACTCGGCAAGAAGCCTTCGTAACCAATAAACACCCGCAGGTCTACCAATGCCGGAAGTCCTTTCTGTAAACGTTGAGTTTCATACTTTGCCACATCAGTAGCCACCAAACGATATTTCGCCAATGGTCGATTCATTTCAACGCTTAGCGGTTTATTGTTTTCCTCTGCAACAGTCAATGAAATACGTTTAGAAAAGCCATCGCGGGTATCGGTGTTTGCTGTATATTTATCTTTAGATAGAATCGTAATTACATCCGGACCAGTAGTTATATAGTGATTGTCGGTAGTTTCGTCGAACGTGTAGTCACACCACAGGTTCACGTCGTACTCTCCTTTGAAAAGCGATAAGTCCATAGAGTAGACTCCGTCTGTCCCTGTCGGTTTTAACATAGTTTGCTTCATAGCAAACAGTTGTTTGCTGTCTTTCTTAAAGATAAACGCCGTACCTCTCAAAGCAGTGGTTGAACTTGCTTTGGTTGCAAAATCTGGCAAGTGGGGCGAAGGAATTGTAAGCAATAGTTGTACAGTTGCAGACTCGATTCCATTCGATTTTGGTTCAAGATCAACATAAACTAACTGTGTACCGTTCTTAACCACATTACGCAGTGTTCCGGTGAGCATATTCGCATAGTTTACCTCTTGATCCTTTATGTATTTTGAGAATGATCCCAAATCAATATCGGGCAGCGATGTACGAGATGAAGGTACAGTAAAATCCTCTCCCACATTTAAAACCGCAAATACAGTATAACTTCCTTCGGGTAAGACTATACGTGCACGTGCCAGTTCTTCCATTGAAGAATAGTAGTCCTGTTTGTAAAGCTTATCGGTTTCGTTGAACCAATAGAGATGTACATCATTTAGTGGTTCATTTTGCGTGTGATTCTTATTCAGGCTCACAGTTACCACTGCCTCATCGGTAGGTTTGTCTGTAGGGATTTCATGTAGTTCCTTGTCACAGCCTGTCAACACAGTAGCAAGCATCGCAATAAAGTAGATTATCTTGTTTTTCATTGAATTCAAAGTTTGTAGATTAGTTTCAAGCTGCTGTTCCACACATAAGTTATTTTGTGTTCTTCGCGAGGAAGAGCGTCGATGGCTCCAGTCAGATAATTGATACCTGTTGTTAAACGAAGACCTATCTTCGGAGTAATCGTATAACCTAAAGCAAGATCGAGTCCTCCACCAAAATGAATTGTAGAGGCTGTACGAACTTTGGTATCCAATTGCTTTACAACCGCATTACTATACACTCCATAAATTGCAGGAGAAAGGAATGCCGACCATTTTGAGCTCTCTTTCCAGATACTTAACAAGTCTCTATTAAGGTGTGCACCCAGTCCAATAAGATTTGTTGTAGATGTAAGGTCGCTATACTTATAACTATTCACACCAGTAAGCGGAGCAAAGTAGCGATTGCCATCCTTTCCCAACCAAAGATTCTGACAGCAGTCATACGTTCCAAGCTTCATGCGGGTGTAATCAAGAGAAATTTCTGCCGAAAGTCGTTTATTAATTTTATATCCACCTAATACCCCCAAGTTAAATCCTGGATGAGTTTCGTCCATTGCAAACGAAGCAAATGTAGTACGTCCAAATGACAAACCACCACTAAAGCCTAGATAATAAGGGGAAGGCTTATTCTGAGAAGTTGAAACCACAGCAGTAGTTTCTGCATTGTCGTGAAGAGTAGACTGAAGTTTTTGCTCAGACTGTTCTGTGCTCAGCGATTGTTCTACAGTCATCGGATTGGTAGTGACAAAGTTCACGGCGTTGTCATTCCCGGTAAAAACAGCTCCATTGCTTTTAGCAGAGAAACAAAACACTGTCTCCTTTTCCGCAGCGCCGTTTGTTTTCTGCTGTGCCTGTACAAGGCCAGTAACTGTAGCAAGCAAAACAAACAAGGTAAGCATCTTACTTTCCATTTTTCATTTATTTTATTTTGTGATTATGCAATTCCTGATAAATACCAGATCCCGTCAGTAAAATTAATAAATTTTAAAAAAACAGATGGCTCATTATTACACAATTCAATGTTTCAAATCAACAATTTTGTCTATTTTTTGCAGACGAACATGTTTCATTTTTACAATTCTGTTTCAAAAAAACAATTACATATTATTGAAACTTGTTTTTTGGGGATCTTTTAGTATAAAAACCTACTTAAACTTAAAATAGTAGATGAATCCATTCTTATGCCATTCTTTGGCTCGAATTACCGGAGAAAATATATTAGAGAATATAGTATAGCCTATTTTTAGATCATGAATTATAAATTAAGAAAAGAGCTAGTTGACAAAAGCAACAAGAAGCTTTATAGAAAATCCCAAAAGTTGAAAAAAAGATTATAAAAAGAACATCTGTAGATTAAATTCAAAACTATGGATTAACGATAGTAAGAAGATTCACTAAAGTAAACAGATTATGATTAAAGTCGTTGCCTATAAGATTAATAAAAACGACATAAATCTATATAATACTGTAGCAGATACAAAAATTTCAGTGGAAGATAAAATGTATGCAAAGTTTATCTTTCACCAATATATATAATTAAAAATCAAGCTATTAACATAGATTCAGTAGGAGATGGAAGATGAATTTTAGTTTTATACAATAATAGTCTATTTTATCTTTATATCAGATACCAGAAAACAAACTTAATCTTCAGTTCCCATTTTCATAAAATATTCTGTAGGCGTCATACCTGTTATTTGGCGGAAATTACGCAAAGCAGTAGCACGTGAGCGGAAACCTGCATCGTAAAAAGCCTGCTGAAAATTACCTGAACAATTAGATGTTACACAATATACAAAATCGTCGAAGCGCAATTTGTTTATATATGTAGTGTAATTCCCGTATTCACTTTTTTGAATAGCCAGTGAAAGAGAGGTTCGGTTAGTATTCATTATTGATGAAATTTTGTTTAAAGTAAGTTCCGGATCCCGCCATGCCGCATTTTTCTTCATATATTCATCTAACCTGCTAAAAAGTTCGGAATTGTTATTTTCTAGTTCATCATAAGGAGTATCAACTTCGCCCGAATCACATGGTATTTCCTCAAAAACTTTACTTGGCATTTCAGGAAAAGGACTTTCAGACATAGGATTTCGGATAAAACGGGTGGATAATTCTCTATAAGCTATTAGCAAACTGCATCCTACGCTGATATAATAATATAATGTTGAGGAAATTAAACTCCTATCCCATAATATCCATAAAAAGGCAATCGTGTTAATTGAAAAAATAATCATGTATATCCACTTCCACCTATTGTCTACATTACAATATTTTTTAGTGTAGGGCACAAAAAAGATGAAGAATACAGGACATAGTATCAATAAGCACAATATAAACCGAAACCATACATTAAATTCCGTTATATAGGGGAGCATTTCTTGCAATGAGCTAAAATCACTATAATTAACTCCACACCACAATGTAATTAGCCATATTACATATAGCGCTCCAACAGGAGTATATAGCAAAACAATATTCTTAAAATTAAGCCATCCGGGTGAAACAACTTCTAAGGGATAGATTATATAAGATGTGATCATGAATAAAGCCAGTAAAAGTACAGGGACTGATACCACCAGCATTGGAACCTGTCCATGAGTAGCAGCCCAATAACGAGGAACGTAATTCAATACTGAAAAAAATATAATAACTGATAAAAAGATTCGTGAACGCTCACCCTCATCACGTCTTGCAAAAAGATAAATAGCTGTTAAGAAGCAAACAATTATTGCTGCGAAAATTGTATCTGAATAAAAATCCCACATAAATAGTTAAAGTCCCTGATTATACGATTTTATTTTGTGTTCACTATATTAAACTTGAAACAAAGGTAAAAAAATAAAAACAGGATATATAAGTTTTGATTAGAATTATTAAATTATTTGGTTGCAAAAATTGTATTTTTGATACATAATTGTGAAGTTAGACATAATCTTCAACCAAATACATATCGCTGACATATTCATTTAGATCTTCCTGAAGATATTCTAATGCTTCTTCAGGAGTATCTCCATAAGCACTACATTGCATATTGTAGCTAAGATAAGCGAAATAACCACCATCAGTGGTACGCTCTAAAACATAATCTTTTTTTCTAAGTTTCATAGCTAAAAGTAATTAGAGAGTGCCGGAATAGCAAAAATTGCATGTTTATCTTTTTTCTCTTCAAGTTCCTCAAGTAGTACTCTTTCACAACTATTCACCCAATAAACAAAAGAGCGATTGGGAGTATAATTCTCTGAGAATTCTATTAGCTCGTCAAGATCGAAAGAGTTGGAAGTAATACCTGCACCAGCGCGTACGGCATCATAAGCATTGCAATCCTGCTCTATATGTACGGGAACCATCATTACCGGTTTGCCTATGTACATTGCTTCACAAATAGATTCGAACCCTGCGGTACTTGCATATGCCTTGCAACCACTCATATATTTCAGAAAGTCGACATCGTTTAATGTATGAAAAGAAAGAGTATCTGTTACTTTCATCTCGTCAGGTGCATCGGGTTTATCCCAGAAAAAATGTAGCTGCAATTCCGGGTGGTTGGAATTAAACTCGGTAATATAATCCGCATAACCGGAGTTTACCATATACCCGTGAATATAACTTCCTTTTTGGGGTTGAAGAGAGAAAACTTCACTGCGCAACAATGGAGGTACGACTGTTACGTTTTCTCTTTTATCATCGCTCAATCTGTAAAATGAGAGAGCCAATCTCTTAGAGCTTCCTATACTTGTAAGTCGTGTAAATAAACGTAACAAGAAAAGACTAAAGTTTTGTTCTGGGGGGAATTCAAAATCACGATGCAGAAAAAGATACTGATGGCCAATGCACACATAAGGAATCCGGGGACGCAGAAAGGTGTAGGTAAGTCCCGTAAGTAGTTCGTAGAAGTTTATAACCACGTCCGCGCCGGATTCTTCTATGCGTTGTTTTATATAAATCATACTTTTAATATATGCAGGCGTCTGAAGCAAGTTATAGACTACACTTCTTCCAATATCTGCTCTTTTATTTTGTGCAGAAGGTAGGAAATTAGGACTTAAGAATCGTTTAACCGGCGCTTTAATACTTCTGTTAAAGAATCCCGGAAGCGAGCGTGAAGTACTTTTTCCAACTAAAACCTCCACCACTTCATGTCCGTTTTTAAGCAACATTTCTTCTAATGTAATTGCTTGGGTAAAGTGGCCTCTCCCCTCTCCTTGAACAATAAATAAGAATTTCATGAGGCTATGTATATTTCTTCTGTTATATCATTCAAATTTTCTTGTATCAACGCTCCTTCATAGTAGCGTACACTCCAGTTTCCTTTTTCATCCTCAACCAAAGCAGATAATGTTTCCACCCAGTCTCCGGAATTAAGGTAGTGTATCTCTTCATAATAGGTATTCTCGGGATGATGAATGTGTCCGCAAATAATGCCATTGCATCGTTTTATCCGAGCAAGATCAACCAACTCTTTTTCAAAATCGGAGATATAAGATACTGCAGATTTTACTTTCTGTTTAATGGTTTGTGAAAGTGAGTAATATGGTTTTCCTTGCTTTACTCTACGGGCATTATAGATTTTATTCATCCAAAGAAGCATTGAATAACCAATATCTCCCAGTTTGGCCAACCATTTCATCTGGGTGGTTACTGAGTCGAAAACATCGCCGTGAGTAACATAATAGCGTTTGCCGTGACTTTCATAAATATAATCTTTTACTATACTAATATTATAGAGTGTCAGTGGGGCCAGATTATCTAGAAAATCATCATGATTTCCTCTTACATAAATAACTTCCGTACCAAAGTTCTCCATCATTTTCATGATTACTTTAAAGAACTCGGTATGCTTAGGTTTCCATTTATTCAGCCCGCCTTTTTGTAAATGCCAACCGTCAATAATGTCTCCGTTAAGAATCAGTTTATCACAATTAATTGATTTCAGGAATTTAGTTACTTCCTCAGTTTTGGAGTGAGGAGTTCCCAAGTGAATGTCCGATAGGACTACTGTGGGGTAATAGTTTCGTAATTGCATAAGTTTTTATTTTTTGCTCTACAAATATCATCTTATTATATTACAAAAGAATGAATGCAATATTACTATCCTGTTAAGTTTAAGCAGTTAAATGCTCTAAAAAAATGAACGCAGGCAACTGATTATTCAATTACCTGCGTTCAAATATAATCTTGCTATTTTCAGATTCAACTATTCTGGCTCAATTATACTCTTGAGTCTTCATAATAATGGTGTACTCTCCAGTTTCCGTGTTCGTCTTCAACCAAAGCAGACAAAGATTCCACCCAATCGCCGGAGTTCAGATAATGAATATCTTCGTAATATCTGTTTTCTGGATGATGGATATGACCACAAATAACGCCATTACATTGATTAACCCTAGCCAGAGATACTAGTTTATTTTCAAAATCAGACATAAAAGAAACAGCTTTCTTAAATTTCCGTTTAATAACCTTTGAAAAAGAATGATAAGGTTTGCCATGCTTAATTCTACGGGCATTGTATTTTTCGTTTAACCAAAGAAGAGCCGAATAACCCAGATCGCCAAGCTTTGCCAACCATTTCATACGGGAAGTTACAGTGTCGAATACGTCTCCGTGAGTAACATAATAGCGTTTACCATGACTTTCGTAAACGTAATCCTTTACTATTTTGATATTATCGAGTGTCTTCGAAATAAAATTATCCAGAAAATCATCATGGTTTCCACGGATATATATTACTTCAGTACTAAAACTATCCATCATTTTCATGACGTCTTTAAAGAACTGAATATGTTTTAGTTTCAAGTTACTGAGTCCCTCTTTACTGAAGTGCCACCCATCAATAATGTCTCCATTAAGAATCAATTTATCGCATTTTATGGATTTCAGGAATTTACTCACCTCCTCTTTCTTAGAATGAGGCGTTCCTAAATGAATGTCAGAGAGAACCACAGTGGGGTAATATGTACGTAATTGCATAAGCTTTAGTTTAGCACTGCAAAGGTAATGCAATTACGTATAATATTGAATATCAGATTACTATTGTTATAGAACTTTCTCTTTTTTTAATTACATCCAGCGTTTTTTCTTAAAGATCCAAAGGAATCCTGCACAAACAACAACTGAGAATCCTACTACAAAAGCAAAACCCCAGTTAGAGTTCTCAATACCATTTTTAATATTCATACCAAACATACTTGATATAAGCGTTGGAAACATTAAAATAATAGAGATAGATGTCAATATACGCATAATGCTATTCACATTATTACTTATAATTGAAGAGTATGCATCCATCATTCCACTAAGTATATTGCTGTATATATTGGCCGATTCGTGAGCCTGTTTCAATTCAATCTCAACATCTTCAATAAGTTCCACATCGAGCTCGTCTACCGGCAATTTGAATTTCAGTTTTGAAAGCAATATTTCATTCCCCTTAAGAGAAGTAATAAAATAGGTAAGACAGTTTTCCAGATGGAAAAGTGCCAGCAATTCTTTATTTTCAATGGAACGTTCCAACTCTCTTTTTACAACATCAATCCGTTGGTTTATTATCTTTAGTGATTTCAGATACCATACTGATGATGAAAGAAATAGTTTAAAAATAAGATCTACTGTATCTGTAAAGCCAAGGTTCTTACGTTCATAATAAGTCAAAAAGTCCTTTAGCATCACAGTCTGATAATGACATATGGAAATACAGATATTATCTTTAAATATTATACCTAATGGAACAGTAATGAAAGGCATTTTAGAATCATCCTGACGATGTGGAATTCGTAAGATAATAAACGTCCATTCGTCTTCTGTTTCCACACGCGGACGTTCGTCAATATCGGCAATATCCGATAGGAAATATTCCGGAACGTTAAGTGTTTTTTGTAAGTAATTATAGTCCTCAGTATCGGGACAATCAATTTTAATCCAACAATTTGGCTCCCATTTTGAAATAACCTCTAATCCAAAGGCTCCCCTTAGAAAAGTTTTCATGCTTTACCCTCCATTCATTATGAACAAAGGGATTCAGTCACGAAATGCCTCTGTTCAGATTTTAGTCCTTACTATGATAATCGTCCATTTTGAAATTAAAATGATTACAGCAACAAAAATAGATAAAAATAAAGAATATCGGGCTTTAAAAAAGAAAAAATAAAAATTTAAATTCTTTGAATATTCTATTATTTAGCCTTGCTTTTTAAATTAAAAGAATTACTTTTGCGGCGCAAACCAAAAATCATTAAAAAATGGACGAAGGCCCTGCGGATATATTTAGTTTATTATTAACCTGATGTAGTTAGGTTAGCATCCGCTTGTGCATGCTTCTTAATCTATATCATAAAAAGAAAAGAAGCATATGAACTCTTTTATGACGTTCTATCTGAGCCGTGTAATCGGAAGAAAGATCTTTGATGTAAACGGACAGTATATTGGTATCGTAAAAGATCTGCTGGTTAATGCAGACAATACGAATCAAACTGAAAGACCCCTTGTTACAGGTATTAAAATAAAAAGCCCTGATAAAACAGAATTTTACTCTTTTGAGCATTTTAAAGTTCAGAAAATCAATGGTAAACTCAAGGTCAGCTGTTCTCAACTTATTCAATTGCCTCAGGAAAACATTGATAGCGATCTCTATTTAGCTAGTGTGGTTCTGGACAAACAGATTGTTGATTTGAACGGAAGAAAGCTGGTTCGTGTAAACGACATACGTCTTGTTTCTGTAGCTAATGGCACTTTTGCCGTTGCGGTTGATATAGGTATCGAAGGTCTGTTAAGAAGAATCGGGATTGCCAAACCTCTTAAGATTTTCCTTTCTTACTTTAAAGTAAGCATCCCTGCTAAATTTATTTTGTGGGAAGATGTTGAAGCTATCGACTTTTCAAATCTGAATATCAAGCTATCGAAGAGCCATTCCAAACTACAAACTCTTCACCCATCGGACTTAGCCGATATTATTGAGGACTTAGGCAAGAAAGCCAGTGCCGATGTATTCTTATCATTGGATGAAGAAAGGGCGGCCGACGTACTTGAAGAGATGGAAGCCGATGCGCAGGTGCATATCATTGAAAGTCTTTCCATTGAAAAGGCGGCCGACGTGCTCGACAAGATGCCGGCCGATGAAGTTGCCGATATCCTTAATGCTCTAGAGGAAGAAAAAGCCGAACTTCTTCTTAATGAAATGGAGAAGAAAACCTCCGAAGAAGTGCGTGAATTGCTAGATTATCCGGAAGATTCTGTGGGTAGTCTTATGGCAACCGAAATTATATCTTTCAGCAAGGAGAAGACGGTTAATGATGTACTCAACGAATTGAGAGAGAAAAAGCCAGAAGCTGCCACATTATATAATTTGTTTGTAACTGACGAAAAAGAAGTATTGATTGCAACCGTGTCGTTAAGAGACATAGTAGTTTCCTCGCCCGAGGCTACAATCAATGAGATTATGAAGCCTTCGCCTGTTTGTCTGCGAGATGATCAGGATATTGACGAGATTGCGAAAATTGTATCAAAGTACAATATGCTTGCAATTCCTGTTGTCGATAATGCCGATGTACTGCAAGGTATGGTTGTTATTGACGACGTAATTGAAGACTTAATTAACAAACGCAGAACTAACAAGTAAGAAAAACAGCTATTTCTCATGTTTAAAAATAAAAAGAATCTATTCAGCCAGATTGCAATGTTTCTGGCTATTCTCGGACCAGGTATTATTACAGGAAGTGTAGATAACGACGCAGGTGGTATCACCACCTATTCGGTAGCCGGTGCTGTTTACGGATATAATCTTCTCTGGACTCTTATACCATCATTCATTGTATTGATTGTTATTCAGGAAATGAATGCCCGCATGGGTATCGTTACCGGTAAAGGATTGGCCGATCTTATCCGTGAAAATGCAGGTGTAAAGGTTACTTTCTTTATCTTCATCGGTCTTCTTGTAGCTGATATTGGTAATACAACAACTGAGTTTGCCGGTGTGGCAGGAAGTATGGAAGTATTCGGTGTGAGCAAATATATATCTGTGCCCATTGTGGGTATAATGGTGTGGGTACTTGTGGTGAAAGGCACGTATCAGATTGCAGAAAGAATATTCCTTATATTCAGTCTTTCCTTATTAATGTACGTGGTTGCAGCCATCATGGGTAAACCGCATTGGGGAGAAATAGGACATGCTATGGTTCATCCCGATTTGAAGGTCAATTCTCAGAGTCTGGCTATGGTTATCGGTATTATCGGTACCACAATCGCTCCGTGGATGCAGTTCTACATGCAGTCGTCTGTCATTGAAAAAGGACTGACCATGAAGAATTACAAATATTCTCTCATCGATATTGTTGTAGGATGTATTGCTACCGTAGTTGTTGCTTTCTTTATCATTGTAGCGTGTGCCTCTAGCCTTCATACAAACGGAGTACAGATTAACGAAGCTAAAGACGCAGCTCTAGCATTGAAACCTCTTGCCGGAGAATTATCATCTCAGTTATTTGCATTTGGTTTGTTTGTAGCTTCTATCTTCTCGGCTACAATTCTTCCACTGGCAACCGCATTCTATGTGTGCGAGGCTTTCGGTTTTGAAGCTGGTATAGATAAGAAATGGGATGAAGCCAAAGAGTTTTATATACTTTATACAGGGATATTGATTTTCTCAGTTCTTATCATCCTGATTCCTAACGCACCACTTATAGCTATTTCTTTGTGGTCGCAGGTTATTAACGGTATGCTTCTTCCGGTTGTGCTTATCTGTATGATTCTGCTTGTAAACAACAAGAAGATAATGGGTAAATACGTAAACAAGCCTCTTAATAATGTTATCGGATGGGGTACAATAACCATCCTGATTGTTCTGTCTGTAGTACTTCTTGTGCTACCATTGTTCAGCAAATAAAAGAATTTCCATATCGTTGAAAATAAATGCCATTAGGCTTATAAAATATTAATAGGGAGAACAAATGAATAATTTCAGATGTTTTCCCTTAATAATTTATAAGTTCTAAGCTCGTATTTAAAAATAAACAGTTATTTTTATTTCAAATATAAAGTAACTATGGAAAAATTCAACGATGTAATAAAAAGTAATAATCCGGTTTTAGTTGATTTCTTTGCAGAATGGTGCGGACCATGCAAAACTATGAAGCCGATTCTTGAGAACTTGAAAAGACAAATTGGTGATTCTGCCAGAATCATTAAAATAGATGTGGATCAAAATGAAGATCTCGCTGCAAAATACCGTATTCAGTCAATTCCTACCTTAATGTTATTCAAAAACGGCGAACCATTGTGGAGGCAATCTGGAGTTATGCAAGCTGAAGATCTAAAAGAAATAATAGAAAAATATAAATAAGATTACATGAAAAAAATACTATTAATTGCTGCTATAGCTGTTATTGCTATAGTTATTTATTCCTTTGCCGTTCCTCAAAATGAGAAGAAAGACAAACCGGAAAAAGGAGTCGTTATTCAGATGAACAATGACTTATATCTGAAAAACGTAGCCGATTACAAAGATACTAAAGAATGGAAATTCAAAGGAGATAAACCAGTAGTTATTGATTTCTATGCAGACTGGTGTGGCCCTTGCAGAATGGTAGCTCTGCTTATGAAAGAATTGGCAAAAGAATACGAAGACCAAATTGTAATTTACAAGGTAAACGTTGACAATGAAAGTGAATTAGCAAGCGCTCTTGGTATCAAAAATCTGCCTACTATATTGTTTATTCCAAAGAAAGGTGATCCTCAAGTAATTGTAGGATCTGCAGACAAGTCTACCTTTAAAAGAGCTATTGATCAGGTTCTTCTTGGAAAACCGGCTAAATAAATAGTACCCGGAAATTTATTAAAGAGTTTATTTATTCAATAAATGACGAAAAGCATCGAGAGGGTGATGAAAAAGCATTCGAGGACCGGAGAATTTCATCACTCTCTTTATTTTTTCCCGCATCACAGGCTTATAACAATGGGTTGTACATTTACCGCAAGCACTCTTTTTGTCTCCATACTTACATTTATCTAACCGCAACAAAGCATAATCAAGCAACTCTCTGCATTCATCGCAAAGTTCTTCCTGATCATGATTCGACCTGCAATAAATTCGGATCATCTTTTCTACGATCCTCTTTTCATAAACAATTTTACCCATTAAACCTCTATCTGATTAATAATTTATAAAATGCAAAAATAAAGTATCCTGCTAAGAATTACAAGGAAATAGATCTTTAGTGCAATGATTGAGCTAAGCCAAACTTAAATATCAGGATACAACAAATAAAGACTGTACAGATTATCATGAAAAAGTGTACATCTAAAAACAGGAAGGTCTACTCCCTTTATAAATAAGAAGTAGACCTTAAAACAAATCTAATATAATGCAATCTATTAGCTCTGGTTATTATTTGAAGTATCTGTTATATAAACCTTCAAAGCCTTTACCATGACGAGCTTCGTCTTTACACATTTCATGAACAGTATCGTGAATAGCATCTAAGTTTAATTGTTTTGCACGTGTAGCAATACGTTTTTTATCTTCGCAAGCGCCTTGTTCTGCATCTTTACGTTTCTGTAAGTTTGTTTTAGTATCCCAAACAACATCACCTAGCAATTCAGCAAATTTTGAAGCATGTTCAGCTTCTTCCCATGCATATCTTTTGAAAGCTTCGGCAATTTCAGGATATCCTTCACGATCAGCCTGGCGACTCATAGCCAAGTACATACCAACTTCAGTACATTCTCCCATGAAATGATTGTTAAGGTCTTTAATCATTTCTTCGTCGCAACCTTTTGCAACACCAACAACGTGCTCGTCAGCAAAAGTTAAAGCACCTACAGTTTCTTCTACTTCTACAAACTTGCTGGCAGGAGCCTTGCATAATGGGCATTTTTCTGGAGCTGAATCACCTTCATGAACGTAACCGCAAACTGTACATCTAAATTTTTTCATTTTCGTTGTGTTTTAATGAGTTAATCAATATTTTTATCGTTTAGGCAATTCTTACAAATGCCTTTAAAATAGTAATGTATTTCTGTTATAACATGCCCATCCGAGTTCAAACCACTAACCTCTTGCTCCGATGAAGATATAGGTAAATCATAAATCTTCATACATTTTTTACACAGAAAGTGAGAATGAGGTGAAGTATCACCATCGAAACAAACATTGTTTTCATCAATTGTGAGCATTAATGCAGCTCCTTGCTCTGCCAAAAGCTTCAGCGTGTTGTATACTGTTGTTTTTGACAAAGTTGGTATTGATTTGCTTAGAGCTGAATAAACAACATCAGCACTTGGGTGCGTACGATGTTTCAACAAATAATCCATTATGGCAATTCTTTGCACTGATGGTTTAATGTTATATGTAATTAATTTATCGTATGCATTCATTCCTTTTTAGTTTTATTTCTAAAATTGTAATCATTACAATCTTATAACAATTGCAAAGGTAGAAACATTTCTGAATCTACCAAAGAATTTTGAATTATTTTTTTAATTAGCCTTGTTTTTGATAAATAGAAGGTGCCATACCAAACTGTGATTTAAAGCATTTACTAAAGTAGAAAGGGTCGTTAATTCCCACTTTATAAGACACTTCTGCTACAGTCAGGTTTGTAGAGATAAGCAATTCCGCAGCTTTCTTCATACGAATAATCCGAAGATATTCATTCGGAGAATGTCCAGTGATACCTTTTACCTTTTTATAGAATACAGTTCTACCTAATTCCATTTTTGCTGCAAAATCATCAACTGAGAACTCTGCATTAGCAATTTCTTTCTCAAGAATTTCATGCAGTTTGTCAATAAATTCTTTATCTCTATCTGTAGAGCAGATGGCTGGACGCTTTACTCCCGGTTCACTTGAAAACTTATCTCTAAGTTTTTCACGCTGTTCAATCAGCTTAGTGATTCGAGTTAATAGTAATTTTACGCTGAAAGGTTTAGATATGTATGCATCAGCACCACTTTGAATTCCTTCTAAATGATTTTCGGGAGTACCTAAGGCTGTAAGCAAAATAATAGGAATATGACTGGTTTGGAAATCTTCTTTTAATTTCTTTGTTACTTCATAACCATTCATTCTCGGCATTAACACGTCACACACAATTAAATCTGCATCATATTCCTGCAACTTTTCAATTCCGGCAAGACCATCTTCGGCAGTTTCAACTTCAAAATAAACACCGATTTCTTCTTTTAAGAACTGACGCACATCGTTGTCATCCTCAATGATAAGTATTTTATAATTATTTAAAGGAGCTACTGCTTTCATTTCCTGAGATTCCTGAGCAGTGAGCTTCACATTATTCATAATATGCTCCTCTTTCAATAGCACATTATTAGGAATCAGGAAGTCTGCTTCATTATAAACTTTTTCATCTAGCGGCAGAGTTACACTAAAGACAGACCCGCCACCCACATTTTCTTCATACCATATTGTGCCTTTATGTACTCCTACCAACTCGTGAACTAAATGTAGTCCGATACCAATACTATTGCCTGAGAAATTACTTTGCATAAAACGGTTGAACAGTTCCGAACGTTTCTCCTTAGGAATTCCTACACCGGTATCTTTTACCTGAATAAGAAGATTATTCTTCTCATTATCTACAGTAACAATCAAACTCACTTTTCCCTTGGAAGGTGTATATTTAAATGCATTTGAAAGGAGATTATAGACTATCTTATCGAGTTTTTCCTTATCTATAAACATTTTACAGGAATCTACAGACGAATTAAACTGAAAATCCATATTCTTTGATTCCGAAGTGTCGTTAAAACTCAAGAATATTTCATTTATAAATGCAATAACATCCGTATTTTCCAATGAGAGTGCCAGTTTATTATTCTGCATCTTTCTGAACTCGAGTAACTGATCTATTAATCGAACCATACGATTTGTACTTTTCTCCATAGTTTGCAATGGATGTTCAAATTCATTAGGAATACGATCCATTCGCTGAATTCTCTCCAAAGCACCTTTTATAAGAGTTAGCGGTGTACGGAATTCATGAGAGATATTGGTAAAGAATACCAGTTTATAATCTGTAAGTTGCTTTTCTACCTGAATCTTATTATGAAGCCGTGTAAAATCACGTGCTATTTTATAAGCAAAATATAAAGCTGCTCCAAAAACAATAATATAAATAAGGAAAGCCCATGTAGTACGCCAGAAAGGAGGAGCAATTTCAATCTCAAGCGTTGTTATACGTGAATCCCACACACCCGAGCCATTACATACTTTAACCTTTAATACGTATTCACCCGGAGGCAGATTTTTGTATGCAGCAAAGTTCAAAGATGTAGGAACACTCCAATCTTTATCATAATTTTCTAGCTTATATGAATATCTTGTAAGCTCTGATTCATAGAAATTAAATGAAGAAAAATCGAGCACAAAAGAGTTTTGAGAGTAGTGCAACTTTATCTTATCTGAATAAGAAATTGATTGTTTCAATGGAGAATCCTGATCTTCCGGACTAACGTTGATACCATTAATTTTAAGACTTGTAAAGACGACAGGTGAAGAAGTAAAAGATCTTTTTATCTTTCTTGAATCAAAGACTAATAAGCCATAATTTGTTCCAAAAATAAGTTTCCCATCAGCACATGTACTGGTACTATTTTCACCATAAACATTGCCTAACGCATAACTTGAGAAAAAATAATTCTCAAAAATTTTAGAATTCGGATAAAATTTAGACATTCCATATTCAGTAGCAATCCATAAGTTACCGCTTTTATCTTCGTTTATTGACTGAACAACATCATTCACCAATCCATTCTGAGTTGTATAATGGTCAAAAACAATCGATTGATAATCCTTACTTAGCTGGCAAGTACTAAATCCAGCACCCGAAGTTCCAATCCATATACGTCCATTCTTATCTTCCATAATGGAACGAATTTCATTACTCTTCAGTTTGCCATTATTATAGTTAAAGGTATAATAAGCACTTGGGTTTTTTATTAGTAAATCGGGATTAAAAACATAAACGCCAGCACTGGTTCCCATCCAAATCATTCCATTTCGGTCTTGTAAAAGTACTCTAACCTGCTTCTGACCATAGAACTGATTTAAGAAATGCTTAAAAATATACTTGCCATTCTGTGGTACAGCCAAATCAAGTCCACCTCCAAATGTAGCTATCCACATTCTGTTTTTGCTGTCTTTTAATATAGCAAAGATATTATTCTCAGAAATTGAATTAGGATTACTAGAATCATGTTTATACCACACATTATCAATACATAATCCATCTCCTCTACTTCCAATCCATATTTTGCCTGAAGCATCTTCCTTTACTGCATAAATGTTTGTATGAAAATTATGCATTACTAACTTCATTTTTAAATGAGAGTCGTAAACATAAACAGATCCTTTTCTTGTACCTATCCATATATCTCCGTTATTCATCTTCGATATCATTCGAATGGTATTTGAGCGGTCGGATAAAGATTTATCTTCCGGATAAATACGGTTAGTACTTTCATTCAGAACTGTTATTTTAGAAAGTCCAGCAAATTCAGAACTCACCCAGATTTCACCAGATTTATCTTCCATAACGTACTGAAGAAAATCAGAACTGATATGACTAAAGCCATTAATATTAGAAGTAAAATGATCTAATTCATCCTTTGCTATATTATAAGCAAACAAGCCATTACCATAAGTTGATATCCATATTATATTTCTGGAATCCTGTACAAAATGGTATCGCTCATTATCGATATAGTTTATTTTATTTTGCGGAATCAACTGGAAGCTTTTTACTCTTTTTGTGCGAACATTAACATACCACACTTTACCTGTATGGTTATATACCCAGCAGTTACCTTTATTATCGATCAGAGTAGAACCAGAAAGAATTGTTTCACTAAATAGACTATTATTCTTATATAATTTTTTGGTGTCAAAATTAAAGACATAGATACCATTGTTGGTAAAGATTATCCATTCATTATTTAATTCTAGACAGCCGGTAGGAGTTGCAATTCCTTCAACAAGAGAAGATGAGGTAATAGATTGCAACTTATTACTAACCGGATTATACCAAAGAATCTCATTTCTGTCGGTTAGAAAATAAGTTTGTCCTTTGTAAGTTGATAACTTGAAATACGATCTACTTCGATCTACTATAGTACTACTTCCTCCGGTTACTTTTGTAAGTCCACGTTGCGTTCCAATCCATATATTTCCTCTTGAATCTTCAGAAACAAATACGACCAAATCACTTGTCAGGTTTCCATTCTTTTTCTTATAAGTAACAGATGTGAAAGCGCCATTTTCATATTTCACCTGCCTGCAACCGTTTCCGGAATGCCATAACCATACATCTCCGTTTTTAGCAATATACTTTTTAGAATAGCTTTGTTTTAATTCTCCCTTTCCTGTGAAATCAACAAAACAATCATGCTTCAAATCATAGCAACTATAGAGCTCTGCCGAGGTGTTTATCCAAAGGAAACCATTTTTATCTTCTTCCAGATCATAAATCCTATGGTCAACCAATGAGAGATTATTTCCAAACTCTGGTTTAAAGGTAAGAAATGAGTTTCCATCATAACGACATAAGCCATTAAGAGTACCCATCCAAATAAAGCCTTTACTATCCTGAAAAATATATCGGACAGAATTGTTAGCTAAGCCATTACTTGTAGTAATCTGTTTGGAGCGTATTTCTATTGACGCAAAAGAACGCAGTATAAAGAATAAAAAAAGAAGTAAAAAAAGGGATTGCTTTTTCATGTTAAAAACATTAAGATTATATTGCTAAGCAAAAGTATAAAAAATAATCATTAGCTTTTGCCTAACAATATAAATCTTTTCAGAAAGTAAAAATCTAAATCGTATTATTAACAAACTTCATCTAAAATACAATATCAATCCATGTGAAAGACTTCCTTCAGAGGTATTGAAACTGGAGAATTATCTGGATTTGTATCCATTATATCGGCCATATAATCCCACCATTTCTGAACTATCGGATTATCTCCCTGATCTTGCGAACTACCACCTTCTGTTTTTTGACATGCAAAAAGAATATTTGTATCCTTATCCCAATAAATAGAATAATCTGAAACGCCACCTTCCTGAAGCATTTTTTTCAATTCGGGCCAGATTGCGGCATGTCTTTTTTCATACTCTTCTTCGAAGCCAGGCTTCAGATACATTTTAAAAGCTTCTCTTTTCATTGTGTTTTTCTTTTTAATTTGTTTTTATCTTAGGTTTATGTAAACAGGTTTATCTCTGTCACATTTTATCTCTCCATTTTCATATTCCAGTTTTCCTACCTGGACAGAACTGCGTCTGGTTTCGTAATTATCTAATTTACCAGATGGTGTAGCAACTCTTCCCGGATGTGTGAAATAAAAAATATACGCATTACCATTATTCACAACCACATCTGCATGCAAACCATTTGTTCCATCATCAACCCCTTTACCGGGTTCTTTAAGAATATTATGTTCCTGACGTCTCCAATCCTCCATATTATTTGATGAATAAACAGCCTGACCATTCCAGTTATCTACAATCATAAAATACTTTCCTTTCCATGCAAAAACCTTAGGTCCCTCACCTGCCCTATCGCCAATAACTTTACCTTTATCTTCCCATGTATTCAGATCCTTACTTTGTGCGTAATAAATAGATTTATGATCTTTTTCATTGTTGTAATACATACGCCACATTCCATCAGGAGCTTTAACAATACAAGCATCAATCACCTTATCCGAAGCTAAAGATAATTTAGATACAAACTTCCAATCTATCAGGTTTGAACTGGTTAGATGAACAATCTCTCTTGGATGACTCCAGTCAGTAAAGATACCAGGAACAACAGTAAGGAACATGTGATAAATTCCATTGTTCTCAACAATATCCGGAGCCCAGTAAGTTGCATCTTTTGAGCCATAATTAATATTGGCTGTTCCACGATATTTCCAGGAAGAGCCATCCATTGATTCTGCTATTCCAATCGGAGTTCCATGCACCCAGTCAACACCCTTGCTATTTTTCATATTTGCACGTCGGTTAGTATAGAACATAAACCATTTTTGTTCTTGCTTATTCCATACAACAATAGGATCTGCAGCTCCATCAAAAACCGGATCTCTGAATAACGGTTTATCAGCAGCTCTATAATCTTTAGACAATGCTGATTTATTAATATATTGAATTAAAGGGCAGTTTGGTAAATCAAGTAACCCTTCAACAACCGACTTTGCATTTAAAATTGCTCCATCAAAAGTAGTATGAACATTATCTTTATAATAAGCTTTTGTTTTTTCTATTCCAAGAGACTCAAACTTACGGGCACTACGATCATTCACGTCAATATAATATGCGCCTTCTTGTTCTGCAACTTCTTTTGACCATTTACCATAAGTCTCATCGCAACGATCCATCTTTTCTCCTGTCCATCTATTACCTGGAGTATGAGAAAGTACAATAGGTATAGCACCATGTGCTTTTGCCTGACGAATATACAAACGAAGATAATGTCCAAAAGTAAACACCTCCTCAGGACCTCCGTTACGTTCCATTATTACAGTTTCAGATTCTTCACCGGTACCTTTCAAAGAAGCGCGGGCACGACCGGTATTCAGTGGGCCACCATCATTATGACCAAATTGAATTATAAGATAATCTCCTTTTTTAATACCTGAAAGAACCTTTTCCCATAAACCAGCCGTTAGAAAAGTACGACTGCTCATACCACCAAGGGCATGATTCTCAACTGTAATTTTGTTTGTATCAAAGAAATTATCAAGAAAAGCAGCCCATCCCCACATGTCGCCATCACCTTTTCCTTGACCATTTTTCGCTGTTGAATCACCAATAACAAATACAACCGGAGCATTTTCCGCTTTTCTGCTACTGCCAGCAATAATTGCTTCAGGACGACCAACATTTGCATCTGCACTAAAAATTGGAGAAGTTGTATTCTGTGGAGTTGTATAATATTGTACCGCACTATCGTTCATTCTTGGATACTGACTATTTAATAGCTTAATCATTTCTGCGCCTGCCCATATAACAGGTCCGTAACCATGAGCTGCGAATGTATTTACCGGACGATAACAGTAATACGCCGGATCAAATCCCATACCAGTACCTACACAAGTACCTTCAACTTCACCTTGAGCATTAATCTTTGTAGAAATAGCATGCCATCCAAGTTGAGCAACCGGGCCGTAAGCCACAGCATCTACCCATCCCCTGTTTATTGCATGAGCTATACAATATACATATATTGCAGTAGCAGAAGTTTCTAGATAAGAATCATTTCTGTCCAAAAGCTGGTGCCAGAAACCTTCACCTGATTGACATGCAGCCAAGCCTGCTATATGAGCTTGCAATTGTTCCATTATCGCATCATACTGAGGATGAGACTGAGGTAATACATCTAGAGTCTCTACTAATGTGAGTAAAGCCCATCCGTTAGCTCTGGCCCAATGAAAAGAAGGATGCTGCTTCATACCCTCTACCCATCCATGACGGTAAAGTCCCTTCTCTTTGACAAACATTCGTGATGAAAATTGCAGAATCTGTTTTACTGCTTCATTATAATATTTCTCTTCTCCTGTAAGTTTACCCATTTGAGCAATAGCAGGCACAGACATAAACATATCGTCCAGCCAAAGTGTATTCTTCTGAGGACGATTACGTGCAAAGGTTCCATCAGAAAGACGATATTCATGATACATTATGTAATTCATATAATTGTTTATCAATGAATTAAGCTGTAAAGAAGCATTCAGTCTGCTGGCTTTAATCATTGCCGCACACATAGCTCCTGCATCATCAAGAGCATGAGGAGCAAGGATTTGTCTCATCTGAGGATCTGTTGATCCTGTATTTTCCAATACTTTTTTAAACGATGGAGCTACATCAGATAAAAAGCGGAATCTATTATAAACATAGTCGGAAAAGCGACTATCACCTGTTGCCAGACCAGCATCAAGCATTGCAGCATAAGTTACTCCCCATTCATAGCTTGCAAGTCTGAAAGCTCCTTTATCTAACTGAGCATTCTCATCAATTTTACTATAATCGGTTATCGTTTTTTGCGTATTTTTATCAATAACACGCGCTGGAGTTTCAGTTTCCAGATAAGTAAGAATACGGGAAAGATCTTTTTTAATTGCCCCGGTTGAAAGTTCACCATATGGAACTTTGTAAGCTGGTTGCAATAAATGAAGAGGTGAATTGGAATCGTTTATTTTTTCTTTTTTCTGAGCATACAATGAAAATCCGGAAATTATCTGCATTGCAGCAATCAGTAGTATTACTTTTTTCATATACATGTATAAGCTGTTATTTGGATAAGATTATTACTATTTATTCAAATTAAAATTATATCCTCTAAATATTCCTTTCAAATCAGGTCCAAAATAAAACCCAGGTTGAGTTGGTTGATTATATGCCACATTCTGTGTAGCAATACTGATTCGATAAACCGGATCTTCAAGGAATGTGTGAAAACGATATTCTGTAGGAATGGTTGAAACATATAATCTCAGCGCAGTATTGTCTGAAGTTCTAAGCAATACTTCTTCTCTCCAGTCTCCAACAATATCTCCCTGTAAACAAGGAGTTGATTTTGTTCCATTATTCCAGGAACAGCCATCGGCAACAAAAAGAGGTCGGCATTCACCTTCATTCCAGTAATATTTACTAATGGTTATCTTATCAAGAAGTTCACGCAATAAATCACCATCCCACCACACTGCAGAATTTACAGGAAGTGTTTTTTTATCTGGATTAACTACTCCACCTTTAAAATTACGTATTCCACCACTTTCCAAAGACCACATTTCTACTCCGGGATTCCATGGATCTATATCAGCAGCCATAGCACGCCCCACATCGACAGAGCTCTTTACCTGAAAAATAATTTTCCCAGTTCGCGCATCTCTGAAAGAAGAACCATCGCGTTTGTTTTCATGACAATCCCATACCTGAAGCTCTTTGCTGGAAGGATCAAAAGCTGTCATATGCATAGCATCACCATGTCCCATTCCAGTAGTGTACAGTCCTTTACCATTATTATCTATGGCACAAGCTCCATAGATAATTTCATCACAACCATCACCATCTACGTCTCCAACACGAAGATTATGATTTCCTTGTCCGGCATAACCTTCATTCCCTGGAATATTTGAGTCAAAGGTCCAACGATTTTTCAATTCTTTCCCATTCCAGTCAAAAGCTGCAAGCACAGTACGTGTGTAATATCCACGACACATTACAACACTTGGATGAACCCCATCCAGATAAGCTACACAAGCCAGGTAACGATCTGATCTGTTAGCATGATCATCACCCCATCCCATTAGATCTCCACGTTGCGGAACATAATCAATTGTAGACATGGCAGCTCCTGTCTGTCCATTAAAAACAGTCAGAAACTCAGATCCGGTAAGGATGCGACCGCTTTCCGCACGATAATCAGCATTTGCATTTCCTATAATTTGGCCTTTGCCATCAACAGTTCCATCAGAGGTTTTCATCACAACCTCAGCTTTATTGTCTCCATCCAGATCAAAGACCATAAACTGGGTATAATGAGCTCCGGCACGAATATTCTTTCCCAAATCAATTCTCCAAAGTTTTTCTCCGTTAAGGCGATAACAATCAAAATATACATTGCCGGTATATCCATTGTGTGCATTATCATGAGCATTGGAAGGATCCCATTTCAAAATAATTTCATATTGGCCATCTCCGTCAACATCTCCAATACTGGCATCATTCGGAGAATAAGTATACTTTTGACCATCTGGTGTAACACCGTCAGCAGGCTTATCAAGAGGTATATTTAAATAACCAACAGGAGCATTGGCAGGAAGTGTATATGAACCTGATAATTCTTCACTCTCCTTTCCCTTAATTACTGACTTTACAGTATAAACCTTCTTTTCAGAATTCGGATCCGAGTCTCTGAAAAATGTACCTTTTACTATAGGTTCCTTAGTTAATTTAATTCCATCACGATAAACATTAAATCCAACATTCATCGGATCAGAAGAAAGATACCTCCACGAAACAAATACATCCTTTGAACTTTCACGAACAGCTACTATTCCACGCCCTAGTTTTTCACGCTTCATTGTCGAAAAGTTATAATTAGGCTGAGCTGTCATTCCTAATGAGGATAATAAAAGCAGTGTTGTTAGAACTTTTTTCATTATTTATTCTATTAAATTTTAGGTAACAATTTATATTGCTTTCCTGTTTTAGTATTTAGTTTTGTAACATAATATGCACCATCTTTTTGACTTTTGACAGATACACCGACAACTTTCAATGGAACAGAAGTACGCAAGGTGCAAGTACCTCCTATCTTAGAAAGTAAAGTTGCTCCCGTCAATTCCTTATTTTTCCATTGTAAGTCAACTACAAAACCACCACGGGCACATAAACCTTTCACTTCGCCAACAGACCATGCAGAAGGTAAAGCAGGTAGTAAATGTAATTCATTATTTTGACTTTGGAGTAACATTTCTCCTATTCCTGCGATGCTACCAAAATTACCATCAATTTGGAAAGGAGGATGAGTATCAAAAAGATTAGGTAAAGTAGAAGTCGACAATAACTCACGATACATTTTATATGCATGATCACCATCAAACAAGCGAGCCTGAAAATTAATTTTCCAAGCTTTACTCCAGCCTGTTCCTCCGTCACCACGAACATCTAATGTCTTCTTACAAGCAGCAGCTAACTCTGGAGTAAAAAGAGGAGAAATTTCTCTTCCCGGATGCAAACCAAACAAGTGAGAAACATGACGATGTTGTGGTTCAGCATCCTTCCAGTCTTTATACCATTCAATCAAATTTCCATCTTTTCCAATATGTAATGGATAAAGCCTTTTTATAATATTTTCCCATTCAGTACGTTCACTCTTATCTACATTCAGCACTTCCGATGCCTCTACAAGATTAGTAAACAAATCCCATATAATTTCCATATCCATAGTTGAAGCAATGGTAACCACACCTTTATTACCATTATCATCAATAAACACATTTTCGGGGGAAGTAGAAGGAGCTGTAATTAAGTAACCGTCTTTTTCAACCAGCCAATCCTTGCAAAAAGAAGCTGCACCTTTCATCAAAGGATAAGCAGTTTCTCGTAGAAAATTCACATCCTTAGTAAAACGATAATGTTCATATAAATGTTGAGATAACCAAGGTGAGCCCAGCGCCCAATTTGCCCATTTCGGATCCCCCTTTTGGTGACCTACAGGATTTGCATGCGCCCAAATATCAGAATTATGATGCACTGCCCATCCACTCATATTATAAAAATTCTTTGCAATTTCTTTTCCTGTAACTGACAGATTGCCGATAAAATTGATTAAAGGTTGAGTAAGCTCACTTAATCCTAATGTTTCTGCCGGCCAATAGTTCATTTCCAGATTAATGTTCGTGGTATAGTTACTCCCCCAAGAAGGACGTTGATTTTTATTCCAGATTCCTTGTAAATTGGCTGGGGTACCACCAGGACGAGAAGAAGAGATAAGTAAATAACGACCAAACTGGAAATAAAGAGCTTCCAGAGATGGATCAGCCTTACCTTTAGCATAAGCCAGGAGACGCTCATCTGTTGGAAACTCTGAAGCGCTATTACTTCCGATATTTAAAAATACTCTATTGAAATAGTTTTGATAATCTAATATATGTTCTTGCTTTATCTGTTCGTAAGGAACCTCTAACGCTTTTTTAAGATAATTAGAAGCAATGCTATCTTCATCTTTTCCTTGAGTATCAGGACGCATAGTAAATCCATTAAAACTTGTGGCAGCAGAAATATAAAGAGTTACATCTGATGCTTTACTTATTTGAAGATAAGGTGCAGTAGTTATGGATCCATCAGAGCTAAGAGCCTTTACCCTATATTGATATCTCATTCCCTTTTCACCATTAGGGCCAACATATACTAATGGAAAATTCCTAGCTGAATTAATCTGATAAGGAAGTTGACCTGATAAAACAAATTCATTATTTGAAAGACTACGAATCATTGCATTCTCAAAAGGAGTATCAGCATTTACAGAAAAGTTCAGTGTACCAGGTTTTGAAGCTGTAAGATGAATAACAGCAACTTGTTGTTTTGCTGATACAAATATTTCACGAGTATACTCAACACTATCTATAGTAAAACGAGTAAGAGAAATGGCACGATTCAAATCTAGTTCACGATAATATGAAGTTGCTTTGGAGGTAAAATCCTGATTAATATAAAGATTACCCATCGGAACAAATGACTGACAGTTTCCACCCTGAATATTTCTTAATATTGCAGAAGCACCATTCCAGTTTTCTTTAAACAGTTGTTCACGAACTTTTGGAAGATAAGAAGGGGCATCAGGAGTTGGGTTAGTATTTGTTGGGCCGCCTCCCCACAAAGTTGATTCATTCAAATTAAGAGTTTCATGATTTACATCACCATAAACCATTACACCTATTCTTCCATTACCTAAAGGAAGAGCTTCTTCAAAACGAGTCGCAGGTTTTTCGTACCATAGTTTCATATCTCTATACTCTTTCTGAGCAAACAGATTTATAGAAAAAGCTACTAATGAAACAAAATATAATCTTCTAGAAACATTTTTCATTTTTAAAAATAGTATTAGCTGTAACAGTTATTATTGTATTCAAAAATAGTTCATCTTACTGTATCAGGGAATGTATTTACGTACAAATACATGTAAAAACAAGCAAAAACGCCTTGTATACATTTTGTATACAAGGCGTTTATTAAATTAAGATTAAATATTAATATCCAGGATTCTGCATTGCCTGTTTTTGTTCAGCAGTTAATGCTTTTCCATTTTGATCGGTAATGTTATCTAAGAAAGACTGAGGTATTGGACGATAATAATGAGTTGAAGCATTAAACACCGTGTTACCTCTTACAAAACCATCGTTGAATGCTTTCCATCTAGCTTCAAGAGTTTTTGTGCGAGCTAAGTCTTCCCAACGTAATGTTTCACCGCAAAGTTCACGAGTACGTTCATTTAAAAGGAAGCACATCATCTTTTGAGCGTTGGTTGTGCAACCTAATTTTTGATATATTGGAGAATCAACAGTAGAATTATATACATCTGAAACAGAATTAATATGCAATGCAGTTGCAGTAGCATCTGTTGTTACAGCCATATTATTTGATTCATAATAAGTATTCTTATCCCAATAGATAGCTCCATCAGCAGAGAAACCTCCACCTAAACCATTACAATATGAATTATTCTTATAAGCCTGTCCACCATCTACGTGTTTAGTACGATCTTCACCAGCCTTGTATGCAGCACGATCTCTTAGTTTATTAATCCAGGTAATTGCATTACTGTATTGAGATTCACCTTGACGGATATAAGCTTCTGCTACCATTAAAACATCTTCAGCAGAACGAGCTAAAATAGCATCACGTGTACCAAACTGAGATGCTACAGCATTACGATAACCATCACGATATTTAGACAAAGCAACAGAACGTTTCTGTATACCATAATATCCTTCGTTTCCGTGTTGACCAACCCATGCCTGTGATTCATCTTTGAAGTATCGAACAAAAGTGTGAGTATTCTGCATAACACCATCTTTCAGAACGCCAGTTGGGTCACCAGAAACAGCTGCATAACGAGAATCCCCTGCGTTATTAACTATATATTTAATAGCCAGTTCACCACCTTTAAAACGTTTTGCTCCGACAACAGTTCCTGTTGGACCAAGTGGAGCATTTGCAGCAGTCCATGCAGGAGCACCAGAATTGGTATTACAACCATAAGTCGTAATGAAAGATTTCCAGAAACGTGAATCGTTTACACGGTCAAATACATCCATCGAATAATTTGTAGCACATGCATAAGAGAATTCACGATCACCAGAGATATCACGTTTTGTTCCTGCAAGATCCTGATAAACAGAAGGATAATACAAGTGCATCTGGTTACCATAACGTCCCCATGTAGTTTGGTCATCCGAGAACTGAGCAGCTAAAACTACTTCAGATACTTTTTCGTTAGCACTATTTGCCTTTGTGTAGTCCCATAGATTAACATAATCATTACATAATGGATGGGCAGCAACTACTTCTGTTCCATATTTAATGACTTTTGCTAAATCGTCAGAAATGTATGAAGAGTTCCATGATGAATGCAATTCACTAGAACGTGTTAAGTGAGCTTTTGCCAAATAGTGAGCTGCAGCCCATTTAGTTATACGGCCAGTCTGAGCAGGAGTAGTAGGTAATAAACTATATGCCTGTTCCAGATCCGATATAATTTGAGTGAAACATTCCTCTTCAGTAGCACGGGTAAAGTAAGTTTCAACACTTGTAGAAGGTTGCAATTTCAAAGGTACACCACCATATTGAGAAACTAACTGTAAATAGAAGAATGCTCTCAAGAAATAACCTTCACCTAAACGAGTATTATAATTTGCATTATTCTTATCGTAATAGAGAGGAATATTCTGAATCAAAGTATTAGCAGATTCAATACCTCCATACATATTATCCCAAAGAGGAGCATTAGCTCCAGTTTCTGCAGAATTCAAGTCAGCACTGTAGCAGTTGAAACTTGGTATAGAGTTATTGGCATCAGTAAATTCATCAACCCCCAAGTTAAACATTTCAATACCCCAGATATAGTTGAATTTGAATTTTAATTTTTGATAAGTACCTGTAACCAACTCATCAAGACCATCCTGAGTGGTGAAACGTTGAGTACTATATTGCGTAGTCAGATCTTCATTCAAGAAATCACTGCTACAAGATGTGATGGACGCACCTACTGTACCTGCCATCACTGCTGCTAATAAAAATTTATTTATTTTCATCTTAATTTTCTGTTTTAAAGTTAGAATCCAACATTAACACCAAACACAAGACCTCTTGTAGTCGTTGCAGAACCTGTAGTTACAGTGTTGTTATCATAGCTAGAAAGATCTGTATCCAAGAAATCGCATTTTTTATAAATCATGAATGGATTCATACATTGAGCATAAACTTTCAAAGAGCTAAAACCTATACTCTTCAACTGTTTTTGACTAAAATTATATCCAAGATTGATATTACGTACTTTAATGAATGAACCATCCTGGTAATTCATAGCAGAATTATAAGTATCGGCGCTTTCACTTTTAGTTGAACCTGGTGAATAATATTTAGCATTTTCATTTGTTCCTGCTACCCAATAATCAACTTTACGCTGCATATATCGTCCATCCAATGTTACTGCACCACCCTTGAATGTTGAACCCCAACGAGTGTAGATAAAGAATGAAAGTTCAAGATTCTTATAATTGAATGTATTAGTAATACCACCAGACCATGCAGGACGTACAGAACCTACAATTTTTTTATCATTGTTGGCATCTATTTTTCCATCTTTATTTAAATCCTTCACTTTAATTTGTCCTGGTTGACGGCCATACTTGGCAGCTTCGGTAGCTTCGGAAGTCTTCCAGATTCCATCATATACCCAGTCATAGAAAACACCGATTTCTTTGCCAACAAACCATGCACTACCTATATTTTCTTTGTTTCCATTTGCAAGTTCTGTAATCTTACTCTTATCTTTTGACCATGTTAAACCTGTTGTCCATGTAAAATCTTTCGTTTTAACATTTACTGTATTAATCTGTAAATCAATACCCCAACCTTCAGTTTTACCAACATTAGCATAAGTAGATGTATAACCAGTCAATGAAGGAATAGACATTGCCATTAGCAAATCGTTTGTTTGGGTTTTATAAACATCAATATTACCATTGATGCGTCCCTTTAAAAAACCATAATCCAAACCTAAGTTATACTGTGTAGTTCTTTCCCAGCCTAATTTAGGATTTGCCATTTTTGCTGGAGATGCCTGTGAAGGGTCAGATGCAACATAACCTATAGAAGATGTAGTAGCACCCCAATTATAATATAAAGTAGATACACCACCCTTAGTTCCATAAACTGGTACTGCAGAGTTACCTGTTGTACCTACACCTAAACGAAGTTTTAATGCATCCACCCATTTAATGTCTTTCATAAAATTTTCCTGATCAATACGCCAACCTAAAGCCAAAGATGGGAAACTAGACCATTTGTTACCATCAGCTAGTCGAGAAGCACCATCCCAACGAATTGAAGCTGTTAATAAATACCTATCTTTAAAGCTATAGTTAGCACGCATCATATATGATTCCATCTGAGACTCAGTTAACCCTGTACCAAATGAATTTAAAGAACTAACAGAACTCATATTGTACCATAACTCAGAAGCAGTAGCAACACCGAGAGCTTTCATAGTTCCATATTCATAATGACTTGCTGATGATGACTGCATCAAAGTAAGACCAATTTTGTGATCTTTAGCAATAGTACGATCGTAATACATCAAATTATCTAATGTCCAGGCAAGTGTCTGATAATTATTGTAAGTAGCAGTATTGTTACCATCACCATTTATACCTCTTTTATCATAGAAAGTACCTGTACGATAATATTTGAATTCAGGTCCAAACTGGGTACGAACTTTTAAACCTTTCAAAGGAGCCCATAATTCTCCAAGATCCATCTGTGCATAAAAGCTACCTGCTGCACGAAGTGTCTTACGATTATTTACTGTATATTTAAGTTCATTGATAGGGTTGATGATATTAACATCACCTGCTGCCGGGTTACGAATATAATCACCATTTTCATCATAAGGAACTGTCCAAGGAAGCATTCCTTTCAAAGCAGAATACAAATCACCAGCACCTGTCACTGATTTTGCAAAGTTATAGCCATAATCCTGATCACCCCATGATAAGTTCATTGATGTTCCCATTTTGAACCATTTTAATGGAGAAGCGTCAAAGCTTGTCTTTGCTGTATAACGTTGAAACAGCTCACCTGGTTGTGTACCTTCCTGACGTAAATAGCCAAATGAACCATACCCCTGGAACTTATCAGTACCACCAGACGCGCTCAATGTATGTTCTGTTGAAATACCTGTTTGTTTACCATATTTACTCCAGTCAAAATTACCAACTTTAGTTCTATCATATACAGTATTATTATCTGTCCAAGCTTTTGCAATATTAGCAAAAGAAGCAGCTACCGACCCCCATGCAGCATAATCTGCGGCATAAGAAGGTGTTGCAGATTTGTAAGTACCAATATTGTATTTTGCCAAACGAGCATAATCTAACCATTCTGCAGCATCCATATATTCAGTAACATCATACATTTTCTCCATGGTTACTGAACCAGAGTAGTTTAAAGATATTTTGCCTTCTTTACCATGCTTGGTAGTTACCAAAATAACACCATTTGCACCACGAGAACCATAAATAGCGGTTGCAGAAGCATCTTTCAATATATCGATTGACTCAATATCGCTTGGGTTAATATTATCAATACCACCACTTTGGATAACCATTCCATCAACAACACATAATGGATCATTGTCTGCACTTAATGAACGAACACCACGAATCTTAATGCTTCCAGTTTCACCCGGACGTTGGTTACTTGTGATATCAACACCTGCCACTTTTCCTTGCATTGCCTGGAAAGCATCCTTAACCGGCATTGCTTTCAGCTCTTTGTCACCAACGCGTGCCATAGCACCAGTTACATCACTTTTCTTTGCTGTACCATAACCTACTACAACTACTTCATCCAAGACCTGAGAATTTTCCTGTAATACTACTTTAATAGTATTCTTTCCAGCTACAGATATTGTTTGAGCTACATAACCAATGAAGCTAACTTGTAAAGTTGCATTGTTGGGAACATTTTTAAGAGAAAAATTACCCTCCATATCAGAAATAGTACCATTTGAAGTACCTTTAACTAATACACTGGCACCAATGATTGGTTCGCCTTTTGCATCAACTACAGAACCCGATACGGATTTATTCTGAGCAAACGCAAATGAAGCAACCATAGAAAATAGGACAACGAGCAAAAGCCTTGGATAAGATCCAAGAAGACTCAGCTGTTTTACTTGCTTTTTGTTTTCCATAAATTTATAAGTTTAACTGGTTTTTAAAAAGTTCACTTTTGTTAATTGTAAGAACCTTAATTATTAAATTATGTTGCAAAAATAGATTAAACACTAATTACATACAATAGACAATTGTACATTTGCATGGAATATTCACAGAATGGATGATTTTAACTCACTTAACATATTTACATAATCCTCTTAATTTCAAATCTTTAATTCCTCCTGACACAAATTTTGCTATTTGCATAGCTCCTGCCTCTAAAGAATGAGTATCATCCTTGGCCCCATCGGGTTTTGAAGGATCTACGCCGGGTTCAAGCCACATATATAAAGACTTTGATTTTTCATCCCCTAATTTTAATATTAGGTCTCTTGTTTTTTGGTAAACATCAATCAAAGGAACATTATATTCTTTTGCAACTTCTCGTGTAATACCAGGATATTGCTTAAGGCGATCGTCTACTAAAGCTCCATCTTTGAATGTACGCATAACTACAGGAGTAAGAAGGATTGGATTCGCCTTCTTCTGACGAACATCTGTAATAAACTTAATGAGGTTATTTTTGAAGTCTTCGGGAGAAGCATGGCGTTCTGGTTTGTCAGAAGTATCATTATGACCAAATTGAATAATAACCCAGTCGCCTTTTCTTATATTCGAAACAATTTCAGCCCATCGTCCTTCATCCTGAAAAGACTTTGTGCTCCTTCCTGCTTTTGCCTTATTAATTACTTCGACTTTATCATTAAAATAAAGAGATAAGAATTGCCCCCAACCTCTCTGCAAAGTTTTTGTTGTATCGTACGTCTGCGCAGTCGAATCGCCGGCAATATATATATGTATCTTATCTGGATTTGCCTGAAAAGAAAATAAAAAAGGAATAAAAAAGAATAAGAAGATTTTTTTCATAGAACTAACATTTAAAATAACTGTTCAACAAAAATATGGTGATAACTCATTTCAAACAATAGACTTTCGTACATCTGTATAATAATGAATAAATACGTATAATATTCCATTTTATTTATTCATCTTATTTCATACTTTTGCTAAATATCACAGAATATAAAACAATATTTCTATACTAATTGATTAATTGAGAATGTTAATAATAATACAATAAATACATTTTATGAAAAAGAAAAAAATAGTAGCTCTATTTCTACTCTTTACTTTGAATCTTGGTAATGCATTTGCTCAAACGGTTCCTGATCAGAAAGAAACTCTGAAAACAACAATGCTGGTGAATGATTATTTCATGAAGAAATATGCAGACTGCACCACTCCTACTTATGTTGGAAAATTAAGATCCAGCAACCTTTGGACACGTGCTGTATATTATGAGGGACTAATGGAACTGCATAAAATATACCCACGCGAGGATTACTACGATTATGCATATACATGGGCATCTTTCCACAAATGGAGTCCAAGATATGGAAACACAACCAGAAATGCTGATGACCAGTGCTGCGGACAAACTTATATTGATTTATATAACATTTGCCCTTCTCCTGAGAAAATTAAAAATATAAAGATAACAATGGACATGCTGGTTAATACTCCACAGAATGATGACTGGTCGTGGATTGATGCCATTCAGATGGGCATGCCTATTTTAGCTAAGCTTGGCAATACATATAAAGAACAGAAATATTTCAATAAAATGTGGGATATGTATTCGTATAGCCGCAACAAACATGGAGTAAACGGATTGTATAATGCTAAAGAAGGCTTGTGGTGGAGAGATAAAGATTTTGTTCCTCCTTACAAAGAACCTAACGGAGCTAATTGTTACTGGTCGAGAGGTAATGGATGGGTATATGCTGCGTTGGTGCGTGTAATGAATGAAATTCCGACTAACGAAACTCACCGACAAGATTATATGAACGACTTTTTAGCGATGAGTAAGGCTTTAAAGAAATGTCAGCGCGAAGATGGATTTTGGAATGCTAGTCTGCTCGATCCATCAAACTTTGGAGGAAAAGAAACTTCGGGAACATCGCTCTTTGTTTATGGAATGGCATGGGGTATTAATAATGGTTATCTGAATAGAGCCGAATATCTTCCTATAGTAGTAAAAGCCTGGAATGCAATGGTTAAAGATGCTGTTCATCCTAATGGTTTCCTTGGTTATGTTCAGGGAACAGGTAAAGAACCTAAAGATGGACAACCGGTAACCTACGATCACGCTCCCGATTTTGAAGATTATGGTATAGGTTGCTTTATTTTAGCAGGAACTGAAGTTTACAAACTTAAATAATAGATTCATTAGTGTTAAAGTTGAAATAATCAGTGATTGATTATTAAATTATTAGATTATTTAGATTAGATGACAGAGAGGAACAATCGTGAGATTTTTCCTCTTTTTTTATTGGTGAATAAAAAAAATCCATTCGCCAATAAACAATATTTATTGTCCTATAAATAAAAATCAATGGTGAATAAATAACTTATTAAAGGAAAGGTCAACAACACCACTTCCGTTCTACATTACCCATTGAAATAATATAAACCGAATTTTGAAATAAAACATTTAATGCCAAGCCGGCTTAGGAATAAGAAAAATATTGTAAATCAGTTCAAGGAATAACCATAGAAACTGTAAACTCAATCGGTTCTTTTGCAATTTAGTTGAAAGGACGTATCGTTATAGTTCCTAAAGAACTCTGATAAAACAAAACTTCTTCAAGTTTTTTGTATAATATAATACATTAATAGTAATATATTAATCTATTTATAA